>Ga0302326_10001273_pt1 | contig 64782 bp, 64 predicted proteins | sample Palsa_T0_3_FD_202264 | JGI IMG/M metagenome (GOLD analysis project Ga0302326, IMG submission 202264) | Peat permafrost microbial communities from Stordalen Mire near Abisko, Sweden - Palsa_T0_3 | ecosystem: Environmental > Terrestrial > Soil > Palsa > Peat permafrost | place: Sweden: Abisko...
CACCCTCGACGGGCCACCGGACGCCACTGCATCGCCGCCGCTTCGCTACGCCCTACGGGCTTCGCTACGCGGCGGCGAGCCCGCTTTCCACAGGGCCCCAACAGGCCCTGAAGAAACTACATGGCCGTTTTCGCGATCTCACGGTCATTAACCAGAGAAGCGCAAACAGCGCGATCGTCAATCAAGAAAGAGGTGAGCCCGATGAGCTACCGCATGAAGATCACCCTGCCCGACCCAACAATGGCCCAGCTAGAGACCCTTGCCGAACAGCGCGGAGAACCGGCGTCGCGGGTCGCGGCGCAGATGGTCTGCGCCGGTCTCGCCGAGGGCAGGGACCCCCGCCGGGACCACGCCTCTATCTCGGCCTCGCCGCCCACGGAGGCTCCAGACTCCGACCGCCACGCCCCTTGGATCGAGCCAGTTCTCGGCGACCCGGAATGGCGATCGGTCATGTGGGGTTCGATCGTTGCTCTCTACGGCCGCTATCCGCGCGAGCTGGCACACCTGAAAGACGGCTGGTGGGAGGACTCATCGCACGTCGAGACGCTGTGCGCACTCGTCGTCTGGCGCGACTGGATCGACCAAGTAGCGGACGACCCGCGGCACGAGCTGGCCTTCCACGTGCAGCTCGGCGACTACAGTCGGGAACTTCGCCAAGAGGGCGGCGGCGTCACACGCGCATGGGTGCCGGGCGCGGCGCCCGACGAGTGGACTGGCCGGGCGTAGTTTGGAGTTCGGACTGTGCCCGCCGCGCAGGCACGGCTCGCTATGCGTGCGCCAGCTCGCGCATCTGGCGCACGGGATGGCGACCCAGCCGGCTGGCGGTTGCGTAGGGCGCGACGTGTCCGTGGGCGCGATGGGTCACGTTGACGCCGACGCGCCCGCGTAGCCGGTCGATCAGGCTCCGGGGCAGCGGAATCAACAGCAGCTCGATCTCGTCGCTGACGAGGACGGTCGCGCGGCCCTCCGTGAGATTGCGCCAGAGGGCCTCGTCGGCCCACTCCTGATCGCCAGGGATGAACGCGACCCTGTCGGGGTACCCAAGATCGTCGTCGCTGAGCGACGCTTCCATGAACAGCTTGTGGGTCTTCTCTACGGTGTCGCTCATCGCGTGTTCTCCCAGCTACGAACGATATCGCCCCAGCCGCCGAGCACCTTGACCTCGACGGCGTGCATCGCATCATTGACCGGGCCGTACGTGACTACGGGGGCCTGCTTTTCGGAGCCGACGTAGCGGTGCTCGTGGTGCTCTTCGGGCGCGTGGGCGTTGTCGAAGGTCCGCACCGTATGCCACGTCCCGTTGCGCTCGACCAAGAGGATGATCGCGTACTCGATCGGATGAGTGCTTGAGCGCCGGATCACGACGAGCACATCGGGGGCGAGGAGCAGTTCTCGTATCCGGTCCTTGGGCATGGCCGGATGATCCCAGGGCGCGAGGCGGCGCCAGAAAGGCAGCACTCAGGGGATGCGCGAGTCGGTGGTCGAGGGCGCGCGAGGACTACGGGTAGCGCCGACGGCGGGAGTTGGCGCGGCCGGGTGGCCGCGGTTACGTGCACCGGAGGCGTCGGCTTCGCCTCCGTGTCCGCGCTGCGCGCGGGATCGGTGGACTTCGCTCACAGTCAGATCCGGGAGAAATCTAGCGCGCAGTCGTCATGCCGGATGACGAATCAGGAACTCGCGTACGTCTCGGATGAGCGCCGCGACCTGCTGCTGGTCGTAGTCATCGTAGTGGCCGTGTGCGGCCTTGTTGCGGAGGTCGAGCCACGCGGTGACGCTCTTTTGCTCCAGCCCGTTGTAGGTGCCCGCGGCGGTTAGCTCAGCGTTGAGAGCGTCGGCCTTCTTCGGAGAGCCATCTCCCTTCTCGACGTCCAGCCCACCCTTTGCGGCGAGCTTACGAAGGTGATCCTCCAGCACGCTCCCCGCGATCACTGCGGCCGCGTCCTTGTAGCCCGACGTCTGAAGTTCATCGGCCATACCGATGAAGTCGGAGAAGACTTCCGCGTGAATCAGTTCCGCCACGCCCTGCGCATAACCCGCTGCCAGATCGTCGCGCAGGCCCGTCGCGACCCCAGCGAGTTCATGGGCCAGCCATGTCGTCCGCTTTCCGGGCTGCTGTGCAATTTGCGCGGCGCGAGTGGAGTATGTGCTCCCGGGCGGGGAGAGTCGATTTATCGCCGCAAGCAGCCGAGTGGCGCAAGCCTGCATCGGCGGCGTAGGCGTCGTCCTCGCCGCGCGGTCGAAGTCTGTGAGCACCGCTTGTAGCTGCGCCACCATGGACTCGGCATCCATGCTGCACACGCTAGAGCGCGGGCCAGACGGGCGTTGTCGCGAAGTCCCCGCGTTATGCGCGGCGGGTCTGCGATGCCCCGGAACGAACGCAGCCGCCGTTTGGGCAGCAGCCCCATTTCGCTGCCCAAATTCCGCCAAATCGCGCCCAATCCCCTCGGATCGACGCGACCGGCGACAAGCAGAAGACCCGACAAACACTGGCAATGCAGGCCATAGCGGCCCCACCGTCAACTCGCGTGTGAAGCGAGCGCTCTCCCACTGAGCTACGTGCCCTGGGTATCGGATTCTATTGGCTGTGGGGGCTTGGGCGCCATCGGGTCCCGTGGGCTCCGACCGCCACGCGGCATCTGGCAGCAGTCGCTGTTGCCGGAGTGGCCGAGTCCTACACCACCACGCCAGGCGCGGGATGCGGCTCCAGGCGGGTAGCGGAGATCGAGTAGGCGCTTGCCAGCGCCTCGACTTGACTCTGCGTCAACGAGGCGCCGAACACGGGGCCGCCCCCCAGTTTGAGATAGGCGCGCTGCAGCGTCTCACCGATCAGCGATAGGTGGTAGTGGCCGTCGTAGACGCAGTAGATGTAGAGCGGCGCATTGGCGCGCAGGAACCGCGCGGCCGTTGCAGTGGCGGCCCCCGGGGCCAGCGCCCCCGCGAGGTACTGCCACCCGCGCTGGGTGAGGCGTACATAGGACCTGAGCGTGCCGGCGAGCTCGGCGGCGGGCCCGGTGAGGCTGCCTTCGGTGGTCACTTCCGCGGGCAGCGCGAGCGCCGCGGCACGGCGATCCGCCGCGGCCACCTCCGCCCGAAACGGGGGGGTCACGCTGTCGGGGAGTCCGCCCGCGAGCGACGGCCACGCTTCGTGCGCGGCGGCCACCTCGGCCGCGATGGGAGCTCGCAGCTGCTGCAGGGTGTGCGCCAGCTGCACGAGGTCGGCGCGCTCCACCCGCAGGGCGGCCGGCCGCGGCTGGTGGCCACCGCAGCCCGCCATTCCCGCGGCGGCGACTCCAGCTGTGAGCGCCACCGCCGCGAGGCGGGCGAAACGTGAGGGCGTCGGTCCCGCTTTTATGCGGACAGCAGGTCGACGATGAAGATCAACGGCGAGTTCGGCGGGATCTTGGGCGGCGACCCTTTCGCGCCGTACGCCAGTTCGGCGGGGATGATCAGCTCGCGCCGGCCGCCCACGCGCATGCCGACGACGCCCTGATCCCAGCCCTTGATGACCTGGCCCTCGCCGAGCGTGAAGGTGAAGGGTTCTTTCGTTTCCCACGAGGCGTTGAACACCTTGCCGGTGCTGTACAGCGCGCCGACGTAGTTGACCGTCACCGACTCCCCGTCCTTCGCTTCGGCGCCGGTGCCTTTGATGATTTCCTTGGTCACCAACGTCTTCGGGGCGGGGCCCTTGGGGGGCGTGATCGTCGGCTCGGTGGCCAGCGGGCCGCTGGTGGGCGTCGTGCCGGTGGTGGTCACCGGGGTTTTTTCGACGACAGAATTCGCCGCGGTGGACTCGTTGCCGACCGCGATCGTGCTGGAGCCGCTCGACCCGCAGCCGGCGATCAGCGCTGCCGCGCCGATGATCGCGAGGCCGAGGGCGCGGCGGAGGAAGTTGAGTTTGGAGAGGTTCATCACGGTGGGCAGCGTACCGGAACGCGACATATTTGTGGTGCGGCTCCTCAATCGGACGACGCGCTAGGATCTCCCGTGGACCGTGCTAGGCGGGGAGGTAGCGGTGCCCTGCACCCGCAATCCGCTCTAGCGGGGCTGAATTCCCCCCCGAGGGGTGTTTCGCTCCGGTCGCTCCGCCGTTTGGGGCGTCGATGGCTCGGATCCCCGCGCGGTGTCGGCTTGTGAACCAGGTCAGGTCCGGAAGGAAGCAGCCTTAAGCGATCCCCGGCAGGCGCAGCGGGCGTTCCCGATCCGGAGTCGCGAGCGGCGATCGGCGGTCGGCTGTGGAGCCTCGACGGGGGGTGCACGGTCCACTCGCCGCGCTTGTTGCTGGGCATGGAGGCCCAGCCCCCGCGCGATTGGCAGTTGCGTGCCCGCGCGCGGACGCGCCCCTACCCGCCCCCCCGTATCGCGCAACGCCGGAGGATCCGCCACGAGCGGTCGGTGTGGCTCACCATGAAGCCGGCGGGCACCGCCACCGGCTGGTGGGGGTCGTTGGGGTCGAGGATGTATTCCTTCTGGACTTCCGCGTTGGCGGGGTCCACGAACGTGCCATACGCGATCCTCGTGACCTGGAGGTTGGTGATCTCGCTCGGGGGGGTTTCCAGCCACAGCGCCAGCAGCGGCACCGGCGCGTGGTTGGTCACGCCGATCGGCTCGCAGCGGGTCGTGATCGCACCGGCGCGCACCAGCGCGGTCAGTTCGTTCTGGATGCGCTGCTGGCGCGCCAGCGCACTCAGTTGGTGGTGGTTGGCGCGGTACTGGGAGGGGGCCGACGCCAGCAGCGCGATCACCGAGACGCCCGCCACCGCCATCCACCAGCGCCGGTGAGGGTCGTCGTGTGGCAGCTCCATCCAGCCGCACACGGCCGCGCCGGCGAACACGCACAGGATCGCCGCGGCGAGGAACGCGTAGCGTTCGTCGATCGGCAGCCCCGCGCTCGCGAAGGCTGCGAACACGCCCACCGCCACGACGCCCGCGAGCGCGCCGGGGAGGGCACGGGTGCGCAGCCACGCCAGCGACAGCATCCCGCCGAGCGCGGCCGCTGCGAGCGCGTAGGGCCCGAGGATCTCCCCGATCCGCCGCGGGATGTACTCGGGCACCTTGGCGATTCCCGTCTCGCGGTGCAGCGTTTCGGCGGTGTGCCGGGTGTTGGTCAGCGACCACGCCGGGTTCCCGGTCACCGCCCAGTCGCTTGCCACCCACACGATCGGGGCGGCCGCGGCCAGCAGCGCCAGGCGGGCGAGCTGGCCGGGGGTGCGCGGGGCGTCTGTGTCGGCGCCGGACACGCGCGGGATCTCCGCGACGGCGCCGAACTGGCCGGGAGCGGTCCGCATCTCCACGACGGATCCCCGGCGGGCGCGCACGGTCGGCAGCGCGAGATACAGCCAGTACAGCCCCGAGAAGGCCCACGCCTCCGGCCGCAGCAGCCCGGCGAGCGCCAGCAGCGCCAGCACCGGCGCGCCCGCGCGGCGGCGGCGGCTCTCGAGGATCAGCGCGCACAGCACCAGCAGCAGGTAGGGAACGTCCACATAGGCCCGCACCCCGTAGGAGAGGATCGGCACGCGCGTCAGCAGCAGCAGCGCCGCGACGGCGCCCGTCGGACGGTTGAACCACAGCGCCCCCAGCCGGTACACAGCCCATCCGCATGCCGAGAGTGCAAGGAAGCCAAGGGCGACGGCGATCTGGGAGGCGGCGTGGGGGCCGAATGGAGCGACCACCACCCCGAGCGCCTCGACAAGCGGGTGGGGTGTCGGCGCGATCGGGATCCCGTACTGCGGGGTTTCCCCGCGCGTCAATTGTTGCCCCCACACCAGCGCGTACAGCGTGTCGTAGTTGGCGAACCCCACGCCGCTGATGACCCGCAGCAGCACCGCACCCGCCACGATCGCCAGGGGTGTGGCGAGGCGCGTGGAAGGCCTTTTGGTTGGAGCTGGCACGGCGCGGACGCTATCGCTCGGACGGGGGGCGACCCCGGATAGACTCAGCTCCAGGTGCCGGAGAGCGATCATCAGCAACAGCAGCAGTCCCTCTACCGTCGCAACCGCCCGCGCACATTCGCCGAAGTCGTCGGCCAGGAGCCGGTGGTGCGCACGCTGCGCGGGGCGGTGGAGCGTGGGCGGGTGCACCACGCCTACCTGTTCGTGGGCTCGCGCGGCACCGGCAAGACCTCGATGGCGAAGATTCTCGCGGCCTGTCTGAACTGCGAGCGCGGGCCGACCACCGAGCCGTGCGGGGAGTGCGAGTCCTGCCGCGCGATCGCCGCCGCGCGCTCGCTCGATGTGATCGAGATGGACGCCGCCTCCAACAACTCGGTCGAGGACATCCGCGAGCTGCGCGAGAGCGTCGCCTTCGCGCCGGTGAGCGGGCGCTCCAAGGTGTACATCCTCGACGAGGCCCACATGCTCTCGCAGGCAGCGTGGAACGCGTTCCTGAAGACGCTAGAGGAGCCGCCGCCCGATACCGTGTTCGTGCTCGCGACCACCGAGGCGCAGAAGGTGCCGGCGACGGTGGTGGACCGCTGCCACCGCTTCGACTTCCAGCGCCCCACGGTCGAGCAGATCGCGGGCGTGGTGCGCCGCGCCGCGCAGGCCGAGGCGATCGAGATCCCCCCCGAGGCGGCGGCCGCCGTGGCACGCGCGGCCACCGGCAGCTTCCGCGACGCGCTGGGGACGCTCGAGCAGCTGCTCACCTACAGCGGCCCCGAGATCGTGTTGGAGGACGTGCTGGCGGTGCTGGGGGTGACCGACTCACAGCTCCTGGAAGAGACGATCGATGCGGTGGCGCAGGGGAGCGCCAGGGAGGTGCTGCTGGCGGTGGCGCGCTGCGCGGATGGCGGCAGGGACGCGGGCGCATTCACGGCCGACCTCGAGGGCCGTGCCCGCGACCTGCTGGTGGTGCACACCCTTGGGGAAGTGCCGGCCGAGCTGTCGCTGACGGCTGAGGCAGACGCGCGCCTACGGGCGCAGGCGGAGCGGGTGCCGCAGGCGACGGCGGTACGGCTGCTGGAGCAACTGGGAGGGGCGCTCGAGGCGGTGAAGGCCGGCGGCGAGCCGCGCACGCAGCTGGAGCTGGCGCTCGTGAAGGCGGCGCGCCCGGAGACCGACGGTTCGCTGAAGGCGCTGCTGGCGCGCATCGAGCGTCTGGAACGACACCTCGGTGGATCGGAGCCAGTCATGCCGCACCCCGCTGACGCCCTGCTGGCGGTCGCTGCGCCAGAGCAACCTGCCGCGATCGTCGCGCCACCGTCCCCGAGTAAGGCTCCCACCGAGGCTACCCCCGCGCCGCCGCCGTCCCCGGGCGGGCAGCCGCCCGAGGCGACCCTCGAGCCGCCGCCAGCGCCGAGCGAGCAGCCTGCGCGGGTGGACGATCTGACCGAGTCACCGGCCTCGGAGGCCCCCGCATCGTCCTTCACGACGCATGATCTTGGCGACCTCGATGCGCTGTGGCCAGCCGTGGTGGAGCTGGTGGGGGCCGAGAACAAGTTGTTGAGCGCCGTGCTGAAGGATGCGCGCGCGGTGGCCCTTAGCGATGAGGAGCTGACGGTGGCATTCGCCGCGACGGCGTCGTTCCTAAAGAAGAAAGCCGAAGACAATGCTCACCGCGCAACGGTGACCGAGGTGTTGCGCCAGCTCACCGGGCAGCAGCGGTTGCGGGTGGTGTACGAGCTGCGTGAGGAGCTGCCCCCGCCCGCTGAAGGAGAGGTCGAGGAGGCGCCACGCAGCGAAGACGAGTGGGTGGCACGCTTCAAGGATGAGCTCGACGCGGAGGAGCTCGTCGGTGCGGGCGAGGCGATCGGTGAAAGCGAGTAAGGAGCGAGCGAGATGCCCCAGCAGAAGCGACCCAACATGCAGCAGATGCTCCAGCAGGTGCAGAAGATGCAGCGCGACATGGAGCAGGCCCAGGAGGCGCTCAAGCACGAGACCGTCGAGGCGGCGGCGGGCGGGGGCGTGGTGAAGGTGCAGGTATCGGGCGATCTGCAGGTCAGGGCGGTGACGATCGCCCCCGAGGCGGCCGACCCCGAGGATGTGGAGATGCTCGGCGATCTGGTGCTGGCGGCCGTCAATGAGGCGCTGCGCGCCGCCCAGGAGCTCGCGGCCGAGCGGATGGGCGGGGCGACCGAGGGCCTGGATATGGGTGCGCTCGGCGGGCTTGGCCTGCCGAGTCTGTAGGGGGTGTGGTGGGGCTTCGTTCGCAGCGGGCCACGGATGACCCGACCACCCACGAGATGGTCACCGCCGAGATTAGCTCCCAGTCACCCACGTGAGCACCTTCGCCCCCCCCGTCCAGAAGCTGGTCGCCGAGCTCTCCAAGCTGCCCGGCATCGGCAACCGCACCGCTCAGCGGCTGGCCTTTCACATCCTGCGCGCCTCCGGCGAGGACGCCACGGCGCTGGCGCAGGCGATCCTCGATGTCAAGGAGCGGATCGGGCTGTGCGAGGTGTGCTTCAACCTCACCGACGAGCCGCGCTGTCGCATCTGCCGCGACCCGCGCCGCGACCACAGCGCGATCTGTGTGGTGGAGGAGCCATCCGACGTGATCCCGATGGAGCGCACGCATGAATTCGAGGGCGTCTACCACGTGCTCGGCGGCGCGCTCTCCCCGATCGACGGGGTCGATCCGGAGGACCTGAAGATCGCCGAGCTCTACGTGCGCGTGGCCACCTCGCCGGTGGGGCCCTCGGCGGGCGTGGATGGGGTGCCGGATGCGGGCGCGGCGGTTCGTGAGGTCGTGCTCGCCACCAACCCAACCACCACCGGGGAGGCGACGGCGCTGCACATCGCGCAGGGCCTGCACGAGCGCGCCCCCGAGCTGCGGGTCACCCGCCTGGCGAGCGGCCTGCCGGTGGGATCCGACCTCGAGTACGCCGACGAGGTCACGCTCGGCAAGGCGCTCTCAGGTCGCCGCGCGGTTTAGGGCCGGTACGGCGCTGGCTCTCAGGTTGCCGGGCCGTGTAGGCCGGTACGGCGCCGGCTCTCAGGTCGCCGCGCGGTGCAACGCGTCCTCCCCGTCGGCCGCCTTCGTCAGCGCCGGCGGGCAGGGATCCTCGACCAGTTCCTCCACCAGCGTGTCGGCCGCACCCTCGTCGAGGGGGGTGGAGGGCGCGGGCCTGCGCCCGTCCCCGCCCGCTTGACGGAGCTTGGAGACGATCCCGTCGAGCTCGAACGAGGCCCAGCAGGCTCGCGCGAGCTCGTGCCCGTGGTTGGCCCAGGTGGCGTTGATCACCTTGAAGCCGCGCGATTGCAGCCACTCCACGGCAGGTAGGTAGTCGGTGTCGCTGGAGACCAGCACCGCGGCGTCGAACGCGCCCTCGCCCGCTAACGAGAGCAGCCCCGTCACGATCGCCGTGTCGACCCCTTTCTCGGTAGACCAGCGCAGCGTCTCCTGGCAGTTGGGGCACTTCTCGATCGAGTGCTCGCACGCTCTGCAGTACACCGATCTCGGTTTGGAGCGGCGCACGCGCGTGGTGACGCGAAAGCGGGGCTGCTTGTCGAGGAACGCGTCCAGCCAGCCCTTGAGCTTGCGCCCGGAGTCGTCTTCGTCGTAGGAGGCATACACCAGCGCCTCCTCGAGATGCAGCGCGTCGCCGAAGCCCGCCTGCTGCAGTTGCCGTTCGCTCTCGCCGAGCAGCTCGGCGGGGACCTTCCGCCAGTCGATCAGATCGCCGTGGGCGCGGTTTCTCCATTGCAGCGAGAAGTTCCAGAAGTCGATGAAGATGCTTGTGCGGTAGGCCACGCCCTAAACCCCCGATCGAGTTGTTGTGCTCATTGACACCGTCCCCCAGGATAGGCGTTCGGGCCTCGCCGTTCGCCACCCGCGTGGGGAGAGGTCCTATCCTGCGTGCGTGTCCAACATCGTCGTGATGAAGTTCGGCGGCACCTCCGTCGCCGACGCCGAGCGGATCAAGCGCGCCGCCCGGCGGATCGTGGAGCGCCGCGAGGGGGGGGCGAACGTAGTGGCGGTGCTCTCCGCGCGCGGCAAGACCACCGACGAGCTGATCGCGATGGCGCAGGAGGTCTCAGCCGCGCCCGACCCGCGCGAGATGGACATGCTGCTGTCTACGGGCGAGCGCATCTCCTGCGCGCTGTGCGCGATGGCGATCCGTGACCTCGGCCACCGCGCGATCTCGCTGACCGGCTCGCAGGCGGGGATCGTCACCGACGCCTGGCACACCCGCGCGCGGATCATCGAGGTGCGCGCCGATCGCGTCAAAGAGGCGCTCGAGGAGGATCACATCGTGCTGGTGGCCGGCTTCCAGGGCGTCTCCACCGCCACCCAGGACGTCACCACGCTGGGGCGCGGCGGCTCGGACACGACTGCGGTCGCGGTCGCCGCCGAGCTTCAGGCGGAGGTGTGCGAAATCTACACCGACGTCCCCGGCGTGTTCAGCGCCGACCCGCGGGTGGTGCCCGACGCGCGCATGCTCGACGTGGTCACGTTCGAGGAGATGCTCGAGATGGCATCCACCGGTGCCGGCGTGCTGCAGCTGCGCGCGGTCGAGTACGCGCGCAACCACGGCGTGCGCATCCACTGCCGCTCATCGTTCGACGATCGTCCCGGTACCCTGGTGGTGTCGGAAGGAGAGAACATGGACCGTGCCGAGAGACCCGTCATAACCGCCGTCACCCACTCGACCTCGGAGGCGATGATCACGCTGGTGGACGTCCCCCACAGGCCGGGCATGGCAGCCCGCATCTTCGGGGCGATCGCCGACGCCGGCGTGGAGGTGGACATGATCGAGCAGCACCTCCCGATTGAGGCGGAGTTCGCGAAGATCTCCTTCACGATCCCCCGCGACCGCATGCGCGACGCGCGCGCGGCGCTGCAGCCGCTGAGGGGCGAGGTGTTCGCGGAGTTGGTGCCCAACGAGGACATCGGCAAGGTGTCGATCGTCGGCGCCGGCATGCGCACGTACCCGGGCGTGGCGGCCAAGGTGTTCAACGTACTCGCCGCCGAGGGCCTCAACCTCAAAATGATCACGACCTCGCCGATCAGGATCTCGAGCGTGATCCCGCGCGAGCGCGTGGACTCGGTGGTGAGGGCGCTGCACGCCGCGTTCGAGCTCTCCGGCCCGGACACGATCCGCGTCGAAGAGACGTTCGAGCGCCAGGGAGCGCAGTAGATGCCGGACCGCAGCCCCAACGTGCGCTGGCAGCGCTCTGCGCTGAGCCGCGAGCGGCGCTGGGAGGCGCTGGGGTGGGCGGGGGCGACGGTGTGGTTCACGGGGCTGCCGGCGGCGGGCAAGTCGACGCTGGCGAGCGCGGTCGAGGAGGGGCTGGTGCAGACGGGCCGCCCGGCGTTCCTGCTCGACGGCGACAACCTGCGCCACGGGCTCAACGGCGACCTCGGCTTCGACGAGCAGGCGCGCCGCGAGAACGTGCGGCGCACCGCGCACGTCGCGAAGCTGCTGGCGGAGTCGGGCTCGATCGCGCTGGTGAGCCTCGTGAGCCCCTACCTGGCCGACCGGCGAGCGGCGGCGATGCTGCACGCCGACGCCGGGCTGCAGTTCATCGAGGTGTTCGTGGATGCCCCCATCGCGCTCTGCCAGGCGCGCGACCCCAAGGGGTTGTACGCGCGGGCACGCACGGGTGAGCTGCGCGGGATGACGGGCGTGGGCGCCCCGTACGAGGCGCCGGAGCACCCCGACCTGGTGGTGCGCTCGGGCGAGGAAGCGGTGGAGGAGGCGGTCGAGCGGGTTATGCGCTTACTGGAGATCCGCTCGCTGTGTCCAGCGGCCCCAGCCGGGGCTGGTGGCCGTACAACTCGAACGCTCTGAAGCCGGCGAAGGTCTTGTGCTCGGAGCCGTGGAAGTCGGAGGAGCCGGTCGTGAGCAGATCGAGTTCCTCGGCGATCTCGCACAGCAGACCCACCTGCTCGGGGGTGTGGGTGGGGTAGAAGGCCTCCACTCCATCGACCCCGAGCGACGCGAAGCGCTCCAGCATCGCGCGTACCGTCGCTGGCTCCTGCACGTCCCAGAAGGGGTGCGCCCACACCGCGACGCCGCCGGCGGCCTGGATCAGCTCGATCGCCTCGGCGACCGTGGGGCGCGTGCGCGCGACGTAGGTGGGCACGCCGGGCACCAGGTAGCGAGGAAACAGCTCCTTCAGGCTGCCGATCCCCTCGGCGGCGATGCGCTCGGCGTTGTCGGGGTGGTCGAGCAGCGCGTGGGCGAGATGGGGGCGCCCGAGCACCTCACCGGCGGCTTGGCGGCGGCGCAGCTCGGTGTCCTCGAGCGCGAAGCCCTCGGCGCGCAGCAACTCGGCCATCGCCAGCACGCGCCGCTCGCGGTCGCCACGCAGGTCCTCAAGCGTCGCAGCGAAGACAGGATCGTGGTGGTTGACGAGGTAGCCGAGGATGTGTAGCTCCTCGTAGGCCTCGTCCACCGAGGAGAGCTCGGTGGCGGGGACGATGCGTACGCCCGCGCGCAAACCCTCCTCGAGCGCCTCCTGCACCCCCGCGACCGAGTCGTGGTCGGTGAGCGCCAGCAGCTCCACGCCGGCGGCGGCGGCGGCCCGCACCACCTCGGCGGGGGGGAATTCGCCGTCGGAGTGCAGCGAGTGGGATTGCAGGTCGAACGTGGGAGGCATCGAGCCGCGAACCGTACAGGCCTCGGGCGGTACCCGTCGATCTCGGGCGAGCCGGAAACCACCGCCGCCCGCGCCTCAGGGACCGCCCGGTTCAGCTCTCCAGCGACTGCTGCAGTCGCTCCAGCACGCGCACCACGCGCAAGCCGGAGTGCCCGTCCGAGCGCGGGGTCGCACCGGTGCGCAGGCACTCGAGGAAGTGTTCGCACTCCACACGCAGCGGCTCGACGGGAGGGATCGGCGGCGAGAAGATCGCCCCCGAGCGCGCGATGTACTCCCCCCACGAGCGAACGTCCTCGTCGAAGCCCTTGTCGTAGAGCGTGAGCTTGCCCTCCAGGAGCATGTCGTCGAACGTGGCCATCCGCCGCGCGCCCACCACCGTGAGGCGCCGCTCCTTGTGGGGGTCGAGCCACGAGAGGTGCAGGTGCGCGACGATCCCGGAGGGGAAGCGCAGATAGCAGAAGACGACGTCCTCGATGCCCGCGCGCACGTAGGAGCGACCGTGCGCGACGCACTCGGAGGGCTCTTCGTCGATCAGCGACAGAATCACCGAGACGTCGTGCGCGCCGAGGCTCCACAGCGCGTTCTCGTCGGCGCGCAGCTTGCCGAGGTTGAGGCGATTGCCGTACACGTAGTACAGCTCCCCCAGCTCCCCCCCGGCGAGCAGCTCCCGCAGGCGGTCGACGGCGGGGTGGTACTCGAGCAGGTGCCCCACCATCAGCATCCTTCCCGCTTGCTCGGCGGCGGCAACCGCCGCTTCCGCGTCGTCGGCGGTGGTCGCCAGCGGCTTCTCCACGAAGCAGTGCTTGCCGGCCCCCAACACGCGCACGGCGAGCTCGGCGTGCGAGGGCACCGGCGTGGCAAGCACCACGGCGTCGAGCTCGGGGTCGTCGAGCAACTCCTGCAACTCCCCCGTTACGTGCGCGCCTGGAAACTGCTGCGCCGCCCGCGCGCGGGCCTGCTCTGAAGGATCGCACAGCCAGCGCAGCTCGCAGCCGGGGAGCGCGGCGAGGTTGCGTGCGAGGTTGGGTCCCCAGTAGCCGAGGCCCGCGACTGCGACTCTGATGGGCGCCTCGCTCACGCGGCGAGCGTATCGATCGCCCGCACGCAGCGCTCGGCCGCGTGTCCGTCTCCATACAGCTCCGGGCGCTCCCGCGGAGGCTTACGCTCGAGCGCGGCGAGCGCGGCCGCGGGGTCGAGGTCCACGAGCGTGTTCCAACCCGCCTCCACGGTCTCGACCCACTCGGTGCGATCGCGCAGCGTGATGCAGGGCACCGCCGCCAGATAGGCCTCCTTCTGGAGGCCCCCGGAGTCGGTGAGCACCGCGCGGGCGTTGCACAGCAGCGCGGCCAGCTCGCCGTAGCCGAGCGGGTCGCAGATGTGGAGCCCCTCGATCCCCGCCATCTCCTCCAGCAGCCCCGCGTCGCGCAGACGTGCGCGCGTGCGCGGGTGCAGCGGCCACACCACCGGCGGCGGCAGCGCCCGCACCAGCTCCACCAGCGCGCGCAGGCGCTCCGGTGCATCGACGTTGCCGGCGCGGTGGGCGGTGAGCAGCAGGTACTCCCCTGCCCGTACACCGTGGGCCTCCAACGCGCCCGTGTCCGCACGCGCGGCGGGCTGCAGGCGCAGTGCGAGGTCCACCATCACGTCCCCCACCACCTCCACACACCCAGCGATCGACTCCGCGCGCAGGTTCTCCGCGGCGCTCTGCGACGCGCACAGCAGCAGCTCGGAGAGGTGGTCGGTGAGCACGCGGTTGCGCTCCTCGGGCATCGCACGGTCGAACGAGCGCATCCCGGCCTCCACGTGCACCACCGGCACGCCCCCGTCCGCGGCGGCGAGTGCGCCGGCGAGCGTGGAGTTGGTGTCGCCGTACACCAGCGCCGCGTCGGGGCGCTCCTGCGCAAGCAGGGGCTCCAGCGCGCCCAGCATCCGCGCGAGCTGCGAGGTGTTGGATCCCCCGGCGATCCCCAACTCCCGCTCCGGCCGCGCGAGGCCCAGCTCGCGGAAGAAGACCGCCGAGAGCGAGTCGTCGTGGTGCTGGCCGGTGTGCACCAGCACCTCTTCGTGCGCGGCGCGCAGCGGCCCCGAGACCGCGGCGGCCTTGATGAACTGAGGGCGATTGCCGACTACGGTGAGGATGCGCACGCGGCGCAGACTACGCAGCTGCGCCGACGACCGACGTCGACCAGTCGATCACCGACGTGGGTCGCACCACGTGGCGGCTCATCCCCAGCTCCTTGGGTGACACGCCCAGCGCGAGGCCCACCAGCTGAGGGAGGTGCAGAACGGGCATCCGCAGCTCGCGCGCGACCACGCCTTCGGCGGCGGGCTGCTGCAGATCGAGGTTGAGGTGGCAGAGCGGGCATGGGGTCACCAGGCAGTCGGCATCGGCGTCGACCGCGTCGCCGAGGTGACGGCCGGCCTGCTTGAGCGAGGCCTCCTTGTTCATCGTGACGATCGGGAAGCCGCAGCACTTGCGCATTCCCGCGTACTCGATCACCGTGCCGCCGAGCGTTTCGATCACCTGCTCCAGGTAGTGATCGCGGGGGGTGTCGGCGTCGATGCCGAGGCGCTTGCGGGGGCGCACGATGTAGCAGCCGTAGAAGGGGCCCACCTTGAGGTTGGTGAGCGGCCGCTTCACGCGGGAGCGCAGCTCGTCGAGACCGATCTCCTCGACCAAAAGCCACAGGAAGTTCTTGTTGGTCAGTCCCTTCTCGTACGACAGCCCCTCGGGGGCGAGCGTGGTGTTGACGTGCGCGCGGTACTCGGCGCTCGCGTCGAGGCGCTCCTGGCACTCGCTCTGGGCGCCCTGGCAGGTGGAGCAGATGTTCATCATCAGCTCCGCCCCATCCACCTGCTGGGCGAGGGCGAAGGTGCGCGCGTTGAGAGTGTCGGCGAGCTCCTGGTTGTGCTCGGCGATCACGCCGCAGCCGCTGCAGTTGGCGCGGTCGAGCTGCACGAGCTCGATGTCGAGCAGAGGGGCGACGCGCGCCATCGAGCCGTGCAGCTCGGGGGTGAAGCCGCGGCTGACGCAGCCCGGCCAGTAGGCAACCTTCATCAGCTACCGCTCCCTTCCCCGGCCGCCGCCGGATCCTCGCCGCCATCTCCGCCAACCGTGACGCCCACCGGCGTGCGCTCCTCTTCGTCCTCGCCGGAGATATAGAGGTTGAGCTCATACCGCTCCGGCCGGCCCTCGACGGTCTGGTAGATCCGCTTGACGGCCTGCAGGTCGGCCGGCGGGATCTTGTGGCCGAACAGCGCCAGCTTGACGCCGATCTTCCCGCGCGCGATCGCCTTGACGGCGGTGGGCAGTAGCGAGAGCAGCTCTTTGCCGGCGGCGGGATGGAATTTCCCGAACCACGAGTTGCCCCCGTAGGAGCGGGGCGGAAGTTCGGCCTCGTGCAGCAGCCCGTAGTCGCGCACGAGCGTGGTCAGCGCCGCCTCGTGGCGCTCGCCGTTGTTGGCGTCGACGATGTGCTGGTCGGAGATCGCGATGCGGCGCAGGCGCATGATCTGGCCCATCGGGTTGACGTCCTTGGGACAGGCCTCCACGCACTTGAAGCAGTGGGTGCAGTCGAAGATCCCCTGCGGATCTTCGGAGAGGTCGACGAGGCGCTCGCGCTGGCGATCGTCGCGCGGGTCGCCGACGAAGCGGTAGGCCTTGGCGAGCGCGGCGGGGCCGATGAAGCCGGGGTCGACCTCCATCGCCAGGCAGTCCGACACGCAGGCGCCGCACTGGATGCAGGCCATCGACTGGGTGACGTCGACCATCGCGTCTTTCGCCACCACGTACTCGCGCTCGGGGACCGGCTGCTTGGCGAGCAGCCACGGCGTGACGCGCTGGATCTTCTTCCAGTGAACCGCGTCCATGTCGACGATCAGGTCCTTGATCACGGGCATGTTGCCCATCGGCTCGATCTCGATCACCCCGTCCTTGGCGGACGCGCGGGCGTGGTCGAGGTGGGTGTGGCAGGCGAGGCCGGGTTCGCCGTTGATGCGCACCCCGCAGCTGCCGCAGATCGCCGCGCGGCAAGAGCAGCGGATCCCGATCGAGCCGTCGAAGCGGGCTTTGGCCTGCAGAATGCCCTCCAGCACGGAGCGGTGGGGCTCGAGCTCGATCGTGTGCTCGTCCCAGTAGGGAGCCTCGCCGGACTCGGGGTCGAAGCGGCGCACCCGCAGCGTGAACTGCTCGGGTGCGTGGTGGGTCTCAGCCATCAGCGGAGCACCTCCCCGGATTTTTTAATGGGATTTGGATGGGGGCTCGTTCCTTGTAACGGGGCGTTTGGGGGAGCACCATGGTCATCAATACTTGCGCTCCTCGGGCTGCCACTGTGTGAACGTCACCGGCGAATAGCTGATTTGAGGCCCGCCCGCCGCACCGTCGGCGCCGAGCGAGATGTCGATGTGCTTGAGCCACTGCTCGTCGTTGCGCTCGGGAAAGTCGGTGCGGAACTGCGCGCCGCGCGACTCCTTGCGCTCGATCGCCGCCACGACGGTCGCCTCGGCGCAGTCGAGCATGTAGCCCAGCTCCAGCGCGCCGAGCACGTCCTGGTTGAAGACCGTGCCGTGGTCGTCGACGTAAGCGCTCGCGGCCTCCTCCTGTAGGCGCTTGACCACCCCGAGTGCCTGCTCGAGGCCCTCCTGCTCGCGGTAGACGGCGACGTACTGGTTCATGGTCTCGCCCAGCTCGCGCTTGATCTCGGAGATCCGCCGGCCGCTGTGATCGCGGGCGAGGATCGCGTCGATCGCTGCGACGTCGTCGTTCAGCTGCCCGTTGGCGGCGCTCGGCATCGGCATCGATAGGGCCCGCGCGGCGGCGTGTTCGCCCGCGCGGCGGCCGAAGATCAGCGTGTCCAGCAGCGAGTTGGCGCCGAGGCGGTTGCCGCCGTGCACCGACACGCACGCCACCTCGCCGGCGGCGTACAGGCCCTCGATCGGGGTGGCGCCGTTGACGTCGGTCTTGACGCCGCCCATGATGTAGTGCTGGCCGGGGCGGATCATGATCGGCTCGCGGGTGATGTCCACGCCGGCGAAGTCTTTGCCGATGTTGACGATCTCGCGCAACGCCTCCAGCGTGCGTTTGCGCGGCACCTTGGTGATGTCCAGGTAGATGCCGTCTTTGTTGGCGCCCACGCCGCGGCCCTCGAGGATCTCGGTCTGCTCGGCGCGCGAGACGACGTCGCGGGAGGCGAGGTCGAGCTTGTTGGGGGCGTACTTCTCCATGAAGCGCTCCCCCTCGGAGTTGAGCAGCACCGCGCCCTCGCCGCGCGCGCCCTCGGTGATCAGCAGGCCGTTCTCGACCAGCGTGGTGGGGTGGTACTGCACCATCTCCATGTCCATCAGCGGCGCGCCGATGCGGTAGGCCTGCGCGATCCCGTCGCCGGTGACGATCAGCGCGTTGGTCGTCGGGCTGTACACCTGCCCTGCGCCGCCGCACGCGAGGATCGTGTTCTTGGCGTGGAACACCTCCATTCGCCCCGAGCGCACGTCGCGCGCGATCACGCCGCAGCAGCGCCCCCGCTCGTCGCGCAACAGTGAGGTGACAAACCACTCCTCGAAGCGATCCACGGTCTCGTGGTGGCGCATCAACTGCTCGTAGAGCACGTGCAGGATCGCCTGTCCTGTTATGTCGGCGACGTAGGCGGTGCGCTTCATCGAGGCGCCCCCGAACGCGCGCAGGTCGAGCAGGCCCTGCTCGTTGCGGTGGAAGGTGACGCCGATGTGCTCCAGGTGCATCACCTCCGCAGGGGCCTCCGAGCACATGATCTCGATCGCGTCCTGGTCGCCGAGGAAGTCGGAGCCCTTGACGGTGTCGTAGGCGTGCGAATGCCAGTCGTCGTCGACGGAGATCGCGGCGTTGATCCCGCCGGCGGCGGCCACCGAGTGCGAGCGCACGGGGTGGACCTTGCTGACGATCGCCACGCTCGCGCCGCCTTGCGCCGCCGCGAGCGCGGCGCGCTGGCCCGCGAGACCTGCGCCGATGATCAGTACGTCGTGTGCTGGCATGGCTCCCTGGAGCGTGAGAGGAGAGGTCGTGGGCCTGCTGTCGGCGGAGACTCTATTTAAAAAACGAGGGGCCCGGCTTGCCGGCCTGTCGGCCGGCTGCGCCACCCTCTTGACGCGGCGGCGCGGTGCCGCTGTGATGGTCGCGCGTGGCACCCGTCCGGTCGCTCAGACGCCCGCCGCCGGGCGCAGCGCCTGGCGGATCTGCGCGACGGTCACGACCCCGCGCAGCACCCCGTCGTCGTCGACGGCCACCATCGCTCCCAGGCGCCCGAGGCCCTCGGAGCGCAGCAGCGATTCAAGCGGCTGATCCTGCTCGATGCGGACCGGCAGGTTCTCCTCCAGCACGTCGCTGACGGGCAGCGCGGGGCGGCCGGCGGCGATCTCCGCGTCCACGCGTTCGGAGCGCACCACCCCGAGGAAGTGGCGGGCGGGATCGACGACCGCAAACCACGGCCAGCGGTAGCGCCCGAAGAAGTGCTCCTGCGCGTCCAGCAGCCCGGTCTCGGCGGGGATCGTCACCGGCTCGGTGTCCATCACGTCGGCCACCCGCAGGCGCTGGATGCGCTGGTTGACCGTCCCCTGCAGCACCGCCCCCGTGGCGCTCTGGTAGACGAACAGGCCGATGAACGCCAGCCACACGCCGCTGATGTCGTGCAGCGCCACCAGCACGCCGAGGCCGACTGCGCCGAGCAGCACGCCGAAGCCTTGCCCCATGCGCCCCACCACGCGGGTGGCGCGGTTGCGATCGTCGCTGCGCCACCACAGCAGCGCATGCACGATCTGGGCGCCGTCGAGCGGGAAGGCGGGGATCAGGTTGAGGATCAGCACCAGCACGTTGAGCGTCACCAGCCAGCTCAGCCACAGCACGACCGGTGTCGTCAGCACTCCGCCGCTGCCGTCGGCGAGGGCGAAGAAGTGGTGGCTGCTCGCCACCACGACACCGAGGGCGGTCCCGATCAGGATCACCGCCAGCGTCACGAGCGGCCCCGCCGAGGCGACCTGCAGCTCCACCCCCGCACGGGGCATCGGGCCGGTGCGGGTGGTGCCACCGAGCGCCCACAGCTCGATCCCCATCACCGGCACCCCGTTGCGGCGGGCCACCAAAGCGTGGCCGAGCTCGTGCAGGATCACCGAGGCGAAGAACGAGAGCACGATCGCGACCATCACCAGGTAGGCGGTGGTGCGCGAGCCCCCGAGCACTTCGTGGAAGTAGGGGGTGAGCGTGTCGGCGAAGTAGACAAGGATCACGCCGAGGATCACAAACCAGCTGATCCCCACCCCGATGCGAATGCCAAAGACACGCGCGAGCTGGAAGTTCCTGCGTACGGGCATAGGTTTCAATGGTAGGCCGCCGCTGTCCCGATCCCGGTCAACTATCCCAAATCCGCACTCGATTGGATGCAGAAATCGGACGCTACCCCACACACAAATTTGCACCTTGACCTCGTGCGAAGGCCGCTCATCTGGTGCGTTGCAGTGCGCCGGGGCGGTTTACGCCTGCACGCGGCCGCGGGCGATGATCGCCTCGAAGTCCGTGCCCGCCGGCAGCGTGCCGTACTCCAGGCCCGCGTCGCGGCCGAGACGCGCGGCGCAGAAGGCGTCGGCCACGGCGGGGTCGCCGTGGCGCACCAGCAGCGAGCCCTGCAGCCCCAACACCATGCTCTCGACCACGCGCCGTGCGCGCGTCTCGAGCGTGGCGGGGTCGGCGAACTGGTCCTTGAGGCCGTCGAGGTGCTCGTCCAAGCGCCGGTCGGCGCCGCGCGCCTGATCGAGCTCGTGCAGGAACACCTCGAGCGAGCGCGGGGTGCGCACCAGCGCGCGCAGCACATCGAGGCTCATGACGTTGCCCGAGCCCTCCCAGATCGAGGCCAGCGGCGCCTCGCGGTAGAGGCGGGGCATCCCCGACTCCTCCACATACCCGTTGCCGCCGAGGCACTCCAGCGACTCGAAGGCGTGGTTGGGGGCGCGCTTGCACACCCAATACTTCGACACGGCGGTCGCCAGGCGCTTGAAGAGTCGCGCATCGCTCAGGTCCTCGTGCCGCGCGAACGACGAGGATGGGTGGGTGGGCGCCAAATCCGGGGGCAGGTGGGTGGGCGCCGGATCTTCATCGTAGGCGCGCGCGAGGCGCAGCGCCAGCATCGTCGCCGCCTCCGACTCCACGCACAGGTCGGCCAGCACGTTGCGCATCAGCGGCTGGTCGATCAGCCGCTTGCCGAACGCGCTACGGTGCGCGGCGTGGTGCGTGGCGGCCACCACCCCGGCGCGCATCCCCGCGGCGCAGCCGATCACGCAGTCCAGGCGCGTGTGGCCCACCATCTCGATGATCGTCGGCACGCCCCTGCCGGGCTCGCCCACCATCCGCGCCCAGGCGCCGTGGAACTCGACCTCGCTGGAGGCATTGGAGTGGTTGCCGAGCTTGTCCTTCAGGCGCTGGATGTGGAAGGCGTTGCGGCTGCCGTCGCCCAGCACGCGCGGCATCAGAAAGCAGGAGGGCGCGGCGGGGCTCTCCTCGTCCGTCTGCGCGAGCACGAGGAAGACGTCGGACATCGGCGCCGAGCAAAACCACTTGTGGCCGGCGATCTCGTACTCCGCTCCGGCGCCCCCACCGTTCAGCGGCCGTGCGACGGTCGTGTTGGCGCGCACATCCGAGCCGCCCTGCTTCTCGGTCATCGCCATGCCGGCGATCGCGCTGCCCTTCTCGCTCGCCGGGATCAGGTTGGGGTTGTAGGTGGTGGCGGTAATCAGCGGCTCCCACTCGGCCGCCAGCTCCGGCTGCGCGCGCAGCGCGGGCACCACCGCGAAGGTCATCGTGATCGGACAGGCGAAGCCGGCCTCGGCCTGCATCGCGGTCATGTACAGCGCCGCGCGGGCGACGTGCGCGCCCGGCTCGGAGCTTGTCCACGGCAGCGAGTGCAGCTCGTTCTCCACGCCCATTCGCATCAGGTTGTGCCACGCGGGGTGGAACTCGACCTCGTCGATGCGGTTGCCGTAGCGATCGTGGGTGTGCAGGATCGGCTTGTTCTCGTTCGCGAGGCGCCCCCAGTACTGCTGCGGGATGCCGCCCACGAACTGGCCCAGTGCGGCGGCGCGCTCGCGCGCCCAGCCGCCACCCTCGCGCTCCAGCGCCTCCACCAAGGGCAGGTTGCTGGAGAAGACGTCCACCCCCTCCAGCGGCGGCGCCTGGTTTGCGACCTCGTGTGTCTTCCACGGGGCCAGACCGCCGGCGAGCGTCGCGCTCACCGCCGAACCCCTGCCGCCGCGGAGTATCCGAGAGGCGAGCCGCAGCCGGCGGTCGGTGGGATGGTGGTGACCATCGCACCGACAGGTTACCGGCTCGCGATAGCATCGCCGCGCCGAATCTTCCGCGCGAGCACCCCTCCCCTCCCCCCTCCTCATCCTTCTTCTCCTCTCCCCTAACCCTCCCGCTCTCGATAGAGGACCCGCCAATGGCCAAGATCAAGGTGCAAAACCCAGTCGTCGAGCTCGACGGCGATGAGATGACAAGAATCATCTGGGCGTTTATCAAGGAGCAGTTGATCCTCCCCTACCTGGATGTCGAGCTCGATTACTACGACCTCGGCATCGAGCACCGCGACGCGACCGCCGACCGCGTCACGGTCGAAGCGGCCGAGGCGATCAAGCGCCACGGGGTCGGGGTCAAGTGCGCGACGATCACCCCCGACGAGGCGCGCGTGGAGGAGTTCGGCCTCAAGGAGATGTACCGCTCGCCCAACGGCACCGTCCGCAACATCCTCGGCGGGGTGATCTTCCGCGAGCCGATCGTGATCGCCAACGTCCCGCGTCTGGTGCCCGGCTGGAGGAAGCCGATCGTGATCGGCCGCCACGCCTTCGGCGACCAGTACCGGGCGACCGACATGGTCGTGCCCGGCGCCGGCACACTGAAGCTCGCCTTCACCCCCGCCGACGGCAGCCAGCCGATCGAGCTCGACGTCTATGACTTTCCCGGCGGCGGAGTGGCGCTGGCGATGTACAACCTCGATGCGTCGATCCGAGAATTCGCCCGCGCCTCGCTGCGCTACGGACTGGACCGCGGCTATCCGGTGTACATGTCCACCAAGAACACGATCCTCAAACGCTACGACGGGCGCTTCAAAGACATCTTCGCGGAGGTGTACGAGGCAGAGTTCAAGGCCGACTTCGAGGCCGCCGGCATCACCTACGAACACCGGCTGATCGACGACATGGTCGCTGCCGCTTTGAAGTGGGAAGGCGGGTATGTGTGGGCCTGCAAGAACTACGACGGGGACGTGCAATCGGACACCGTCGCCCAGGGCTTCGGCTCGCTGGGGCTGATGACCAGCGTGCTGATGACCGCCGACGGGAAGACCGTCGAGGCGGAGGCTGCACACGGGACCGTCACCCGCCACTACCGCTCCCACCAGCAGGGCCTGCCAACCTCCACCAACCCGATCGCCTCGATCTTCGCGTGGACGCGCGGCCTGGCCGCGCGGGGGCGGATGGACGGCACGCCCGAGGTGACGCGCTTTGCCGAGACGCTCGAGCGGGTCTGCGTGGAGACGGTCGAAAGCGGCAAGATGACCAAGGACCTCGCACTGCTGATCGGTCCCGAGGAGCCGTGGCAGACCACGCAGGAGTTCCTCGGCTCGATTGACCACAACCTTCAAACGGAGATGGCGTAGGCGCCCAGCGAGGAATGCGAGCACCGCAAGCCAACACCCGCCAGCACCCGACCACCCAAGCACACCAACCACCACCACTTCCAGGAGATGAATTCGTGAGCGCACCCATACGCGTCACCGTCACCGGCGCCGCCGGTCAGATCGGATACAGCATCGTCTTTCGCATCGCCTCAGGTCAACTGCTGGGGCCCGAGCAGCCAATCGATCTGCGCCTTTTGGAGATCCCGCAGGCGATGGGCGCGCTGGAGGGAGTGGCGATGGAGCTGGTCGACTGCGCCTTCCCGCTGCTCACCGGCATCGACCTGCACGACCACCCGGCGGACGCGTTCGAGGGCACAAACGTAGCGCTGCTGGTCGGCTCGCGCCCGCGCACGAAGGGGATGGAGCGCGCCGAGCTGCTGTCCGCCAACGGCGAGATCTTCACCGTTCAGGGCAAGGCGCTGAACACCGTCGCCGCCCCCGACGTGCGTGTGCTGGTGGTCGGCAATCCCGCCAACACCAACTGCCTGATCGCGATGAACAACGCACCCGACATCCCCCGCGAGCGCTTCACCGCGATGCTGCGCCTCGACCACAATCGCGCGATCGCGCAGCTCGCCGCCAAGCTCGCCGCTCCGGTGAGCGACATCTCTCAGATGGGCGTGTGGGGCAACCACTCCCCGACGATGTACCCCGACCTGTTCCACGCCAAGGTCGGCGACCAGGTGGCCGCTGACGCAGTGGACGATCAGGTGTGGATCGAAGAGCGGTTCCTGCCCGGAGTGGGCAAACGCGGCGCGGCGATCATCGAGGCGCGCGGGGCCTCCTCGGCGGCCTCCGCCGCCAACGCCGCGATCGATCACATGCACGACTGGGTGCTCGGCACCGACGGCGGCTGGGTCTCGATGGGCGTTCCCTCCGACGGCTCCTACGGGATCCCCGAGGGCCTCATCTGCGGTTTTCCCTGCACCTGTGCGGGGGGAGAGTGGTCGATCGTGGAGGGTCTCGACCTCGACGAGTTCTCCCGCGCGCGCATCGACGCGAGCGTCAACGAGCTTCAAGAGGAGCGCACCGCGGTGCGGGAACTCGGTTTGATCTGAGTCTCAGTCTGAACCGAATCACCCCCAGAAAAACAGCCCCGGCGTGTCGCACGCCGGGGCTGTTTTGCATCAAAAGGCTTGTCGGGCTGCCTACCCCTTGGGGTGCCAGCCTCTTCCCTCCTTGCGTACCTTTCCTTCCTCCTCGAGGATGGGAAGCACGCGGTAGAGGTAGTTCTGCTTGATCCCCATGCGGGCGGCCAGCTCGGGGATCGTGATGCCGGCCTGCTCCTGCACGAAGGCCAGAGCCTGTGCGGCGCGAGTGCCGCTGCCTTTGCGCCGGCCCGCTTTGCGCCTCGCGCCTCCGCGGCCCGTCGGTGCAGGGGCTGGCGCCGTTGCTGTCGCCGGGGCGGCAGCTGCTTTTTTGGTTTTGGTTTTCGACCCGCGCGGCCGGCCCGGCCCACGGCGGCCGGGGGTTTTTTTGGCGGCCGCTTTGGGTGCAGCTTTGGCGGCCGCTTTGGGCGTGGCGGCGGGTGCGGCGGCCGACCTGCCCAGTCCGTCGAGTGCGGCGACGGCCGCCTCCAGGCGCTGGTACTCCTCCACCAGCGGCTGCAGCTCGGCCAGCCGATCGGTGATCTCTCGGTGCTTCTCGTCAAGGAAGTCGGTCACAGTTGAATCCTGTTCACTCGGATTGCGTGATTCTCATCACGAGGTTCTCTGTTTACCTTACAACATTCACACGTCGTGCTACCACTACGCAGGCCCGATGTCAGTTCCCCGTCTCGGATTCATTTCCTTCGGGGTCTCAGGAATGCGAGGTGTCTTCATCCTCGAGCAACACCCGCAGGCGCTCAATCGTACGCTGTGCCTCGCGCTCGGGCATTCCTCCGACCAGGGCGCGTGACGCGAGCGCCCCCACGGGGCCGAGCGGAGCGCGGAACTCGTTGCGATAGTCGAAGTGCGTGCCGTCGCCCTCGGCGCGCAGCACATATTCGGTGTGAGCGCGCGAGCGGGCCGGCCCGCGACCCTCCCACACAGCCAGTCTGCATGGCTTGCACTGCGCCAGTCGCCAGTGAATGTCGAGGCTCACTCCGCGCAAATGAACCTGCTGCTCCATCTCGTATCCCACCTCGGGTAGCCCGCCGTCGGCCGAGCGCAGCGCGCGGTGAATCGTGACCCACTCCCCGAGGCGGTAGGGGTCCATCACCATCTTCCACACCTCCTCGGGTCGGGCGGCTATATGCGCAGAGAGGGAGACGACGCTCATCGTGCGGCGAGCGGTTCGGCCGCCTCCCACTCGCGCAGCGCGCACTCCACGGCACTGTCGAAGGAGTGCAGCTCAACCCCCAGCAGCTCGGCGGCGTGGTCCTCAGCGGGCAGCAGGTCACCCTGCAGCCCCTCCATCAGTGGCAGCACCAGCGCGGGGTCCTCGCCCGCCAGCGCCGCCGCGAGGTGGGCCGCGAGCGGCGTCATCGTCACCCCGACTCCGAGCGTTGGCCGCGGAAGTAGCAACAGCTCTACGATCCGTCGCAGCAGCTCCTCATAGGTGAGCGCCTCGGGTCCGCCGATGTCGAGCGTACGGCCGCCCACGTTCGGGTGACGGGCGGCGACCGTGAGCATTGCGATCGTGTCGCGCACGTCGATCGGTTGGGTGCGAAACCTGCGCCACGCCGGCAGTGCCAGCACGGGCATGCGCTCGACCAGGCGCACGAGCAGGCGGAAGGAGCGCGACCGCGCGCCGATCACGATCGAAGCGCGTAGTGCGACCGAATCGGGAACATGCGCGAACAGGATCTGCTCTACCTCCGCGCGGCTTGCCAGATGGCGTGAGACGCGGTCCGCGCGTGGCAGCAGACCGCCGAGGTAGACGATCCTGCCGACGCCGGCGTGCTCGGCGTGCACGGCGAAAGTACTCGCCGCCACGCGCTCGCGCTCGGCGAAGCTGCCCGGCGGGCTCCCAGGAGTGTCTTCCATCGAGTGGATCAGGTAGTAGGCAACCTCCACTCCCTCCAATGCACCCGCCAGCCCTTCACCGGTGAGAACGTCCCCACGCATCACCTCGAGCGACGGAGGGGATGAGTGGTCATGTGTCGGGAGTGCCCCTCGCGCGGATGTTGCCCGCGACGAGTGGGGTACAGCGCTCTCGCTCGCATCGACTCCTCTCTGCGCAAGCGTGCTGTGCATGCGCGTGGGGTCACGCGTAAGTCCGCGGAGCTCGTGTCCCTCGGCCAGCAATGCGGGAGCGAGCGCCGAGCCGATGAAGCCGCTGGCGCCGGTGAGGAGAATGCGCATACCGGCAATAATGACGGGCGTGTCGCCATCGGATCAGACCCGCGTGTCGCGATCGGATGGCGAGGCTACCTCGCAAGCGCCATCCAGGTGCGACCTGGCGATCGTCGGCGGCGGGATCGTGGGCCTCGCGCTGGCGCGTGAGCTGACCCGCCGCCATCCGCGCCTGTCGATATCCGTGCTCGAGCGCGAAACCGAGCTCGGCACGCACCAGACCGCTCACAACTCCGGGGTGATTCACGCCGGCGTCTACTACCAGCCGGGCTCGCTGAAGGCGCGTCTGTGTGTGGAGGGCGCGCGCGAGCTGTACGAGTACTGCGAGCAACGAGGGATCGCGCACGAGCGCTGCGGGAAGGTGATCGTGGCGACCGGCGCGAGCGAGCTGGGGCGTTTGGATGAGCTCGAACGTCGTGGCAATGCCAACGGCGTTCCCGGGCTGCGCCGCCTCGACGCCGCCGGCATCGAGGCGCTCGAGCCCCATGCCCGGGGGATCGCCGGGCTGCACTCCCCCGACACTGGTATCGCCGACTTCGCCGCGGTCGCGCGCGCATACGCGCGAGATGCGCTCTCCGCGGGCGCCACCGTGGCGAGGAGCTGCGGCGTCGAGGGGGTCGCCGTGGTGGGGCGCTCGCTGCGCCTAGCGCACGCGCACGGCGTCACCGAGGCCGGCAACGCGATCTTCTGCGCCGGCGCGTGGGCCGACCGCCTCGCCGTCGCCGCGGGCGCCGATCCCGATCCGCGCATCGTGCCTTTCCGCGGTGCCTATCTGCGCCTGGCGCCCTCTCGCCGCGAGCTGGTGCGCTCGCTGATCTACCCCGTGCCAGACCCGTCGCTGCCGTTCCTCGGCGTTCACCTCACCAAGCACATCGACGGCGACGTGCTGATCGGGCCGACGGCCCTGATGGTTGGCGCCCGCGACGCCTACAGCCTCGCGACGCTCAACTGCCGCGACCTGCGCGACACGCTCGCCTGGCCCGGCACCTGGCGGATGCTCGCCAAGTGGTGGCGTACCGGCGTCGGCGAACTGCGCCACGCCGCCTCGCGCGCCGCCTTCGTGCGCGCCGCCGCTCGCTACGTGCCGGATCTTCAGGTCGGCGACGTGCAGCCCGCCTTCGCCGGCATTCGCGCCCAGGCCCTCGCGCGCGACGGCAAGCTCGTCGACGACTTCGTCTTCTCCCACACCGAGCGAGCGCTGCACGTGCGCAACGCGCCCTCGCCCGCCGCCACCTCCTCGCTGGCGATCGCCGGCTACGTCGCCGACCGCGCTGACGAGGCGTTTGGGTTGGCTGTGTGACGACATCCCCAGGGGGGTCATCGCCGGCTGGATCGCCGATCACGCGCCGAGGCACGGGCTCGTCCGGTGAGAGCGACATAGAACCTCGGAAAATGCGGCTATCCACGCGATCGTCACAGGAAAGTGACGTTTTGCCGGCTCTTTCCGGGGTAAAAAATCTTTTCTCTGCGATTTGCGAGAAGGCCCCTTGAGTGGGGCGTCGGCGGGTGCTTTGATCCCTGCCCTCGTCAGTTCTCGCCCACCAGCCGGATGGGCGAGCGACTCAAAAACACTCGACCTATGGGGAGCAACCTTGGCGCAGGGAAGCAAGAGCGCGCGCGCTGCCGCGCGCAAGGTGACGTGCGAGGAATGCTATTTCAAGCGCAACATGCTCTGTGCGCTCGATTTAGAGGAGCCCTGCGCCACGTTCCGGCCCCACGCCGCCCAGCTTAAACCGCCCCCGCAGCTGCGCTTCGTCTTCCGCCAGGAGCGCCCTCGCGCGGCGTGGGCCTTTCCCACGGCACAGGAACAGGCTGCGCTGCACGCATAGGGGGGCCGCGCCGGGCGCCATGTGTATTCAACCCCGCTGCAGCGCGCGCGACGTTCGTGGGCTGCGCTGCACGCATAGCGCTTCGCCGGAGGGGTATATTGAGGTGGACCCACGGTAAACCAGCTCCAAGTTAGAGGCGGTGGCTGCATGGCGGCAAAAGAGAGCATCGGCAAGGCTTCGGCGGCGGCCCGCGCCGCCCAGAGCAACCAGTATGTGAAGCGCATCATCGAGGACGAGGAGCTGCGCGGCAGCCTGCTCGCGGCCTACCTCGCCGCGCGCAGCGCTTACGGGCGGATGAGCAACGGCAAGCCGGCTACCAAGGCGCTGTTCGAGGATCGCAAGCTGCAGCGTGAGCTCGCCGAGGCAGTGGGCGCTCTGCGCGACGCCAGCACGGCGCTCAAAGAGCCCCCCAAGCGCAAGCGCCGGCGCGGAGGCTTCGGCCGCACGCTGATGCTCGCGCTCGTCGCGGGCGTGCTCGCCGTGGCGCTCAGCGAAAGCCTGCGCTCGAAGGCGCTCGACCTGCTGTTCGGGGCCGAGGAGGAGTTCGACTACAGCTCGACCACGATGCCGGCGCAGGAGGCGCCGAGCTCGGTGGGCGCACCTGCCTCCTGAGGCCTGACCAGGCCTCGCCGGCAGCCTCTCTCTGGCTTGCAACTGAGAACGATGGCTTCTTCGGTCGTGGAGAGCGGCTCGCGCAGCAGAGGCGCCAGACCGCTCTCCGGCGAGCGCGCCCAGCGCATCGTCGAGGCGATGCGCCGCAGTGTCGCCCAGCACGGCACCGCGGGCTCCACCTTCGAGCGCGTCGCGCGCGAGGCGGGGGTCTCGCGGGGCCTGCTGCACTACTACTTCGGCACCAAGGAGCAGCTGCTCGCGGAGGCCGTACGGCGCGACTGCCAGCTGCGCCTGGAGCGCTTGGAGCAGCAGCTCGCAGGGGCGCAGACGGCGGATGACTTCATCGGCCTGATGGCGCAGCACCTGCAGGACGCGATCCGCGAGGACCCCGACTTCATTACGCTCCTGTTCGAGCTGTTCACGCTCTCGCGGCGCAACGACGACATCGCGATGGAGTACGCCAACCTGATGCGCACGATGCGCGAGCAGGTCGCGGGGATGCTCACCGTGGCTCAGGACGAGGGGGTGCTGCGGCTGCATGCCGAGGCTGAGGCGGTCGCCGAGATCCTCTTCTCGCTGGGCGACGGTTTCGCGCTGCGGATGCTCACCGAGCCCGACCGCGACTTCACGGCGACGATCCGCGCCGGGATCGCCAGCGCGCGCGCGTTGCTGGCGGATTAGGAGGGCTTAGACGCCCGACAATCGGCCGATTAGCCTGGCACTCCTATAATCCGAGTGCCAATGCCGATCTACGAGTACCGCCGCCCGGATGGGAGCACCTTTGAGCTCGTCCAGTCGTTCTCCGACGAGGCCCTAACCAAGGATCCCGAGACGGGCGTGAAGGTGCAGCGCGTGCTGCATGCTCCCGCGGTGCACTTCAAGGGCAAGGGCTTCTACAACACCGACTACGGCACCCGCAAACGCCAGCGCGAGAACGCTGCGGCGGCCGAGAGCTCCTCCTCCGCCGACTCCAGCTCCTCCTCGGACTCCTCTTCGGCGGACAAGACCGCCTCCTCTCCGAGCGACAAGAGCTCGAAGCCGGAGAGCAAGCCGAAGGCCGAGAAGGGCTCCGCCACCAAAAAACCCGAGCCGGCCGCGGCCAAGGGCTGAGCGCTACCCTGCCATGAACCGCGCCACCGCGGCGCGCTTGGATTCTTCGGAGACGGTGAGACCTTCTTCGCCGTCGGGCAGCGTCATCTGGCCGGTGGGCTCCAGCACATGGGTGGGCGTCGAGCCGCCGATCTGCAGGGCGGCGAACAGCTCGAGCAGTTCGGGGCCGCTCAGGTCGGAAATGATCGCGGGCGGCCCGTTCCAGGCGATCAGCGGCAGGCGCAGGAAGCTGGAGGGAGAGAGCATCCGTGACTGCAGGTCCTCGAACAGCGCCTGCTGGTGTTCCTCGCGGTTGAGGTCGGTCTCCTGCGGGGCGCAGAGGTTCTCACGGGTGCGTGCGAGCGCGAGCGCTTCCGTGCCGTCGAGCAGATGGGTGCCGGCGGAGAGGCGCAGCGTGAAGCCGCCGTCGGCGGAGCCGCCGTCGAGGTTGGAGATGACGCAGCCACCGGTGTAATAGACGCCCCCCATTGCTTCGATCAGCGCGGGGAAGTTTTCGAAGTTGACCTCCACGAGATGGTTGATCGGGACGCCGAGGAAGCGTTTGATCACGGAGATCGACAGGGCGGGCCCGCCGAAGGCGTAGGCGGAATTGATCTTTTGCAGCCCATGACCGGGGATTTCGATCACCGTGTCGCGGGGGATCGAGAGTCGCGCGGCATGCCCGCCGCCGGTGCGGATCAGCATGATCGTGTCCGAGCGGCTCGGCCCGTTGGGATCGGCTCCAGGTTCCTTGCTGTCCTTCTGGCGTTTGTCGGAGCCCAGCACGAGGATGTTGTTGGCGGAGGTGAGCAGCGGGCCGGCCGATTCGAGCTCGCTCACGGCATTCGCCGGCGGCGCGGTGCGTTCGAAATGAGAGCTGGCGAGGAACAGCACGAGCGACAGCACCAGCCAGCCGACGATCACCGCGAACAGCCCGAGCACTGCGCGCTTGGGGGTGATCCGCCGCCACCAGGAAGGCCGCGCGCTACTGAAGGTGCCCGGGCGGCGGGGGCCGGTGGGGGGCGGGGGGCCGCCTCGACCTGGCGGGCGGCCTCCTCCTCCTCCTCCTCCTCCTCCTCGACCGTCTTCCAACAGGCTGCCATTGCCGCCCGGAGCTGGTCCTGCGGACCCGCTCCCGCCCGCATCCCCAGGGCTCGGGCGCAGCAGCTTGCGCCCCGCGCGATAGCGGGTGTATTGCGGCTTGGGGTCGGTCTCCTTGGCCATCGACGCTCTCTATATTGGCCCAATGCCAGGCGAGGACGCGCACGTTGGGCGGGCGCCTGCAAACGGGAGGTTGGTGGTGTGCCCCACGCCGATCGGCAATCTCGAGGATGTGACGCTGCGCGTGCTGCGAACATTGAGCGAGGCTGACGTACTCGCCTGCGAGGACACGCGCCACACCCGGATCCTGCTCGATCGGCACGGCATTCGGGCAACCCGGCTGGTGAGCTTGCACGAGCACAACGAACGTGCCCGCGTCCCCGAGCTGGTGGCGCGGGCGGGTGCCGGCGAGACGGTTGCCCTGGTCAGCGACGCCGGCATGCCGGTGGTCTCGGACCCCGGCTTCCTGCTGGTGCGCGAGTGCCTGGCGGCGGGTATCGCGGTCGAGGTGCTGCCGGGAGCCAGCTCGGTGCCGGTTGCGCTCGTGGCCTCCGGCCTGCCGGCCGCGCGCTGGTGCTTCGTGGGCTTCCTGCCGCGCAAGCGCGGCCAGCGCGAACGCCTGCTGGCGGACGCCTCCGAGACGCTCGTGGCGTTCGAATCCCCCCGGCGCCTCGCCGCCACGCTCGAGATGCTCGCGCAGGCCGATCCGCAGCGCCCCATCGCGGTGTGCCGCGAGCTGACCAAGCTCCACGAGGAAGTCGCGCGCGGGTCGGCGGCCGAACTCGCGGAGCGCTACCGCGAACGTCCCCCCAAGGGAGAGGTCGTGCTGGTGGTGGGGCCCGCAGGCTCAACGAGTAGCCTGGGCGGGCGATGTCATCCTTCTACGTAACCACCCCGATCTACTACGTCAACGCGGCGCCCCACCTCGGGCACGCGTACACAACGATCGCCGCCGACGTGCTGGCGCGCCACCACCGCCAGCGCGGCGAGCAGGTGTTCTTCCTAACCGGCACCGACGAGCACGGCGAGCCGGTCGCCGACGCGGCGCACGCGCTCGGCATCGAGCCCCAGGAGCTGGCGGATCGCAACGCCGAGCGCTTCCGTGCGCTGGCCCCGCGGCTGGGGGCGTCCAACGACTTCTTCATCCGCACCACCGACCCCCAGCACATGGCGAAGGTGCAGGAGATCCTCACGCGGGTGCGCGAGAACGGATACGTGTACAAGGGCACCTACGAGGGGTGGTATTGCCCGCGCTGCGCCGACTTCAAGGCGGACAACGAGATCGAGGAGGGCAAGCGCTGCCCGATCCACCACATCGAGCTGGTGCGCGAACAGGAGGACAACTACTTCTTCAAGCTCTCCGCCTTCCAGGAGCAGCTGGAGCGGCTGTACGCCGAGCGCGAGGACTTCGTCACCCCGCGCAGCCGCTACAACGAGGCGCTCTCGTTCATCCGCTCGGGCCTGCGCGACGTGCCGCTCACGCGCCACAAGCTCACCTGGGGCGTGCCGGTGCCGTGGGATCCAGAGCACGTCTTCTACGTGTGGTTTGACGCGCTGCTCAACTACTACTCGGCGCTCTCCTACGCCCGCGAGAACGATCTCACCGCGACCTTCTGGCCGGCCGACTACCACCTGATCGCGAAGGACATCCTGCGCTTTCACGCGATCTATTGGCCGGCACTGCTGCTGGCCGCCGAGCTGGAGCTCCCGCATCGCCTGTTCGTCCACGGTTACCTACTGATGGAGGGCGAGAAGATGAGCAAGTCGCTGGGCAACGTGCTCGACCCGTTCGCGGTGATCGAGAGCTTCGGGGCGGACGCGTTGCGCTTTTACCTGCTTCGCGACGTCTCCTTCGGCCAGGACGGCTCGGTTTCGACCACCGCATTCGAGCAGCGCTACGAGAGCGAGCTGGCCAACGAGTACGGCAACCTCGCCAGCCGCACGCTGGCGATGGTGCGCCGTTACCGCGACGGGGTGCTGCCGGCGGGGCCGATCGACCCCGAGCTTGCCAGCGACTTCGAGGGTCTCGCCGATGAGGTGTGCGAGCTGCTCGACCGCGCCGAGCTCACACAGGCGCTCGATGCGATCTGGCAGCGAGTGCGGCGCCTCAACCGCTACGTGGAGGAGTGCGCGCCGTGGACGTTGGCAAAAGACGAGACGAAGAAGGAAGATCTTGATGGGGTGCTCGCTTCGCTCGCCGAAGGGGTGCGCGTGGTGAGCCTGCTGCTCGTCCCCTACCTGCCGGCGAGCACCGAAAAACTGCTGGACGCGCTGGGCGTCGAGGACCGCACGCTCGCCGCAGCATTTTTGGGGGCCCGCCCACTCGCCCGCCCGGCGGCCGGGACCCCCGCCACAGCTCCCACGGTGGGCGAGCTCGAACCCCTCTTTCCCAAGCAGTGAGCGCTCCACCCCACAACCCGAGCCCCTCCCCAATCCAAAAAAAGAACGACTCGCAACGCGTCACACGATGATCGATAGTCACACCCACCTCGACCTTTGCGAGCCCCCCGACACGGAGCTGGTGGCGGCGGCGGAGCAGGCGGGGGTGACGCGGATCCTCACCATCGGCACCGGCAGTGCCTCCTGCCGCGCGGCGCTCGCGGCCGCGGAGGCGTTTCCGCAGGTGTACGCCGCGATCGGCCGCCACCCCAACTACGCCACCGGCTTCGACGACGCCGACATGGAGGAGCTGCGCGCGCTCGCCGCCCACCCCCGCTGTCTGGCGATCGGGGAGACGGGGCTCGATTACTACCGCGACTACGCTCCGCGGGCCGACCAGGAGCGCGCGTTTGCTGCCCAGATCGAGCTCGCGCGCGAGCTGGGCAAGCCGCTCGTGATTCACACGCGCGCCGCCGAGCGAGACACGCTCGACCAGCTCGCCGCGCGGGCGCAGGGTGTGAGCGTGGTGATGCACTGCTTCTCGATGCCCGCGCATCTGGAGGAGTGCTTGGAGTGCGGTTATGCGATCTCCTTCGCGGGCAACGTCACCTACAAAAGCGCCGCCGATCTCGCCGACGCCGCCCGGCGGGTACCCGACGAGCGCCTGCTGATCGAGACCGACGCCCCCTATCTCACGCCGCAGCGGGTGCGCAAGCACCCAAATCAACCGGCGTTCGTGGCACACACTGCCGCCTTCCTCGCCGAGCTGCGGGGTATGTCGGAGGAGGGGTTGGGGGCTGTGGTGAGCGCAACAGCCGCGCGCGTGTTCGGATGGTGAGGGTCGCCGACAAAGTAGATGGCGGCGCGGTGGACGATCCCGTCCTCTCCACCCAGCCCACGCTGCGCCGGCTGCGCCAGTTCGATGTGCGCTCAGACCGCGAGCTGGGGCAGAACTTCCTGATCGACTCCAACATCCTCGGCGTGATCGGCCGTCTCGCGGAGCTCTCGGACGCCGACGTAGTGCTCGAGATCGGCGGCGGGGTGGGGGCGCTCTCCGAGTACCTCGCCGCTCGCGCCAACTGTGTGCACGTGGTCGAGATCGACGAGCGTCTGTGTGACCCGTTGAACGACGCCGTTGCGCGCTTTGCCAATGTGACCCTCCACTGGGGCGACGCGCTGACGGTGGACCTCGCCGGGATGCGACCCGCGCCCACCAAGGTCGTCGCCAACCTCCCCTACGGCGTCGCCGCCACTGCGCTGCTGCGGACCATCGAGGAGCTGCCCACCGTTATCCGCTGGGTGGCGATGGTGCAGCGCGAGGTCGGCGAGCGACTTGCCGCCCCTCCGGGGGGCCGCGACTACGGGGTGCCCTCGGTGCTCGCCCAGCTCGCCTGCCGCGTGCGCGTCGCGCGGTCGATCCCCCGCACCGTCTTTCATCCTGTGCCCAACGTGGACTCGGTGCTGGTCGAGCTGACCCGCATCGGGCCCGCCGCCATGCCGCCGCTACGCGCGCTCGTCGCCGGCGCATTCGCCCACCGGCGCAAGGTGCTCGCGCGCTCGTTGGCGCTGGCCGGGGTGGCGGAGCGCGAGCAGGTGCGCACCGCGCTGACGAGCGTGGGGCTCCCGTTGGATGTGCGCGCCGAGCGGCTCTCCCCTCAGGAGTTCGCGGCGCTGACGGAGGCGTTGGAATTGAACGGTGGAGAGCGACCGGGCCAGCCGGACTCCCTGCGATCGTGACAGTCTCTGTGGGCACCCTGCCACTACACGCGCTGGCCCCGGCGAAGATCAACCTCGGCCTCTTCGTAGGCCCCACCCGCGCCGACGGCCGCCACGAGCTGACGACCGTGATGCAGTCGATCTCGCTGGCGGACGAGCTCACGCTGCAGGCCGCCCCCGATCCCGGTGCGACGGGCGGCGATGTCGTGGTGTGTCCGGGTTTGGGGGACCCGCCCACCCCGCCCGCCCCGCCCACCACGCCCGCCCTGCCCACCCCGCCCACCGAGAACCTCGCTGCCGCCGCGCTCGCCGCGTTCCGGGCCGCCACCGGCTGGGATGCGCCGCCGCTGCAACTGCACATCGTCAAGCGCGTCCCGGTTGCCGCTGGCTTGGGTGGTGGCTCGGGCGACGCCGCCGCCACGCTGCGCCTCGCGGCCGCCGCGTCGGGTTTGGGCGACTACGATCTCCTCGAGGAGATAGCCCGCACGCTCGGCGCCGATGTGCCCGCTCAGGTGCAGCCCGGCCGGTGGCTGGCCCGCGGGGCCGGAGAGGAGCTGGAGGGGCTGCCCGATCCGGTCGTCCCCCTGGGGGTGCTCGTGCTCCCGGTCTCTCACCCACTCTCGACTCCGGCTGTGTATGCGCAAGCCGACCGCGTGGGCTCGGCGAGGGAGCGGGCGGAGCTCGAGGATGCCCATCGTGGGCTCGCAGACGCGCTCGCCGACGGCTCCCCCCTGCCGTCCCTGGAGCTCCTGCGCAACGACCTCGAAGGTGCCGCGCGTGCTCTCTGCCCGGAGATCGACGTCGCGCTCGGGGAGGTCCGCGAGACGGACCCCGATGCGGCGCTGGTGAGCGGCTCTGGCCCCACCGTGCTGGGACTGTTCGCCGGGTCTCGCGGCCCCGCCCGCGCCCGCGCTGGCGCCCGCGCGCTCGCCGAGCGCCTGCCCGCGCCGCTCGCCGCGGACGCCGTGGGGAGGGACTTTGCCGGTGTGACTCCGGCCACCCGCCTACCGGCGGGGTAGTCGTGCCTGCGGTGGGCCGCGCCGTAGGTAACAATTAGAAGCCAATGACCGAAACCGACGTCACCTACCTCATCGCCGCCTGCGCGGGGGTGTTCAGCCTGGCGCTGTTCGCCGGCCTGATTCTCGCACCCGCCTGGTCGGCCTACTCGCGCATCTGGGAGCGTGTGGCGGCGAGCATCCTCTCCCTTTATGTGCTCGGTGTGCTCGTCGGCATCGGCGTGGCCGGCGGGCTTGCCGTCGTCTACTTCTGGGTCTAGCCCGTGGCCGAGCTCTCCTCTCTCGATGCCGTCACCGAGGCGGTCGAGTCGGGCGCCGGGCTGCCCGAGGTGGTGCGCGCCGCCGCGCGCGCGCTCGACGCCAGCCTCGCCGTCACCGACGCGCAGGGAGGCACGCTGGCGGTGGCGGCCCGCTCGCCCGCGGAGGAGCGCTCGCTGCTGGCGGGCGGCGACGGCGTGAGCAGCCTGCCGCTACGGGTGGCCGACGCCGTGGTGGGGTCCCTGCACGTGCGCGCCCGCGCCGAGCCATCCGCCTCGATGCAGCGACTGCTGGTGACGATGATCGCCTCCGAGGTCGAGCGCGTGCGCGCGCCCGGCCGCGCCTCCGAGAATGCGGCGGCCGATTTTCTGCGCGCGATCCTCGCGCGCGAGCTCGGCGACAGCGAGGAGCTGCTGGCGCGCGGTCGCGAGCTGTCGCTGGAGCTTCAGGACGGCGCCAGCATGATCGTCGCCCGCGCCCACCCCCAGGCGCCCACCGAGGATGGCTGGCGCTCGCGTGTGCGGGTGGTCGCCGAGCGTGGCGCCCGTGCCGTGGTGAGCCGCTCGATCGCCGCGCTCACCGAGCGCGAGGGGGGCGTGCAGAGCCCCCCCGGCGCCGCCTCCGCGGGGCGCGCCAGAACCCCCGGCCCGGAGGGCTGGGTCGGGCTTGGCGGTGGCGCTGCCGGCGCGGAAGTACTGCTGCTGGTGCCCGGCGGCGAGGAGGCGGTCGCCGCGCGCGCTGCCGACTCGGTGTTGCGCGAGCTGCAGGCGGGGCTGCCCGGCTGCACCTTCGCGGTCGGGCGCAGCCGCATCGCCGAGGACCCCTCCGACCTGCCGCGCGCCGCCTCCGAGGCGCTGCTCGCCGCCAACGTCGCCGAGGGCGGGGCGGGCACCGCCGCCGGAGGCGGTGGTCAGGAAGGGGCGCTGGCATTCGAGCAGACCGGCGCCTATCGGCTGCTGCTCTCCACGATGAGCGACAACCCCCGCGAGCTGCAGCGCTTCTATGCCGAGACCGTCGAGCCGCTGGTGGCCTACGACGAGCAGTACGAGACCGAGCTGGTGCGCACCCTGGAGACCTTCCTCGATGCCGACGGCAACGTCGCGGGCACCGCCCAGCGCCTCTTCACCCACCGCCACACGATCTACTACCGCCTCGAGCGCGTGCGCGAGCTCTCCGGCCTCGACGTGGGCTCCAGCGACGGCCGCGAGAAGCTCTCGCTCGGGCTGAAGGCGATGCGCGTGCTCGGCATCGCCCACGCCGGTGGCCCTGCCTCGGAGGCAGGCGCCGGCGCGGGGCGTGTGCCGCGGGGGTCGCGACGGTCGTGATGGCTACGATAAAGGCCCCTTGGGGGGTCGTCCAACGGCAGGACATCAGGTTTTGGTCCTGAGAATCGGGGTTCGAGTCCCTGCCCCCCAGTGCCGAAGAGGTATGCGATGAACGCTCCAACCGTGGTAGTGCTGGCCGCCGGACAGGGAACGCGAATGCGCTCGGCGATGCCGAAGGTGCTGCACGACCTGTGCGGAAGGCCGATGGGGTTGTGGCCGGTGGTGGCGGCGCAGGAGGCCGGAGCCGGCAAGGTGGTCGTGGTGGACTCGCCGACTCAGCCGCTGGCGGGGGTATTACCGGAGGGTGTGGAGCTGGTGGTGCAGCCCGTCTCCAACGGCACCGGCGGGGCGGTGATCGCGGCCGCGCAGGCGATCGACCCCGCGGCGCCTGTGGTTGTGCTGAGCGGCGATGTGCCGCTGGTGAGCGCGTCGGCGATCGCCGAGCTGGTGGCGGTCCACGACGCGAGTGGGGCGGCGGCGACGATGGCCACCACCGTATTGGACGATCCGACCGGCTATGGCCGCGTGGTGCGTGACGAGCGCGGCGCGGTGGCGCGGGTGGTGGAGACCAAGAAGGACGGGGACGCCACCGCGGCGGAGCTCGAGATCACGGAGGTCAACACCGGCATCTACGCGTTCGCCGGGGAGGCGCTTTTGGCGGCGCTGCCCCGTTTGAGCGCCGACAATGCCCAGGGCGAGCTGTACCTCCCGCAGGTGCTCGATCTGCTGCGGGCCGACGGCGCCGCGGTGCTCGCCCACGCGGTCGACGACCCGCACCTCGTGCTCGGCGTCAACGACCGCGTGGCGCTCGCCCAGGTGCGCGCGCTCGCGCAGCGCGCGATCCTCGAGCGGCACATGCGCGCCGGGGTGACGGTCGTGGATCCGCTTGCAACCTGGGTGGATGTGGACGTGCAGATCGGCGCGGACGCCCGCATCGAGCCCGGTACCGCGCTGCGCGGCGCCACCGAGGTGGGCGCCGGAGCGACGGTCGGGCCGCACACCACCGCGATCGACTCCCGCATCGGCGAGCGCGCGGCGGTGCGGTTCTCGTGGCTCGAGCGGGCCGTGGTCGGCGTCGGCGCGAGCGTGGGCCCGTTCGCCTACTTGCGCCCCGACGCAGTGCTGGGCGAGGGCGCGAAGGTGGGGACGTTCGTCGAGGTGAAGAACTCGGCGATCGGCCCCGGGGCGAAAGTCCCGCACCTCTCCTACATCGGCGATGCCGACGTCGGCGAGCGCGCCAATCTTGGCGCCGGCACACTCACCGCCAACTACGACGGCCATGCCAAGCACCGCACCGTGATCGGCAAGCGCGTGCGTGGAGGGGTGGACACCGCGTTCGTTGCTCCGGTGACGGTCGGTGACGATGCCTACATCGCGGCGGGCTCGGTGATCACCGAGGACGTCCCTCCCGGCGCGCTGGGCGTGGCGCGCGCGCGCCAGGTCAACCGCGACGGGTATGCGCAGCGGCGGGAGGACGAGCGGGCGCAGAAAACGATGCCGGATCGCGGGTGTTTACACTCCGAGGAGCAATGAGCAGCGCGATGGACACACGCGCGAGCGCCGCGACCAGTCTGCCGATCGATTACAACAAGCGGCTGATGCTGTTCGCCGGGCGCGCCAGCCCGCAGTTGGCGGTGGACATCGCCGACAAGCTGCAGATGGACCTCGGCCCGGTGACGCTGAAGACGTTCTCCAACGGCGAGGTGTACTGCCGCTACGACGAATCGATCCGTGGCGCCGACGTATTCATCGTGCAGTCCACCTGCGGCAACCCCCACACGGGGGTGACGGCCAACGACTCGCTGATGGAGCTGCTGTTCATGATCGACGCGGCCGTCGGCGCCTCCGCGCACCGCGTGATCGCGGTCACCCCCTGGTTTGGGTACTCCCGCCAGGACAAGAAGTCCGCGCCGCGCGAGCCGATCTCCGCGCGCCTGGTCGCGCGGATGCTGGAGGCTGCGGGGGCCGACAGGGTGCTGACGATGGATCTGCACGCCGGCCAGATTCAGGGCTTCTTCCAGAAGCCGGTCGACCACATGACCGCGCTGTTCATGCTCACCCAGTACTTCGCCGACCTCGGCCTCTCCGACCTCGTAGTGGTGGCGCCGGACGCCGGCCGGGTGAAGCTCAACAAGAAATTCGCCTCCAAGATCGGCGCCGAGCTCGCGATCCTCGACAAGGAGCGCCCAGCGCAGCAGGTCGCGGAGATCGCCTACGTGATCGGCGATGTGCGGGGCAAGACGGCGGTGATCGTCGACGATATGATCGACACCGCGGGGACGCTCGCCGCGGCCACCCAGACGGTCTACGAAGCTGGCGCCAAGAGCGTCTACGCGGCCGCCACGCACGGGGTCTTCTCGGGCCCCGCGTTCGAGAACCTGGTGGCCTGCGGCTTGAAGGAGATCGTGGTGACCGACACGATCCCCATCTCGCACGAGCGTCCAGACAACATTCGTGTGCTCCCCTGCGCCGACCTGCTCACCGACTCGATCCGGCGAATCTTCACCGACGACTCGGTCAGCGAAGTGTTCGGCGGGGAGAACCAGCTGTTCTGAAGCCTTGTTGGCTGGTCTACGTGCGGGAGAAACATTCTTTTTGACCCCACCAGCATGGTCCACCGGCGCAGGTGGGCCCCTGGGCCAACCGATTGCTAAAGTCCTCTCCCCCGCGATATGGCCGACCAGACCTCCACCCAGCTCGCCGTGCGTGCCCGCCAGCCCGATGGCTCGCGCGCGTCACGGCGCACGCGCCGTGACGGCCGCGTGCCCGGGATTCTCTATGGCGGCGGCGAAGAGCCGCTGAGCTTCGAGGTGGACGCCCGCGAGCTGCGCCTCGCGCTGGCCAAGGCGGGAGCCGTGCTGGACCTGAGCGTTGACGGCGGCGCCCCCACCCCGGTCGTGCTCAAGGAGGCCCAGCGCCACCCGGTGCGCGGGGAGACGGTGCACGTGGATCTGCTGCGGGTGCGCCTGGACAAGCCGATCCAGGCGGTGGTCGCGCTGGAGCTGGCCGGCCTCGAGGAGTCCCCGGGCGTCCGCGAAGGCGGCGTGCTCGAGCAGATCACGCGCGAGCTGAACATCGAAGCGCTGCCGGGGGGAATTCCGGAGTCGATCGTGCACAGCGTTGCGGAGATGAACATCGGCGAGACGCTGACGCTCGCCGCGGTCCCGCCTCCGGCGGGCGTCACGCTGCTGGACCCACTGGAGGAGACGGTGCTGGCGACGCTCACGCCCCCGCGCCTGCAGAGCGAAACGGCAACCGAGATCGAGGCGGAGACCGAAGTCGTCGGCGAGGCCGAGAAGGCCGAGGGCGCCGAGGGCGGCGCCTCCGAGGAGTAGTACCCTTCTGCGGCGACCCTTCGCCGGTATCGGCCGCGCTCGCGGTGGCGGGGCCGGTGGCCCGCCCGCAGACTGGCTGATAGTGGGGCTGGGCAACCCCGGCAGGGAGTATGCACGCACACGTCACAACGTGGGCTTCATGGTCGCCGACGAGCTCGCCGAGCGATGGAGCCTGCCGAGTGCCAAACCGCGTTTCCGCGCGCTGCTCGCCGAAGGGCGGGTTGGACTTGGAACCCATCCACCAGTCCGCGTTGCGGTTCTATGGCCACAGACGTTCATGAACGAGGCAGGCCGCTCGGCCGGGCCCGCGCGCGGCTCCCACAAGCTGGCGCTGGAGCGGGTGGTGGCGGTGCACGATGAGATCGACATCCCCTTCGGCGAGGTGCGCACGCGTCTCGGCGGCGGCCTCGCGGGGCACAACGGGCTGAAGTCGCTCAAGCGGGAGCTGGGTGGCGCAGACTTCTGGAGGGTGCGCGTCGGCGTGGGGCGACCCGACTCCACCGACCCAGAGATTGTCTCCGCGCACGTCCTCGGCCGCTTCCGCGAGAGCCCGGAGGCGGTACGTGAGCTGGTGGGGCGCGCGGCCGACGAGGTCGAGCGGCTGGTTGGCGGGGAGGGGTCGGCGGAAGACGACGGTGGCCGAGGATGAGCTTGCGCTCGCTGTTGGGACTGGCGCAGGATGACCCCGGCGCGGCACGGCTCGCGCGTGAGGGAGGCCACGCCTTCGTCTCGGCCTCGCTGCGCCCCTACCTGATCGCCGGCCTGGCCGAGATCGGCGTCTCCAGCGCGGCCGGCCCGGGTGTCGCGGGGGCCGTCGGCCCGCGCCCGACACTGGTGGTGGTCGGCGACGACCGCGCGGCGCGCGAGCTGGCGAGTGACCTGCGCGCGTGGTTGGCGCCGCGGCGGGTGCGCTACTACCCCTCGCGCGGGGTGACCTACGAATCTCACCTCACCCCGCCGGCCCACCTGATCGGGCTGCGAGTGGCCGCACTGGACGCGTTGCTGGCAGAGAGCGCCACGGCCGAGCGGGTGGGCGGGCCTCCAGTCGTGGTCGTCTCTGCGGTGGCGCTCTCGGAGAAGGTGCCCGACCCCGCCCTGCGCCCGCGCTCATTCACGCTGCGCCGCGGCGAGCTGCTCGATCTGGAGGAGTGCGCCAACGAGCTCGTGGCGGCGGGGTATGAGCGCGCCGATCAGGTGGAGGAGCGCGGGCAGTTTGCGATGCGGGGCGGGATCCTCGACATCTTCCCCGCCACCGAGGAGCGCGCCGTGCGGGTGGACATGTTCGACGTGGAGATCGAATCGCTGCGCTGGTTCTCGACGTTTACGCAGCGCTCGCTGGGGGAGGTCGAGGAGGTGGAGATTGCGCCGGCGGCCGAGCTTGCGGCCGAGTACCGCGAGCTGGCGGAGATCGCTGCGCTGGAGGACGCGAGTGAGCGCCCGGACATCGCCGAGCTGCTGCCGGTGGAGCGCTTCGGGGCGCTGCTCGACCTGTTGAACTCGGACGGCGAACAGCAAGATGGAGGGGGAGGGGTGGGCAGGCGAGCGACCGAGGTGATCGTCGCCGCGGAGGAGGAGCTCGACCCGGTGCTGCACGACCACTGGAGCGACGTCTGCGCGGCTTTCCACGACGCCGACGCCCACCACCTGTACGTGAGCCCGGATGAGGTGCGGGCGGCTCTCGAGCGGAACACGCGCATCTGGCTCTCCTCGCTCGCCAGCGGCCAGGAGCTGGAGCTGCGCGCGCAGTCGGCCGACACCGCCGCGCGCTCGCTGGCGGAAGCCGAGCCGCAGCTGGAGAAGCTCGTGCGCTCCGGTTACCGCACGGTGGTGACCTTCCCCCATCGCGGCGAGGGCGAGCGCGCGGCGTACAACCTCGCGCGGCTGAAAGCCGCGTGGCTGAGCGACGACGGTGGCGGGGTGGACGTGTCGGCCGCGCCAATGGAGGCCTCCCTGCGCTTCGCCGCCGCCTCGCTGCGCGAGGGCTTCATTGCGCCTTCGCTGAAGCTCGCCGTCTTCCCAGAGCACCGTCTCATGCGCCGCCGTCGCGCCGAGCGGCCCGACCTGAGCGCCGACGGCCGGCCGCGGCGCGGCGCGCTGCGCTCCTTCACCGAGCTGCGTACCGGCGACATCGTCGTCCACGAAGACCACGGCGTGGCGCGCTTCGCGGGCTTCGAGACGCGCACCGTGGCGGGCGTCACGCGCGACTACCTCTATCTCGAATACCAGGGCGACGACCGTGTGTTCGTGCCCACCGAACAGCTCGCGAAGATCTCGCGCTACGTGGGAGGATTTGGATCCCACCCACCCGACCACCCGCCGCTCTCGAAGCTCGGAGGCTCGCGCTGGGATGCGATGAAGTCGCGCGCGCGACGCGCCGCTCAGGAGCTGGCGGGCGAGCTGCTCTCGCTCTACGCCGAGCGCCGCCGGCGCGCCGGGCATGCCTTCGAGCCCGACTCCGAGTGGGAGCGCGAACTGGAGCAGCGCTTCCCCTACACCGAGACGCCCGACCAGCGCGATGCGATCGAGGCGGTGAAGGCCGACATGGAGGGGCCGCGGCCGATGGACCGCCTGATCTGCGGCGACGTGGGCTACGGCAAGACCGAGGTGGCGCTGCGCGCGGCTTTCAAGGCGGCGACGCAGGGCAAGCAGGTGCTGATGCTGGCGCCCACCACGATCCTCGCACAGCAGCACTACGGCACCTTCTCCGAGCGCCTCGCCGACTACCCGGTGACGATCGACCACGTCTCCCGCTTCCGCACCCCCGCCGAGCAGAAGGAGGCGATCTCGGGGTTCGCGAAGGGGAGCGTGGACATCCTGATCGGCACCCACCGCGTGCTCTCGCGCGACGTCCGCGCCAAGGACCTCGGCCTGCTCGTGGTAGACGAGGAGCAGCGCTTCGGGGTCAAGCAGAAGGAGCTGCTGCGCCAGCTGAAGCTGCGCGTGGACGTGATCTCGATGTCCGCCACCCCGATCCCGCGCACGCTGCAGATGTCGCTCGCCGGCCTGCGCGACATCTCCGTGATCGAGACCCCCCCGGAGGGCCGGCGGCCGGTGCGCACCTACGTCGGCGAGTACGAGGAGGAGCTCGTCAAGGGCGCAATCCTGCGCGAGCACGAGCGCGGCGGGCAGGCCTTCTTCATGCACAACCGCGTCGAGTCGATCGACGAGACCGCGGAGCGCCTGCGCGCGCTGTGCCCGGGGGTGCGCTTCGCCGTCGCGCACGGCCAGATGGGCGAGGGGGAGCTGGAGAGCGTGATGATGGACTACTTGCGCGGCGGTGCGGAGGTGCTGGTGTGCACATCGATCATCGAGTCCGGCATCGACATTCCCCAGGCCAACACGCTGATCGTCGAGCACGCCGACGCGTTCGGCCTTGCCCAGCTCTACCAGATCCGCGGGCGCGTGGGGCGCAGCCGCGAGCGCGCCTACGCCTACCTGCTGTACGACTCGGCGGCGGCGCTCACCCCGGAGGCCGCGCAGCGGCTCTCGGCGCTCTCGGACTACACGGAGCTGGGGTCGGGCTTCAAGATCGCGATGCGCGACCTGGAGATCCGCGGCGCGGGCAACCTGCTGGGCGACGAGCAGTCCGGGCACGTGGCGGCGCTGGGCTTCGAGCTGTACATGCAGATGCTCGACGAGGCCGTCCGCGAAGGCGGAGCTGCCGGCGAGGGGGGCACCCCCGAGGAGGAGCTCCCCGAGCCCGTGCGTTTGGACGTCAACGTCGACGCCTACGTGCCGCCCGACTACGTCCCCTACGAGCAGGCCAAGATCGAGATCCACCGCCGCGTCGCCGGTGCTCTGGAGGTGGCCGACGTGGAGCGCCTGCGCGAGGAGCTGGAGGATCGCTTCGGACCCGTGCCCGAGCCGCTCGCCAACCTGCTCGCGCTGCAGCGTGCCCGCATCAAGCTCGGCCAGGCGGGGGCGCGCGCAGTGAGCTTTCGCGGCGATCGCCTCGCGGTCACGCCGATCGACCTCGACTCTGCCCGCGCGCGGCGCTTGCGTGAGCAGCTGCCCGAGGCGCTGTACGAGTCGGGCAAATCGCAGGTGTCGGTGCGCGTCCCGCGCGAGGGCCCCGAGCGCTTTCCCGCGGTGGTGCATGCCGCCGACGTGTTGCTGTCGGTCGTGCGCGAGGCGGCGTAGGTTCGCGACAAAGTCAATGGCGGGAGCGGCCGCACCGGCCGTCAGAGACTTTGTCGTGGGCCCATAAGTGCGCTTAAGAAACTCGTTAGACGTCGCTTACGCGTATCCACTAGAGTGCGGTTCCTGTGATGAAGCCGATCCGTTGTGCCGCGGCGCTGGGCGCCGTTTTCTTTGCCGTTGGGAGCCTAGCCGCGTGTGGTAGCAGCGGCATCCCCGGCGACGCCGTGGTGCAGGTCAACGGCCAGCCGATCACGAAGGCGACCCTGGATCACTGGGTGGGTGTGGCGGCCGCCGCCTCGAGCGCGACCGCCGCCGGGCAGAAGGCGGCCAAGCCGGTGGTGCCCGACCCACCGAGCTACACCAACTGCATTGCCCACCTCAAAGAAGTCGAACCGAAGCCCGCCAAGGGGCAGAAGCCGAAGACCGAAGCGGAGCTCAAAGCGGAGTGCGAACAGCAGTACACCGCGCTCAAGCAGCAGGCGCTCAGCTATCTGATCGGTGTCGACTGGGTGTTCGGGCAGGCAGAAGAACAGGGCATCAAGCTCAACGACAAGGAAGTCCAGACGAAGTTCGCCGCGCTCAAGAAGCAGTCGTTCCCCAAGGAAGGCGAATTCCAGAAATTCATGGCGCGCACCTCGTATACGGTCAGCGACTTGCTGCTGCGGGTGAAGTACGGGATGCTCACGACCAAAATCCAGGAAAAGGTCACCAAGGAAGCCAAGAAGAGCGTGGATGCGGCGGCGGTGACGAAGTACTACGACGAACACAAGTCGCAGTACGGCAAACCGGAATCGCGCGATCTGCGGATCGTACTCACCAAGACCGAAGCCGAGGCCCAGCAGGCCAAGAAGGAAATCGAATCGGGCAAGAGCTTCGCGAGTGTCGCCAAGAGCAAGTCGATCGACCCGACCAGCAAGAGCGCCGGCGGTGAAGTAAAAGGCGTCGTCAAGGGCCAGGAGCAGAAGGCGCTCAGCGAAGCGGTGTTCGCCGCCAAGCCGGGCGAGCTCGGCGGCCCCGTGAAGACGCCGTTCGGCTACTACATCTACGAAGTCAAGACGATCCACCCATCCAGCCAGCAGACCCTCGCGCAGGTGAAAGAAACAGTCAAGAGCCAGCTCGCCTCCACCCAGCAACAGGCTGCGTTTACCAAGTTCGTCAAGGAATTCCGCACCCGCTGGGAAGGGCGCACCGAATGCCGCGCGGGCTACACGGTGCAGGACTGCAAAGGCTACAAAGCACCCAAGGCCGCCGCCGGAGCGGCAGCCGCGACAGGTGCCGCCGGGGCGGCGGGCGCTGCCGGATAGGCGGCCCTACACAAGCTCGTGGATTTGCGCTAGAGTCGGCCAGCTGTGTTCAAGCCAATTCGTTGTGTCGCGGCGCTGAGCGCCGTTTTCTTTGCGGTCGTGGGACTCGCCGCTTGCGGCGGTGGTATCCCCAGCAACGCGGTGGTGCAGGTCAACGGCCAGCCGATCACGAAGGCTACGTTCGAACACTGGATGGGGGTGGCGGCCTCAGCCAGCGCGGCGGCGGTGCCAGGGCAGAAAGCGCCCAAAGCGGTGGTGCCCGATCCGCCCGCCTATACCAGCTGCATCGCACACCTCAAAGAAATCGAACCGAAGCCGGCCAAGGGGCAGAAGCCGAAGACCGAAGCGGAGCTGAAGTCGCAGTGCGAACAGCAGTACAAGGCGCTGCAACAGACGACGCTCGGCTTTCTGATCAGCGCCGACTGGGTGATCGGGCAGGCCGAAGAACAGGGCATCAAGCTCAGCGATAAGGAAGTCGAGAAGAAGTTCAACGAACTCAAGAAGCAGCAGTTCCCCAAGGAAGCCGAATTCGAGAAATTCCTGGCCAGCACAGGGCAGACGGTGTCAGACCTGCTGCTGCGGGTAAAGCTCAGCATGCTCACGACCAAAATCCAGGAAAACGTCACCAAGGAAGCCAAGAAGAGCGTCAACGAAGCGGCGGTGGCCAAGTACTACAACGAACACAAGTCTCAATACGGCAAACCGGAATCGCGCGACATTCGGATCATCCTCACCAAGACCGAAGCCGAGGCCCAGCAGGCCAAGAAGGAAATCGAATCGGGCAAGAGCTTCGCGAGTGTCGCCAAGAGCAAGTCGATCGACCCGACCAGCAAGAGCGCCGGCGGTGAAGTAAAAGGCGTCGTCAAGGGCCAGGAGCAGAAGGCGCTCAGCGAAGCGGTGTTCGCCGCCAAGCCGGGCGAGCTCGGCGGCCCCGTGAAGACGCCGTTCGGCTACTACATCTACGAAGTCAAGACGATCCACCCATCCAGCCAGCAGACCCTCGCGCAGGTGAAAGAAACAGTCAAAAGCCAGCTCGCCTCCACCCAGCAACAGACGGCGCTCACCAAGTTCGTCAAAGAATTCGAAAAGAAGTGGAAGTCGCGCACCGAATGCCGCGCGGGCTTCGTGATGCAGCGCTGCCAGCAGTACAAGGCGCCGAAGACCACGCCGAGCACCCCGGTCGCCACGCCCGCCGGTTAGCGGCTTGAGCCAGATCGACAGAGTCCACGCCCGTCAGATCCTCGACAGCCGGGGCAACCCGACGGTCGAGGTGGAGATCGCCCTGCGCTCCGGCGCCCACGGCCACGCGGCGATCCCCTCGGGGGCCTCCACGGGAGAGTTCGAGGCGACCGAGCTGCGAGACGGCGGGGAGCGTTGGAACGGGAAGGGCGTGAGCCGCGCGGTGGCGGGCGTCAACGGCGAGATCGCCGGCGCGGTACACGGTCTCGACGCCGGCGACCAGAGCGCGCTCGACAGGGCGTTGATCGAGCTCGACGGCACGCCCAACAAGTCGCGCTTGGGCGCCAACGCAATCCTCGGCGTGTCGCTCGCGGCGGCGCACGCGCAGGCCGCCGAGGAGGGCCTGCCGCTGTGGCGTTACCTGGGCGGGGAGGCTGCCCGCGTGCTGCCGGTGCCGATGATGAACGTGCTCAACGGTGGCGCCCACGCCGACAACAGCGTGGACTTCCAGGAGTTCATGGTGGTGCCGTGCGGTGCCGAGAGCTTCTCCGAGTGCCTGCGTATGGGCGTCGAGGTGTTCCACACGCTGAAGGCCACGCTGCACGAGCGCGGGCTCTCAACGGCGGGTGGGGACGAGGGCGGCTTCGCGCCCAACCTAGCCTCGAATGAGGAGGCGTTGCAGATGCTCCTCGTCGGCATCGAAGCGGCCGGCTACCAGCCCGGCACGGACGTGGCGATCGCGCTGGATCCTGCCACCAGCGAGCTCTACCGCGACGGCGCCTATGTGCTGGAGCACGAGGGCCGCACACTGAGCGCCGCCGAGCTCGCCGACTACTGGGCCACGCTGGCGGCGCGCTACCCGATCGTCTCGCTCGAGGACGGCATGGCCGAGGAGGACTGGGATGGCTGGAAGACGCTCACGGAGCGCGTCGGAGAGCATCTGCAGCTGGTGGGGGACGACGTGTTCGTCACCAACACCGAGCGCCTGCGGCGGGGGATCGAGCTGGGAGTCGCCAACTCGATCCTCGTCAAGGTCAACCAGATCGGCACCCTCACCGAGACGCTCGCGGCGATCGCGCTGGCACGCGAGGCAGGCTACACGGCGGTGATGAGCCATCGCTCGGGCGAGACCGAGGACGTGACGATCGCCGACCTCGCGGTGGCGACCGGCTGCGGGCAGATCAAGACCGGCGCCCCCTCGCGCTCCGATCGCACCGCCAAGTACAACCAGCTGCTGCGCATCGAGGAGCAGTTGGGCGCCGACGCGGAGTTCCCCGGGCGCTCGGTTTTCCGTAGCTGAGAGGGTGGCGCAACCGGCCGGAGGCCGGCTGGCCGAAACGGGGACACGGAGTGTCTCCCGGTTTCGGTCGGGCCCCTCGTCTTTCATTCATGAGCAGGAGCTTCCCCATCCGAGGCGAATGCGAGAAGGATGCGATCGACCACGCGCGTGCGCTGGGACCGCCTGGGCCGGATGGCGATGCTGTGCGTGCTGGGGGCGCTGCTGTACCTCTACCTGAGCGCCGGCGTCTCGCTGGTGTCGACGTGGAAAGAGGCGCGCGGCGACAGCGCCCAGCTGGCGGTGCTGGAGCGTCAGCACGCGGCGTTGGAGGCTCAGCGCGCCTCCCTCACCAACTCGGCGACACTTGTGCCGGAGGCCCGCCGCCTTGGCATGATCCGGCCCGGCGAGCAGACTTACGTGATCACCGGCCTTCCCTCCAACTGAGGCGTCCGGCGCCGTGCACCGGGTTCTGGGCCTGCCTTCCACCGAGGCCTGGCGCCGCGCGCTGGGTTCTGGGCGCTGCTACCCTCGCGGCCCGTGCCGGGCTTCGAGAACGCGATCCACCAATGGCGTCAAGGCCAGCGCCGCCTCGAGCAGGCTCCACCCGAGCGCCGACCCCTGCTGGAGCGGGTGGTCGACACGCTGGTGGCGGAGCTGCGCCGGCGCCTGGGCGGCAGGTTCTCGGCGGAGGAGCTCGCAGAGCTGTACGAGGGTGGCACCTCGTGGTGTCTGCAGCTGGCGATGGACACCGCCCCGGCCGACCCTTGGGCGTGGGATTCGGGCATCGTCGTGGACGCCTCCTTCGGTCGCTACCTCCGTGAGGCGGCCGACTACGCCGGGGGCCGGCAGGTGTCTGCCGAGTAGAGAAAACAGCGCCTCTAGGACGGCGTCCTAGTCGTCCGCACCGACGCGGCGGATGACGATCTGATCCTCCTCGACCACCACCTCGACGGGGCGGTGGCCGGCCCAGTGCTCGGCGTAGATCGGGTTGTCCTGGATGGCTGGGTCCAGCCACAGGCCGTAGCCCTCCTCGCCATGGTCGAAGGTGCCCTCGAGGGGAGCGGTGCTGCGCGTGGTCGAGCGTCGCCGGCCGCGTCCTCCTCGCCTGCTGCGACGAGGTGCCGGCGTCTCCGCCTCGTCCTCATCCTCGTCGGTCTCATCCTCGTCGGCGCCCCGCTCGGCTCGTTCGGCGCGCTCGCGCTCCGCTGCCGCCTCGGCCTCCACCCGCTCGCGCTCGGCCTCCAGCGCGGCCGCCTCGAGCTCGGCGGCGATCAGAGCGTCGTCCTCGGCGCGGAGGTCGATCTCCTCGTCGAAGTCGGCCGCGGCGGTGCCAGGCGCCGTCTCCTCGCCTCCTTCCAGCTCGTTCTGGCGCTTGAACTGCTCGATCTCCTGCACGGTCACTTCGAGCTGGTGGGCGACCCAGGCGTCGGTGCGACCCTGGCGTACCCAGGCGCGGATCTGATTGAGCTGTGGACGGAGCGACTTACGTGGCATGGACGGCCCGGGAGACTAGCGCATGGGCGCCGTCGATCGCCTCGGCGGACGGTCGCGCCCGCGCACGAGCCCTATTTTTCCGTGCCAGCGGAGGCGCCCAGAGCGTGGTTCGATACGCAGCTATCGGCAGCTTTGACGAGGGAGCGGCAGAAAGTCGTGCCTGCACGCGTTATATGGACGGAGCCGGTCGGCCACCGGACGATGATCCCTTTTCTGGGGCCATCGAATATATGCTTGGATGAAGGCCTGGTCCGCCGGTGATCGTGTCAGGTGCCGTCGGCCCAAACGAAAGGGTGCGTGTGAATGCTGGTCCTGACGCGCAAGACCAATCAGAGCATCATGATCGGCGACGACGTCGAGGTGTCGGTGCTGTCGGTCGTCGGCGAGAAGGTGCGCATCGGCATTCAGGCGCCTTCCGACGTGCCGGTCTTCCGCACCGAGATCTACATCGAGATCCAACGTCAGCAGGGCGAAGGCCAACCTGCCGAGGATGTCCGCTCGGAGGTAGACGAGGCGATCAAGGATCTGGGCGAGAGGGACTGAAAAAGAGGGGCCCGGCCGAAGCCGGGAGGCACTCCGTGCCCCCGTTTTGGCCAGCCGGCCTGAGGGCCGGCTGCGCCATCCTCTAGCCCAGCAGCTGGTAGAGCGTGAAGAACATCGCCACGGTGACCACCACGGCGGTGAGGATCAGCGCCAGTACCAGCATCGCGAAGCGGACAGTGCCTCGCTTGTTGCGCCGCTGCACCTGGCGCTTCAGTGCGCGCTGCTCGGCGGTGCGGCGCAGCGAGTCGCGGCGGTGGCGGTCGAGCGAGATCTCCTTGGCGAACGCCTCCTCGATCTCCGCCACGCTGCGCCGCATTTTCATGGCCTGCATCGCCTACCAGCCTGGTCCCCGGGGATGCGCCGAGCCCGGGGAGGCCGAGGAGGTCTTCGAACTTTCGGCGCTCACGTCAGCCCCTACCCCACCGGGGCCTTACCCTCGGCGCGCTCATACACCTTGACGAAGCGTAGGTAGCTCTGCGCGATCTGCTGCGCGGCCACGCGACGTTCGATCTTGCCGTCCACATACGCTTTGAGCGGGTCCCACCAGATCGAGCGCCCGATAGCGAAGCCCACGAAGCCGTCCACCGGGGCGGCCTCGCCGAGCCAGTGGTCGACCTTCGCATCGTCGGCGCCGCGACCCAGCACCACACATACCACGCCGTCGCGCCCGCCGGTGCGGGCCTGGGCGACGAGCATCTCGCAGTCCGAGCGGGCGTCGACGCCCTCGATCTTCCACACATCCACCTCGATCCCCGCGTCCTGGATCTCGGCGATCGTGCGACGCATCAGCTCGGGGCGCAGCTCCGCGTCGTAGCGCTCGCCATCGCCGCCCACCGCCTGCAGCTGGGCGGGCGTGGCGGGCACGAGCAACTCGAACAGGAACTTGCGCTCGTGCTCGTGCAGCCAATCGGACAGCTGCTTTAGCTTCTCGCGCTGCTCGCGGTTGCCCTCCGCGTCGCCGTCGGGGTTGTAGCGCACCAGCACCTTCGTGAAGTCGGGGTCGAAGCGCTCGATGTGCTCGCCGAACTGCTCGCCGTACTGGAAGTCGAACATCTCCTGGCCAGAGCGCTCGGCGGGCATCGCCAGCCGCAGGCCCTGCGCGCGGGCCTCCTCGGGGACGCTCGAGCCGAACTGCTCGTCCACCAGCACTCCAGTCACCGACGGATCGGCGCCGGCGGCCACCGCCTGCTGGAGGCCCTCGAAGACGAGGTGCTTGGCATCGGCGATCATCGCCGTCTGCTCGGGATCGGGTTCGCCCTCGATGCCGAAGAACTTCTTCTGGAACGACCCGCGGTGGTCGAACGCGAGGATGTAGAGCTGTTTGTCATAGCCGAGTGAGGTCATGCCCGGACTTTACCGCGGCCCCGCCCCGAGAGGCTTCCGGCGGGCCCTAGAATGGATCGGCGATGTCTTCGGGTGCCGATCTGTTCGTGGTGTGCAAGCAGTGCGGGTCGGAGGTCAGCCCCTACATCACCGAGTGCCCTTACTGTGGCACCCGCCTGCGCCGGCGCGCGCCGAAGCTGCCGCGCGAGCACACCCCCCAGCGCGCCTCCCACCGGGCGCGGCTGCCCGTGCCCTCGCTGGGACGTTTGCGCCGGGGCGAGATCACCGGGGTGCGCGCCGACGCTCCGCCGTTCGCCACGATCGCACTGGTGGCAGCCAGCTGCGTGCTGTGGGTGCTCACCAGCGGCGGTTATCTAGCGCTCTACCGCGTGGTGGTGGTGGGGCCGCTGCAGGGCGACTGGTGGAAGCTGCTCACCACACAGTTCGGCTACGCCGGCGGGTTCTTCCCCGGCGTGTACGCGTTCTCCGCGCTGCTGGCAGTGGCGATCTTCGGCTGGCTGCTCGAGCGCCGCCACGGCCCCGTGCCGGTACTGGTCGCCTTCTTCGGCGCAGGCGCCAGTGGCGCGCTGGTGGCGCTGGCGGTGTACCCGCTGCCGATCGTCAGCGGCGCCAACGCCGGGGCGCTCGCGCTGCTCGCCGCGTGGGCGGTCCCCGACCTGCAGGCGGCGCGCGCCAAGCGCTACTACGACGGCGACCTGCTCGGCACCGCGACGATCGCCGCGGTGCTGCTGGCGATGCCGTTCGCCCGCTTCGAAGCCAGCTGGCTGGCGGGCGTCACCGGTGTCGCGGTGGGGTTGGTGTTGGGCTACGGTCTCACCAACGTTCGCGCGGGGACGGCGTAAGCGCTAGAACTAAGCCAACCACGATCAGAGAGGCAAAATCGAACATGGAGATCCGCTTTCTCGGCCACGCGGCCTTCGAGCTGCGCGATGGCGACACCACGGTGCTGATCGATCCCTTCCTCACCGGCAACCCCAAGGCGGCGGTGGGCGCCGACGAGCTGAGCCCCGACGCGATCCTGCTCACCCACGGGCACGGCGATCACCTCGGCGACACCGTCTCGATCGCAAAGCGCACCGGCGCTGACGTGGTGGCGATCGTGGAGATCGCCAACGAGCTCACCGGCGAAGGCGTGGAGAACGTGAGCGACCCCAATCTCGGTGGCACCGTGGAGCGCGATTGGGGGTGGGTGCGGCTGGTGCCGGCCTGGCACACCTCCACCACCCCCAAGGGCACCGCCAACGTCCCCGCCGGCCTGGTGGTGGGCTTCGGCGGCAAGGTCATCTACCACCTCGGCGACACCGCGCTCTTCTCCGACCTGCAGCTGGTCGGCCGCCGCGAGTCGATCGACGTGGCGCTGATGTGCATCGGGGGCCACTACACGATGGACCGTTTCGACGCCGTCGAGGCCGCGCGGCTGGTGGGCGCCAAGCAGGTGATCCCCTGCCACTACGACACCTTTCCCCCGATCGCCACCGACGCGCAGGCGTTCAAGGCCGACGTCGAGGCCGGCCGCGCCTCGCAGGTGGTTGTCCTAGCTCCCGGGGAGTCGCACACGCCATGATCTCGCCTCCCTGCCCCCTGGCGATGACTCGCACGCACACGCCATGACCCACGCGGTGGTGCTGATCGAGGCCGAACGCGACGCGCTCTCCACCTTGGGCGGCGCGTTGGCCGACATCGAGGGGGTCGCCGAGGCCTACTCGGTGACGGGCGAGTGGGACTTCGTCGCGATCGTCCGCGTCCCCGACCATGAGCAGCTCGCCGACGTCGTCACCGGGCACATCACCACCCTGCCGGGGGTCTCGCGCACGCAGACGATGGTCGCCTTTCAGGCCTACTCCCGCCATGACCTGGAAGCGCTCTTCTCGGTCGGGGAATAGGGCGCGCTTCGCGGTCGGCACGCCGTATGAGCCCGCGTCGCACCGCCTATCTCAAGAACATGTTCGGGCTTGGCCGGCCGGCCAGTGATGGTGTAGGCTGAGCACGTGTCCGACAGCGGCGGCGCACAGCAGGTGCAGAGCCCTCCGGGGCAGAGTGCTTCGAGCCTGGGCGAGCGCGAGGACTTCCGCGCGACCAGCGACCCTGCGCTCACCGAAGTCGGCGACCGTGGCCGGGTGGAGCTGCTCGACTACCGCCAGCTGTACTCCCTGTGGGAGCGCCAGCATTGGGCGGTGCAGGACCTCGACTTCACCCAGGACAGGATCGACTGGCACGAGCGTATCGACACCGAGGAGCGCTACATGCGGATGTACGGGCTCTCCTCGTTCTTCGTCGGCGAGCAGCGCGTCGCCGCGGAGCTCGGCCCGATGATGCGGGCGTGCCCCGACGAGGACATGCGCATCTTCCTCTGCACCCAGATCGCCGACGAGGCTCGTCACGTGGCGTTCTTCGACCGCTTCTACTCCGAGGTGGGAGTGCTCGAGGCCGACGACCTCGGAGGGCGCCTGGCCGAGACCAGCCAGCATCTCAACCCCGAGTTCGTGGAGCTGTTCGACGAGCTGCTGCGCGGGCGCGTCGATCGGCTGGCGCGCGAGCCCGAGGATACCGAGGCGCTGGTGGAGGCCGTCACGATCTACCACATGGTGATCGAGGGGATGCTCGCGCTCACCGGCCAGCACTTCATCATCTCCTACAACGAACGCGTCGGCACGCTGCCCGCCTTCGTGGAAGGCTTCATCAACGTCGCCCGCGACGAGCACCGCCACGTCGCCTTCGGGGCGCGCTTCCTGCGCGACATGGCGCTGAAGGACGAGCGCTACAAGCAGGCGATCGGCCGCACGCTAGGGGAGGTCGCGCCCGCCGCCGAGGGCGTGCTGCGACCGAAGTGGGTGGACGAGAGCGAAGAGGACGTCGAACTGCTCGGCGTGCGGGTCTCCGAAACCCGCGAATTCGCCGCCACCGCCTTGAGCCGGCGGCTGAAGGTCATCGGGCTGGGTTAGGCTCGGGCTAGATGCCCGCGCTCCCCATCAAGAATGAGTACCGCCCCACGCTGGGGGAGCTGCTGGCGCCGCGCTGGCGACGCGCCTCATTGGTGGTGCGGACCCTGTGGGTGTCGGTGGCCGCCCTGGTGGTGGCCGCGATCGCGGGTGCCGCGCTGACGCTCGCCAGCCCGACGGTTGCCCACGGGGGGGCGGTGCCGTTCAGCTTCAGCTACGGGGGCCTCCACCGCACCGACCCGGCTCCCGGTGGGTACGCGCGCGTGCAGCGCGTGGTGGATAGCCGCTTGGAAGACTCCTTCGCGGTGGGTCCGTTCCTGCTGCCCCCCTACAAGGGTGCGCTCGGGGCGGCGCTGGCGATGTACGCATCCGGCTACATCCAGCGCCTTGTTGCCGCCCGCCCGCCCGGGGCTCACGTCCCGGGGCAGAGCGGGTTGGTACTGCGCGGCCAGGGCAGCACGCAGATCGACGCCGTGGAGAGCTACGCCACCTACAACGTCTTCTACGCCACCACCGTGCAGGGAAGGGAGATGTACGGGCGCAACGTGCTGCTGCTCCCCGACCGGCAGGGCGCGCGCAGGGGCGTTGAGATCACGATGCTTACCGCCGTCGCCGGCAACCGCCAGGTGACCTCTCCACTCGACGTGGGCGTCAAAGGCGCGCTTGAAGAACCACTGGGGACGTTCGCGCTTACGGGGTGACGCCGCCGCTGGGGCTTTCGGTGGCAGACGTTTCGGCTGGGGCTTCCCCCGCGCCAGAGGTGCCTGCTTCGGTTGTTTCGCCAGTGGTTGCAGTAACCGGTTCCGTGGTGGTTGGCGCCGTTTCGACCGGCGGCGCCGGGGTGGTGGGCGTGGTGCTCGTCACGGGCGCAGTGGCCGCCGGCTGAGAGGGAGTGCTGGTGGTGGTGCCGGTGGACGGCAGCGCGGTGGTCTCGGTGGTGACCTGCACGGCCGCGGGGGGTGTCGCCGGCGGCGGGCTGACGGGTGCGGTGGTGATGGCCGGCTTGACGACGGCGGCGGGCAAGGTTGCGGCATCGGTAGGGCTTGGGGTGTGTGGATGCAGACGTCCACCGGCGGCGCCCGCGCCGGACTGCGACTTGAGCGGCGGGCGACGGTGCAGGCGACGTGTGGCCAGCTGCGAGGCACCGGCCGCGACGGCGACGTGGGCGCCGGAGCTGATCGGCTGGGGCACCGAGCGCACCACCAGCGGGGCCTCGCTGTGCGCGAGCGCGACGGGGGCAGAGGCGACCGCCGACGATGAAGACGTGGTGTGGTGGTGGCGGGTGTGGCTGGGGCTGACGGCGACCGCGCCGGCGGTGACGAGCGCGGCGGCGGCCAGCGTGGCGGCCGCCTTCGTCGCGATCGCTCCCGCGCCGGCGGTGACGAGACCCCCCGCGGCGCTCGTGCCTCCGACGGCGCCCGCCCCGGCACCGGCCGTGAGCAGTCCGCCCGCGCCAGCGGCCGCGCCGGCTCCACCGGTCGCTCCGCTCGCGGCGCCCACCCCAGCTCCGGCGCTCCCGGCGCCGGCGGCGTGGCCGGCGGCGGAGGAGGCGCCGAATTTGGAGAGCACGAAGTGCTTGAGCAGCAGCAGCGGCCCGATGGGGAAGATGGCGGCGAGCGCGTGGTTGTTGTCCTTGAGCAGCTTGCGGAAGGTGCGGCAGCGCTCGCAGTCGCGCAGGTGGCGGCGCGCGGGAGGGCTGATCTTGACGAGGCCCTCCGCCACTTCCCCCAGCTCGCCGCGCACCTCGTTGCAGCTGAGCTTGCGCGCCTCGGCGGCCTCCGCGAGGGAGATGCGGGCACGCACCAAAAGCGACTTCACCGAGGGCACCGTGGTATCCATCGTGAGCGCGATCTGCTCGTAGGAGAGCGCGTCGATCTCCCGCAGCAGCAGCGCGGTGCGCTGGGTCTCGGGCAACTGCTGCACGTCGCCGATCAGCTGGCGGAAGCCCTCGCGGCGTAGCACCTGATCCCCGGTGGAGAGGCCGTGCTCGGCGAAGTGGATGTCCATCGAGTCCACCCCGATCGCGGAGGCGCGGCGGAGGTGGTTGAGCGAGCGGTTGCGCGCGATCCGGTACAGCCACGGCCGCACGTTGATCGGGCGCTCGTCGGCGAGCACTGCGTTGAAGGCGGCGACGAACACCTCCTGCAGCACGTCCTCGGCATCCTCGCGCGAGCCCAGCATGTGCCGGCAGAAGGACAGTAGGCGCGAGTGGTAGCGCGAGAAGAGCGTCTCGAAGGCGGCGTGCTGGCCGCGGCGCGTGAGCGCGATCAGACGCTCGTCAGGTTGGAGGCGCAGCAGTGGGCTGGCCCCCTTGAGGCCAGGTGCTACGCCTGCTTTTAGTGCGGTGACCTCCACGGTGGTCCAATCACGCGGCGTTGCGGCTCAGCGTTGCGGCTTTGCCCTATAGACACGGTACCAACCGCTTAAGTTGCGGCCGGGGAGCCGCTGGTGGGCTCCTGCATATGATCTACCCATATACCCCCAAGGGGAGATAAAGCTCAAAGGGGATTTTTAAGGGGGAGGGGGCAGTGATCGACTCCTCGGCCCCCGCTCCGGCTACGCAGCCCTACTCGTTCCTACGTTGGGCAGCTTCCGGTCGCCGGTTCGCTTTTGCGGGCTCCCCGACCTGCCGACATCATCATCTCTCTCTCATAGACTTTGTGGGCAGGTATCGCAGAGAGGAGCAATGGGCATCCGCGCCCGGGTGGCGGAACGGTATACGCAGCCGACTTAAAATCGGCGCCTCGAAAGGGTTTGTGGGTTCGACTCCCACCCCGGGCATCGCTTGAATTCGCCTGCAAACATGCGGGCTTCGGCATCAAGGGCCGGGCCGGCGCGCGAGCGTGCGGGGTTATGCTCGCGACGGCCGGCTGCGGCGCGCGAGCTCCCGCGTCAGCGCGTGGATCGAGCGCTCCAGCTGTTTGATGCTGGCGCTCTCGACGCGCTCGAGCCCGACCGCGCGGTTGACCCAGGCGTTGATCTCGCGGTGGCCGCGCCCATCGCGGCGGTGCAGCTCTGCCACCAGGCGACTGCGCTCCTGGCGCAGCTGAGCCTGACGCTCGAACGCGGCCACCGGGGCCGCCTCGGGAGCCTCCTCGGCGGCCGTGGCGGTGGGCGCGGGAGCGTGCGCTCGCTGGGGTGGGCCGAACAGCGTCATCTGGGCGGCGAACTCGGCGCTCAGCGGCACGAACTCGGCGGTGGGGGACGGCTCGCTCGCGCGCCGCTGCATCAGCTCGTCCCAGCCTTCCTCGGGCTCGTCGCGGCGCAGAGCGTGGCGCAGCTCGGTTTCGACCTCCGAGGCATGTGCGCGCAGCGTCGGGTCGGCTGGCAGGTACAGCCAGCTCGGCTCGGCTCCGCGACCAGGGATCGTGCGCACGAAGCGCCCGACGATCTGACGGAAGATCAGCGGCGTCTTGGCGGCCGTCGCATAGACGCCCACGCGCAGCCGCGGGATGTCGACGCCCTCCGACACCATGTTCACGGCCACGATCCACGGCTCGCGCGAGCCGCGGAAGTCCGCGAGCTTGCGCGCGGCATTGGCCTCGGTGTGCAACACCACCACCGGCGCCCGCCCGGTCGTTTCGCCCAGCAGCTTGGCGATCCGGCGGGCATGCGTGGCGTCCGCCGCGACCGCGAGGCCACCCGCGTCGCGGTGGCCCTCCGCGCGCAGCGCCCCTAGCTTGGCGTGGGCCTCGCGCAGGATCCGCGGCAGCCCCTCCGGCAGCTCGGTCGAGATCGCGGTGCGATAGCGGCGGCTTGCCTCGCGTGCGCTCAGTACCGTCTCGAACGAGGATTCGACCACGTCCTCGCCGCTGCGCCATGACAGGGTTCCGTCGAAGGTGACGAATGCCACCGGCCGGCAGATTCCCTCGGCGACGGCCTCCGCATAGGTGTAGGAGACGTCGGGCACCACCACTCCGTCGTGGTCATAGCGCACGCCCGGGATCGGGGTGGCGTCGGAGCGAAACGGCGTCCCCGACAGCAGCAGCCAGCGTGGTGCCGAGGCGAATGCCTGTTGAAAGCTCGTGCCCCACGCCAGGTCCTCGCCCAGATGGTGGGCCTCGTCGACGATCACGAGCATGTCGGCAGACGCCTTGGCCGCCCAGCCACGCGGGTCTGCCGCCACGCGCGCGTAGGTGACGGCGACGCCGTGGAAGTCGCGCGGTGGGTTGGGGCCTTTGGCGTCGGGCTGCAGCTGCACCCCCAAAGCCGCCGCGGCGCTGGCCCACTGACGGGTGAGCGGCGTCGTCGGGCAGAGCACCGCCACCCGCCCGGCGACCCCCTTCGAGAGCAGATCCCTGGCCAGCTCGAGCGCGGGGCGTGTCTTGCCGGCGCCGGGCGCGGCGGAGATCAGGAACGGGCCCTCTCGCCAATCGGCCATGCGCTCGAGCGCGCGGTGTTGCCAGGTGCGCAGGGATGTCGAACGGGAAGCCGTCAAAGAGCCCGCCATCCTGCGCCATGCGGCGGACGGATCGCACGGGAATTTGCGAGCGCACCTGACCGCCGTCCGGCGGCCACGGCCAGGTGAGGGCGGGCGCAGGGCCGCGTCGCCCACCCCCGTCACCGAGGCTCGGGCTCGAAAGCGGTGGGAACGTCTGCTCGCCGCGGGCAGGCAGCGGGTAGAGTCGCAGCCAGCATGGCCGCGGAGCCCACCTCACCGCCGCAGGAGGCGACCTCCTTCCATGGTGGCCGCCTGGTGGCGCGGCGCCTGAAGGCGCACGGGGTGAGCCGGCTGTTCACGCTCTCGGGGGGGCATCTCTTCTCGATCTACGACGGCTGTCGAGCGGAGGGGATCGAGATCGTGGACGTGCGCCACGAGCAGACGGCGGCATTCGCGGCGGAGGGCTGGGCGAAGGTGACGCGCGAGGTGGGCGTGTGCGCGCTGACGGCGGGGCCCGGCGTCACCAACGGGATCAGCGCGATCGCGAGCGCCCAGGCCAACCACTCGCCGATCATGGTGCTGGGCGGGCGCGCGCCGGCGGGCCGCTGGGGGCAGGGCTCGCTGCAGGAGATCGACCACGTGCCGTTCATGCGACCGCTCACCAAGCTGGCGGCGACGGCGGGCAGCGCCGCGGAGATCCCGGAGCTGGTGGAGGACGCGTTTGCGGCGGCGCTCGCCCCGCACGGTGGCCCGGCGTTCGTGGATCTGCCGATGGACTACGTGTTCATGGAGGCGGAGGAGCCCGACCCCCGGCGTGAGGCTGACAGGGGCATCGCGAAGGGAGCGCCGGTGGAGCTGATCGAGGCTGCGGGCAGATTGCTGGCGGCGGCCGAGCGCCCGGTGATCATGGCCGGCACCGACCTCTACTGGGGGCACGGCGAGGCGGCGCTGCGTGAGCTGGCGGAGGCCTTGTGTATCCCTGTGTTCCTCAACGGCCTCGCGCGGGGTTGCGTGGCGGCCGATCACGAGCTGTGCTTCTCGCGCACGCGCAGCCGCGCCCTGCGGGAGGCGGACGTGGCGCTGGTGATCGGGGTGCCGATGGACTTCCGGCTGGGCTTCGGGGGAGCGTTTGGGGAGGAGACGGAGATCGTCGCGATCGACGTGGCCGAGCCCGGGCGCCGGCACCCGCGCGAGCCGGCGTTGGAGCTGTATGGCTCGCTGAGCGAGACCCTCCGCGACCTGCGTCTGGCGGCGAGCGAGCGAGCTGTGGCGACGGCCGCGGGTGGGGCGCGCGCGAGCGGCGGGTGGGTTGCGCAGCTGCGCGCGGCGGAGAGCGAGTTGCGCGAGGGCGAGTGGGCAGAGCTGCAGGATACGAGGGCGCCGCTGCATCCGCTGCGCGTGTATGCCGAGCTGGCGGAGGTGCTGGATCGCGACGCGATCGTGATCGGGGACGGCGGCGACTTCGTCTCTTACGCCGGGCGCGTGGTGGACAGCTTCGAGCCGGGATGCTGGCTGGACCCTGGCCCGTTCGGCTGCCTGGGCGCCGGGCCGGGGTATGCGCTGGCGGCGAAGCTCGCGCGGCCGGATCGCCAGGTGGTGCTGCTGCTGGGCGACGGCGCGTTTGGGTTTGCGGGGATGGAGTGGGACACGCTGGCGCGCCACGGCGTGAACGTGGTGGGGGTGATCGGCAACAACGGCGTATGGGGGCTCGAGAAGCACCCGATGGAGTTCCTGTACGGGTACTCGGTCGCGGCCGACCTGCGGCCGGGCACCCGCTACGACCTGGTGGGAGAGGCGCTGGGCTGCGAGGGCGAGCTGGTGGAGCGCCCCGAGCAGCTGCGCGGCGCGCTCGAGCGGGCGCTGGGGGCTGGCCGCCCGGCGCTGGTGAACGTGCTGACGGATCCGAGCGTGGTATACCCACGCCGGTCCAACCTCGCGTAGCCGGCATCACATGACGTCCTCCGCCACCTGGTGCCAGCACGACCCACGGTTGATTTCGCTCGCTTTAGTGCACCGCGCGCGCGAGAGGCGCTTAAAGCGAGGAAGCCGCCCGGCAGGGGGCGGCTTCCTCTAGTAGGCCTCGAGGGACAGGCAGGGGTACGTTCCTCAGAGGCCTCGGGGGTAGGGTGACCCGGGCGGCGGGAATGCCAATCGCTCGGCAGGTTCGCCCAGGTCTATGGACCGGCTGAGGGGCATAAGACACAGCGCCCTACACCTCCTCGAAAGGTAGTGTATCGGATATCGGAATCCAATGCAACCCCAATCGAAAAAGATTTCAGATCGACCATTTACCCCACTCTTTGGAAGGCTTCGCGGACCAATTCCATTCGGTCGAGCTTGGTCGATGACCCATATGGGCTCACCCGGGAGGCCCAAACGAGATCGCAATAGGCTATCCAATCGGATACCTAGACTGCATGGTGAGTCGGTGGGGCGGCCGTTTTGCGAGCGCCCAAGCTGGCCCAGCCACAGCGCGCCCCGCGCAGGGCTCACTCCAGTCCGGCGAGTCGCAGCGCGCCACGCGCAGAGCTCATTCCAGTCCGGCGAGCCGCAGCGCGCCGCCGCGCAGGATGTCGTGCTCGGAGACCTCCACGCGGTCGAGCTCGAAGGCGCGCATCGCCTCCCCGAGCAGCACCATCCCGGCGACGATCGTGGGGGCGCGGTCGGGATGCAGGCCGACGACGTTGCGCCGTTGAGCTTCGTTCATGTCGGCGAGGCGGGCCAGCAGCAGCTCGACGGTGGCGAGCAGCAGCACGTGGCGGTGCACGCGCGAGGAGTCGTAAGGGGAGAGCTCCAGGTCGATCGCCGCCGCCGAGGTGGCGGTGCCGGCGACGGCGATCCCGTGTCGCACAGGCGCACGCTCCTCGGGGGGAAGGCCATCGAGGAAGATCGTGCGGGTGTCCAGTGCGAGTTGCTGCAGCTCGGTGGGAGCGGGCGGGTCGGAGTGGATGTGGCGTTCGCTCATGCGCACCACCCCCGCCTGCAGCGAGACGTGAAAGCCTGCGGTGTGGTCGTGTCCGACGACGAACTCGGTGGACCCGCCCCCGATGTCGACCACCACGGCCGGCTCCGGCGAGGGCTCGCGGTCGGACATCGCCCCGAGGAACGTGAGTGCGGCCTCTTCATCGCCCGAAAGGGTGCGCGCATCGAGCTGGTAGTCGCAGCGCACGCGCTCGGTGAAGGCGGCCCCGTTGGAGGCGTCACGCACCGCGGAGGTGAGCACGGCAAGGTTGGCATCGCAGCCGTGGTCGTCGATCAGCGTGCGGTAGTCGGAGAGCACCGCGCAGGTGCGCTCCACCGCCTCGGGCGAGAGCGCTCCGCCCGAATCCACCCCCGCGCCAAGGCGGGTGACGCGCGACTGACGTAACAGCTCGCTCACCGACCCGTCGGGCTCGACGTCGGCGAGCAGCAAACGGGTCGAGTTGGTGCCGATGTCCACCACCGCGACGCGCATGAGCGGGGATGGTAGGGAGCGGGGAGGATGGGAGGCGGTTGGGGGTGAGGGAGGCTGGCGCAAGGAGGCGGCGGCCCGGGAGCTGGAGGGCCGCGGGTGCGTCTCGGCGTGCCCGCCTCATCGAGGTGGCCACAGGTGCTTTGCTAGACTGCTTGGTCCGCCGCGGGGTGGAGCAGTCTGGTAGCTCGTCGGGCTCATAACCCGAAGGTCGCGGGTTCGAATCCCGCCCCCGCTATTCAGGAAAAGCCCCGCGACAGCGGGGCTTTTTTGTGGGCGAGCCCGGCCGAGGTGCGGCGCCATTGTTCCAATATCGTTCCAATTTGTTTTGGAACTTCGATCTCGCGACGCCCGTCAGAGAGGATCAGCGGCCCTTGTCCGGGGCGCCATCGAGGCGGAAACGGGGCGTCAGTCGGCGGGAACACGAGTATCCGTCACCGGGCGAGCCGTCGGGGAAAGTTGGCCAGGTGATCCTCGCCGAGGGTTCTGACGTGCTTGCGGTAGTCCCGGTCGGTGAAGGTCGTGCGGTGCGGCTTGCGCATGCCGTTGATGACGACGATGCTCGGCGCTTTCAGTCCTCGGCGGCGCAGCTCGGCGGGCGCGGCGTTCTCGAGCAGGCAAAACAGGCGGAACTGCTCGCGGCCAGGTCCGGTGAGGCGGATCTCGTAGTAGCCACCCATACTGCCGTGCATGGCCTCCCACTTGCCGCCTCCGCTGAACTGCGGCGGAGGTGCGGCCGCGACGGCGTCGAGCACGGCGTTGAACTGGGCGTCGATCTTCGCAGGACACCCGTCGAGGAACTTCGCGGCGGGAACGCTGCCGTCGTGCTGTTCGTAATACTCGATCCGCCAGGCCACCGAGTGAGGTTAGCCCGGGGTTCGGCGGTCGGTCAGGCAGCGGTGGCGCTCGCGCGCTCGTCGCTCTGAAGCCGGCGGTCGCGCTTCTTGCTGCGAGGGGCGACAATGATGTCCGCGTCGAGGTCGTTGGCGATCTGCACTACGAGCCTCAGCTCGGGGTTGGACGCCGCGGTGAACAGGCGGCGGATGCTCGAGGGGTTGCGCCCGATGCGCCGCGCCAAGTCGGTCTTGCTCGTCCCTGTGCTCTCGCGTAGCTGATCGAGAGAGCGAACGACGGAGTCGATCTGCTCGATCTCGCTGCGCGCGCGCTCGTACTCGACGCGAAACTCCGGATCGCGCATCCGCTCGGTCCTGCGACGCTCGTGAAAACCGGCCCGACTCATCGACACTCCTAGCTGGTGGACGATCGTATCGTATCATAGGTGCAACGCGATGGCGCTCTGACGCGCTCTCGCTGGTCGTCTCGCGGCCTGCAATAGAGCGACCATTGGACAATCTGCTGGCGTGAGGGGTGGCTATCAGCCCCAAAAGATGCAGGTCGGGTCTCGGTCCACCTCGTCGAGGATACCTGCTGGGCGCCTAGTAGGACTTCGTTAGGTTGGGTTTAGGGCGGCAGCCTGCGCTGGCAGGTGGGGCAGTGCCCGTGCCAGCAGGCCAGCGCGGTTTGGAGGTCGCGCTGGGCTTGGTAGAGACTGATCAGGCTGCC
>Ga0302326_10001274_pt1 | contig 64741 bp, 43 predicted proteins | sample Palsa_T0_3_FD_202264 | JGI IMG/M metagenome (GOLD analysis project Ga0302326, IMG submission 202264) | Peat permafrost microbial communities from Stordalen Mire near Abisko, Sweden - Palsa_T0_3 | ecosystem: Environmental > Terrestrial > Soil > Palsa > Peat permafrost | place: Sweden: Abisko...
CCGTGGTGGTGAAAAGCGTAACGGCAATGAGTTTGTTGCTCAGGGGCGAATAGTAGAGGTCGGCAAAGGACTGGATATCGTGGAAGCTATACGGTATGGTGTTGCCCACAAGCCGGAAGGTCGAGTCCGTCAGGGAGCCCTCTACCAATTGCAGCGCAGAGTTGTAGGAATCGTTGGGAAAAAGGAGACCATACCAGGCATTCGGCTTCGCCGTGAGCACGAGGCTGTTCGCAAAAGCGAAAGGGTAAGGCAGCGGCCGGAGACTAAAGCTCTTCCTGAAGGAATGTTTTTTTATATCGAAGCGGAACAAGTCGTAATAATTGCGGGGATCGAGCATCTGGTCGCCGGTGCGACTACCGTATCCGCCTACGATGTAGGCATATTTTCCCTGGGCATCTACGCCGAGGGCAGAAAGATAACGCGGCGGAAGGGTATCGCCCGTGGTACTGACGGTATCCCATTGCCGGGTGCCGAAGTGATACCGTTGTACAAGATTCTTATAATGCAACTGGCCATATCCTCCGACCACATACAGGGAGCTATCTCCGGGTGAAATAAATTTGTTGGCATGCCAGTATTCGGTCAACGGGCCGTAGGGAAGGCTTTGGTCCCACTGTCTGGTCGCGAAAGAAAAAGCATTCACGAGTTTACGGTCGATAAAGATGTCGAGAAGCCTTTTATTGAGCGTGTCGTAGGTGCTCTGGTGACCGAGCAAGAGTGTAGCCGGATGCGTGGGGATCCAGTCCAGACTGAAGCCGTCTCTCGTCAATGTATAAGCAGCAATGGAGTCAGAGCCCAAAATGAAGAGCTTATCCTGAACCGGGTCATAGGCGACTCCCGCATAGCCCGGGATGGTGAAGGAGCCGATCGGGTCCCAAAGCTGGTATTTTGGTTTTAGCCAGATGGGGTTTTTGATACGGGCGGCTCGATGTGTAAGTCTATCCAAAGCCATTTCCCCCGTCGACTCGTCGAGCGGCCAGTTGTATTTGAAGGCCCCATCGCCGGAAAGCCTGATGTCTTTGATTTGCATGGGCGGTATATCCCGGGTCCTGAACTTGCCAAAATCATTTGCCCCCCAGAGGAATTTGAAACAGCTCGCGGTCGTGGGAATCACTGCCGAGCCGATCGCCCGGCCGTTTACGCTGAATTGCAACAAGTGTTTGTCCAGGTCATAGTGGAGGGCGAAGGTATTCCAGTCGTGGTAGAGCTTGCTGCTGTCAACGGAAAAACTGATGCCGGAAAAATTCTCACCGACAATTATCTTGAAATTATAGAGGCGTTGGTTGTAGATGAGGTCGATGTTCTGATCATTACCGTCTTTGCCGGCGGCGATAATGCGAAAGATGTAGCCGAAGTATATTTGATGGCGGGGAAGAAAGCTGAGATCAAAGCTAAGATCGAAATTGTGATTGAAACATAGGGAATCGTCGGGAGCGAGATCCAGCGAGGTTCTTTTTTCCTGGACTACTTCATGGCTACTAAAGATCAAACCGTAGGATTGGGCAAGATCACGGGTTTGAAATAAAACTATAGCAGCAATACAAAATAGAAACCTCTTCATAAGCTGTGGTAAAGATAGAATTTTTTTCCAAAGAACATTTGATACCCAACTTATTGACAGGCAAATTGTTGAAGACATGCAAACGGTTATGGGCGGGAGCGGGCGGAAGCTGCCTTCCAGACGGAAAGGATGGCTTCTTCATCCCCCAGCCCCTCCGGCACGGCGGGGCTGGCATTGTTGGCATAATACCATTTTTTGTGGTCGAGCGGCGAGGTCATCGTGCGGCTGCCAGGCATTTCCAGATGTGCATTGGTATCCACCTGACCGACCCAGTCCCAGGCGTACCGGAGCCAGTCACTGCGGTATTGCAAGGTCTGGTGAGCGAACCAGGTGATCTCGTCATAGCCCCAGATCCAGTCGAATCCGCCATGGCCCTGATCAGGCTGACCCGGCGCCTTGCTGACACCGTAGTTATCAAATTCCACGAGATAAGGCAGGTGATCACAGGTCCACCCGCTTGGGGTGATACCGCCTTTGCTTCTCCGGTAGAGGCCGTCAGAGAAACCGAGTTCCAGTCTGGCCGCCTGCGGTGTGTCGGAAACTTCCTTGATGCGGAGGGGAAAAGCATGGAAATCGAGCAGTAACCGGCCGTCCTTTACAAATCCCCCTCCGGGGGTGTGCGCGTCGCAGAGGAGCATATGACGGCGGGCGTGTCTGCGCCCATAAGCGCGAGCCAGGCTGAGTACCTGTGACCAATAGGCGAGATCGGGATCATTTTTGTTCATCAATTCCACCTGCCCATAGTGGATAGCTTCGAAACCCAGGTCGATATACGAAGCCGCGAGAAAAAAGAACCAGAGACGTGTCTCGGGCCGGCTGACATCGGGGACAGAACCATCTTTTCCCCATTGGTTGACAAAACGACCATCGGTATAGCACATGTCGGCGTAGCGGAAATTACGTTTTTCCACAGGCAGGCCCAAGGTCGTAAACGCCCAGGCCGGAATGGGCACCTGGTCCACCTGCGCTGTGACGATCTCGAAGATGCAGGCTTCCAGGATACGGTCGGGGTCGTCGGCAAGAACTTGCGGGACCTGCAGCTTTGCCCGGGAAAAGTTAGCCATCAGATCGGCTTCGCGTCCCCATAAGCAAATGCTGCGGCCGATGAACTTGGCGCCGGTATGGCAGAGCATCCGGATATTGTCATCGAGATCGCCGCGGCCGTTGAGCAGCCCTTCCATGGAAATGGAGCGCGACAAATAATTGTCGAGGACAGCGCGCGAGATGCTGGTGTCAAAGTGGTAGTCGGGGACGGGCGAAATTCCCGTCGCAGCCGACCGTCCAGCAGTGGAATCGGGGGAAGCTCCCGTCGCCAAGGCGCTGACGGCAAGGAACAATCCGATCAATCCGGTCAATCCGCGGGTATGGCAGCGTTGGCGCCCCATTGTTTGTTCGGTTTTGGGCCCATTTCCAGTTCGAGCGTGCCGCCATCCACCAATTGCCGGTGCGTGAGCCAGGGGCCCTGAAGTATCGCTCCGTTGATACGTGCACGTTGGATGTATTTGTTGATCACCGAACTGTTGTGGGCGATGAGGGTAAATTGTTTGCCGTTGTCGAGGGCGATGGTGACCTTGCTAAAGACAGGGCTGCCGATGGCATAAAAGGGCAGACCGGGTGTTACCGGATAGAAGCCCATGGAGGAGAAGACTACGAAAGCCGACATGCCGCCTCCGTCTTCGTCGCCAGGAATACCGTAGACGTTGTCCGGAAAATAAGTGGAGAGCAGGAGACGGATCTTCTGCTGGGTCTTCCATGGTGCGCCTGCATAATCATACAGGTAAGGAATATGGAAGGATGGTTCATTGGCCATGGAAAACTGGCCGACGAGCCCGGTAGCATCCGGGAATTTGTTCCAGAACTCGAATTTGCTGCGGTCGAGGCCTTCGCGGAAGAGCTGATCGAGCCGTTGCTGGAAGGCTTCCCTGCCGCCCATCAACCCGATAAGCCCGGGGATATCTTCCTGCACCTGCCAGAGGTAAGTCCAGCCATTGTTTTCGTCGTAGTAGTCGCGGCCGCCGGGGCCGCCATCGAACTTAGGGTCGATATCGATCCAGTTGCCCTCCGCATCCCTAGGCAAAAAGAACTTCTTTTCGGGGTTCCAAACGTTCACATAATTCCGGCCGCGGGGCGCAAAAGCCTGGAAGTCGTCATTTTTACCGAGATCTTTTGCCAGCTCCGCAAGCGCCCAGTCATCAAAAGACGCGCCCAGCGTAACGGCCACGGCCTGACGCTTTTCGAACGGATGTACGGCGGCTTCCGTCTCTTTTTCGCCGGGGTGGAGGGCAGGGAAATAACCTTTTTCGTGAAAGAAGTCATCGAGCGCCGTCTTCGGGCCGTTACGCCAGGGCAGCAGGGTCGCATCGGTGGCGTTCTTGCGCATGCCTTCGTAAGCCAGGTTGACATCGAAGTTGTGAAGTCCCTTGCGCCAGGCATCCGCGAAGATCACGGATGAATGAAAGCCGTTCATACAAGCATAGTCACCAAAAAGTACCGGAAAGGTCGGCATCCAGCCGGACTGCTTGTACATGCGAACGTAAGATTGGAGCATATCTTCTTCCTGGGCCGGATGCAGGATCTCGCGCAGGGGATGGAGGGCCAGATAGGTGTCCCAGGACCAATCGTCCACATAAAAGGGGCGGCTGTCGGTCTCTATCTGATGCGCATAACCGCTGTAATAACGGCCGTCTTCGGTGATATCGACCATACGTTCATGACAGCGGTAGAGCGCTGTATAAAACGAGCGGCGTTGCGCCGGGGTGCCACCTTCCACGCGGACGCGTGACAAGACACCGGACCAGGCGGCCTCGGCATGTTGCTTTACCGCGTCGAAGGTTGTAGCGGCTATTTCTTCCTGGTAATTCTTTTTGGCCTGTTCGGAGCTGATAAAGCTGATCGCATATTTGAGCCCGACGACAGTGGTACCCCGCTTAAAGGTCAGCGCCTGGCGCCGCGCGTTATCGCCCGCAGCAGGCGTCGCGTCATGGTCTAAAGAACCATACATATACACTTTGACCCCGCCCTGCCAGGTCTCCATCCCCACCAGCGTGGTGGCGGATGGAAAATGCCAGTATCCCTCGCCGTCGTTGAAGAGATCGAGCAGCAGCGAAGGAGTCGCATCGGCGGGAAAACTAAATCGATAGTACCCCGTCAACCGGCCCGGGGTAAACTCCACCGTGATGCCATCCCTAAGCAAAAAAGTGGAATAATACCAGGGACGGGTAACTTCGAGATCGTGATCATATGGCATCCGGACGTCCCACGCCGCCGGTTGTACCGGGCTAACGGTAGGACGCAAGGCAAAGACTTCCCCCAGCCGGTGCGAAACGGCCGTCAGCGGGAAACAGGTGATCTGATCGTCGAGGTAATCTTTCCGGATGGGATAAACACGTATGGGCTCATTGGGAAGACTGGCGGTCGGCCGGGTAGGTTCCAGCAGTTGGCCAATGTTACCGATGGTCGGGTCTACGTCTGCCATCTGCGCAAAACTGTCGGCACAGGATACGGATAACAGCAAGACGGCGAACATCGCTCGCAGGAAATAGAAAATGGGCTTCATCAAGATCGTTTATAAATTATTCGCTGCTCCCGTAACCGGGAGCAGCGAACAGAAATAATTATTAGTAACCTGCGTTTTGGGTCCAGTTTGGATCGAGTGTCAGATCGCCGATGGGGATCGGCGCCAGGTAGCGCGTGCTCAAAGGATTCGAATTGTTGATCGGGTTCTCGACGGCGCTGCGGGCCGCGATGATCTGCGGCAGCATCTGCAGCCGGACGATATCGAACCAGCGCATACCACTCTCACCGGCGAACTCCCATGCCCGTTCCTGTACCACGGAGTCCTGGAAGGCCGTCTGCGACAGACCCGGCGTCAGGTTGGGCAGCCCCGCACGTTGCCTTACCTGGTTAACGGCGGCATAGCCGGCGCTGGAGGGCCCGCCATTGGCCATGTCATCTGCTTCGGCATAGTCGAGGAGCACCATGGGATAGCGGATGAAATCCATGGCCTTATTGGTGCTGGGGGTGATGGAATAGATCACGGAATCCGTTTCGTTGACACCATCGCCGATACCGGCGGTGACCAGGCCATGACGGAACTTCTTATAATAAGGATGACCTGCATGGGTAAGGTTGGAGTTCCAGGGCACGAGGGTGAAGCCGGTCTTGGCCGTATTGATCAGCTTAATGGTATCATAATACGTGCAATAAGACCGGTAGCACTTCGGAGAGTTGAGATAGAAATTGATCTCCGGATAGTAGTCATCCCAGCCACCGGAACCGTCGAGACCCGACTCATCCAGAGGCACGGAAGAAGAGCCATAGCTGCGCTCCGGAACACCGCCGGAAACATTGAACTGCAGCGCAAAGATGGATTCGGGACCGTTGTTCGTGGTAAATACCGTATTGAAATCGGGCTCCAGCGAATAGGTCCCGGCCGTGATCACGCTGTCGGCTTCGGCGGCGGCGTTGGCAAAATACTGGGTTTGATTCATCGGCCAGCCGGTCATGGTCAGATAGACATCGGCCAGCAGCGAACGGGCGGCGCCGGAGGTAGCCCTGCCGGGTGCACCGGGAAAGCTGGTAGGCAGCAAGGAGGCGGCCTGGTTGAGATCGCCGATAATGGTGTTGTAGATGGTATCTACGGGAGCGCGGTTGGGCCGGGTAGTGACGTCGATCTCGGTCGTGATATTCGGCAGCGGCCCGAACCAGCGGACCAGGTAATAGTAGGAGAAGGCCCGGAGAAAGTAGGCCTGGCCAATGGATTGCAGGACCGCCTGTTGCGCGGAAGCGGAGGTCGTAGGCACCGTCTTATAGTTGGCCAGTACATTGTTGGCCTGGTAGATGGCATTCCAGGGCCCCTGCCACTGATTCAGCAGGCTCGTGTTGTTGCTTTGACCAAAGAGCTCGTCGAAAGCCCGCATGTCGCCTTTGTTCAAACCGGGGTCCGTGGTGAGGTCATCGGCCCCAAAGCACGAGGTCATACGGGTCGTGAAACCGAACGCGTAATCGGGGGTGAGCTCGGTATAAATAGCAGCCACGGAGGCGTCAAGGTCGGTTTGACTTTTGAAATAAGTACCCGGCGTCAGGTTGGCCTTGGGATCCTCCTTTAATTTCTGGCAAGCCGTTCCCAGCAGCAAGAGCATCGATGCGGGAAGGAGATATTTAAAGTTCATATGTGAAGCGTTTTTTATTAATTGAATGATCGAAAGATCAGAAGCCTGCGCGTAAACCAAACGTATACGACCTCGCGTTCGGGATGGTAGCCGTTTCCAGGCCCTGCGTGATACCATTGGTCATATTGGTGATCTCGGGATCATACCCGGGATATTTAGTGATGGTAAAGAGGTTCTGGCTGCTCACATAGAGTTCCAGGTTCCTTACCCTCGGCCCAAGCCACCCCTGTGGGAAATGGTACGAAAGCGAGATGTTCTTGAGCTTGATATAAGAACCGTTGTATACCCAGCGGCTGCTGTTGATATAGTTCTGGCTCGTAGGGCTAAAGGTCGGCACATTCGTCTCATGCTGCGGCGTCCAGACATTCAGGATACCGACGTTGGTAGCATTACGCGCGTCGCCCAGACCGCCATACGTGTAAGACAGCGTACCGGTATAGATCTGGTTGCCTTGCGAACCGTAGAACAGCATGCTGAGGTCCCAGTTGCGATAGCTCAGGTTGTTTATCCAGGAGAAATTGTATTTCGGTGCGCCGTTGCCAATCTCCGTACGGTCGCTGGTACCGATGGAATGCGTACCCAGCAGATCGGCATATTTGGAGTCGCCGGGCAGATTGCCATAGACCGCGGCCTCAGCGGCTTCGCTGGTCTTCCAGGTACCCAGGAATTTATACCCATAGAATTCGCCCAACGGCTCGCCAACTTTCAGCATAGAGACACCGCTCTGTGCCGAACCAATACCGCTGGTGATGACGCTGTCGAGCCCGACGAGGGAAAGTACCTTGTTCCGGTTCACGGAGACGATCGCCGTCGTCGTCCACTTAAAACCGTGCGGGTCGTTGATAGGCGTTACACCCAGATCGAACTCAAAACCTTTATTGTACAGGCTGCCCAGATTAACCTGGTACGTACCGCCGCCAAGGTATTGCGGTGCCGTCAGGTTATACAGCAGATCGGTGACCTTGCGGTAATAATAGTCACCCGTAAAAGTGACCATCCCGTTAAGGAAGGCAGCATCCACGCCGACATCGGTTTGCTTATCGCGTTCCCATTTGAGGCTCTTGGATTTTGGCGTTTCGAGGTTAGTGTATAAGGCGGGGGCGCTCTGATTGCCATTGAAGGGATAGCCGGTGGCGTTCTCGATGGAGTTGCCACTGGTGTTGTAGCCCACGTTGATCTGCGGGATCGACGAGTAAGCACCTACCGTCTGGTTACCCGTGATACCATAGCTGCCGCGCAGCTTCAGGAAAGAGACCGTCTTTGATCCGGCCAACCAGTTCTCGCGGGACATGATCCAGCCTACGGCGCCGGAGGGGAACACGGAATATTTCTGCGTCAGCACCGAGCTGCCATCGTCACGGACCGCGGCGCTGAACAGGTATTTATCCATGAGCTTGTATTCCGCGCGGCCCATATAGGATTGCAGCGCCTGCTGAGAATAACCGGTGGCGGTGCTTTGTACGGACCCCAGACCAAGGTTCCAATAACCCAGGGAATAGGAGCTGAGGTTGGTAGCCTTGCTTTGGTTGTTGTAGCTCGTACCGGAGGACTGTTCGTACAATGCCGTCAGCGTCAGATCATGTATGCCCCAGTTGCCATGATAAGTAAAATAGTTACTGTTCTGGAAGCTATGACCATAGGTGGAATTCCAGAGGGCATAGCCGTCACTGGCATTGCCCAGATAGGTGCTGGTTCCGGGCCCATAGAGCTGCCGGTTAACATTCGAGCTGTTGGCATAGGAGTTGTTCGAGGTAAACGTCAGGCCATTGAGGATCTTATAGGTCAGGATACCTGTCCCCGTTACGCTGATGCCGCTATTATCGTTGAGTCCATTGGTCTCCTGGGCGATGGGGTTGATACCCAAAGCGGCATAAGACGATTCCAGGATGAAATTGCCGCTGGCGTCTCTGATAGGCGATGTCGGGTCCCAGGCATAGGCCTCGCCAAAGGGATCGGTGATATCGCCCTGGTACTGGGTATTGCGGTTCTGCGGCAACGCGCCGGTGACATTGAACTGCAGGCTTAACCGGTCACTCGCCTTGATCTGAAAATTGGCCCGGGCGATATCGGTCCGGAACCATTGGTTCTTGATCAGGCCGGGATTGTCCAGGTGGAGATACGACACCATGTATTTCACATCGCCGGAACCACCGGAAACGGATACCTGGTAGTTTTGCACCCAGGGCTTGTCTTGCAGCGCCTTTTGCCAGTTGGTTCCCTTAGTCGTCCCATTCTGGAAGCCCTCGATCTGTGCTGCGCTGAAGGCGGGGGCCTGACCGGGATTGGAAACCGCGTACTGCGCGTTCGTCGCGATGGCGAACTGGTAGGCGTTCATGATCGGCAGTTCCTTGGCGATCTCTTCTTTCTTTACCCAGGGGTTGATGTCGATACGCGGCTTGCCCTCATGGCCCAATTTGGTGGTGATGATGACCACGCCGGTAGAACCACGCGATCCATAAATGGCCGTAGCGGACGCGTCCTTGAGGATTTCCATCGACTCGATGTCATTGGGAGAGATCGTGGAGATGTCGCCGCCGATCTGCCCGTCAATGACGTACAGGGGATCGTTGTTGTTGTTGATGGAGGCAGTACCCCGGATACGGACGGCCAGCCCCTGACCGGGCATCCCGTTGACGCTCTGGACAGTCACACCAGGCACCGTTCCTTGCAAGGCTTCTTCTACCCTTACGATGGGTTTCCTGACGATATCGGCTGCCTTTACTTCAGAAGTGGCGCCGGTGACATCGCGTTTGCGTTGGACGCCATAGCCGACGACGATGACATCGCCGAGGGTTCTGCTGTCCTGGTGGAGCTCGACCGTAAAACCCGAATTGCCTTTAAACGTGTAGTCCTGGTTCTCGAATCCCACAAAGGAGACGGTAAAGACAGGTTTCAGGACGTTGCCGGTGTTGATTTGAAAGTTGCCGTTGATATCGCTGGCGGCGGTGATGTTGGTGCCTTTGATGGTGACCGTGGCGCCGGCCAGAGGTTTGCCGGTTTCATCGACGACTTTTCCTCTGACAGTTTTGTCCTGGGCATGGGATCTAAGCAGGCTTAGTGCCAGCAGGAGCAGGAGCAGACATTTTTTCATACAAGCAATGTTTGTTTTTTATTTTGGGGATCAGCCGCGTGGTGCGACTTCCAGACTACAAAAGAACGCGGGAGGCATTAACAAAGCCTTTAATAATTACTTAACTAAGTCATTAATGAGTGAAGATTTCTAAATAATTCTCAATTAGTTGTGATTGGGGTGCTATCGGGCTGCGCTTGCGGGGGTTTGCGATGCCACCAGGTGGCGAGAGCGGAGCCGGAGATGTTCATCATGGGGCCAAAAACCGCGGGCGCGAGTCCGACGGTGGTCAATTTTCCCATGCCGAGGGCGAGACCGGAGGCTAGACCGGCATTTTGCATGCCTACTTCGAGCGCGATGGTTCGACGGTCTTTCTCTTCAAGCCCAAGCCAGCGGGCAAACCAATAACCGAGGGTATAGCAGGCAAAGTTCTGCACCAGGGTGGCGGCAATCAGTAATAGACCTACCCGAAGAAGGCTGTCCCTGCCTGCGGCGGTGATGACTACGATGATAAGGGTGATGCCGGCCATGGAGATCAGGGGCATAGCTTTGTCGAGCCAGGTGAAACGGCCGCGGACGAGATAGTGAAAACCGAGACCGGCAGCGATGGGGATGATGACGATCTGGGTGATGTCCCAGATCATGGCGCCGAGGTGGATATCAATATATTGTCCGGCAAGCGCTTTCATAAGCAGGGGGGTGAGAAAGGGGGCCAGTAAGGTCGAGATCGCGGTCACGGACACGGAGAGGGCGAGATTGGCGCGGGCGAGATAGGACATAACGTTAGAGGCCAGCCCACTGGGACAGCAGCCGACAAGGATGATGCCTGCCGTGATCTCGCTGGGGAAGTGAAAAAGACTGGCGACGGCGAAGCTGATCAGGGGCATGATAGTATAGTGACAGATCACGCCGATGAGGATGCCTTTCGGCATACGAACGACGTTGCGGAATTCTTGCAGACTGAGTTCGGTGCCCATGCCAAACATGATGACCTGCAGCAGTGGAAGGATCAATTTGGACAATTTAAAAGTCCCAACGTGTGTAAAATACACAGGGTAATACAGCGCCAGACTTACTGCGGCAAAGATCATAACGGTAAAGGAAAACCCTTTTAGCAAGGGATATCGCCGGAAAACGAGCGCGAGAGTGGTAAAGAAGGCGAATAAGAGCCAGCCTCCTGCGGAGGCCGGTGTCGCTGCTGCACCAGCGGCGACACCCCCAAGTGTGAAGGCCAGGTAGTTGCCGCCGGTCTTCAGCCCCCTGCCTCCACCGGCCGCGATGGCTACATATTGTATCCCGTCGATCATATAAGTAATAGGTGTGGCGAAACCGGCGGCCGGCAACTGGTATTGCCAAACGATCTTGCCGGTGTTCTTGTCGAAGGCGCGAATCATTTCGTCGCGCGTGCCGGCGATAAATAGGAGGCCGCCCGCGGTTGCCAGGGGGCCGCCAAAGGATTCCATCCCGGTGACAGGAATGCCCTTTTTGGTGAGTTCGGTAAATTCGCCGAGCGGAACGCGCCAGCGATAGTCACCTGTGTTTAGGTCGATGGCATTCAGCGTGCCCCACGGCGGTTTGATGCCAGGGTAACCGTCCGAGTCGACCAGTTTGTCCCAGATCCTGATGGTATATGGAGGATCATAGGGAAAAGGTGGTTTGGCCATGGGCCGCGCACCCTGCCGGGCCGTTGGGGCGCTTCTGCCTTGCGCGTCTGTCCGGTGTTCGGCAGCTACTCTGAAACCGCCATGGGCATCGAGCAGAAAACCTATGATCGCAGCACGCTGGGCATCCGGCAACTGTCCAAAGGACGGCATTCTGCCCTGACCGTTGACGAGGATGGCCGCGATCTCCGGGGACCTGAACCGTTGGCCGATACCGAGGAGGCTGGGGATCTCATGACCGTTGCCTTTCCTGTCGGAACCATGACAGGAAGCGCAGTTGGCCACGTAGAGCCCGAAGCCTTCTTCCAGTTTAGCCATTTCCTTTTTTTGTTCCTGCATGGAGATCATGCGGAGGAGCCAGGGGGCGTCGTTGCCGTTTTGATAAAGGATGCCTGTGGAGTCAACGGCATTGCCGCCCCATTCCGCGCCACCGCTATAGCCGACAAGGACGGTGCCTGTCGTATCGGGAGGGAGGAATTTATTTGTTGCGGCTTTTATTGTTTGACTAAAGATCTTTTGCACGTAAGCATGTGCTTCGGCGGAGATATTGGTAAGATCGGAATCGGTGAAGGTTTGATGGGCGAAGGGCAACGGCTTTAGCGGATATTTTTGGGTGGGGCTTGGATGTTCGCCGGGAAGCCCTTTGACGGGGACGGAACGTTCTTCCACCGGAAAGAGAGAAGTGCCGCTATCGCGGTCGAGCACATACACGAGGCCGTCTTTTGTGGTTTGAACGACGACATCGGTCCGTTTACCGTTGTGCAGGATCGTGGTAAGGTTTGGCGGACACGGAATATCCCTGTCCCAGAGGTCGTGATGGATAGTCTGATAATACCAGTTAACTTTTCCCGTAACGGCGTCGAGCGCCATGATACAATCGGAGAAAAGATTCGTGCCGGCCCGATCGCCGCCATAAAAGTCCGAAGATGGAGCGCCGGTCCCGAAATAGATCACGCCCCTTTTGTCGTCGACGGACATCCCGCTCCAGTTGTTCGTTCCACCGGCAAATTTATAGGCGTCCTTTGGCCAGGTCTCGTAACCGGGCTCACCAGGTTGCGGAATAGTATGAAAGACCCAATTCATTTTCCCCGTGAGCACGTCGAAACCACGGATATAGCCTGGGGCGGCATCGCCTGATTCCGATACCGCGGAGCCAATGATAAGCGTATTCCTGCAGATAACGGCGGGCGAGGTGGCCGTGACATAGAGGTCGGCGACGGGATGATTGATGTCCAGCGCGGTGTAAAGTGAAAGGCGGCCATTTTTGGCAAAGGTGGGGACAAGCGTGCCGGTGGCCGCGTCGATACAGTACAGTGCCGGACCCGCGGCAAAGAAGAGGCGGCGGCTCCTACCATCGGTCCAGTAGGTGACGCCTCTGCATTGGTTGTAGCGCGGTGCGGCGTATTTGAAAGGATCGAATTTCCAGATCTCCTGACCGGTTGCGGCGTTGACTGCAAAAAGCTTTAAAGTGGGGCTGGTGCCATACAGGACTCCGTCTACCACAATGGGTTGGCACTGGATCATAAGATCCCGGCTTCGGCGGTGGTTGGTGGAATCGGTCGGGTCCGCTGAGTTATAGATCCAGGCAGGTCGCAGATCCTTTACGTTGGCGAGGTTGATCTGGTTCAATGCCGAATAACGGTTGTTTTGTTTGTTGCCGCCGTATACGGGATAATCGGCTGACGGACCAGGTCGATGGGTGCATGCGGCAAATAAAATGAGAAACAATAAGACAGCCGTCGTGGCGGAACGGAGAGACGATGCGGGCGGGTTCGGGCCTATTGAACGGAAATAGCTCATGGTCTGGTGTTGAGGGTATAAAATTCATAACGCAGGGTCCAGGTAAACGTTTCGCCCGGCGCGACGCTGACATGGATATATGGTTCCGGACAGAGCGTATGGATCGAGCCCCAATAGACGAGCCTTGAAAAAGGTCTGTCGGCAGTGATATGGACCCCCGCGCCGGTTAGATGGTTTTCGAGGCGGATATCGTAGTCGGCGGAGGAGTCGTTGTAACCGTGGAGCACGGCGTATACGGATTCGCGTGGGGCGAAGGATCGAAGGATGCTTATGGAGTCCCCGTTTATGGCGGCCAGATCGGTGGGGCCGGTCATGCCGTCCGCCCTAAGGGTGAACGGGAATTTCAGGACGATGCCGGGCGCCAGGTCGGTGCTGTCAGTGACGAAAAAATTGTGATCGAAGACATCGGTGACGATGGGCTGGCTGCCGGTATTGTGGAGATGATGGGTGATGACGAGTTCGGGCTTGCCTTTTGTCAAAGCGACGGTCTTTGTGTATATATAATGGTCGTCGAGCGTATGGCGGAACTCGATGCCTGTTTTAGATGTCCTTATTTTCCAGGTACCCGGGTTGCGGATCGGGTAATACCGGAAGGGAGAATAACGGGTGGTGTCGGGCCGGGTGAGGATACCGACACCGATCTCCACGAAGTCGCCGCCGGCCGCGGCTTTGTCATAGCCGATCGGCGAAAACGATTCCACGGGTCCCATGATGGCATCGTTGATGGTGGGCGCATATCGCGGGAACCACTGGCCGAAGAAGCTGTGGCCCTTGTATTCCAGGGAGGGTATGACGCCGGCCCAGTCGAAGCGGGTCGAGCGATAATAGCCGGTGGCCGTATCGGGGAGGTAGAGCCGTGCATGGATGAGCCCGTTCGAGATATCGGCTTGCGGAAAATTGGCCTGGGCCAAAGCGCCTAAGCCAAAAATGAATAGACCCCCTATCGAAAAAACACGCTTCATAGCGGAAAATTTATGGTCTGATGATCGTACCGTCTCTTCTGCGGAGTGTCCACTTTCCAGCGTTGTTGTTGATGGGGTATTTTGCTGCCACCTTTTCGTTGATGTCGACGCCGAGTCCGGGGGCCTCATTCACGTACATATATCCTTTCTTTATCTCCGGCGTACCGGGGAAGACCTCTTTTGTCTGGTCGTTGAAGAATACGGACTCCTGGACGCCGAAGTTCCAGATGTTAAGATCGATATGGCATTGCGCGGCATGCCCCACGGGAGAGACGTCGCCGGGGCCATGCCAGCCAGAGCGGACGTTGAAGAATTCGCCGAGATGGGCCACTTTTATCGCTGGGGTGATGCCGCCGATCTGTGAGACGTGGCAGCGGAAATAGTCAAAGTCGCGTCTGGCGATATAATCCACGAATTCGTTGGGGTTGTTGAAGAGCTCGCCCATCGCGAAAGGCACGGTAGTCGCGGCGCGGAGTTGCGGAAAGAGGTGCATGTTCTCCGGCGTTAGCGGGTCTTCGATCCAATACGGATCGAATTCTTCGAGTCTTTTGCACATATTGATCATATCCTGCGGCTGAACGCGTTCGTGAGTATCGTGGAGGAGTTCCACTTCTTCGCCACAGGTCTTGCGAACGGTTTCGAAAAGTTTGGGGATGGCTTTCACATAGGCACGGGGGTCCATGAAGTCGTCGGTTGCCCTGGCAAAGCCGGCGTCCTTGAAGTCGGGTTGTTTGGCAAGCTGGAGGGAGCCATATCCGCCCTGCTGGATGCGCACGTAGCGAAACCCGTCGGCCATATATTTCTGTGTATTGGCTGCCACTTCCTCCGGCGATTTGCCATCGGCATGGGCATAGCAATCTACGGCGAAACGGGCCTTGCCGCCGATCAGCTGGTAGACGGGCATGTTGGCGCGTTTGCCTTTGATGTCCCAGAGGGCCTGGTTGAGACCGCTGAGGGCGTTGTTGAGGACAGGCCCGTTGCGCCAATAGGAGCTGACGAAAAAGGATTGCCAGAGGTCTTCTATATTATCCACGTCCTTGCCGACGCAGAAATCGGGCATATAGCTGTTGATAGCGGTCACGACTACTTCGGCGCGTTGGGTGAAGGTGGCACAGCCGATGCCATAGAGGCCGGGTTCGGAGGTCTCGACCTTTACGACGACTAAGTTCGCGCCCTGGGGGGCGGTGCCGATGGCTTTTACGGAGCGAATGGTTACCGGCGGGAGGCCACCTGTTGATGCTTTCGCGGAAATCGGACGGGCGCCCAAGTCTGAGGGGCGCCGCCGGTCCGATGGGTTGGCCAGGCTACGGGTGTTCAGCAGCGAAGCTGCTGAACCCAACCCTAACATTTTAATGAGTTCGCGGCGATTGGATGTCATATGTAAGTTTGTTATTGGCTGGTAAGCTGCAGTCGATGATGTCCTTGCGCCGGATGGCCGGCGTAACTGTGAGACCTATGAGATGTCCATTGCGGACCCTGCCTTCTATAATGGTGTTGTGCGGCGCGTGCAATTTGAAATCGGCATCCCAGTCCGCCGGCCAGGCGGGGAGCAGGAGAATTTTTTCGCCTGCTGTCTGCAGCAGCATTTGTTGCAAGCCATTTTCGCCGTTGCCGCCATTGTCCTCATCTGGAAGATAGTCATGACTCTTGTCCCAGAAAGCGGGAAATTTCAGGCTGGCGTCTTTGTTGGTCAAGTTGAAACGCGTGTCTTCTTTTGCGATATCCGTATAACCGAGCATGGCCGCTTCAATAGGGTCCTGTGACCAACAGCCTTTCAGCGGACATTTGCGAATGTCAAAGCTATGCCTGGCCAGGTCGAGGCCGGGTTTGCCCAAACCGTATAGCCGGAATGGATAGATAGAGTAGAGCTCGGGGTTCTCTTCGTTGCGGTTTTTTGCAGTTTGAGGGCCGGTATAAGGAAGGAGCCGGGGGGCGCCATCCGACGAATCGATCGGGAGCGGCGGGAGGATAGCCAGCATTGCGCGCCAATGTTTTCTTTGTGGCAGCACGAAGTTGGACGGCAGGTGGATCATCCGCATCAGGACGGCCCTGAGCCCGGCGATATCCGGGGCCGGGTCATGCACTTTCCAGTACATTTCGATCGAGTTGTCGGGATCAAGCAGGAGATGGCCGGTGCTGTCACGCGGGAAATGGCGGTCGAAGAATTCGAGACCGGCAGAAGCGATGGGCAACAAATATTGGCGGACAAAGCGATCATCGCCGGTATAGTCGTAGTAATCCAGCATCATCATGCTGAGTTCGAGGATGGGCGTAAAATAGTGGTGGGTATAGAGGGCTTCTCCATTCGGTGGCATAAAGGGCAGACCGCCCCAGAACGGACTCGTCTCCTGGAAGTAGGCGCCCCCATGGTTATAATATCTGGCTACCGCGGCGGCATTTTCGGGCAGCATGTGCAGGTACATGTTGAAAAGGGGGATCATCAGGTCGAAGTCGCCGGCTGCGAGCCGGGGCCAGTACATGGGGCGGGTATTCTGGAACCAGTACTGACCGCCCCAGGCGCGGAAGTCAGCGTTCATGGGAGTAGGTTTCCCGTCGACGCGCCATGTCGGGTTGTCGACGACGAAGAGGGAGCCGTTGAATTTTATCGGGTAGGCGCCTCGACCGGCACAGGCGGTGACAAAGCGCTGGAGGATATAGCCGCGGGTGACGCTGTCGGTAGTGGTATTCCCATGCACATAAACATAACTTCGTTCCCAGAACCGCTGCCACCATCGACGGTGAGCCAGCCGCGTCGCCTCCAGGTTAAGCCGGCCCACGGACGCCGTCTCGCGTTTGAGCGCGTCCGCCCATCCTGATCCCCTCCCCGTCAACGCATAGATCGAAATCAGCTGATCCTTCCTCGCAACGACGCTCCCCAGCGTCGAATCATCCTTTCCTTCAAACCCGGCTCCCTCGATCTCGCCGCCAAAACAAATGTCCGCAAGATGCGGATCGGCCAGGCGCGGATCACCAATGGATGGGTTGCGATGGTTCCAGATGATATGGTCTGTCGCGGTCCTGGAGTAGACGGTGTCGCCGGATTGCAGGCGCCAGTCGTGGAGCGTCACGGTGGCTTTCAGCGGCCGATCGCTTGTTGCTTCGACGCGGATGACGGGGTGATTAGCGTCCACCCAAATGCGGTAGTGAATGGCGGCACTCCCCTCCCCTTCCGTGATCGTGATCTCGCCGTCGTGGAGGTGGAGGATCTGGTGAAAGGGGGCGGCCGGTCCGCCAGCCAGCGGGTTGGGACTAAGGCTGACGCGGACGAGGCCAAGTTTCATCAGCACTCCGCCCTCCTGCATCCAGGAGTCCGCGGTCGAATCCTTTGCCCCGCCCCAGGCATCCGTCTTTGAAATATAAAAGAGGAGGTCGCCGCCCGGGTCTACCCAGACATTGAGACCGATATCCCCGTTACCCAGCGGCATCGACGCGGCGGAATTAGGGCCGGGGCTATTCCAGTCAACGTCGTAGCGATCAAGCTGGCTCAATACCGGGGCCTGGGCACAAACGGATACTGCGCAGAAGAGGCATGCAACCACAACCAGAACATATTTCATATAGACGCAATTAGGTGCAAGTAAGGGCCGGCCGCTTAATAGGGGGGTTAATTAACGACTAATTGGGCATTAATGCGATAATTTATGTTGGGGATTATCCATGGCCGTGTGTTTGTACCGAAACACCAGCGGGAAGACGATGCCCAGCACGAGGGCGTAGCCGGCAAAGCAGAACCAGATGTTGTGCCAGTTCTTGACGCCGTCAACCGTGAAATAGTCCACTACCCGGCCGCTGACAAAAGTACCCACATAGGCGCCGATGCCATTGGTCATAAGCATGAACAACCCCTGGGCGCTTGCCCTGATCTTTACCTCCGCTTCCCGCTCGACGAAGAGCGAGCCGGAGATATTGAAGAAGTCGAAAGCCATCCCATAGACGATCATGGAGAGGATCAGGAGCGGGAGACCACCGCCGGGATTGCCTACCCCAAAAAGCCCGAACCGGAACACCCAGGCAAAGATGCTGATCAGGATGACCTGTTTGATGCCGAACCGGCGGAGGAAGAACGGGATCGTCAATATGAATAAGGTCTCGGACATCTGGGAGATAGAGATCAGCAGGTTGGAATGGCGGACGCCGAACGACCCTGCATATTGAGGGTCTTTGGCAAAATCGCTTATAAAAGCACTGCCAAAGGCATTCGTGATCTGTAACGCGGCCCCCAGGAGCATGGCGAAGATGAAAAAAATGAGCGTCTTCTTCCGGGTGAACAACACAAACGCGTCCAGCCCCAGGGAAGCGGTGAGACTCGGCTTCGGCCCGGTGCGGACAGGAAAACAGGCGGGCAGGGTAAAGGCGTAGATGCCCAATAACAGGCCTGCGCTCGCGCTGATGTACAATTGATGCGGGCTTTGGTTGTAGCCGCAAAGATCAACGATCCACATGGCGCAGACGAACCCCACCGTTCCCCAGACGCGGATCGGTGGGAAGTTTTTTACGATATTGAACCCCTTTCTTTCGAGTATGATATACGACACCGTGTTGTTGAGGGCAAGCGTCGGCATGAAGAAGAAGGAATTGAACAGCATGGCCAGGTAGAAGACGCCGTAATCGTGTAGGGTCGAGGCCCACAAGAGCATGGCGGCACCGACGATATGGCAGAGACCCAGCACCCTTTCGGCGTTGAGCCAGCGATCGGCCACAATGCCAAACAAAGCCGGGGTGAAGACGGAAGCGATGCCCATCGTGCCGTAGATGCTTGCGACCTGCACCCCATTAAAATGAAGCACATTAAACATATAGCCGCCCAGCGAAATGAGCCAGGCCCCCCAGACAAAGAATTCCAGGAAGTTCATGACGGTCAGGCGGAGTTTTATATTCACTTACCGATTTTTTTATATGTGAAATGAACGACGAAACAGGGAAGATAAAGAATTTATGGTACCCCTACAATCACTAATTTTGCTCCATGGAAACTATGACCACGGGCATCGAAGCCCTCCTCCAAACGACCGACCAGGAATTGCGGCGGATCGGCGAAAAGATCATCGCCAGGGAACGGATCACACCGGAAGAAGGGATAACCTTGTTTGAAAAGGGCACCCTACCCTTCCTGGGGGCGTTGGCCAATCATGTCCGGGAGCGGCTGCACGGGCATAAGACTTATTTCAATAGGAATTTCCATATCGAGCCCACCAACGTTTGCGTCTTCACCTGTAATTTCTGCTCTTATTCCCGGGTCTATGCCCATCGCGATGAAGGCTGGGAGCTGAGCCAGCAACAGATGCTCGACATCGTGAAAAGTTATGACGGCAAGCCGGTGACGGAAGTGCATATCGTGGGCGGCGTGCATCCAAAAATGAATCTTGAGTACTTTGTGGAGGTCTTGCAGAAGATCAAAGCGCACCGGCCCGATCTGCATATCAAAGGGTTTACGGCGGTGGAGCTGGATTATATGTTCCGCAAGGCTAAACTTTCCGTGGAGGAAGGCATGAAAAAACTGCATGCCGCTGGTCTGGATTCAATGCCCGGGGGTGGCGCCGAGATCTTTCATCCAGACGTTCGCACCGTTATCTGCGCGGATAAGGTCGATGCCGACGGCTGGCTCAAGATCCATGCGGCAGCGCATGGTGAGGGCATGCATACCAATGCGACTATGTTATATGGCCATATTGAGACGTATGCTCACCGCATTGATCATATGGAGCGGCTTCGGCAGCTGCAGGATAAGACCGGCGGTTTCAATACGTTTATTCCGCTGAAGTTCCGGAACAAAGACAATGACATGAGCCATATAGCCGAGTCTTCGGTAGTCGAGGACATGAAGTTGTATGCGGTGGCCCGGCTCTATATGGACAATTTCCCCCATCTCAAGGCCTACTGGCCGATGCTCGGGCGGCAAAATGCGCAGCTCACACTCGCCTTTGGCGTCAATGACCTGGATGGGACGATCGACGATACTACGAAGATCTATTCCATGGCGGGGAGCGAGGAGCAGACGCCGAGCCTGAGCACTGCGCAACTGGTGTCATTGATTCGGCAGGTGGGTCGGGAGCCTGTCGAGCGGGACACCCTTTATCATGAGATTAGGAATTATGCCGACGTGCCCATGGAGGAGTTGATGCAGGACCCAACATTGAACTGATATACCTACAACACATGCGTTAAATGATGGATAATAAATTCCCTCGCAGGATGCGTCAATTCGATTAGCTGATCGATCACCGCCTGCCGGTCAAAGGCCACGCGACGATGCGTTACTTGATAGCCATCGCTATCCGCATCCAAAAAAGCATAATTGGCATATAAGTCAGGAGTGCGCGAGAGACCGACCGACCCCGGGTTCACGATATGCACTTGTCCCCATCGTCTATCAAGCGGCAGATGCGTATGACCGACACACAGCAACCCGGCATCACAGTCATTACACAACGTTCCGATCTCCGCATCACTGCTGGCGGGTGAGATCCCCGTGCCGTCGTCGGTTCCCGGTGAGGCATGAACGCCGAGGAAGCGGGTACCGTCGGGCAATTCCAGTTCGAAGTTGAGGGGTAATCCTTTTAACCAGGGCAACCAGCCCGCGGCAGTGACCATGCCTTGCGTCCACGCAAACGTATTGGCAACCTGGATCAGCGGCGTAAAGAGCGCCGCATCGGCTTTTACCTCTGCGACGCTCGGGCCCGGCCGGTCGCCGAAGGCCACATAACGGTCGGTGTTGCCTCGGATTATTTTTTTGTCAGGGAGTGCGTCGATCTGCTCCAGCACCCCAGCAGGATCAGGACCTATTGCCACCAGATCCCCAAGGACCCAATAAGCATCGGCCCCTCCTTCCCGCTCGATATCCGCGAGTACGGCTTCGAGGGCAATGGCATTACCGTGTATGTCGGCGAGCAGGGCGATTTTCATGGATTAAAAATAGGGATTCTGATGGAACCCTACCCCGGCAAGACATTTCTGCGTCCCGGGTGGAAATGTCTTGTCTGCCGCAGCCATTCTGCACAACCCAGGCTTACATTTACTAATCGCGCGAGTTAACCCGCACTCTCCCTATAGGATTCCGCTTACGCTCAGTATACTCCACTTGTCCTACCCATCGGTCCAGGAATCGTTATTTATTAAACCTTAAGTTTTTGCCGCTTTTGCTGCAAAAAACGGCAACCATTATGAACCGCCTATCCATTTTTTTGCCAGCCCTGGCGCTGGCACTGGCCCTCGCTTTGCCCGGCACTGCTACTACCCATGAACCTGTCGCCGGACGAACCGCAGCTCCCAAAGAAAAAGATCGCTTCCAGATCGTCTATTATTGGTACACCTATCCGGCTGATACGTACAACGATCACGAATCGCTTGTAGTCGAGGAATTGGAATGGTGGATCATCCTTTTGGTACCCGTGGATACCAATCCTACGGGCGGTACGCTGATCGCACGTGGTTATTTGACGAATGCCTACCCACACACTTCCTATGCCTCCGAGTATCTCTATGCGCATTACTAGCCGTATGTGGGGCTAGAACGAAACATGCAACCCGGCAACGAGGATTCTCATCGGCGGCAAAACGGTTGGGTCCTGCGTCTCAGGATCCGTTACAGGGAAATGGGTTCGTGTCCATACATTCTGGCCGCTGATACTGATGCGGCCTTCCAATAAACCCAACCGTTTTGCGACGGCGGGCGGTAACCGCCAGCTAAGCTTAATATTCCGTAACCGCAAATAAGAGGCATCGATCGTTGAGGCATCGGAATTCTCATAATCATCAAGCCGGGTCAGCGCAAGCGGATCGCCACCCGCGGTAAGCCGTTGCTGATGCGAAATGTCACCCGGCTTCCGCCAGTGGTCAAGCCACTCTACCGGGCCGTTATTCAACTCTTCCAAGCCCTGCATCCCCGGAGGATTTTGCTGATCCAGGATGATCAGCGGGTTGATACCGCGTTGGTGCCGATAGTCGAACAACCATTCCAACTCCCAGTTGCCAATGGTCAGTCGCTGACTCCAACCGGCATAGTAAGCAGGATCGAGTCCTTTATCCGGCACTTTATCAGCCGGGCCAGGATTGCCATTGGCATTGGTGGTGGTAAAAGTATACAACCCGGTGACGGGATCTACCCCTGTCCAATGATAGCCTTTCGATACCGTTACGGACTCCCCTTGCACATAACTGGTGCCGTACGAGGAACCGGCAAGACCCGGCCAGTGGGCGATCCGGTTGCGGGGTATCGTCAGCACGATGGAGGAGGCAAGGCCAAATTTACCCCAATTCACTTTATTGACCTGCAGCGCAAATTCAAGGGCCTTGTTTTCTATGTCAAGCCCCCTCTGACTGAACAGCAAACCTGGTATCCCGGGCATCCCCGGCACAACGGGGGAATTGATCAGTTGATTGGCCGTCCAGCCGCGGGTAGCGGCCGCCGTAAAGAATAGCTTGTCCTTAAAAAATCCCAATTCCAACGCGAGTTCCTCGCGGTGATTCAATTCCCAGTGCAGCGGAAGACTGGCAGGAATGACCAGGTGTCGGCCAGGTAATTGTGGGTAGCTGCGAGCCGCCGCGATGGCGGCAGCCTCGGCGTCGATAAGGTCTTCCCTTGGTTCATTTCCAGTGGTGCCCCAGCTTGCCCTCAATTTTCCAAAACTCAAAATTTTACTGTCTGTGAGAAATCCTTCCCTACTAAAAACCCAGCCCCCGCCCAAGGTCCAAAAGTTACCCACCGGTTCAGTGGCACCCAACAGCTTGCTTTGGTCCTGGCGCCAGGACGAAGTAAAAAGGTATTTACCGGCAATGTTATAATTTATCTGACTGAACAATGCAGAATATTTGTACGGAATACTATCGCTCGTTTTGGTTGATCCCGTTGGATTGATGCCGGCATCGAGTGATTTATCATCCGGGTAGGTGGACTGCTGAGTCGAACTGATCACCTTTCTCGCCTGGTAATCGATCCCCAATAACCCATCCAATCTCCCGGGCCCGACGCGCCCTGACCACCTCCCTATCGTCTCCGTCATCGAATGCCGGTATCGGTTTATCTCCTTTGTTACGGATGCCCCGCCGTTATCGTTGGGATCCTGCCCGGCCAATCGCAGATAGGCGGATTCATCAGTACTAATCCGATTATAGCCCAGGTTTTCTTCCAGCGAAAATTGTTTTCCGAAGCGGTAACTCATTTGCAGGTGGCCAAGCAGGCTTTTAACCGTGCCGCGATAATCGTTATTGGCGAGCGCCGGGATATTGGCGAAAGACAGCGGCCCTTGCGCCCACCGACTATTGCCCATAGCATCTTTAAAAGACGGGGCATTGGGCGCCAAGAGTTGATAAGGGGTATAATCCGCCGCCGGCAGGTGATTGTTTTCCGCACTGTATAAGCCGGAGAAGGAAACCTGTAGTCGGTCGTCGGTCGATGCGCCATGCCAGTTGCCGCAAATCGATTGTCGCCCGTCAGCGGTCTGCCCGGGAAAAACGGTCGATTCCTGATGAACCTGACCCGAAAGAAAAAAAGCCGATCGAGCGGTACCCCAGTTAGCCTGGAGACCGCCATTCCATATAAGGGGTTTGCCGCCGGTCGTCAATCGCTGAAAATTCGATTGACGATTTGGATCGAAGTAATACGCCTCCGGCACCGTGCTGCTGTCCACTTGCCCACCGTCGTTTATTACGGCTTCTTTTCTCAGGTTTAGGAATTGCGCCGTGGTAAGCAGCGGGCTGATCTTTACGGCAGTTTGGATACCACCATTGAAATCAGCCGATAGTTTAAGATGACCGGTCTTTGCTTTTTTCAGGGTGATCAATACAACCCCGTTGGAAGCCCTGCTTCCATAGATAGAAGTGGCGGCGGCGTCTTTTAGCACCGTAACAGACTCAATATTATCCGGAGCAATAAAATCGAGCGAGCTTGCTCCGGCCACGCCCTGTGCACTGCCCGACCCGATGGAATTCAAAAAGCCGTCGCGCGCCAAAGGCACGCCGTCAACCACGTATAAAGGGTCGTTGTTTTGCTGAAGCGAATGGATGCCCCCAATTGTCACCGACTTGCTGCTCCCCGACACGCCATTGATATCGCTTATAATGAGCCCGGGCACCCTGGCTTTCAGTCCATCCTGCAGGTTGCCACCCGGATCATTCATACTGGTTATTCCCGATGCGGTAAATGCGGCTATTGTCGTTTGTCGTTTCGACGTATACCCATAAGGAACGACGACGGTGGCGTCGAGGCTTTGTGGCGGGGCGTCATCCAGGATGATCATAGAATCTTCCTTATTGGACAACAAAATAATGCGCTGAACATAGCCGACACAACTGACAATGACCTTTGTATAAAATGATTTGACAGGCAACCGGAAGTATCCGCTGCTGTTGGTAATGACTCCCCTACCGGCCGGCAAGACCGTTATTGTGGCGCCTGGTATCGCCTGCAGCCGGCTGTTCACCACAACACCTTCAACGTCGGCGTAGAGGGATTCGCCCGGACCAACATCCGCTGTTAGATAAAGAATGATGGTCTTGTTGTTTACGGTGGCTCCAACCTTGAAGCCTGCAAGCCATCGGCCTAATAGGTCCTTTATCTTTTCATCGCCTTTCACGCTCAGTGTCACTTCCGGAAATCTTTTATCCAAGAGCGCGGGACAGCCAACTTCGAATTGTTTGGATTTCAGCAACTTTATCATCTGCTGAAAGGTGTAGGTTTGTGGGACGGGGCCGGTCGATTGAGCAGCGCAGCCGTAAAAAGAAAAAAATAACGTGATCGACGTTACGAACTTTCGCATGCAATGTTAGTTTTGGTTGGGGGCAAGGAGGTTTCGTAAGAAAAACCGGCGGTATTGCTACCGCCGGCATCGTCCAATAGGCAGGTTTAAATGGTAAGGCTAAAGCCGTTCTATTTGGTCCCGCGCCAGTTCGAGACCACGATTTCGTTATTTTGGAAGCTCATCTGGACAAAATGACTTTGTAGTTTCGCTATGCTTTTTAGGATAGGCTCCGGTGAGGACGGTCGGGGTAGATCGACCATGATCGCCGTTCCCTTAAGGTTATGCGGGTTGGAGACCTTTAACCCATACCAGGACGCGACCTGGGCGAGCGCCGTTTCAAAGTCCGTGTTGTCGAAATGGAAGGATAGGGATTTACCGATCCATCCGGTTACGGCAGCGGGATCCTTGATTGTTTGCTTCTCGACGCTGGCGGAGTGACCGATGGCTTCCTCGCCGGCGCTAAGTTGAACGCTATCTTTATTTGTCGTCAGGTTCAGTGAGCCGGAGACCAGCGCTACCCTGCAGTCCGGTTTTTGGGCATAGGATTCGGCGGAAAATTCCGTTCCCGTCACCCTGATACGGTTGCCATTCAGCAGATCGATAACAAAAGGTTTGCCGCCGGCTTTCGCGATGTCAAAGAAAGCTTTTCCGACAAGCGTGTATGGATGTTCATTGTCCCGACTGTTATTCGAGTAAATAAACCTTGCTCCACTGGACAGCCATACGGCGCTGCCGTCCGATAGTTGGAGGTGATAGGGGGAGCTTTCGCTGCCTGTGGTTAGCATGTTGCTGCCGGAAGGCCGCAAAAAAAGTTTTTTATCTGCGAGCGCATCATAGGCCAAGGCATTGGTATCCACTTTTCGAAGGATATTGGCGCCGATTGTCGAGATGATCGAGCCCACGGGTAGTGAACCTAGTGGAACAGAATGTCCGGTACTATCAATCCAGATGGCATCCCGTTTGGCTATGATGACCGGTGTGTTTTCCGTTTTCGCGGTTGCCGGAGCTTTGCCAGGTTTCGTTCGCTCTTGTTTTACAATTAGCCAAACCGTACACAATACGAGGGCCGCTGCTGATAAGGACCATGCGAGTGTGGCTAGCCGTCCAGTGCTTTTTTTGGGTTGAAAACCTGTCCCGGCACCATTCACTGCGGCGTCCATCTCATCAAGTTGTCGTGTGATCTCCGCCCACATTTCTCTTTTTGGTACACTGTTCAGCTTTTTGACTGCCTCTCTCACCCATTCCTCATTGCCAAACTGTTTGGCGAGTTCCATGTTGTCTGATGACGCTTTCCACCAATTTTCCAGGGTACGCAACTCTTCAGCGGTAAGCGCTTCATGACGGGCATACTTTGCCATCAGCCTGGTAATGAGGCTATCGTTTGCGTCCATATGTAATAGGTTCAGGCGAAGATTTGGGCGAAATAGGATGGTTTAATGATCGCGCGTTTCATGTGTCGTTATATACATATATACCCAAAACGCGGAAAACAACTAAGAGAAGAAGAGATTTATTTCTTCCCAGCGCCCATCGAGGCTTTTTCGAAGGAGGATGATACTTTGAGAGAGGTGATTTCTAACAGTTTGTATGTCTATTCCAAGCCGGATGGCTATTTCGGCGGTAGATTTTTTATGCCAGTAGTACAACACGACGATTCTCCTTTTTTTTGCCGGGAGGCTTAACCAGGAGGTGCGCAGCGCCATCAGGATCTCGCCTTTCGCTTCTTCCGTCTTTGGAAATTCCGGTACAAGTATCTCGGCTTTCGTTGAATAGACCAGCTCCGCTTCGAGGTCCTTCAGCCGACCTTTTTCCCGGAGATATTTCAGTGAAAGATTTTTCGCTATTGTATAAAGGAAGGGGCAGAGATGCGCTTCATCATTGATCTTTTCCCTGTCAGTGAATAATATAACAAACGCCTCCTGGGTCTTATCCGTTGCTGTGACCCAGTCACCTGTCCTTTCCTGAAGGTAAAAATGGATCCGGTCCGCGTAGAGATCGTAATAGTATTCGAAGGCAACCCGGGACCCAGCCCGAAATTGCTCAAAGCGATGGTTATTATGAAGGGTGCTCATTAAGCAAGATTTTTTGACACAGGTTTAAAAAGGATGCTGATTTCTGATAGGAACGTTTGGCTGAAGACCCTGGAGCCTGTCTAAGGGTCTTAGTATTTGCTACGGAAATATTTAGCAATTAACCACTCGATAGAGCATATTTTCTATCGACGATAGGGAGTACTGTGGCCAGAGCCGGCGGCTCGGCGTTGGAGGAATAAGCTGGCGTTGATATGGTGGCTTTGTATTTGAAACGGTTAAATCGGTTTAATAACCATTTGAAAAACGACTAAAATCGCTTTACTCCGACCTTAAACTCCTCGTCGGATTGGCCAGTGCTCCCTTAATAGCCTGAAAGCTGATCGTGATCACCGTTATCAACAACGCCATCGCGGCGGCCACAAGAAAGACACCTGGCCCGATAGTGATGCGATACGTATACTTCTGTAGCCAGCCTTGCAGGAAATACCAGGCCGCGGGGGATGCCACCACGGCGCTGATCAACACCAACATAATAAAATCCTTTGACAACAGGAGCCAGAGTTGTGAGACAGACGCGCCGAGGACCTTGCGGATGCCGATCTCCCGCGTGCGTTGTTCCGCCGTATAGGCCGCCAGACCGAAGAGCCCGAGACAGGAGATAAAAATGGCCAGGCCGGCGAAGAGGGCGGACAGGCGACCGATCAGCACTTCGAGCACAAACTTCTTCGCATACGATTCATCCACGAACTGGTATAAATATGGATAGGCGGGATTGTATTTGTTGAAAATACTTCCCAGGCCCGCAATGGATGTCGGAACATCCTCCTTGCGGGAAAGGCGGTAGGTAACTTTGCTTGCCCAATCAGGATTGAAAAAGAAGAAAGTCGGTGTTACCGCGTCGAAGGGCGACTGCATCAATGCGTCCCTGACCACCCCGATGACTTTGAAATGCGAGGTCATGTTCCAGGCGATGACCTGGTTGATCGGGTCTTTTAACCGCATGCGCTCCACAGCTGCCTCGTTGAGGATCACATAGGAGGAATCAACGGCATAATTGCCCACGAAATTTTTCCCCGTCACGAACTGCATGCCCATGGTCTTGAAATACTGGTCATCTGCGACGGCTACGCCGGGTAGTTGCACCACATCGTCGGGCAACTTACCCGGAAAGTCCTGGAACATGAACCACGCGTTCAAATGGGTGACTTCGCTGCTCGAACGGGTGACGGACTCGACAAGTCCGCTGTTTAGCATGGCATCCTTTAAAGGAGGGTAATTGCGATTAAGGTCGGAATTGGCATCCGTCATCACCAGCCTGTCCGAATTGTAGCCGGTCGGCCTTTCTTTGGCATATTGGATCTGTTGGTAGATCAAAAAACTACTTATGATCAACGCGATCGAACAGGAAAATTGCAATACAACCAGTACCTTTCTCGGAAGCGCGGCGGAGCGCCCGGCTTGTATCGCGCCCTTTAATACTTTTACCGGTTGGAACGAAGAAAGGTAGAACGCAGGCCGACTGCCTGCAAGCAGACCAGTCAGCAAAACATAACCCACCATAAGGGCCCAGAAGCCGCCGCTTGCATAAGGCATAACGATCGAGCTGTTGGTCAGCAAGTTGAAGGAAGGCAATGCCAGCTGTACGAGGAGCAGTCCCAGCAAAGCTGCAAAAGCGGTGATGACCAGCGATTCTACAAGGAATTGCGCGATCAGGTCTTTGCGCCGGGAGCCGACGGCCTTACGCACGCCAACCTCACGTGCTCGTTTCTCCGAGCGCGCCGTGGCAAGGTTCGTGAAATTGACACAGGCTATGAGCAGCACAAGCGCGCCGATCAGGGTGAAGAGCCTGACGTATTCAATAAAACCACCCACGGCCGCACCATTTTTAAAATTACTGTATAGATGCCAGTCCTTCATTGGCTGGAAGAAGATCAGCGATTGGTTCTCCCGCCCATCAGGCACGTACTTGACATAGATCGTTCTGAGTTTGGGCACTATCTGGGCGTATGTGGTATTTGGTTTTAACCGAACAAAGGTCTCAAAGCCGTTGGCGTTCCAGTCGGTGCTTGCTTTCCGTACCCAATCATTTGTTTGCACCAGGTAGTTAAAGGGAACGACAAAACTATATTTCAGCGTGGCGTTATCCGGCACGTCATTTATGACGGCAGTGACAGCGAGGTCGTGCGCGTTATCGATGCGCACCATCTTGCCGATGGGATCGACGTCGCGAAACAAAGCCTTTGCAGCAGACGCCGTCAGCACGATGGAATACGGCTCTTTGAGGGCGGTTGAGAGATTGCCTTTCACGACAGCAGCCGGAAACACCTTGAAAAAATCAGCTCCTGGCAAGGCCCCTTTCAGGTAGACCTTGTTCTCGCCGACGACGAGACCATGGGAACCCCAATCGGTGTGCACGGCATATGCGACCTCCGGGATCTCGTCGGCAAGCGCCTTAGACATCGGCGGCGCGGTGGCATCCATCTGCATTTTTTCGCCATTGCGCACGAACCCGATATGCGCCATGTAGACCTGTTGATAGCCGGTATAGGACCGGTCGTAATTGTATTGGTATTGTACCCAGAGTCCGATGAGCAGGGCGATACCCATTCCTACGGCGAGGCCGAGGATGTTTAGGGCGCTATAAGCCTTGTTGTTGATCAGGTTGCGCCAGGCTGTCTTGAAGTAGTTGCGGATCATATAGCAGGTTTAATTGAATTGTTTTTGGATGCGGGCCCCGCCCCTCTCCTATCGGGTCTATTTTTTATTCGGCCCTTAAACTGCGGGCCGGGTTGGCTACCGCGCCTTTGATGGCCTGGAAACTGATGGTCACGACCGTGATCAGCAGGGCCGCGGCGGCGGCAAGCAGGAAGACGCCGGGACCGATGGTGATAGCATATTTGTATTTTTTCAGCCAGTCGCTCATGAAATACCAGGCTATCGGTGAGGCCACGACGCCGCTGATCAGCACAAGCAGGATAAAATCCTTTGAGAGCAGGAGCCAGAGCTGCGAGATAGTGGCGCCGAGGACCTTGCGGATGCCGATCTCCCGCGTGCGTTGTTCCGCCGTATAGGCCGCCAGACCGAAGAGACCCAGACAGGAGATAAAGATGGCGAGGCCGGCGAAGAGGGCTGCAAGCCGGCTGACCAGGTTTTCGAGCTGGAATTTCTGCGCATAGACGTCGTCGGCGAAATTATACAGAAAGGGAAAGGCCGGGTTGTATTTGGCGAAGATGGGCGCAAGTTGGCTGATGGCCTTGTGGACATCGGCCGTGGGTTTTAGCCGGAACATGAGGTTGCCGGCATTGGGGTCAAACCCGAAGAAAGTCGGCTCTGCGGGATTGAAGGGAGATTGCATCAGCGCATCTTTTACTACTCCGATGACCGTCAGATGGCGACCGCCTTCCATTTCGATAGGTTGTCCCAGCGGGTTTTTATAGCGCATCCTCGCAACCGCTGCCTCGTTGAGGATGACATGGTTGGAGTCGGCAGCCAGGCTTCCGGCAAAACCTTTGCCTTGCAACATTCTCATCCCGGCAGTCTTAAAATAATCGTCGGCTATGTCGACTTCCGCCATTTGGAGCTCTTCACCGGGTTTCTGGCCGCTCCAGGAGTGAATGCCTGACCAGGACCACAACTCCGTGACAGGGCTCGAGCTTTGGGTCACGGAGGAAACCAGGCCGCTCCCCAGCATATCCTGTTTGAGGGATGGGTAATTCCGGGTGATCTCATTGCTGCCATCGATCATGACGAGGCGATTGGTATCATAACCCGTGGGGCGATCCTTTGCATATTGGATCTGCTGGTAAATGAGCATTGTGCTGATGATAAGCGCGATGGAACAGGAGAATTGCAGCACGACGAGTATTTTTCTCGGTAAAGCGGCAGACCTGCCCACGAGCATATTTCCTTTCAGCACTTTTACCGGCTGGAAGGAAGAAAGATAAAACGCGGGTCTGCTTCCGGCGAGCAGACCGGTGACCAGCACATAGGCGGCCATGACGGCCCAGAAGGACCATTGGGTGTAAGGAATGCAAATAGCGGTATTAGTGAGATCGTTAAAGCCGGGTATGGCCAGTTGACTGAGGACGACGGCGAATATGCCTGCGCTGCAGGTGATGACCAGGGATTCAACGAGGAATTGGAGGATGAGGTCTTTGCGACGGGAGCCGATGGCCTTGCGGACACCTACTTCCTTTGCACGTTTTTCGGAGCGGGCGGTGGCCAGGTTCATAAAATTGACGCAGGCAATCAGCAGGACGAGCAGACCGATCAAACTAAAGAGATGTACGTAGTCGATAAAACCGCCGCCGGTCGGTCCGGCGCCCTTGAACTCGGTATAGAGATGCCAATCGGCCATCGACTGCAGGAAGATCGTTTGTTTGGCGACCTTCCATGCCTCCGGGTTGTATTTCTGGAAGATGCGATCGAATTTGGGTTGCAATTGTTTATCGGTGACCCCTGACCGCAGGACTACGAAGGTCTGGAAAGAGCTGTTGTGCCAGCTGGTGGCAGCCTCGTTCACCCATTCCCGGGTAAGCATATAATAGCTAAAGGGGACGACATAGTTGAGTTTGACGGTCGAGTTGGCGGGCAGGTCTTTGATGATGGCCTTTACCACCAGGTCGTGCTTATTGTCGAAGCTGACGGCCTTGCCCATCGGGTCGGCGTTACCAAAAAGCGAATGAGCCGTGGACTCCGTAAGGACGATCGAATAGGGGTCTTTCAGGGAAGTCGAGAGATCGCCCTCTACGACCGGAAAAGGAAATATATTAAAGAAATCCTGTTCCGCCTGGGCGCCGCTGATATAGACCTTCTTCTCCCCCACTGCCAGGTTATGCGTCCCCATCCAATCGGTGTGGGCGGCATATTTTACTTCGGGGATGTCTCTGCGCAATGCATCCGCGATCGGGGCAGACGTCGCCATCTGCTGGCCGGCCTCGCCGTTCACGGTATAGCGGACATGGACCTGGTAGGTGTTCTTATAGTCCGGCAGGTAACGGTCGTAAGAGTATTGGTACTGGATCCAGAGGCCGATCAGCAGGGCCACGGCCATTCCGACGGAGAGGCCGAGTATATTCAGGGCGCTATAGGCTTTATTGTTGACGAGGTTACGCCAGGCGGTGAGGAAGTAATTGCGAAGCATGACAACAGTGTTGGTTGCTGTTTTCGGGGCGAATTGGGTGCCGGTTTCGCAACTTCATCGCTGTCAGCTTGTTAGGCAGAGAGAAGCGGCGGAAATTGTTCGTTTTTGATACAGGGACTGTGCGGCTTAACATTCGCTGAGGCCAAGGGGGATCTGGACGGCAAGGCCGCCGTCGGATGTTTCTTTGTATTTGCTATTCATATCCTGCGCCGTATTCCACATGGTTCTTATTACGGCGTCGAGGGAAACCTTGGCAAAGTCCGGCGTGCTCTGCAGGGCAAGCTGTGAGGCGGTGATGGCTTTTATGGCGCCCATGGTATTGCGTTCGATGCAGGGTACCTGTACGAGGCCGCCGATGGGATCGCAGGTCAGGCCGAGGTGGTGTTCCATGGCTATTTCCGCGGCCATCATAGCCTGGCGCTGGGAGCCGCCGACGGCTTCGGTGAGGGCGGCGGCGGCCATAGCAGAGCTGACGCCGATCTCGGCCTGGCAGCCGCCCATGGCTGCGGAGATGGTGGCGCCCTTTTTGAAGATGCTGCCGATCTCCGAGGAGGTGAGGATAAACTTGAATATCTTTTCGTCGTCGAAGCCGTCGGAAAAAATGACGAAATATTGAAGTACGGCGGGGATGACACCTGCTGCGCCATTGGTGGGCGCGGTGACGACCCGGCCGAAGGAAGCATTCTCTTCATTCACGGCCAGGGCAAAGCAGCTGACCCAATCCAGCGTATACTTGAACCCGTTGCCTCCGGCCCGGATGGCCTGCACCCAGGTATCGACATCATGGTAGGGACGGCCGGCGATCAGCTTTCGGTTGAGCGCCGCGGCGCGGCGTTGGACGTTCAGACCGCCGGGCAGCATGCCTTCGGAGTGGCATCCCCGGTAGATGCATTCTCGCATGACGGTCCAGATCTTCGCCACACCGGCGCGGGTGTCTGCTTCCGGTCGCCAGGCGGCTTCGTTCTCGATGACGATCTCGCTGATGTTCATTCCGGTCTTGCGGCACCAGTGGACGAGGTCGGCGTTGGTGTCGATTGGGAATGGGAGTTGCACGGATGAGGAGCCAGTGCTGTTCTCCCCTTCTTTTTTAACAAAGCCGCCGCCGATGGAATACCAGGTCTCGGCCAGTTGAAAGCCGTCTTCCCAGTCCGCCGTAAAGGTCATGGCGTTGGGATGGTAGGGTAAAGTTTCTGAATAAAGGAAAACGATGTTGGTGGCGGAGTCGAAGGTGACGGGTTGGCTGCCGCGAATGAGGAGTTGTTTGTTGTTTCTGATGGTGTCGATCGCGGTGTCGATATTACCGGGGTCGAAGGTCACAGGGTCTTCGCCTGCAAGTCCTAGTTGGGTGGCGATGTCGGTACCGTGTCCTTTACCTGTCTTGGCCAGGGAGCCATAGAGGAGGACGTTGACGGTGTGGAGGCCGGCGAGACCATGTTTGGCAATCAGGGAATCGGTAAAACGTTGAGCGGCGCGCCAGGGGCCAAGGGTATGGGAGCTGGAAGGGCCGACGCCTATTTTGAACATGTCGAAGACGGAGATGGATTCGTGGGGCAAGATCGAGCGATTTTGGCAAAGGTAGGTTGTTTTCGGGGTTCGGGCGGTTATGAGGTCGAGGCCGTAAAATCCTTATGGAGATAGGGGTTGAATTTTTCCAATGGTTGTGGGAGAAAATAGCCTTTTATTTGTGAGGGATTTATAACGCAGATCTCAATATGGAGGCCGTCGGCGAAGTTGGCTTGATCATAAATAGGCTCGCCTTCGTTAAAGGGACTGCGAATGCTGTCGTAGCTAGGTAGGCCGTCTCTTTTGTTGATCTGGTGCAGGTGTTTGATGACAGCACAATCACGGCTCCGATTATATCCTTTGTTTGAAGGCATTTGTTCCCCGGACACCTCCAGTGCATTTTTTAGAACAGTATAAATCCTTTTGATAATATTGATAGAATTAGGCTCAATCAAGTTCAGACAATTTCCCAGTTCGATGATGGCGCCAAGGACGAGCGGGTTTTTGATATCTCCACTGAACTTTTGTTTTTTCATGGCGCAGTCGATCGCATAGTCCAGGGCACGATAGGGGTTATCCTCCCAGAAGTAAATGCCTGGGCCAAGCCAATCCCATGGATTGTCACTGGGTCTGAGGTGGTCTTTTCCATTTAGAATTCGTAACCCTACGTCGCGGTCACAACTATGGAACCCAATCACCTGAAAGGGTTGATGAAATGCCATTACTTGCTGTTTTATTTTGTCTGACGCTTCGCCTTTGCTTTCTTCTTTGGCGCTTTGATAATACCCGCATCAATCAGAAATTGCCGTGCTTTTTCGGGAGTGTTCAAAGTTGCGGCAACCCTGTTAATGGCTTCAATTTGACGTTGAATAGCTTCCTGAGTCATCGTGATGCGTTTTGCGTGGACACTGTAAGGTGATTCAAATATACGACGATTTGAAATCCTTTTAGGTCCAAAATTATTGGGAGATAAGTGGAGAAAATTATTAATATTGTTCCCCAAAGCACAAAACTGCCTTGCTAGGAGCCATGGTACCTACATGCCTGCGGGTTTGGCATGCAGCCTTTAACTGGAATCGCTGAGGACTAATGGATTATGGACTTATAAGACCACAATCTATTTCAAAGATACAACAAAAAATGGATTGCGCAACTTTTTTGCAATTCTTAAATCTTTTTTTTGGAAACTATTCACAGATTGATCGGGGTACTGAAGGACATGGTCGCATTTATCCGAGAGGAGCAAATAAAGACGATAACTATCGCTGAGCGGTCCGGCGTAAGTTATTCAGGACTAGTCCGTAATATCAAGCTAACCCCATCGCACAAGAAGCTGCCATTGCAGGAGACCATTCTTGACTATATCTATAAAATAGAACGGGCCTTCCCCGACCTGATCGCCAAAATGCCGCGACGACAGCCCACCTCAATCGATGAAATCCTTGCAAAAAACTTGCAAGTTAATGATGGAAGCAATCCGCTATTCACCAGGGCGCTGCTAGAGTTGGTGCTTGAGGAGATACAGGATTTGAAGGCAATACTGGAAGACATCAGGAAGCAAAAGGATGGAAGAGGGCCTAGACCGTATGAGCAAGGTGAGGATTTATAAACAGAATTAAAATATTTTGACAAATTTTTAATATCCTTGCAGCAATACAGGAAAAGGGGTTGTCTAATTTACAGGACCTATATTTTGAACACAATCGAACACGGGAGTTTCCGTGATGCTTTGGACGAGGTGGGAGTTTTGAGCGTTTGGTAAATTCCAGGGCGGAGGGGTCGTAACCAATCTAACTGTTTGTAGTTTCTTTTTCATTTTGTTGATCACTAGTTCGACCGGGAAAACAGCTTTATCAACTTTTCTAACCTTATCAATGCTGTTGCTGGTTGTACCCCTATCAAGAATGGCGGATATTGTGGTTGAATACCACTTTCCTTGGGTTAAGGCCCAATCACCGTCTCTATGATTAGCACCCCAAACCAATAACTGGCTTCATTCATCCTTGATTTTTATACATCTGCTTGATGTGCAGTAACCATGAACTACCTGCTGAGAGCCCTGGTAACCACCGGGGCTTTTTTTTGCCTATTCTTTTTTGGCGGGGGGTGATGGGGCGGCCTGCGCGGGGAATGGTGAATGGGCATCGCCAGGGGATACTGGGGCGCCTTCGGCGCCGGGAAGCTGGGCGGAATTGGCAACAGGTGGCGAGGCGGCATCGACGGGGGGCAGCAGGGCGACATCGGCATTGGGCGTGGCCGTGGCCGTGACCGTGGCCAAGACCTGCGGGGTTCCTTTTGCCTGCCGGGCCAGCAGTTCCCGGTACCGCTGTTCGAGCTGGTCCCATTGGTGTTTTTGCCAGAAAATGGCGGTAAATCCTACAATTAAAAGAAGGGCAACGAACAAGACCATCGGGTTGAAGTCTTCGCTATTGGCTTCCATATTTGCCCGGCGATACCAGCCCGAGCTAAAGTTGATGACGATCGGCACTACGATCAGGAGCCCGGCAGGAATGCCGAGGAGGAATTGCCGCATGGTTTTCTTACGCCGCAAACGGTTCTTTTCCCAGTAACTAATGAACGCCATTTCTTCCTTTGATAGCATACAAGGCTTTTAAGATCGGCCAAGGCCGATCGGCCGAAGGCCAATTTTTAGATGAGTGGTCATGCGGGCCATTTTCTCCCTTGAAGCCCGCAGTGACCACGATATGACAAAGTTATGGGGCGTAAGCCAAAGTTCTTTATCTTTAACCTGTCTCAAAATCCGATGCGTTGAAACTACCACAACTCTTATCGCAATACCTTTATCAGACAAAAAAGTTAGACCTTCCCGGAATTGGCAGCTTTACCCTGGATGCCGGCGCGGTGATCCCGCAGGAATCTGACCGCTTAGGACAACAAGCCGCAACGGGCATTTCCTTTAAAAACGCGTCTATCCCCGTCCCCGATGACGCTCTCATCCTCTTCCTAAAAGAACACACCGGTAAAATGAAGTCGCTGGTCGCCTCTGACCTGGACTTTTACCTGACTACAGGACGGCAACTCCTGAATATTGGCAAAGCATTCTATATAGAAGGCGTGGGAACCTTGCTTAAAAACAAGGGAGGACTGCTCGATTTCACCCCAGGCGATTATCTCGTCGCCAGGTTGGAGGACAAGACCAGCACCGAACGAAAGGGAAACACTTACGACGAACCGCCCCGGGAGGAACCCAAAAGTTCCAACGGCCGGCAGACGTTGTTACTGCTCGGGCTTATCGCCGGGCTCATCCTGATCGGCTGGGGAGGCTTTTACTTGTATAAACGCAATAATTATACAGAACCTTCGGCAGAGAACAGGGCCACTGTGCTCCCCGATAGTCCAGCGAAAAAAGCCCCCGACACGCTGGTTACGGCGCCGACGGCTGACACGACGGCTGCCAATGGAAGCTCGGCCGGAACCGCGACGGCTGCGGCAGGCAAGGTACTTGCCAAGTCTGATTCGGCGAAGATAGATGCGAGTGCGGTAAAGCCGGCCGTGACACCACCCGCGGCTGCACCTTTGGTGGTACGTGACCCCACTCCGGCCCAGGGCCAGGAGCTGTATCGTTTCGTGATCCTGCAGACGGCTAACAAAGGCCACGCCTTGCGCCGGTACAATCAATTGCTGGGCTATCAGTTGAATATTAAGATAGCGGCCCAGAGGGATTCTTCGTTTTTCAAACTCTATTTCCCGATAGCCGCGGCTCCGCGGGACACCACTCAAATCAAGGATTCGATAGCCGACGTATACGCCTCGAAGGTATCCATCGAACACTGATCTATGCGACCAGCCTCTTACTGGATAGAAAAGTTTCAATTGACCCCGCATGTGGAAGGGGGCGCTTTTCGGGAGGTCTATCGCAGTGACCTGGTCATCGCCAAGAGTGCGCTACCGCTCTTCTTTCAGGGCAGCCGGTCTGCTTCCACGAGCATCTATTTCCTGCTTGCCGCGGGACAGTTCTCAGCCTTTCATCGCATCGCTTCCGACGAACTCTGGCATTTCTATTATGGAGATCCGCTGCTGATCTATGAGATCGGGCACAACGGCCGGATGAAGGAGCATTTGCTTGGTTCAGATCCGGAAAAGGGGCAGCGCTTCCAAACCGCGGTCAAGGGCGGCAGCTGGTTTGCCAGCACACCTGCCCCGGGGAGTGCTTATTCTCTCGTGGGTTGCACGGTGGCGCCGGGTTTTGACTTCGCCGAGTTTGAACTGGCGGAGCAGGAGGCACTGATCACGCAGTATCCAGAGCATGAAGCCGTGATTAGAAGATTGACCCGGGCTTAGCGGCCGGGGTCAATCGGGTTTATAAATAACTCCGTCTTTCATCACCCATACTACTTTGCGGATATCGGCCATATTGATGGTGGGATCTCCTTTGACGACGAGGATGTCGGCGGGGAGCCAGGCTTTTATCCGGCCGGCGCGGGTGGCAATGCGAAAGACATCGGCATTGACGGAGGTGGCCGAGCGCAACACATCCAGCGGCTTCATTCCATAGTCGGCCATATCTTCCATCTCCCGGGCATTGTCGCCATGCGCATATACACCGACGTCACCTCCCATACAGATGATCACACCGGAGGCCATAGCTTGCTTGAAGAGCTCGCGCTTCCTGCGGATAACGGCGGGTTCGGGGTCGAAGCCCTTTTTCCATCCATTGTAAGACTGAATAGCTTCGCCCGCGGCGAGCGTGGGACAAAGCGCAATACCTTTTGCCTTCATCGCAGCGAGTAGTTCCGGCGTGGCGCCTTCGCCATGCTCGATCGTGTTTACGCCTGCTTCGATGGAGCGACGAAGGCCTTCCGTGGTGGAAGTATGTACCGCGACTTCGCGACCGCTGCTGGCAGCTACTTCGACGACTTTTTTGAGTTCGTCAACGGTGAAGGTCGGCTGGGCGGTCCCGTTCGCTCCCCAGCGGTAGTCGGCATAGACCTTGATGAGGTCGGCTCCCTTCCCTATCTGGGTCCGTACTTCCTTCGTAAGCCCTTCTACGCCATCAGCTTCGGCCGCCCCATGGGGCGAATCGATGTCATAACTTAATTCCTTTGGTCCATAGCTGCCGGTCGCGACGATGGCGCGGGTGGCGCAGAGCATGTGCGGGCCGGGGATAACGCCTTTGTCGATGGATTGCTTGAGACCTACGTCGTCATACATAGCTCCTTCGGTGCCGAGATCCCGCGTTGTCGTGAAGCCGGCGAGAAGCGTGCGGCGGGCATGAACGGTCGCCCTCGCTACGCGTTCGGCCCGTGATTCCTTTAGCACCTGGTCATTCCAGGACACTTCATTATAAGGATGGAGAAAGAGGTGACTGTGTCCTTCGATAAGCCCGGGGAGCAGCGTAGCGCCCTTGAGGTCGAGTACGGTGGCGCCTGCGGGTATTGGCACTTCCGAAGCAGGGCCAGCCGCCGCGATGGTGCGTCCATGAACCAGCACGACCCAGTCGGTGTGGAGTTTCTCGCCGTCGAAGACGCGGTCGGGACGAAGGGCGTAAGTTGTTGTGTCATGCTGGGCGCGGGCGACGGCGCCAAGCGTCAGGAAGATCAGTAGAAAAAAACAATATTTATTTGGCATGTTTTCCACTTTTGCGCTGAAAGTACAAATAAAAAGGAATACCCGTGGCGGTAAGCAGCAGCCCGAAAACAGAATTGATGATAGGCGCTTTACCATTGTTATAAGCGACAATGTCGTTGTAGATAGTCGTCACCAGATAAAAGATCGTGAAAGCGATAAAAATGATCGGGATCAGGGGGTAGGCCTTTACGCGGTAGGGCCTTGGCGCGTCCGGCATTTTTGTACGCAGGACGATAAGCGCGATGGCGAATAGCGCATGAAAGACCCAGGTCATGAATACGAACATATCGGCGAGGATGTCGAAGCTACCGCTAAAGATGAGGGCGATGCTCCAGACGCCGATAAAAATCACGGCATTGCCGGGTGTGCCGTAGCGCGGTTGGACCTTGCCGGTCCAGCGAAAGAGGTTGCCGTCCTCCCCCATCGCGAAGACGATCCGGGCATTGGTGAGGAGGTTGACCTGGGTGGCGCCGAAGGTCGAAATGATGATCAGTACGGAGACAAGACCGGCTGCAGCGACGCCCCAGACCTTTTGCATCGCGTCGGCGGCGACGAGCGAAGAGTTGGCAATCTGGCCGACGGGCAAAACATAGTTAAATGACAAAGTGATCAGCACATAGACGACGATGCAGGCTCCCAGGCCAAAGAAGAGGCTCTTGCTGATATTGCGGCCGGGGTTTTCGAGCTCGCCTGCCACCATGGTGATGTTATTCCAGCCGTCATAGGAGGAGAAGGCGCCGGAAGTGGCGGCCATAAAACCTGTGAGTATAAGCAGGAAGCTAGGATGAAAGTCGGGACTGTTGGTGATAAAGTTTGCGGCGTGGCCCTGACCCGAAAGGAACAAACCGCCGATGAGCAAGGCAATGGCGAGCGCCTTTACTACGGTCGCCAGGAATTGGAGGGTATTGCCGAAGCGGGTACTAAGGTAATTGACGACGATAAGCGCAACGAGCAGGCTTGAGGCGAGTGCTTTGACGCCAAAATTCTCCAGCGGATAGATATCGGCCGTAAACGGGATATGGAGTTTGACGGAAGTTTCGAAGGCGGGGTCGAAGCGGGGCAGGTGGATAAAGAAGCCGGCGTATTGTGCGCAGACAAAGGCGATGGAGGCGATGCCGGCAGTATTGATGACCGCCATCGTCGACCAGCCATAGATAAAGGCGGTGAAATCTCCATAGGTCTTTTGCAGATAGACATAGGGGCCTCCGGTCTCGGGGAATAGGGTACCCAGTTCGGCATAGATCATCGCGCCCAAAAATGAAGCGGCGCCGGCGACCAGCCATACCAGCATTAGCAGACCGGGTGAGCCCAGGCGCTGCGCCATCGAGGCGGGGCGCATGAAGATACCGGCTCCTATGACGCTGCCGATGACGATGGATACGGCAGACCAGAGGCCGATGCTCTTTTTTAGTTGTTGTGGCATTCGTGGATCATATTTATCCGATCTGCTGAGCGATCAGCCGATGAAAATGATGCGTACCCTGTTCCCGGGTCACTGAATACCGGCCGTGATCATAGAACCGCGAGCGAATCCCGCGCTGCACGGCTTCGACAACTTCCTCATCTTCCAGCTCGACCGTGTCCAGCCCTGAGCCGGCGCCTTTTTCATATTTGGATCCGTCGGCAATATAGGTAAGGAAGGAGACCTTCGTCTCGCTTAGTCCGATGGGTTTGACGATATTGATCGAGAGGCCCCAGGGGTAAAAGTTGAACATGATATTGGGGAAGATGAAGAAATAATAAGCAGCCACCTTCTTACCGTAGTCGGGAGACGTTGTGGGCAGGTCGAAGATCGCTTCATCGTCTTTGGCGATGCCCAGCTGCAGGCTGGAATAGCCGAAGAGTTCAGTGGTATAATTGCCAAAATCGATGACCGAGTTGAGGGCCGGGTGAAGGAAGGGGATATGAAAGCCTTCGAGATAGTTCTCACAGTAGAGCGCCCAATGGGCTTTTAGGGTGAAGTCGCGGCTTAGGTCGGGACGGTGGACGAACTCGTCTGGTTGCAGCCAGTGGAGGCGTTGGATGAGGTCGCCCCAGTAGTCGGCGAAGGTCGCGGCGGAGTTGAGCGATGAGCCCGACGGTGGGTTGGGCGATGTGCCGGTCGCGGCCAGCGAGGTGAAGAGCCAGGGTCCCCATTTTTCCAGCGGCAAGCTCGTGAGGCTGTCGGCTTTGCTGGGGAAGTCCTGCACTTCCCGGAATTCCGGCATGCTGCGAAAGTGGCCATCGAGGTCGAAGAGGCGGCCGTGATAGCGGCAGCGCAGGTGCGTGACGCGGCAAGGCTCGTCGACGACCAGGTTACCGCGGTGGGTGCAGACATTGGAGAGGAGGTGGAGCGTCCCGTCTTTATCGTGTACAAGCGCCAGGGGTTCGTCCAGATAATTTTCGAGGAGGGTCAGTGGGTAGGCGTCGCCGGGTTCGGGAACGGCGTCGGTCCCGGCCACGAACTGCCAGGAAACTGCGAAGAGTTTTTCTTTTGTGATAGCGAAAAGTGTCGGGTCGGTGTAGAAGTCCTTTTGCAGGGTTTTGGCTCGTGCTATGTCGGGATCGATGGTAAATCGGGGCATAATAGAATGTGCGGGATTGCTTCTAAGATAAGAAAGAGTTGTCGTAATTTTGCGGCCATGTCAGAAGATCTACAGATAGCGGGGGGCAGCAAAACAGAGCAATATATGACTTTGCTCCCGCAGATCAGGGCCCTGGTGGAGGGTGAAGGCGATGGCACGGCCAATCTGGCCAATGTTGCCGCGGCGTTGAAGGAGCAGTTCGGCTGGTTGTGGGTGGGCTTTTACCTGGTCAAAGACGGGGAGTTGGTAGTCGGTCCTTTTCAGGGCCCGGTGGCCTGTACGCGCATCCGTAAGGGCCGGGGTGTCTGCGGGACGAGCTGGGCGGAGGAGCGGACGCTGATCGTGCCCGATGTGGAAGCCTTTCCCGGGCATATTGCCTGTAGCAGTCTTTCACGCAGCGAGATAGTCATCCCTATTTGGGCCGGTGGGGTGGTGATCGGCGTTCTCGATGCCGACAGCGTCGAACTGGCGGCTTTTGATGAAGAAGACCAGCACTGGCTGGAAGAAGCGGTAAAAATTATTCCTGGAGTCAACGCATAAATGTCGGTCCGCATCGTTAAGAAGCAATTATTTTAAATTGAATATGAAGAGAAGTCTGATCGTAACCGGTCTCGCAGCGTTCATTTTGTCCGCAACCGCAACAAATGGACAGATCCCACCGCCTTCGGTGATCCTTGGCAGAAAAGAGGTTCCCATCCTTTGTTATCACCAGATCCGCGATTGGAAACCCACGGATTCTAAAGTCTCCAAGGATTATATCATGCCGCCGGCCGATATGAGGGCGGAGTTGAAGCTATTACACGACAGCGGCTATCACACGATCCTGCCGGACCAGCTGTATGCCTACCTGACCAAAGGCGCCGCGCTGCCCAGCAAGCCGATCATGCTGACCTTCGATGACACGGACGAAGACCAATATACCGTCGCCTGGCCCGAGATGAAGAAGTACGGGTTTCGGGGGGTGTTCTTTATCATGACGGTGAGCCTGAACCGGCAGCCGCATTATATGACCAAGGACCAGGTAAAAGAGCTTTATTCCGCCGGCAATATCATCGGCAGTCATACCTGGGACCATCACAATGTCCGCAAATATCAGGGCAAGGATTGGGAGATCCAGATCGACAAGCCGACCAAACAGCTGGAGGCTATCACCGGGACGCCGATCCATTATTTTGCCTATCCCTTTGGCTTGTGGAACCCCCAGGCGCTGCCCGAATTACGCAAAAGAGGTTTTATCATGGCCTTTCAATTGGCTGATAAGATGGACCGCAACGATCCGTTGCTGACGGTGCGCAGGATCATCGTAGGTGGAGGCTGGAGCCTGAAGACCTTCGATGCGGCGATCAAGAGAGACTTTCATTAAAGCGGGGCCGCGCTTCGCCGGCCCTGTGAGGATCTTCATTAAACATATTTGATCTTTTCTTCGGCGGGTGCGGTCTCGTTGTAGGTGCGCACCTGTTTGGCGAAGATCTTCTGCAGGCAGTCATGCTCGATGGAGATATCGTAAAAGACCCAGCGGTGTTCGGAGCCATCCTTTGCCCAAAAATGCGTGTAGATGAAACTGCCTTTATTGGTTTTGAACGCCTTTATTTTGCGGAGGTCTTTGTAGTTGAATTTGTCGTCATTCACCGAGATGCCGTCCGGGTAGAAGGCGATCTCGACGCTGCTTCGCAGATCCCCTTCGAACAGTTTGCTAAAGAACATCGGCGTAAAGACGGCCACGGCGACCCCGATAATAAAAAACATTTCATTCGACCGAAGCAGGATGAGCAAAATGACTGCGGAAAGCAGCCCCCACAACAGCATTCGCATGTTGTAGCTGGATTTGTCGATCTGGTTGGTCGAGATGGTAAGGATGGGATCCATTGGTTGGCAGATTATTTTATTTCGGTTTTTTCTCCAGGTAGGCACGGACGGCGTCGGGGTAGATGGCGATGCGGTGGGTACGGACGAGGTCGTGGACCGGCTGGTCCTTGCCTGAAATCTGCATAATGATCTTTTGCGAGGCCAGGGCCGGCATATGACAGTCGATACAATTCGCGGTCAAATTCATTTGCTTTACTGCGAGAGACGAACAGGGATGTTGCGACGCAGTGTTGTGACATGTCAGGCAGCGTTGCGAATATACTGCCATTTTCTCATTTTCGTTGCTGTGCGGATCGTGACAGGAGGAACAGTCCAGCTGCGATTGCTGAAAACATTTGCTTGCCGTCAGCAAGCCGTATTGATTGCCGTGCACGTCCAGGGTCGCCGTCGCGGCCGTGTCGTAATTGGCGGTGGAATAATTGTCCAGGGTATCCCCTACCCTAAAGGAAAAAGACGGTTGGTTCTCCTGGCGGAAGCCCGAATGACACAGCGCACAAGCGTCGAGGCGTTGCTGGCGGCTGAGCCGCCTGGCGTTGACGATATACTTGCCCGTCAGTTCGCCGGGATGGGCGCTATGCCAGGCGACATGTTGGGAGCCGGGACCGTGGCAGCGTTCGCAGTCGATCCCATAGATGATGCTGCTGCTGTCGAAGACCGTTCCCTTATTGTCGATTTCCGCGAATGTAGCGTACGTCCCGTGACACTCCATGCACTGGCCGCGCACCTGTTTATTGAAATAAACGAGATTGGTGGGATAGCCGGGACTGTTGGCCCAGCTGTCGAGCGGCACATAATAGGATATGGGCAGTTGGAACAGGCGGTCGCCGTCCCAATAAAGATAGCTCTGACCCTTGCGGCCCGACCCGATCACGATGGCGAAGGCCTCGCTTTCCGTGGTGTTGCCGTTGAATTGCGCGGTCTGGAAGAATTGGCCGCCCTTCTTTTCCATGAGGACCTGCAGGTGGTCGTTGTATACGAAGCGGTTCTTGTTGCCTTTGAAGGAACCCTTTATAAATTCCGCCGAGGCGGGACGGGAATCGAGGTAGTGGGCAGTTTTTATGTGCGACGCGTAGATGTCCTTGTGACAGGATTCACAGGCTGCTGAGCCGACGAAGACAGGATCTTCCGGTGCCTTGGGCTTGATCTTGCCTGCGCTGAGGAGGCCGACGACCAGGACCAGGCCTGTAACGATCGCGTATTTTTTCGGGACGGGCATCTATCGCTGTAGTTTTATCTTCTGCAGCACCCATTCCCCGATCTGCCTGCCGCTCGTTTGCCCAGCGAAGATGGCCGCGCGGTAATGGATGCCGCCATAAAAACGGGAAATTGACGCTTCCTGCGCCGCCTGTGCAAAAGAATCAAACTGCCGACTGGGCAGACCGAATTCCATTTCGGTATCATCTTCAAAGGCGCAGTTCTCGCCAAAATATTTTGTGAGGACCGTAGCGGAAACGGTGGAAACAATGCTATGTCCGCTGGTATATTCGGGGAAGGGAGGCGTCTGGAGGAGGGGGCGCCAGCCCTCATCGATATATGCGTCGATATAGGTCTCGGGGCGGATAGTGTTGCTACGGTATTTTTCGTCCCAGCAGCTGATGAAGGCGTCGAAGATGGCGATGGAGGTGATCGTATAGGCGGCGGCCGTCGCCATGATACCGCGGTGCTGCTGACGGGATACCGAAGTGACGATGGACATCCAGTGGCCGCCGGGCGAGATCTTTTTTGTTGCGAAGCCGAGATGGCCTTCCATGGTCACGGCAAAGGGATTGCAATCCCAGAAATTAGCGATGTCCTTTTCTTTCTGCGTGAGATTGATGCCGGCGTGGTAGACGTCGGCGGCGGCGTGATAAAAACTGCTTCCGCTGTCGGTGCTGAAGCCCGGCGCAGCCGCAGGCCGGAACTGATCGGCACTGTCGAGTGTCACCGGCCGGATCTTGTTCCAATATGGCTCAACGGCCGCCATATACATAGGAGGCGTTGGTATCCACTTCCCCTTTTGCCGTAGAAAACGATACCGTGCGAGTTTACGGGTCTCTTTATATTGGTCTCCGTCGGCCCAGGAGAGGATGCTTTTCGCTATCTGCGTGCCGTACTCGAGCGAGGCGGCGAAGAGTTCGGGGTCGGGGTTGGCGGCTTTTAAGGCGTCGAGGATGATCCGGATGGAATCTTGTATGGTAGAATCGGAAAAGACAAATCTTTTTCCGACCATCAGGAATGCGTAGACGGAGGCGACCGGGAAATAAATCGGCTTGACGGGCGCGGCGATAGCGGGGAAGCCTTTTATCTGGCCGTATAAAGAGGCGTATTCCTGCGGGTGGGCCTTGACCATCGTCTCGTAGGCGGCCACGCTTGTATACAGATAGATGCGGCTGGCCACGGGTGGAGAGAAGATGTCGTGGACCATGATATCGGTGAGCGCGGCGCTGGCCCGTCGCAGGGATTCGGCATCGTCGGCCGCGGGCATTTGAGCCCGCGCAAATGCCGGCAGGAAGGGAAGCAATAATATGAGCAGCAGCAGTCGTCTCATGGTTTGGTGGCTTTTAGCACTTGGACGGCGTCGTCATTTTTGGCGATGATCAATAGTTTTCCCGTGAGCGTTTTTAGCTCGACCATGGCGCGTACGTCGCCGCCGATGTAGACGCCGCTTTGGGCGGGGTCGACGGGCTGCCATTGTGGTCCGGGTCCCTTCAGCAGCATGCCAAGGGACGCATCGCAGCGGCCGAGCTGGCTCCGGTAAGGGAAGAAGTTGCCGGAAACAAGGATGTCCTTTTTGCCGTCACCGTCGAAGTCATCGAATGCGGCGCCATACACCTTTGAGAACTGGGCCGCCAATGGAAAGGGGGCAAAGGCGAATTTTCCATTGCCACGATTGTAGAGCACACCCGAAGCGAGTTCGGTACAACGAAGGACCTTTGCATGCGCGAGCTTATCGGCGGGGAAGATATTGTCGATGCTGGCGTCGGCATAGGACGCATAGCTGTTGAATTTCTTTTTCAGCGTGACGATCTGATCGAGCAATTCATCGCGGGAAGCCATGGGATAACTCTTGCCCTGGATATAATAACAAAGAATGGGATCAAGGGAGCCGTTGTCGTCGAAGTCGGCGGCATAGAGGGTCATGGGCTGCGCGGGCGAAGCCTTAAACTGGTTGTTATACCCGCAATTGCCCAGGATGAAGTCCATTTTGCCATCGCCGTCGACATCGGCTGGTGTGATGGAAGACCACATGCCGTCGAGGTTGGTGAGGCCGGCAGCGGCGGATACATCGGACAGTTTGCCTTTGTCGTTGCGGTAGAGATGGGGTGACATCCATTCGCCTGCAATCAGCAGATCAGGGTATTGAGGGTCGTCGAGGGAGGAGAATGACGCTGCTTTTACCATGCCCGGCAGCCGGAGATCGGGGCCAACCTCATCCGTGACATCGGTGAACTTGATGACCCCGTTCTTACTGTCATTGCGTAGCAGGTAGCTCTTTGAAGGCAGCGGAAAGGAGCCGGGCACGCCGCGGCCGCCGACAAACAGATCGATACGGCCGTCGTGGTTGAAATCGCCTGCCGCGATGGCGAATTTACTGCTGAGCATGGGCGGCAAGGCGTCTGCCGGCGCCGGCGTAAAGTTGCCCTTGCCGTCGTTGAGATAGAGGTGATCCTGGAAGCCGGCGGATTGATCGTTGTATTCGTTGCCGCCGCTGACGACATAGAGGTCCATGTCGCCGTCGCCGTCGGCGTCGAAGAAGATGGCGTTGACCTGTTCGGCTACGGTGTCGGTGGCCCAGGGCTGGTTGGGCGAGAGCCGGAAGGTGCCGTCGGTTGATTGCAGGAAGAGCTGGCCTGCCTGGCCGATGGCGCCGCCAAAGTATACATCCTCCAATCCATCGCCGTTGACATCGGCGTGGGCAAGGGCGGGTCCTTCGCGGGAGAGCTGGTATGGCAGCAGGGGCTCGTCCTTGAAGTCGATAAAATCGTTCTCGTGGTGGTGAAAGGTGATGCCGGCGGTACTCGTAACATCTTTAAACAACCTGACCGCCGTCTCGCCAACCGCAGCCCTGACGAGACCCGTGCCTTCGCTCAAGTTGAGCGTCTGATCCGGCTGCGGCGCTTCGAGCACGGTGACGCTGTCATCGGGCCAGGTGATGGTGATATTGCGGATGGCCTGGTCTTTCCGGAAACCAAAGAAGAGCTCGGGTGGCATCGACGACTGATAGCCGCGGATGGGATAGAGTTCCTGGTACTGGGTGCCGCCGTCGGTGGTAGTCAGGGTCGCCTTGGCGCCGAAGGCCCGGGTGTTGAGTCCCCTACCGGCGAGGCGAAGCCTGATCCAGTGATTTTTCATCAGCTCGTTCTCGTTGTTGCGATAGACCATGGCCGGTTCATTGTTGTTGCAGACGACGAGGTCGAGGTCGCCATCGTTGTCGAGATCGGCATAGGCGGCGGCGTTGGACACGGTTGGCCGTGACAGGCCCCAATCCTCCGTTGTATTGGAAAAGGTCAGGTCGCCATTGTTGCGGAAAATATAATTACTGACCTTATTGGAGGGCATCTTGCGGACCAGGTCCAGCGTTTTAAAATTCTGTTCGCCTCTTTTGAGGGCCGCCATCCGGGCGTCGGGCTCGGTGTATTTGAGAAAGTCGAGGTTGGTGAAATCGCGGAGATAGCCATTGCTGACAAAGAGGTCCTTCCAGCCGTCGTTATCGAAGTCGGCGAGGAGTGCGGACCAGGACCAGTCGGTGTTGGATACGCCGGCGAGCTGGCCGATCTCGGAGAAGCGGAGGTGTCCGGTCTGATCGATGCCTTCGTTGAGGTGCAGCATGTTCCGCATCTGCTGGTGGTAATAGCCGCTGTCCAACAGGAGGTGGTAGGCGTCGTATTCATCGGGGCCCTTGAGGAGTTTTTGCCGGTGGTTGTCTTCCGGCAGCATGTCGAGGGTGAGAACATCGGGGCGGCCGTCATTGTTGTAATCGGCGATGTCACTGCCCATGGAGTACTTGCTGATATGCGTAAACGATTTGTCCAGGGACTCGGTGAAGGTGCCGTCGTGGTTGTTGACATAAAAACAATCCTTTTCGGTGTAGTCACTGGTGGTATAGATATCGGGCCAGCCGTCTTTATTGACATCGCTCACGGTGACGCTTAATCCAAAATTAAGGGGGTTGTTGACGATGCCGGCCTTGAGGGTTACATCGGTAAAATGGATGTGACCGGCGGCGTCGCGATCCTGGCGAAAGAGGCGGTTGCCGAAGTGGAAGTCGGGAGTCGCGCGGGTCTTGCGGGTATTGAGATAAGGATTGTAGGTGTGATTGGAATGATCCAGCAGGAACATGTCGAGATCGCCATCCTTGTCGTAATCGAAGAAGACGGCCTGGGTGGATTGGGTGCCGGGTGCGTCGAGGCCATATTCCTTTGCCATCTCCTTATAGATGGGGATCCCGTCTTTGATCCCCTGGCAGATGTATAACTCGTTGCTGAGTTTTGTGGAGTCGTCGTACTTGCCGGAGTGGCAGACATAGATATCCAGCAATCCGTCGCCGTTCACGTCGGCGATGCTGACGCCGGTGCACCAGGTGCCGTTGCCTGCGACATGGGCTTGTCGGGTCACGTCTTCGAAGGTGAAATTGCCTTTGTTCAGAAAGAGTTTGCAGGGACCTGTATTGCCGGAAAAGAAGATATCGTCAAGGCCGTCATTGTTAAGGTCGGCGATGCCCACGCCGGCGCCGTTATAAAGGTATTCGTAACGGAAGATATTGAGGGAGTCGTCCTCCTCGATCTTGTTGAGATAGGAAATGCCCGTCTGTTTTTCGCTCATCAGCGAGAACAGCGGTGTTGACTGTGCCGGCAGGAGCACGGGCAGCAGGCACACTATGGTGATGACAAGTAGTTTCATTTCAGGTCGATGTTTTCATCGCCTTCCTTATAAGGAAGGAATCCCATCATCAGGGTCATCATTTCATCGGTGGTCTTCATGTCGCCCATCGAGAAGGTGTTCTTGGGCGGGTTATTGGGGTTGTTTGGGTTGGCGGTGGTGTTGTCGTAGGTGCCTTCGATGTGGATGACCGAGCCCTTGGTCACTTTTATCGGGTGGGCAAAGCGGTAGATCTCCTGCCAGCGGAAGTCCCATTCGGGAATGTGTACCAGTTTGATGGTATCGCCGGCGGGTGTCGTAATATACGCTTTATATTCTTTGCCGAGCAAGTGCATATGGGGCCACACATAGAGGAGCGACTGATCTTCGTTGGGGTTGGTGACCTCGAGGCGGAAGGTCTGAACGGTGTTGGCCTTGATGTAAAAGATGGGCTCGATCTGGTTCTCGCCGATGCCACCGGAGCCGAAGCTCACCACTTTCATGGTGCGGGTGACCGGCGTCTTTTTGAAAAAGATGTTGACGCCGCAGATGCTGGATTCATAGGTGGCCGAGGGCGCGTAGTGGACCGTGAGGAGGATGACACCGCGTTTTGGCATCACCCAGCCGAAGGCTTTTGGAAAGTATTCGTAACTGGTGCCCGGTATCCAGCCGCCATAGTAGGACATGATCTTTCGGTAGGGCATGTATTGATCGACCTTGGTGCGGTCGTCATCGGTGGCGTTCACATAAGGCGCGGTATTATAGAGGTCGATCGACTTATCCGGTACTGCCTGGATCGCATAGTTGGCGTGGTGGATGAGTTTTTTGTTATTACAGAAGAACTCGATGGCTTCGACGTTGGCGGTGTCCTTGAGTTCGAAGGGTATCTTGAATAGTACGAAGCGTTCACCATTGTCGCCGGGCAAATGAAAAGAGTCGCTGGCGGTCAGGACGAGATCCGGTTTGCGGCCATAGAGGGTCCCGCGAACGAGGTTACGCGGGGCCGGCGGTGCGTCGGCGGGTTTGCCGGCGGGTGCATTGTTGTCGATCCATTTGGTGAGCAGGGTTATTTGAGCCTCGCTGAGGGCGCGTTCGTTGGCGAAATGGCGGTAGCTGCCATCGGCACGCCATGGCGGCATATAGTGACTCGTGACGACTTTTTTTATAAAGGAGGCGCGTTTGGCGACGTCCTCATAGGTCAGGAGGGAAAAAGGGGCGGCTTCGCCGGGCTGATGACAGGGTGCGCAGGTACTGAGGATGATAGGCGCAATATCTTTGTAGTAGGTGGGGTCCTGCGCATACGACGCGGTGGCCATGATCAGCAGGAGGGCGGTAAAGGCGGCTTTTGGATACATAGCGGGGTTAAAAATCGTTTAAGCTAATTCAAAAGTCATTCAGAGCTAATTCAAAAGTCATTAAGCTAATCAAAAGTCATTAATCAGACAGCCAACGGGCTCGGTCTTTCTGACCGGCGGCGGCTGGTGCCTGAGGCTGTAGTCGATGGCGTCTTGTAAATAGTTTTGGGTTGGTTTGCCCGCAGCCCTTCCGAGTGCTTTATACCAATTGTCGATGGCGCCCTGGTAGATCACGATGTTGTCAGGGCCGAGCAGGATGGCCTCGGGTGTAGTGGTCGCGTGCATGGAATGGACGAGTTTGAGGTCACGGTCGATCTGAAGCGGATAGGTGATATGGTATTTGGTGGTGAAAGCGGTGATATCGGTGTCTTTCCAGGTCTTGCCGGGGACGATGCCATGGATGGTTATTTTTCCGGCGTATTGCTGTTCGAGTTGATTGAGGGTGCGGGTGTAGTTCTGGCAGAGGGGGCACTCGGGTGAGAGGAAGACATAGAGTTGGAGTCCCGGCGCCTGAGCATGGGTCAGCTGCCAGCCGACAACCAGGAGGACCCACATATATCTTTTCAGAGGCGGCATATGGTATAAAAATACTAAACTCCGGACGAATCGATCGTCCGGAGTTTAGCGGGTTTAATAATTATTGCATATCCCACCAGACGCGGCCCGTGGCGTCGGAAGGACTGCTGCCAAAACCGGGGTCCGTCTCCATCTGAGTGTAGGCGGCCTGCTGGTTGGCATAGTTGGCATCCGATGTCGGGAGGAGCGTCAGCGCGACCCTTCTGGGCACGACAAGGGGAGTACCGGAGTTGGTAAGCGGCTGCCATGCGAGCACGGTGCTTGTATTGGGGTAGCCCGTACGTTTCCACCAGGCCCAGGCTTCGCTGGGTTGACGGAAGAAGTCCACGTAGGCCTGGCAGGCGATCTGCTGCTCGCCGATGGTAGCGTTATAAGCGATACCAGTCTGCGCGAGATAGGTGCTGATCTGGGTAGCGGTAACGGGTGTATAGCCTACGATACCGGCTGCGGTCGCGCGAGCGTCATAGAACTGAATGGAGGCGGTGACCCCGTTGTTGTACCAGATAGACGGGTTGTCCGTGGTAAGTCCCTGGAAGGCGAAATCGGCCCTTAAGAAACAATATTCGGCATAAGTGAGGACGGGATAGAAACCTACGCCTGTCCCGGCGCCGTTGCCATCGTTTTCGTTATAGTCCGGCGTAAAGAGCCGGTGCTGTAATTGGGAGATAGGCGTGTCCTTTGCCGTGTACTGGCTCTGCCAGTAAGCGTCACTGCAGGTATCCGGATCCGTGGGGCTGCCAACATAGCCGCCGCCAGTGACCTGGCGGAAAAAGACCGGCAGGCGGGGATCGCTGTAGGTTTTAAAGAAATTGACCATCGGCGCGGAAGCGAGAAAAGTGCTGGGATTGAAGTTGCCGCTTTGGAGCGCGAATGCGGGGCCTACCAGCAACACCCAGCTATCCGCGTTGGAGGACATCTGGTTGGCATCTCCCAATACCTGGTTGATGATGGTGGCTGCGCCGGTGGAATTACGCTTGATTATCCTTGCGGCTATTTTCAGGCGCAACGCATTCCCGGCTTTTTCCCAGGCCAGGGCCTGATCGGTAGCCCCGCCATAGAAGGGGTCATTCCCGCTGTAGAGGGTCTGCGTACTTTCCGTTGTAGCCTCGAGCGTGCTCACCGCATTCTTGATCTGGAGGTCCAGGGAATCGAACAGGTTCTCCTGTGTGTCGTAAGTGGGTGTCAGCGTACCGCCATACCGGGCCTCAAAAGCCTGGGAATAGGGGATGCTGCCGTTGATATCACTGACATAAAAGGCGTAGTAGGCCTTGTAGATCGTGGCGATGGCATTTTCGTCGATCCGTTGTGCCTGCTGGGCGGCGGTCATGTTCGAGATCAGGTGCGGGATATCAGCCAGTGCCAGGCCTACATTGCCGTAAAAGTTGCCGTAGCGATAGTTGAAATTGCCCCCTTCGTTGGTGAAATTGGGGGAATTGCCTGCGCCGCCGGTAGTCATCTGCATCCAGGGCATGATCGCGCGATAATAGTCATAATAGTACTCGAAGGAATTGGCATAGGCCGTGGATGCAAAGAGAAACTGTGCACCCGGATCAACCGCGGTCAGCGTGGAAGGGTTGATGTTGGCTTCAACGAATGCCGATTTTTTACAGGAGGCCACCAATACCATGGGTATCAGCGCTAAGAATAGATATTTATATCGTTTCATGATTCTGTTGTTTTGTTGATTGCGAATTAAAAGGAAGCATTTAAGGTAGCTCCATAACTTCTTATTAAGGGCAATCCACCGCCTTCGGCGAAGGCAGAGGCCTGGTTATTGTACAGACCTTCGGGGTTGATACCGTCCCTGGCGTTCTTCCAGATATAGATGATGTTCCTGCCGGTCAACGTAAACCGGAGAGCGTTCAGGTGCAACGGCCTGAGTACGGACTGAGGCAGGTTATAGCCAAGCGAAACCTGGCGAAGTGCAACCCAGGAGTTGTCGAAGATAGACTGTGCCCGGATACCGCTGGACCACTGGTACAGGTTCTCATAATAGGCATACGCGGGAACGGGTGTGACGAGCCCCTGTTGTACCGCACTGGCATAGGTCATGCCGCCGACATCGGTGCCGCCGATAGTGGTACCGTCGGCAAAGACGCCTTTTGGAATGATCCCGTCGGTATGGGTGCCGTTCGCATCGGTATAGGTCAGACCGCCGAGGGCAGTATTCCTGCCGTGTAAAGTGTTCTTAAGTGAGCCCGTTTCGGAACCGTACTGATCCGTAGCGGACGCCAGCAAACCGCCGACCTTGGAGTCCACCTGGATGCCGAGTACGAAGCTCTTGTAGGTAAAGGTCTGGAAGGTGCCCCAGAGGAAGCGCGGCATGATATTGCCGAGGGTATCCTGGGTGCCGGGTGCATAGTCCGACTGACGCATATACGTGTAATAGTTACCGGTAGTACCGTAAGGTGCGGCGCCGATAACCTTTTGACCGATGGCCCCGGAGTTCTTGCCTTCGTATTTAGCATAACCGTAGCCCGTGGTGACGAGACCATACGTCTGTCCTGCGACCGCATAAGCTGCCGCGTCCGCGCCGAAGGCCAACTGGAGCTGATAATTCTGAACACCCGGATACAGGGAAATGACCTTGTTCACGTTGCGGGTGAAATTGACGGTCATGTCCCAGCTGAAATTCTTTGTCTTGATGGGAGATGCGGTCAGCAAGAGCTCGATGCCTTCGTTCTGGATATTACCGGCATTGATGTAGCGGGAAGAGATGCCGCTTTCCTGGTCGGCCGGGAGCGAGATGATCTGGTTGAAGGAGTTCTTCTTGTACCATGCGGCGTCGAGTCCGACTCTGTTGTTCAGGAAGCGAAGGTCTGCTCCAAACTCGACCTCACGGGCCAGTTCGTTCTTGAGGTTCGGATTCCCCAACGTCGTATTGTAATTGCCCTGACCATCGGAAAAGGAATAAAGCGTCTGGTTGGCATTTGAGGCGTTGTTGAAAGTCCCGTTAGAAACGGTTAAAGAACCATAGTTGCCGTAACTGTTAGTGGTATAGGCGGCGGCGTCATAACCCGTCCACCCAATGCTTCCCCTCAACTTACCATAGGAGAGAACGGAATTGGAGTTCTTGAACTGGGGCAATTCGGTGAATACCCAGGCCAGGCCGACACTCGGATAAGCATAGGTATAGTCCCCGTGCCCGTTGGCGTAGGTGAGTGAAGACGACCAGTCGTTCCGCAGGCTATAGGTCAGGGTCAACTGATCCTTCCAGGTCAGGTCGCCATAAGCATAGATGGCGTCATACCGGTAGGTGGGGTTATAGGTCTGCGAAATCGTTGGAGCGGAAACGGAATTTGAGAGAAAATAGAGGCTGGGTGTCTGGAGACCGCCGACTGTGTTCCCAGTCGTGATGTTGCCGCCGAGCTGCCGATTGGTTTCACCGCCCACGGAGAAATTAAGGTCGAAGTCCTCGCCGAACTTCTTATTAGCACTCAAAACGCCCTGGAAACGGGTATTTTTATAGTCGCTTTCGATCAGCTGATAGTTGCCGCCGCTGAAGCCGGCGTTGGGACCGTTGTATTTCTCTTGCGTCTCGTCATTGTAATTCTGGACGTTGGCGCGAATAAGACCGGTTAGCCAGGGAAGGATCTTGGCGTTCAGGTCAAGGTTTCCGAGGAGAACGTTCTCGTTCCGGATATTGTTGTCCTGGTAAGCCGGCCAAATGGACGCCGCGAGCAAGTAAGGGTCGTTGGTCAGGCCTTGTTTGACGCCGCCGTTGACCGGATCGATATAATTGTGTTTGTAATAACCAATGTCGGCGCCTCTGGAAGCCAGGTAAATAAAGTCCTGTACGGGATTGCCTTGGCCGCCAATGGACTGGATGTCGCCGCCCCCACCCTGTTGGATCGGGTTGATGACCTTAGTGCTGGTGTAGTTGACGCTGGCGTCCAAAGAGAGGATGCTGGACAACTTGTGCGTGGCGCGTAAAGTAAAGGCGTTCTTGTTCATGCTATTGTTCGGCATGACGCTGGTGTTCCACAGGTTGGTCCAGGAAGCGCGGAACGTACTGGTTTCGTTGCCGCCTTCGACCGCCACGTTGGAATTGATGTATTCTCCCGTCTGGAAGAAATCCTTCAGGGGATTGTTGGCCTTCCAGGGGATGACGCGGCCATCGAGGTCCTTGACCGGTTTGCCATCGAATTGGGGACCATACGAATATCCACCGTTGCCCTCCGCGTTGCCATAAGGCGAGGCGCTGATATCCACTAGACGATCGCCGGTGGCGGGGTCAGTCTTGAAGGTGGAAGAGAGGCCGCCGCCGTAGGTATTCTGCAGATCGGGATATTTGTAGGCCTTATCATTGGAGATAGTTTGGTTGTAAGTAACACCCAAACCTTTTCTCGCATGTCCTTTCTTTGTTGTAATAAGGATGACACCGTTCAGACCCAGTTCGCCATAAAGCGCGGAGGCCGCGGAGCCCTTGAGCACCGTAAGACTTTCATAGTCGTCCGGGTTCAGGTCCTTGATGATGTTGCCATAGTCGGCGCCGGTACCCCAGGAATCCGCGCCGGTGGTGGCGGGCTGGAGCAGGATACCGTCCAGTACGACGAGCGGCTCGGTATTGCCCGATAAGCGTGCATTCCCCCGGATCTGGATACGGGAGCTGGAAGAAGGACCGCCGGTTCCCTGGGAGATGGTCACCCCGGCTACCTTGCCTTGCAGGGCGTCTCCGATGTTGGAGTTGTTGGCGGCGACGAGCTCACTTCCCTTTACTTCCGTAATGGAATAGGAGAGCTTACGGGTGCTCTGGCGACCACCGAAACCGGTGACGACGACTTCACCCAGCGCGCTGCTGTTCTTTAAGAGCAGGACCGACACCGCGCCATTGACGCCGACGGTCGCTTCTTTAGACACATAACCGATGGAGCTGAAGACAAGGACCTCGCCTGCCGCGGCGTGGAGGGAAAAGGCACCGGCGTCATCGGTGATGGCGCCTTTACTGTCCGCAGTTCCTTTTACTTTGACGGAGACGCCCGGGACGCCAAGACCGGAGCTGTCCCTGACAACGCCGGTAACCAGCCGCTTGTCCTGGGCATGCGAGGCTAGCCCAAGCAGCAGGAAGGCGACAAAAAGCGTCGCAAATGCGAACGTTGGCTTGAGTGTTCGTTTCATGAGCAGTTGTTTTGTTTTTGAATTTTTAGATGGTATGTGTGTATGATGGCAACGTTAACAGCAATGTCAGTCAAATGGCGTTGGTCAAAAGTTAGTCAGGTAGTATAAATAGGACGGTCATTGTAAATAGGAAACGCGAGGTCTTTCGTGATGAAGCTTTTTGGAAAGGTCTTCTTCATAGTTGTCCATGACAAGGGCGGCGGCGCCCACCAGTTCTGCGTCATACCCAAGGTTTGATACTTCGATCCCGGTGTTGACGGCCAGCCGGGGGATACAGTGTTCGTTGAGGGCCTGTTGAATGGGTGTCTGCCAGATCTTTCCGGCGAGTGCGCCCCGGCCGCCAAGGATAATGGTCTCGGGGTTGAGTAAGTGGATAAGGATGGCGACCCCACGCCCGATATTATAGCCGGCTTCCGACAGCAGCTCGACCGCGAATTTGTCCCCTTTGCCCGCCGCCATGATCACCGACCTGGATGCCTGGTCGAGATTACTGGCTAATTGCTGCTCGGTTAGGAGCGTGGCCCTGCCACTTTGGATACCCTCGAGCGCCTTTTCCACCACCACCACCAAAGAAGCTTCGGTCTCCAGGCAACCGCTCTTGCCGCAGCTGCACAATTTATTATTGGTGAACAGCGGCAGATGGCTGAACTCACCGGCGAACCCGTTGTAACCTCTGAAGAGCTCACCGTTGAGGATGAGCCCCAGGCCAATACCCCATCCCAGATTGACAACCATTGCACTCTTTTTGTTGCGTGCTGCCCCAAAGTTGAGTTCCGCAAGGGCGATCAGGCTGGAGTCATTCTCAATATAGGTCTGGACCTTTAGTTTCTCCGTTATATATTGCGTGATGCATCTGTCCCCATTTCCTAAGAAAGAGTAGTTCACCCCTTTTTTCGAATCCACGAATCCCGGCATCCCGATACCGATACCGGCTATCTTCTCTTTGGAGATACCCGAGCGGAGAATATACTCTTCGAGCTTTTCGGCCAGGGTATCCAGGGCCTGGTTATTCTTCGACAGATGCAACTCGAATTTTTCCACGGCGCATACGTGCTGCCGTTGCATGTCCATGATGACGATCCGGGTGAAGAGCTGATCCATGGCGACCGCTACAGTATACATCCGATCGGGCCGCAGCGAATACATCTGCGGTCTTCTCCCGCCGGTGGAGGGGGCATAGCCTGTTTCTACGATATCGTTGTCCCTGATCAATTCGTTTAGCATTTTAGTCGTCAATGGCAAACTTGTCTTTATACGGGTGCTAAGATCTAAACAGGATAGGGCGTTCGAAAAATATAGTTGGGTGATAATCTTCCCTTTATACAATAAGTTTTTCTCACGCATAACGATAGTTAGGTAATGGCAGCTCTTTTAATTGAAAATGAAGTTAAGAAACTTTTATAAAAAAATTAAAAAGAAGTTAATTTTTTTATGTTAGTGTGGGTAATTAACAATTTTTCCCGCTTAACCAGTCCCGAAACCAGTATCCTGAGCTCTTAATTGTCCGGAGTTGGGTCTCGAAGTCTACGTGGATGAGGCCGAAACGGGCTTTATAGCCTTCGGCCCACTCGAAATTGTCCATGAGGGTCCAGGCGAAGTACCCCTTTATATTGACCCCTTCTTTTTTTGCCCGGAGGAGGGCGAGGAGGTATTGCTGGTAGTAGTCGACGCGGGCCTGGTCATTTACAGAGCCATTGACGACCTCATCTCTGAAAGCGGCGCCGCCTTCGCTGACGATGATCTCTTTTACGCCGCCATAGAGCCAGAAGCGTTTGAGGATGCGGTAGAAGCTGTCGGGGTTGATCTCCCACCCCATGGCGGTATGGGGCACTTTGCGGGTTGCGGCGCGGACCTCGGAGGCGTTCACGATGGGGATGAGCGGGTTATAACGGACGACGGTAGGGAAATAGTTCTGGATGCCGATGAAGTCGAAATTAAACTGCATCCGTTCGGTGTACTTCCAGCTTCGGTTGTGGAGTTCCAGGCGTTCGAGGAATTTGAAGTCTTCCCGCGGGTAGCCCCGGCCGAGGGCCGGTTCGATAAAGAGGCGGTTCATGAGGATGTCCATGCGCTTTGCCGCCGCGATATCTTCATTGGAATTGGTGTAGGGCAGGACCTCGGAGCAGCTGAAGCTGGTGCCGATATGGGCGTTAGGGACGTGTTCGCGAAGGATTCTGCCGCCTTCCGCCTGGGCCAGGGCCGCGTGGTGGATGGCGGGAAGGAAATTAGAGAGTCCCATCCTGCCGGGGGCGTGGCGGCCGAGCATATAGCCCAGGCTGGTGAAGCCAAAGGGCTCGTTCAGGACGATCCAGTCCTTGACGGTATTGCCGTATTCGGTGGCGCAGAGCGTGGCATAGCGGATGAACCATTTGAGCATGAGGTGGCTGGTCCAGCCGCCTTCTTTTTCGAGGGCAACGGGCAGGTCCCAGTGATAAAGCGTCAGATAAGGTGTCATGCCGAGTTTGAGGCATTCATCGATGACTTTGTGGTAGAAGGCGATACCTTCTTTATTAACGCGGCCGATGCCTTCGGGCAGGATGCGGGCCCAGGACAGGGAGAAGCGAAAGACGGTGAAGCCCAGGGCCTTTGCCAGGAGGATATCGTCTTTGTAGCGGTGGTAGAAGTCGCAGGCGGTGGTGGGGCGGCCGCCGCCTTTGATCTTGCCCTGGCGGCGGGAAAAGGTATCCCAGATGGATGGGCCTTTGCCGTAGGCATTCCATGCGCCTTCGTTTTGTGCCGCGGCCATGGCTACACCCCATTGAAAATCGTCGCCGAACTCTTTTGCGTTCAGTTTATACAGCTGGTTCATATTTGTAGCATGGTTTCGAGCAGGGTATCGGGATCGGTCCAGCGGACCGAGAGGTCCCGGTGGAACCAGGTAAGCTGGCGCTTCGCATACTGCCGGGTGTTGGTTTTGATGGCGTTGACCGCTACCTCGAGGGATGTTTTTCCGTCCAGGAAGTGGAATAGTTCTTTGTACCCGACGGTTTGCAGGGCGTTGTGGGAGCGGTACGGGAGAAGCCGTATCACTTCTTCCAAAAGGCCTTCCTGCATCATAGCGTCGACCCGACTGTCGATTCGCTGGTTTAGTTGTTCTCTGGGCAATTGGAGGCCGATGGTAATGATCCTGAAAGGGCGTTGACGTGGTTCGCGGCTTTGAAAGGAAAGTATGGATTGCCCGGTGGACAGGCGTACTTCGAGAGCACGCATGAGTCGCTGCGGGTTGAGGATCTCGCCGGCGGCATAGTAGGCGGGGTCGTATTTTTGGATCTCCGTTTGCAGCCAGCCCAGGCCCTGTTCTTCATAATGAAGCCGGATATGGCTGCGGATGGATTGGTCGACGGGCGGGATGGTATCGAGCCCGTCGGTGAAAGCCCGGATATAAAGGCCTGTGCCCCCCACCATCACTACGGCCGGTGCCTGTTGGAATAGCTCCGCGGTCCACGCCAGGGCGAGGTGTTCGAAGGTGGCGGCGCTGACCTCATCGGCGACGGAATGCGAATTGATAAAGTAATGATGAACGGCCTGGAGCTCGGCGGTTGTGGGCTTGGCCACGCCGATGTTGAGTTCCCGATAGCACTGGCGCGAATCGGCGGAGATGATGCTGGTTTGCAGGTGGCGTGCCAGCCGGACGGCCGCCGCCGTTTTTCCGACGGCCGTGGGTCCCACGATAATTATGACGGTTGGCGTTTGCAAGATGGTGGGTCGATGTCTATCAGCTATTCTTCGGTGCCGGCCTCTTCGCCAGCTTCTTCTTCCCCTTCCTCACGCTCTTCGCTTTCTTCGGCTTCGGTCGCTTCTGCCGATCCGTCCGCTCCCAGCACTGCAAAGCCCTCGGTTCCCTTGGTGAGGTCGTATTTTTCCTCGATCTCGGTGAGTTTATCGCCCACCAATCCCTTTGTACCGTATTGGGAAGGCGCGATACCCTCGGTTTTTACCACCACCGGGTAATCCAGCTTTCCGCTATCTTCCTTGGAGACGTTGATCAGCTCGACCAAGAAGCTCCAATTTTTTACGAAGTCGTAGACGTAGATGAATTTTTGGTTGGGGTCCCTGATCTCGGAGCCGACTGTCGTCGCGTCCATCAGCAGGGGTTCCACCTTATAGGGCTTATCGTATTTGTCCAGAGAGATCTCCCTTCCCCGCTGCCAGTGATCGTTGCTGCGATAGAAGGTGGCCTGGTGCTTGCTGTCGAATTCGTAGGCTTTCAGGATCACCTGGTGCAACTGCAGGAAATGTTGCGTATGCCTCACCGCTACATCTCTGTAAACGCTATCGTCTTCCTCGAAATAGACCCGGAATTTCAATATCGCCATGGCTACAATTCAATTTTGAGTTCACAAGATACAATAATTCAACAATTTTGCTATTTCGCCGCCGGGAGATGGAGCTCGGCCGCTTTTTGCATCATGAAGGCATAGGCGGCGTCGTAGTTATTTTCGATGACGCCGTCGAGGATCGCCTCGCGGATGGCGTTCTTGATGACCCCTACGATGCGGCCTGGGGGCAGGTTGAACGTCGCCATGATCATTTCACCCGTCAGGGGTGGCTGCCAGTTGCGGATGCGGTCCTTGTCTTCGACGGCTTTCAGCCGCTCCCGGACCAGTTCGAAATTCTCCAAAAAGCGCCGGACCTTTTGTTTGTTCTTGGAGGTGATATCCGCTTCGCAGAGGGTCATCAGCGAGTCGATATCATCGCCGGCATCGAAGAGGAGGCGGCGGATGGCCGAATCCGTGATATTTTCCTTCGTCAGGCTTATCGGACGCAAATGGTATTCCACCAATTTCTGGACGAAGCGCATCTTTTCGTTGAGGGGCAGTTTTAGCCGGGCGAAGATCTTGGGGATCATTCGGGCGCCCACGACCTCGTGGCCGTGGAAGGTCCAGCCATGGCCTTGTTCGAACTTTTTGGTCGCCGGTTTGCCGATGTCGTGCAGGATGGCGGCCCAGCGCAGCCAGAGGTCGTCGGTATGGGGACAGATATTATCGAGGACCTGCAGGGTGTGGTAGAAATTGTCCTTATGTCCCAGGCCATCGATATATTCCGCGCCCGCCAGATCGACCATCTGGGGGAAGATGATCTTGAGCAGACCGCTTCGATACAGCAGGTCGAAGCCGATAGAGGGTTTGGGGGTAAGGATGATCTTGTTTAGCTCGGTGGTTACCCTCTCCTGGGAGACGATCTTCATCCGGTGGGCATCGGCGACGATGGCGAGGTAGGCTTGCTCTTCTATAGTGAAGCCCAGCTGCGTGGCGAAGCGAACTGCACGCAGCATGCGGAGCGGATCGTCGCTGAAGGTATGCAAGGGGTCGAGCGGGGTGCGGATGAGTTTTTGTTTCAAGTCGCTCAGCCCGTTGAAGGGATCGATGAGTTTGCCATAGTCTTTGCTGTTAAGGCTGATCGCCATGGCGTTGATCGTGAAGTCACGCCTTAACTGATCTTCCTCCAGGGTGCCGGGTTCTACGTCGGGTTTCCGGGACTGTTCGCGGTAGCTTTCTTTTCGGGCGCCGACGAATTCTATCTCCCAATCGTTCCATTTGATCTGGGCCGTACCAAAATTCTTGAAGAAGGATACTGCGGGTTTGGGTTCGAGCATTTCAGCGACCCTGTGGGCGAGCTCGATGCCATCGCCGGTGCAGACGATATCGGCGTCCTTCGTGGGGCGGCCAATGAGTTTATCGCGGACGAAGCCGCCGATCAGGTAGGCTGGTTCGCCCAGGCCGGCGGCGGCCTTTCCTATGATGTCGAAGACGAATAATTCCTTTTCTGTGCAGTTAATGTCCATACCGACGCGAAGTTATATAATGTGCGTAAGATTCGCCGTCCCGAAAAATGAAGGCTGCTAAAGTCCGGGTGCCAGGCTACCGCCTGTAAGGGTTTTTATGAGCTGCTCGTCGCGAATTTTTCTGGCGCAGTTAAAATGCCCCAGGGGGCAGGCTTTGTAGCCGTGGAGCCCGCAGGGGCGGCAGTCGAGCGGTTCGGCTATCTCCACGATGTAGCTTTCGTCAGACAGGGGGCCGAAGCCGAAGCCGGGTATCGTGGAGCAATAGACGGCGGTGACGGGTGCGTTGACGGAAGATGCGAAGTGCATGGGAGCGGAGTCGTTCACGTAGTTCATGATGGCGTCACGCATGAGCGCCGCGGATTGGAGGAAGGTTAGCTTGCCGCTGAGGTCGACGAGATTGTCGGTCCCGGCCCTGGCTACGATCGATTGAGTCAGGGGCCGGTCCGATGGAGCGCCTAACAGAAATATTTTGTATTGTGCGGGGATCTGCCGGATAAAATCGGCCCATTTATCCCCGGGGTATTGCTTGGTAAACCAGACGGAGGCCGGAGATATCGTTATGTACGGCGCGCCCTTATAGACCCGAACTTTTTCGCTGTCTTCAGCCGTCGGGTAGAGTCGTGGCCGCACTGGCCGGTCGTCGGTAAAGGCGCTGATCAAGGCCTGGTTGCGATCGATCTCATGGGTGGTGGCGGCCGCCGTCGCCACCCCACCCTTTTCCGGAACGCTGATCACATGCGGGATGCGGTGCGTGAAAAAACGGCTGAATGGGTTTTTGTCGAATCCAATGGTTTCTTTGGCGCCGGAGAACATCGTGAGCAGGCCGGTAGCGGCGAAGCGTTGGACATTGATGACGGTGGAGTATTTTTTGCCGCGGATGAGGCGGCCCATCGTCCAAAGGTTTTTGAGCTTGTTTTGTTTTTTGTCCCAGACCAGGACCTCGTGAAGCCAGGGATGACCGGCGAGGAGGGCTTCATTGCCTTTCCTGACGAGGAAGTCGATCTGAGCGTCTGGATAATACCCATGTAATTTTTCCAGGAGGGCGGTGGCGAGGACCACATCGCCGATAAAGGCCGTCTGTATGACCAGAAATTTCTGCACGGGGCAAATTTAGGGGATTAGGGCCGGATGTCGGGGGGCCCATGCCGGGGCCGCCGCCAGATCCGAAGTCGCTGCCCCTGCCGTTAGGCGTGTATCACGGGCGAATGATCGTTGGCGTGCCGTCGGGATTCCATTTGATGATGGCCGAGGGTTCGCGGGGTGTGTGATCGTCACGGCGGTGTTGGACGGCATACTCCACGCCGGCTACGATGCGGGGATTGATCTCGTCGAAGAATGCGGGAGTGGCTTCGCCGGAGAGATTGGCGGAGGTGGAGACGATGGGTTTGCGGAATCGTTTGATGAGATGGCGACAGAATAGATCGTCCACGAGGCGGATGGCAACGGTGCCGTCGTCGGGGATGAGATTGGCGGCGAGGCCTATGGCGCCTTCATAGATGACCGTCGTGGGCTTGCTGACGGTGTGCAAAAAATCGAAGACCCGCAGGTCGGGCTGGCTGGTATATTTGAGGATATCGCGTTCATCGGCCATGAGCACGATCAGGCTCTTGGCCGCAGCGCGCTGTTTCAGGGCATAGACACGGGCTACGGCGGCTTCATCCGTAGCATCGCAGCCGATACCCCAGATCGTGTCGGTAGGGTATAGTATCAGTGCCCCGGCCTGTAGAGCAGCGAGGGCTTGTTCGAGGTCTGTATCCATTGGAGCCGTAAAATTAGGTAACTTTGCCACTCAAAAATGTTGCATCGGTTAAGTTTGCAACTCAAAAACGCTGAAATGGAATTGAAACAACTGATCGTGGAAGCCTGGGGCAACCGGGAACTATTAAAGGAAAGCAAACATGCCGATGCGGTACGCGCCGTTATCGAAGAATTGGACAAGGGGCGGCTGCGGGTGGCCTCGCCGGGTGGCGCTGGAGGATGGGTGGTCAATGAATGGGTCAAGCAAGCGATATTGATGTATTTCGGCATCCAGCCCATGCAGGTCTGGGATCTGGCCCCGTTTGAATTTTATGACAAGATGTTATTGAAGAAAGATTACAAATCGCTTGGCGTCCGGGCCGTGCCGCATGCGGTGGCACGTTATGGGGCCTATCTCGCGCGTAATGTGGTGATGATGCCGAGCTATGTGAATATCGGCGCCTATGTGGATGAGGGTACTATGGTGGACACCTGGGCTACGGTAGGCAGCTGTGCGCAGATCGGCAAGGGTGTACACCTAAGCGGTGGCGTGGGTATTGGCGGGGTGTTGGAGCCTTTGCAGGCGGCACCGGTGATCATCGAAGACGGCGCCTTCCTGGGCAGCCGTAGCATCGTCGTCGAAGGCGTCATCGTGGAGTCGGAGGCGGTGCTG
>Ga0302326_10001275_pt1 | contig 64731 bp, 62 predicted proteins | sample Palsa_T0_3_FD_202264 | JGI IMG/M metagenome (GOLD analysis project Ga0302326, IMG submission 202264) | Peat permafrost microbial communities from Stordalen Mire near Abisko, Sweden - Palsa_T0_3 | ecosystem: Environmental > Terrestrial > Soil > Palsa > Peat permafrost | place: Sweden: Abisko...
ACGCGGGCGCGGGTGACTTTGCCCTGCTTCTCAATTTGCGACTGGCATTCGACGGTGTAGCGGGCGAAAGGCAGCGCCTCGAGGCGGGGATGGGCGATCGCTTTGCCGCTCATTTCGCAAACGCCGTAGGTGCCGAGGTCGATGCGCTTGAGCGCTTCCTCGATCTCGTAAAGGGCGTCCTGCTCCTGCGAGAGGAGGCTGAGCGCAAAGTCGCGGTCGTAGGCATCGCTGCCGGCATCGGCCTGGTGCATCCCAAAGGCGCTGGCCTCGCTGCCTTCGGCGCGGGTCCGGAGGTTGTCCTTGGCCACGCCCATCATCGAGTCGAGCATGGAATCGCGCAACTGGAGCAGACGCTCCTTTTGCTTCAGGAGAAAGGGAGTCATCTTGACCGTGATTTTGCCGTTTACCGGGGGGGGCGCGTCGGTTTTCGACGATTTGGCCGGCGCTTCGTGCTTGGGCTTTTTGGTCTCACCGTTGACCTTGGAGGGGGCTTTGGCAGTGGGCTTGGCCGCGGACTTCGACGCGGCTTTGGCCGCGGGCTTCGGAGCCGGCCTGGCTTTGGCCTTGGTTTTCGCCGCCTTGGCCGCAGGCTTCTTCGCACTCTTCACCGGCTTGACGGGAAGGTGCTTCTTCTTTTTTGCGGCAGATTTGGCGGGTTTTGATTTGGCCATAAAAGTGCGAGGAGGGATCGGTCTTTGGCGGTTTTCAGGGAAAATTGAGGCGCGTTACATAATTGCTTTCCCTATGGGGCGCAAGGGGAAACGCGACCTATTTTTGAGCATCACCCGCGCCCCGCGGACACCGAATTCTTCGACATCCTCTCACGAACTTGCGGAGGAATATCGCCGCAGGGCAAACCGCCAGAATCCACGGGTGACGGCGACGACGAAAATGGCGGCGGCGGCCAATTGGGCGAGGCCCGTCCATGGCTGCTCCATGGCGCGGGCCAGGGTGCGGGCGGGCACATTGGCGACGATGATCACCGGGATGCAGTAGGTGAAGATCATCCGGAAAAGGCCCAGGGGAAAAACGCTGTCGGGATAGCGGGCGATATTGAAGACGTTGAAGTAGCCGTAGATGAGGCCCTGGGCCCGGACGATCCAGAAGGCGAGCGTGGCGAGGCCGAAGAGCACGGCATAGTGGATGGCCACGCCGAAGGCCACGGCCACCGCGTACAGCGCGACCTGTGTGAGCGACGGGACGACGTGGAGCTTGGCGAGCGAGAAAATGACGATGGCGACGCCGACCAGGGCGTTGACGATATTGTCCATGCCAAACTTGCGCGTGGAGACCGCGAATTGCGGATCCACCGGCAGGAGCAGCATGAGATCGAGCCGCCCGGTGCGGATCAACTCCGGCAATTCCGCGACGTTCACGTAGAAAAAGGCCTGGAAGATCTGCGCGGTGATCTGGTGTGTCCCGACGAGCAGCACGCACTCCCATTTCGACCATCCACCGATGCTGTTGACCTGCCCGTAGAGGACCTCGAGGAAAATGATCTGACCAACGAACCAGAGGAGTTCCACGACCATCCAAAGGAGGAAATTGGCCTTGAAATTCATCTCGCGGATGAGCGAGTTGCGGATCATTAACCAATAGATTTCCAGATATCGGCGCATCTCTTTTTTTGGCTCGGGAATCGGCGGGGTGTCGCCGCCAGTTTTAAGTTTTAGGTTTTAAGTATTCCGTGCGCCGGGTGGTCCCATCGGTCGGTCCTGGTGTTCGTTCGTGGGTTCTTTCTTAACGCTTAAAGCTTAACACTTAAAGCTTTGCGCAGCGTCACCCCCCGACCGCCTGGTATTTTCGCACTCCCTGCGCCCAGAGGATTTGGGCGCACGTCCAGCTCACGAGCAACCACGCGGCCTGGATGAGGAGCCCCTGGATCAGCGCGGCGCCATGCGTCCGCTCCATGAAGACCTGCGCGGGAAAAAACAGTTCGTAGGTAAATGGGGACCAGTGCACGAAGCCCTGGAGGGCCGGGGGCATGACGTCGAGGGGAAAAATATGGCCGCTCAGGAAGAATTCGAACGAGTAGAGAAGGAGAACGATGGTGGAAATCTCCAGCACCCAGAACGCGATCATGGCCAGCGAATAGGCGATGAAGAACTGGAGAAACGCGGCCATGGCGGTGGAGGCCGTGAAGGCCAGCCAGGTGAAGCCGTGCTCCGGCAACCGCAGGTACTCACGAAAGATCCAGGCGAGAAGGACGATCGGCGCCAGCACCACGGTGATGTAGAGGAGCCGATAGCTCAGAAAGAGCATGATGCGATAGCCGAGGTAGTTCATCGGCTTGGTGAGGAAGGCGCTGATCCTGCCATCGCGGATTTCGGCGGCGATCTGCCACTCGTCCTCGGTGGGGGTGATCAAGTTGTCGAGGAAGACCGTGAGCATGAAATAGAAGATCATCGACGGGTAGTCGTAGCCGCTGATCGCCGCGCCCTTGGAATGGAAGATGGCCTTCCAGAGGAAGACCGTGCCGACCAACGGCACGATGCCAAAGACCGCGCGCAGCAGAAAATTCCAGCGATAGACAAAGGTATTTTGCAGGCCGATGTCGAAGACCTTGGCGTATTTCGCGAGGATCATGACGGGCGTCGGTGCGCGAGTTCCGCGGCGAGATTGATGGCGGCGATCATGCTGTCGGGACGGGCGACGCCCCTGCCGGCGAGCTCAAAGGCCGTGCCGTGGTCCGGGCTCGTGCGGGGGAAGGGGAGACCGAGGGTGACATTCACCCCGGTATCGAAGGCGTGCAGCTTGAGCGGGATCAACCCCTGGTCGTGATACATGCAAAGCACGCCGTCGAATTCCCCTCCCGCGGCGCGATGGAAGACCGTATCCGGCGAGTGCGGGCCGCTGCACTCGGCGGCGCCGCCCAATTCTCCGCGGAGCAGCGCCACCGCGGGTTCGATGATTTCGATTTCCTCACGGCCAAACGCGCCGGACTCGCCCGCATGCGGATTGAGCCCGGCGACCGCCAGCCGCGGCCCGCGGGCGAGACGCTGCCGCAGAAAATCAGCGAGCAACAGACCCACGCGAACGATTTCCGCGGACGTCAGGCTTTCCGCGACGCGGCGCAACGGCACGTGCGCGGTGACGAGGGCGACCGTGAGCGCTCCGCCCGTCAGGCACATCGCGAAATCTCCGCTGCCCGCCCGTTTCGCGAAGAACTCGGTCTGCCCGGGGAAGGTAAAACCGATGGCTTGCATGCGGGCTTTGTGGATCGGGCCGGTCACCACGGCGGAGACTTCACCCGCGAGCGCGAGCCGCACGCTTTCCTCCAGGGCGGCGAGCGCGGTGCGCGCGGTCGCTTCGGTCGGCTGGCCCGGAGTGACGCCCGCCGCGGGCCCGAGAACTCGATAATCGAAGCGCGCATCCAGGCGCCCGGAAGCCAGTGCCGCAGCAATGATCTCGGGGCCGATCCCGGCGGGATCCCCCGAGGTCAGGCCGATCGCCGGCAGCCCGGCGCTCACTCCGGAGGAGCCATCAGAACACCTTGATGTAGGCTTTTCTGCGCAGTTTCGCCAGCCAGTCCTGCTGCTGTTGCTGCCGCTCGCTCTGGAGCAGGGCCTTTTCGATCTCGTCGCGCACGTCCTTGAGAGGCCTCACGGTGGCGGCCTTTTTCGCTTCGCAATAGAGTAGAAAGAAGCTGTCACCGAGAGTAACGACCTGGCTCATTTCGCCAGGCTTCAACGCGAAGGCGATCTTGGTCAGGCTTTCATTGAGCTTCTTGCGGTCCACCCAGCCCCAGTCGCCGAAGTTTTCCTGCGAAGCGTCCTCTGAGTACATCCGCGCAAGATCGCCGAATTCGGCCCCGTCCACGATCTTCTGGCGAATTTCATCGATCATCTTGCGCCGGGAATCATTGTCGGTGCCCCGGATGGCGATCATGCGCAGCTTGATCTGTTCGGGCTGGCTGTATTCCTCGACGTGCTCCTTGTAGTAGTCGTTGATCTTGCCGTCGGAAACGGTGGTCACGCCCTTGACGGCGTTCTTGCGCATTTCCTGGACGATGATCATGTCGCGTTCGATTTCGCGGAATTTCTCGAGGGTGTAGCCCTGCGCCGCCAGGGTGCGCAGGAAGGCCTGCCGGTCGCCGCCAAAATCCTCCTTGATGGTGCCATGCACCCGCTCGTCGATAAAGTAGTCGGGGATGTTGAAGCCCTTGGTCTTGAATTCCTGAATGATGAGCGTGCGATCGATCAGGTCGTTGATCGCCGCAAGGCGGATCTCCTTGATGCGTTCGACGAGTTCCGTCCCCCGGAGCGTCTCGTGCGCCTCCTTTTCCTTGCGTCCGACGAGGTCCCGCACTTGCGAGAAGGTGACCACTTCTTTTTGTCCGCCGGAAGCGACTTCGGCGGCGATGCCATCGAGAACCACCCCGGAATCGGAACGTTCGTCCTGTCCGCGGGCGAAGACCGCGGAGCAGGCGAGAGCGGTGAGAATGAGAGCGAAACGATGAATATGGAAATGCGGCATATGGGCGGCAAGATTTGAGCGGAAAACGATATGGGCGACGCGGCCGAAGTCAAGGCGCGTCCTTTCGGCGCGTTCTTTCGCGTCCTTTTCACCCGATTCGACCGCTCGACGGCGTTGTGTCGCTGGAGCGATCCCGGAGAGGCTGGCCATGTTAGAACACTTTGATGTACGCTTTGCGGCGCAGCTTCTTCAGCCACCCATCTTCCTGCCGCTTCGCATCATCGGCGCTCGTCGCCCCCTGGGTCGCATCGTCGCGCATTTGCTGCAAGATGATCTCTTCGCGCTCGTGCTCGCGGAACTTTTCCAGGGTGTAGCCTTGGGCGAGGAGCTTGCGTCGGAAAGCCTCCCGATCACCGCCGAATTCATTCCTGATAATCGCTTCCAGGCGTTCATCAACGAGTGATTCCGGGATGGCGCGGCCTTGCGCCCTGAAGGCCTGAAGGATGAGCGTGCGATCGACCAAGTGATCGATCGCCGCGGTACGGACCTCCTTGATCTTTTCGACGAGTTCCTGGCCCTTGAGTGTTTCGTGAGCCTGCCGTTCTTCGGGGCCAGCAAGGTCGCGGACTTGCGAGAACGTGATCACGTCCTTTTGGCCGCCGGAGGCCACCTCGCCGGCAAGGCCCTCGAGCGGAAAACTCTGGGCGAGGACCGTAAAGGAACAAAATACCAGGCCGGCAAAAACCAGTGGAGCGACAAGGAGACGCGACATAAACAGAGGAACCCTGATCCCAAACCCTAGAAGTCCACGTCCGAAAGTCAAATGGAGGCGCCGCCGGGGTTTTTGGGGGGAGTGTCAATCCACTGGACACGCCGCGCCGGGCTTCGCATCGTGGGACCGCATGATTTTCGCCGAGCTTCGCGCCATTTACCAGCAGCCATTTTTCGACCTCATCCAGCGGGCGCGCCATGCGTATCTCGACCATTGGAAGCAAAACGAAGTGCAGCTCTGCACACTGCTTTCCATCAAGACCGGCGGATGCTCGGAGGACTGCGGCTACTGCGCCCAGAGTGCGCGGTATCAGACGGGGGTGGCCGCCGGGCGGCTCCTGGAGACCGGCGCCGTGCTCGAGGTCGCCCGGCGGGCGCGGGAGAACGGCTCCACGCGGTTTTGCATGGGGGCGGCGTGGAAGGGGGTGCGCGATGGCGAAGCGAAATTCGAGCAGGTGCTCGGCACCATCCGCGAAGTGAGCAAGCTGGGGATGGAAGTCTGCGTCACCCTGGGCCAGTTGACGCTGGCCGAGGCGCGCAAGCTCAAGGCCGCGGGGGTGACGGCGTACAACCACAATATCGACACGTCTCCGGAGCATTACGCCGAAATTGTCAGCACGCATACTTTTCAGGACCGTCTGGACACCATCCAGGCGGTCCAGCAGGCCGGGATGGACGTGTGCTGCGGCGGCATCATCGGCATGGGTGAGACGATCGACGACCGGCTCAAGATGCTCGAGGTGCTGACGAATTTTGATCCGGCTCCGGAGAGTGTCCCGATCAATTGCCTCATGGCCATGCCGGGCACGCCGCTCGAGAATCAGCCGCCCGTGGAGGTCTTTGAATTGGTGCGCCTGATCGCCACCACCCGCCTCGCCCTGCCGAAGGCGAAGGTCCGCCTCAGCGCCGGCCGGACCCGGCTCTCGCGCGAAGCGCAGGCGCTCTGCTTCTTTGCCGGCGCCAACAGCATTTTCTACGGCGACAAACTCCTCACTGCCCGGAATCCTGGTGTCGACGAGGACCAGCAACTCCTCGCCGAACTCGATCTCACGCCCCAGAAGCCGTTTGCCGCGGAACATCCCGGGGCCATGGCTTGCCTGACGTGAACCGCCTCGATGCAACCACCTTCTCCCACGTAAGCGCATGAGAGCACGCGTTGGTGTCGAAGAGCCACTCCTTCGCCCCTTTATCCGCCGCCCAGATGCAGCCGGATGAATTCTTCCGGCGCTACGGGTTGCGGCTTGTAGCCACTGCCGCGCACGGCATCGAAGTGTTGGTCTTTAGTGATGATGAAGTCCGCCTCGGCAGCGATTGCACAGTCCGCGAATTTGTTGTCGTCGGGATCAGCTACGATCAGATGGAAACGGAACGACGGGGAGACCCGAACGATATTTTGCCTCACCGATTCCACCGCATCCATCGTTTGGAAGACGAGAGCGACGTATCCAGAGTGGGTCATGCGGTCGGCAGTCTCCTCGTATTCGAGAAGGATTTCCGTGCTAATCGCCCATCGCAGCCTGCCTGCGGCCCAGGCATCAAAGATCGGCCGGTTGGGGTGGCCCCTCTTGAACATGGACATCACCACATTCGTGTCGATCACGACGATCACTGATATGGATTTTTCCGCCGATGCTCAAGGATGGCTTCCGCGATTTTCTCCTTCGTGATATCCCCGGTTTCCCAAGCGCGATCAGTCGCTTCATCCATTTCACTGAGAAGGCGCTGCATTTCGATCTCCAAGAGCGCGCGATGCGCCGCCGCGAGATCCTGATCCTTCAGTTTGTCGATCTCTGCGTGCAGCAGTGGGCGCAGTTCCTTCGGGTCGATGTCCGTGGGCGTGCTCATGCCGAGAAAGTTGCCATACCCTCGTAACTGCGGCAAGCGCCCACCCGCACGATCCTGCCAGGCTCCCATTGGCCGCAACCAACGCCCTCTTAAAGGCGGCTGAAAGGTGGCGGCCGATCGCGGCTCGTGCCGAATTGGATCAAAAATTGGTTTTGCCCGGTCGGGCGCGATGGCGACTGGAAGAGCCAGCGGGTGTCTCGCGGGTCGTAAAAGGCTTGACGCGATTTCGCGGCATGAATAATGAGCGCCGTGCCCAAGACCCTGCTCCGTTTCAGCCGCTGGCTGATTGTGGCGGCATTGTTTTTGGCCATCGGCGGGCATTGGGCGCTGCTGCAAACAGTCGCGTGGGCTTCGATGATCGTGGATTACTCCCGCAACGGGGCGCTGACCGAAGCGGTGGAGAAAACCTTCGACGGACAGCATCCTTGCGTGATCTGCCAGCAGATCCAAAAGGGCCGGCAATCGGAGAAGAAGCATGAGGCCGTTCAACTGATCAAGAAGATCGAGTTGTTCAATCAGCGGACCGCGGAGTTGGTGTATCCCTCGACGAGTTCGTCGAGTGTGACCACTCGCGCTTTCCTGGTGGAGGCGCGTTGGGACGCGCCATTGGTGCCACCTCCTCGGGTGGCCTGAGATTTCCCTGACGTCGCGCCGGCCCCGGGCAATCGCCCGGTGTTGGTCGCGCAGCCGTCCGTGCAGGTGCGTCCTTGCACGCGGCACGAGATCAAATCTCCACCCACCGTCTCAGCGGACCATGAGACCCGAAATCCAATCCACCAATCCATTTTACCTCCATCTTTCCGATGTTTTCAACCGCTCTCAGCACCATGGCTATCCTGCCATCCATTCTCCGGAATCCCCGAACTCCGCGGGCCATTTCGCGATCTGTTGTTCCAACCCATGGTCACTCATTCTTTCGCGTCGCGATCGCAGCCGCCGCCGTGGTAACGACTCTGGTGGCGCCGAATATTCTCCTTGGGCACGGCTTCGAGGGAGATCGATTCTTTCCGCCGACGATCCAAACCGACGATCCCTTTGGCACGGACGAACTGTCGCTGCCCATGGTCACGATGTTTAACAATCCCGCGGCCGACGGGACTCCGAAAACTCGCGAGACCGACATTAGCACGGAATTCGACAAGGAAATCTTCCCCGGGTTTGCCTTGGGAATCTCGGATGCCTTCACGGTTCTAAATCCCAAAGGCGCGCCTTCGGTCACCGGCTGGGACAACATCAGCCTCAGTGCGAAGTACCAGATCTGGGAAGTCCCCGCCCATGAATTCATTTTTTCCGCGGGCGTGTTGTGGGAGATTGGCGGCTCCGGCAGGTACTCGATGGTGAATAACTACAGCACGGTTTCGCCGACGCTCTATTTCGGCAAGGGATTCGGCGATCTACCAGACAGCGCCAATTTCCTGAAGCCATTCGCCATCACCGGCACGCTGTCGCAGGATATTCCGGTGCGATCACTCAATCCCAACGTCCTCGAAGTGGGCATCGCGCTCGAATACAGTCTCCTCTACCTCGAACAGCACGTGAAGGATACCGGCATGGCGCGTCCTTTCCGCGACATGATTCCGCTGGTCGAGATCGCCATCCAAACGCCGGAGAACCGCGGCGGCGGCCCCACGACCGGCACCATCAATCCGGGCGTTCTGTGGGAGGGCCGATACTGCCAGATTGGCGCCGAAGCCGTCATTCCCATGAACCGGCAGACCGGTCCCAACATCGGTGTCGTCTTCAACGTGCAAATCTATATCGACGATATCTTCCCGCAAATCTTCGGCCACCCGCTCTTTGGTGGTGGAAGCAAGAACTTCACCACCGGTCCAAACCCCTAACTCTTATCCCTGACTATCGTAACCTATGAGAACCCATCGTTTACTCCTGACTCTCGCCTTTCTTCTCCTGGGCATCGCCTTTGCCGACGCCCATGCCTTCCTCGACCATGCGGAACCAAAAGTCGGCAGCAAGATACCGGCGGCGCCCACGCAAGTGAAAGTCTGGTTCACGCAAAAGCTGGTCGTGGCCTTCAGCCAACTCCAGGTCTTCGATGCTTCCGGCAACGAAGTCGACAAACACGATAAGAAAGTAGATCCCTCGGATCAGGCGCTGCTCATCGTTTCGGTGCCGCCGTTGAAGCCAGGGAAGTACAAGGTCGTGTGGCGGGCCGCTTCCGTCGACACCCACGTGACCAACGGTGACTTTAGCTTTGAGATAGCACCCTGAGCAATGTCAGTGAAAGCAAAGCGCCATTATCTCCGCGGTTCAAGGCCGCTTGAGGAATTGACGATCCATTCCGACGCGTGACCGCCTTCTTGACGCTCGTTCGAGCCGTTCACTTCGGCTCGTGCCTGCTCCTCCAAGCGGTCTTCGCCGTGCTCTTCGTGGTGCTGATGCCGGCCTGGAATCAATCCGGCGGCGGGCACTCGCCCGACCGGCAGCGGGTTCACCGGCTCCTCGACCGGTTGCTGGTGGTCTGCGGACTCCTCGCTGTTGCCTCGGGTTTCCTTTGGCTTTGGCTGTCCATCGCCGGAATGAGCGGATCGAGCCTGTCGGAATCGCTGCAGCCCGCCTTGTTCCAGATGGTTCTTACCCAGACGCAGCCCGGGCATGTTTGGATGGTGCGGGCGGCGATCGCCCTCGTGTTTGCCGCTGGTCTCTGTTTCTTTCCGCGAAGACCAGGCGGGTCGCAGGGCGCATCGCTGGCCTTCTGGCTCTGCGGGCTTTCGGCCATGGCGCTCACGGCGTCGCTGGCCTGGCTCGGGCATGCCGGAGCGGCCGAGGGACCGGATCAAAATATTCAGCTCGCCGGTGACGTGGTCCATTTGGTCACGGCGGGATTCTGGCCCGCAGGGCTGGTGCCGTTCGTGGTCTACCTCGGTTGCTCTCTGCAAAGCTATCAGGATCCGGCTTCGCTCCACCGCGCCAGTGCGGCTGCGCGGCGATTTTCGATGCTGAGTCTTTTAACCGTGGGCGTGCTGGTGGTCTCCGGTTCGATCAATAGCTATTTTTTGGTGGGCAGTTTCGAGGCGCTCCTGACGACGAAGTACGGACATTTTTTGATTCTCAAACTCGTCCTCTTTGTGGCGATGATCGCGATTGGCGCGTGGAATCTTTTCGTCACTCAACGTCGACTGACGGTATCTTCCGAATCGCCACCGAACGGCCGGCGGAGCCGAGCGCTGAACATTATCCGCCGCAATGTCTGGATCGAAATCGTGCTGGGCACGCTGGTTTTGCTGGCCGTCGGCCTGCTCGGCACTCTGCCACCCGCCGCTCATTCGTGAGTGGCCATCGACCTACTGAGCGCGCGCACGGAGTGTACTGGGTGATTAAGCCCCAGTACATCCTCGAAGGTTTTCGCAGTACCTCCATCCGGACGCGAAAAGCGTGGCGCTCATCCAGGAAGCGATTAAAAAGCTGCCGTAGTCGGCGTGGGAGTGCATCTCCCGTACGCAGAAGCTGATTTGTGGTTTGGCAAAACCTCCGTTCAACACCGGAGCGTTCCGTTATTTGCCGGCCGAAGGTGGCGTGGTCGAATCGCGGGAAATCCACGACACGGATTGGGCGGTGTAGGGATCGAGCACGGACGGCGAGGCGTGAAAGACGACGAAGGCCCATCCGTCGCTCGAATAAATGTGGGCGAAACAGATCCAGTTGGGTCCGTGCTTTTGGGCGACTTTGATGAATGAGAAGCTGATGTCCTTCTCGTCGACTTTTATCCGCGAAAGGACCGGATCGAAGCGCAAGGGCACCACTTCGCCGACCTCGGCAGAGCCAACCAGGTCTTTGGGCGCGCCTTCGCCGAGTTGCTCCATGATCCCGTCGCAAAGATGAACCAATTGGTCGGGCGCGGTCGCCGGAGAATAACGGCGGAAGCCGAGTCGCTCGAGCGTGCCGCCGACCTTCCGGAAGCCGAAGTAGTCGGGTCGCGACGTGGGGTTGGGAACGGGCGGGGAAACGCGGAATTCGAGCGACCATTGGCCGGGCGGAAATTCGACGGTGCCCAATTCAGGGACATCGGAACGCCCCGAGTAAATCGTCCCGATTTCCTGACCGACAGCTACCGTCCCTCCGGCGAGCGCGACCAGGCACAAGAGAAGAACGGGCTTCATGGCAGATTATGGATTGAATTAGAGGAGCAGGAAGTTGTCGGCGACGGCGCTTTGGGAAAGCGTCTGCCAATCGTGGACATTGAGCGCGACCGGTTCGCCCCGGCGAAACGTGTGGCCGAGGTCGTCGGTCACTTCCGCGAGTGGGCCGAGATAAATGGCGGTGTGGGAGGTGGTCGCGGTGCGGTGTCCCGGCTTGCGCCCGGAGATGAGGATCTCGCGCAAGCCCACGCCTCCGACGGTGAAATGCGCCTTGGCGGACAGGGTCTCCAGGCGCAACTGGATGAAACCCGCGTCGGCGAGGTATTTCACGAATTCGCGATGACTCGGCACGGTCTCGACCATGGCCGCCGGGCCAGGCAGCGCGGGCAGCGCCTCGGTGAGCGGCGCATCGCCGGTCAAACCGTGGAGCCGCACTTCTGCGCCAGGTCGGAGCGCGCGGAAGGCGTCGGCGAGCAGGGCCGGCAATTGCGCGGCGGCGGCCGCCAGATTGGCGCTGCCTTCCAGGACCACTTCGTCCACGCTATTGTCACCATGCTCGATCCGCGCGGGGATCGGTTGCACGAGGTAATGCGGCCAAACGACATGGGTGCGCGCAGGCTTCGGTTTCCCGGCTGCGGTTTCAGCGGCGGTGGGCGGCAAATCGTCGCCGGGTTCATCGATGTCTTCCTCGACGAGATAAATCTCCCAAAGCACTTCGTCGGGATCCGTGACCCAGAATTTGGTCTGCCGCGCGTAGCAACATTCCACGCCTTCCTCGCGCTTGGTGTGGATGCCGCTGGATTCCAGGCGGCGCTGCATTTCCACGAGCGTCGCCGCATCGGGCACGCGGAGGCCGAAGTGATTGAGCGGCCCGCCGGGCGCCGGGCGACCGGGAATCAATGAGAGCACGAGCGGTGGCTGCATGGATTCGAACTTGGCGTAGTCGCGGCGTTCTTTGGCTGGATCGCAGCCCAGGAAAGTCCGGTAGAAATGGATGGCCTTGGGAAGGTTCGAAACGTTCAGGCACGTGTGAAACCGCGTGACGGTCGGTTCGGCGCTCGTCACGGCGTTGGTGGAACAGCAGGTCGAAGGCATAAGGAGCGAGTATGGTTGCAGATTTATTGGCCGAGCAGCGCCCGGGCGCGCGCCTGGCAGAGATGGAAAGCGACCCCCAGCCCGGCGCCAAAGCCGAGCCCGTAAAACACGCCCCATTGGAGTTTCGCGACGATCGGGCAACGGCGCATGAGCATTCCTTCGAGTGGGGCGCCGGCGAAATAGCCCGCGGCGTTGAGCAGGAAGAGAGCGGAAATGATGGCGATGAGCGATCCCCAGGCGTCGAAGGCTGCGGCCAGCACGCCACCCATGATGGCCGTCCCGGCCAGGAGGCCGACGAGGCTCCCGGGATTGCCGCGCAGCGTCATCCATCCCAGAATCCAGGCCACCGAGTAGGCCGCGAAGGCAAGACTGAAGACCTTGTAGAAACGAGGCAGTGAGCCAGGCCCGATGATGAGCCGGTGGAGCGCCGGGGCGCTCAGCCCGATGAAGACCAGCGCGCAAACCGCGTACAATCCAGCCTCGCCGATGGAATGCCGCAGCCATCGTCCGAAGACGGCCCACGGCACAAATCCCGCGATGCTCACCAGCGTGAATCCCGCGATGCCGCGCACGACCGATGCGGCCAGCGTCGGCGTCGTGGAACCCGCGAGGCGGGCCCGGTCGGCGATGCTTTGGGGATCCAGTTGGAACCAGCTCATGGCGGCAGATCGGAGGATGGATTGATGGGGACGAGTTTCGTTTGCCAGGCCGCCAGACCCGAGCAGAAAGTGACGACGGCCAGGATGATGAGCAGGGGCGCGTAGGAACCGGTCGCCGCGCGGCTTTTCGCAAAGACGAGCGGGCCGATGGCCGTGGCAAAGACCGTGACCATTTGCGCCGCGCCCTGAATGCGACCGAGATGCGCGCGGCCGAACGCCTGTCCCCAAACGGCAAAAAAGATCACGGTGATGAATCCCGCGGCGACGCCAAAGACCGCGGCGAAGAACCAAAGCTGCGGCAGCGTGCGCAAGAGTGGCAGGGTGGCCAGGCCACCGGCGTAAAGAAACATGGCCATGGCGAGCAGGCGCGGCATCGGGCGGCGCAGCGAGAGCCAGCCGCAGAACATTTGACCGGTCAGCGCGCACAGCGTGGTCACGGCCAGGAAATGGTGGTAGGTGTTTTGGTCGAAACCGCGCTCGGCCAGGATCGCCTCGTTAAAAAGACCGAAGCCCGCATTGACCAGACCGAAAAGGGCCGTGGCTCCGGCAAAGACCCAGAACAGCGGTGTCCGCAAGGCGGCGCCGAGCGGTTTCCCAGCCGGGGCGGCGCCCGGGGTTTCGATGGACTGCGCGGGCTCCCGCAAAAACAGAGCGGTCAGCACGGCGGCGATGACCAGGCCGAATGCCACCTGCCCCCAGGCGGTGCGCCAACCGTGATTGGTGACCACCCCGCCCACGACCAAAAAGGCGACGCCGATGAAGACGCTGAGCAGCACCGCATAGACTCCCATCGCCCAGCCCGCGCGGCCGGTGAAACTCTTTCCGACGGCGGTGATGCTCGCCACGGAGAGCGCGCTTTGGCCCAAGGCGCGCGAGAGCAGCACGAGGACGAAGAGGAGGGCCAGCCCTCCCGCCAGCGTGCTCATTTGCCAGACGGTGGCGGCCAGCAGCACGAGGATGCCCAGGGTCGTCCAGCGCAACCCGCACCGGTCGATCAGCCAGCCCGCCGGGAGGCAGAACGCCGATCCGATCAGCGTCGCCCAAAGATTGATGTCCGCGTAAGTCACGCGGTCGAGTGCGAATTCGCGCAGCAACGGTTCGGTGATCAATCCCAGTCCCTGGGTGCGCCCAGGGAGCGTTGCCAGCATCAGCACCGCCGCGAGGACGACATTGCCCCAGGCCGTGGCCGTGCCGGGGGCCACGCTTCGCGGCTCGACGCGCGACCCCGCGATGGCGGTTGCGGAAGCGGTCGCCATCGAGTCAGCGGCAGAAGCTGGTCGGCAGTTTCGTCCGCAAAAGGTTGGCGGCATGCATGATGGGGCGCGGTGGTGGTTTCACGGATCAACCCACGGGGGATTAAAGTCTAAGAGGGCATCCCTACTTTTTAGACGCCCTCTAAGAAAATGTGCTGCAAAAGGCATATTTTGCCGTGATTTGCCTCCTCTCCCGTTTCGATTGAAGATCGGCCCGCGGCCTCACGGAGTGCTTTCCTTGCCCCACCCGAATCCGTCACCATCTCCGCCATCCCATCCGACCACCATGAACCTCCGAAATCCCTTCCTGCCATTCTTCACCGCTGCTCTCCTCGCGTCCACCACTGCCGCGAATGCCGCCGACACACCCACCGCCAAAGGCTGGCTCCTGGTGACCAACAAAGCCGACCAGACCCTTTCGATCGTCGATCCCACGACGAACCAGCAGGTCACCACGATTCCGGAGGGCGGCAATACCGGCCACGAACTCGCGGCTTCGCCCGATGGCCAGCGCGCCTTCATCCCGATCTACGGCAACTCCGGCGTGGGCAAGCCGGGCACTGACGGACAGCTCATTCGCGTGGTGAATCTGGCCAAACGCGAGGTCGTGGACACGCTCGATTTCGGCCACGGGATGCGTCCGCACTGCGCCATCTACAACGAAAAAACCGGCCTGCTCTACGTGACCACGGAAATCGAGAACAGCGTCAGCGTCATCGACCCGGCGACCATGAAAATCGTCGGCACGATTCCCACCGGCCACCCCGAGTCGCACATGCTCGCGGTGACGCGCGACGGCAAACGCGGCTACACCGCGAACGTCTCGACCGGCACCGTTTCGGTCCTCGACCTGGAAGGCAGGAAGCTCGTCACCACCATCCCGGTCGCGGGCAAGACCCAGCGGATCTCGCTGTCGGTCGATGATCGCTGGGTCTTCACCTCCGATCAGACCAAGGCGCAACTCGTCGTCATCGACACCCGGAGCAATGAAGTCGCCAGCCGGATTGACCTGCCCGATTTCGGTTACGGCACCGCCCCGACGCCCGACGGCAAGTATCTGCTGGTGTGCTGCGGGCTCGGCGACGTCGCGGTGGTCGACCTGGCGGCCAGGAAAGTCGTCCACGATTTGCAACTGCCGCGCGCCCCGCAGGAAGTCCTGGTGCGCCCCGATGGCGCGGTGGCCTACGTCTCCTGCGACGCCAGCGCGAAGATCGGCGTCATCGACCTGAAAGAGTGGAAGGTCTCCACGCTGATCGACGTGGGCAAGAATGCCGACGGCCTCGCGTGGGCGAAGGCGGAGTAGGTCGGGCCGATCCCACTCGATCCCGCTGAAAGGAGGCGCGCCGGAACGGTCCTCGTCTTGTTGAGAATTAGGCGAAAATATACACGCCTTTTCGCGGCATTACCAATGCACCGCGGCCGGTGGGCAGGATTGATGTGCCGGTGTCACGCTTGGCGCAATGACACCGATCGCTCCGATCTTCGCTAGGCCGCGGCCGCGCACACCACCGGACGGTCGCCGCTTTTTGGCTCGTGGTCGCGAAAGCGGCTTTGGAGGATTTCCGCCAGGTGGGACACATTGGGTTCCTGAAGCATCGTCCAATGGTTTCCCGGAATCGAAAAGTTCTCCATGCCGGCTTTAGCCAGCCGCTGCCAGTAGGGGAGATGCTCGTCCTCACCGCCTTCGGCCGCGTAAAAGACCGAGAGCGGGCTCCGGCACGCCCGATGCCGGTAAGTTTTGTGGATGGAAAGCGCCGCCATCTGGTAACGCGCAATCCGCGCCTGCAAGGCCTGGCCCACCTCCTGGGTGGACGCCGGGGGTGGCGCCCCCTCGAAGAAAGATCGAATCCAGGCGGCGAATTTCATTGCCCGGGTCGTGGCCTTCTTTCGCAGGGACCATGGCTTGGTTCCCAGCTCCGGATCGAATAAGGCCAGCAGCGCGACCTCTTCGCCCGCCGCCCGCAGTTGTCGCGCCGCTTCGTAGGCCACGCTGGCGCCAAAACAGTAACCGCCGAGGTGGTACGGTCCGGCAGGCTGCACCGTCCGGATTCCCTCCAGGCAGGATGCCGCGAGTCCCTTCATCGAGGGCAGCGGTATGTTCCGATCCAGATACGAATAGGAAACGACGTAAACGCCCCGTTCCGGATCGAGCCGCTCGGAAACTGGATAAAACGGAAATACTCCGCCGCAGTTTCCCGGGAAACAGAACAGCGGCAACCGCGAGTTTGCTTTGCGGAGTTCAACGACGGCAGGGTCTTTCATCGCCGGCCGGCCGGCGCTGCTGGCGCCGACCACCTGGGCCAGTTTCTCGATCGTCGCCGCGTCGTAGAGCTGCGCGGGGGAGATGCCAACACAGAACTCGGATTCCACGTCCGCGATCATATTGACCGCCCTCAGGGAATCGCCGCCGAGGTCGTAAAAATTGTCGGTTACGCCAAAGGAGGAGCGCTCGAGGACCTGCGTCCAGATCTCCAGAAGCCGCAGCTCCACATCATTTCGCGGTGCCAGGATCGTCGATGGATTGCGTTCGATGGCCATACGTATTTCTCCGGAGTGTTCTTTTTCGACAATTCGGTCATAAACGCAAGGCCAATCTGCATCCCGGCGCATGTATCATGTCCGACGCTACAAAACTGTAGCGGGCCATGGGATCGTTCCTCCGGCTGGGGCATCGCGGGTCGAGTTCCCGGCCATTCATTCGTCGTGCTCGGAAGACAAACGCGACGAACGGCGGCGTTAAGAGTTCGAAATGAGCCGACGATCTTCGTTTACTCCCGCCGTCTTCGCTGGGAGCATTGAACGAGTTTCCCGCCGAAGAATTACCCCCTCTTTAAATAAAATGAAACCGTTCCTCCCCTCCCACCGCCTGGCCGCCCTTCTGTTCGTCGCCCTGGCCGGTTTTCCCGCCGCGCTTTCGGCCCGCAATTTGATCGAAGCCGGCTCCGGCGCGGCAACCGATGCCACGGCCCGCGCGAACGGGCCGGAGGTCAGCGCGCGGTTTCGCCGGGACTTCGACGCCTCGAGTCTCAAGCCGGACGAGCGCCTGGTGATCCTGGTTTCCGCCGGCGACGGCGAGGTCGTTTATCTCAACGGACGCGAAGTGGGCCGGGTGAACATGCCCGCGGGTGCGGTGGACGCGAAGACGCTGGCGCTGGCTGCGCTCGATGAGCACAAGAAGGGGCTCTATACGCGACTCCGCGTGCCCCCCGATGCCGTACACCAGGGTGGCATGAATGTCATCGAAACCGATGTGCATTCTGCGAAGGCGGATGGCTCGCCGCTCTTCTTCGATCTGGCGCTCAAGACCCTGCCCGCGGATGCGCCGCTGCCGCAGCCGCCCGAGCCGGCAAAGCAGGTCCTGGAGGCTTTCCGCAAGAACAACTACATCCCTCCCGGCACCCTGATTCCCGACGGGTACGAGGACGGTGGCCGGCACATGGTTCTCGATGCCCAGGACCACGCCACGTCCGGTCGCGAGATCCTGGTGGTGGACCGGTCGCATGACCCCGAGCTGGCCAGGGATCTGGAATTCGCGCGGACTCTGCGCAACCTGCCGCCGATGGAATGCGCGCGAAAGCTCTCCGAGTATGTCGATCGCGTCATGACCCCGCCCGGTGGGATGCGGCTGATCGACGCCACGATGGACGAACTGCAACACGAGTTTGTGAACAAGCCCCTGCGCATCGGCGATGTGCGCGACCAATATCACGCCGGCGTGTGCCGGCATCGCTCGCTCTTCTTCAAGGTCCTGGCGGATGAGGCGGGACTAAAGACCGCCTTGGTCCGGGGCAACTATGTTCATCTTCACGCGGGGGGCAGCGGACCGCATGCCTGGAACGAACTGCAGTTGGATGACGGACGCCGTTTCCTGGTCGATACGACGCTTCACCCCAAGAGCGAGTTTCCGGAGATCACGACCCCGGCGGTGACCAGCTCCGAAATCTCCCGGCGCTACGTCAAGCCGGATGGCGCCATCTATTACGCAACGGCCGCGGGCCAGGCGACTTCTTCGGCGGCGAAATAATTCGATCCTCGGGGATTTTCGGCCCGCGTGCCTTTTAGACGCCCTCTAAAGGCGATCCGTGCGCGGCTCCGGGAGTTTTGCGAGGAGGCCGGGCAAGGACCGTCGCATTCCTTCCACGAACGCGGCTCGCGGGATTTCACACCATCCCAAGCTTTTCGCGGCCTTCCGGGGAGATGCGTTCCACGGACCAGGGCGGGTCCCAGACGACTTCCACGCCGGCAGAGGCGACGCCGGGCAGCGCGCTGATCTTTTCCTCGGCTTCCCGGGCGATGACCGGTCCCATGCCGCAGCCTGGGGAAGTGAGGGTCATCTTCACGGCGACGCGGCTGCCAGCGTCGCCCGGGGCGATTTCGCAACTGTAGATCAGGCCGAGGTCGAAGATGTTCACCGGAATCTCCGGGTCATAACAGGTCTTGAGGACCTCGATGATGGCGCCCTCGGTCACATCACCCGCCGGAGAGGAGGCGGGCGCGGAAGGCGCGTGGCCGATGGCATCGGCGTCTTCTGCCGCGAGGCGAAAGAGACCGGCCTGTGTTGGAACCAGGAGTGTGAAAGAGCCGCCCAGTGCCTGGGTAATGACCACCGGTGTGTCGGCGGGCAGGTGAATCTGCTCGCCGCTCGGAATGCGCAGCACCTGCACCTCGCGCGTGGTGCGGACGGTTTGGCCGTTGCTCATGGCGCGGATTGGGGTTCGGGACGGCGGCTGACGCCTTTGCCGACCATCTCCTCGACGAGCAGCATGCCGCTTTCACCCGCGCGCTCGACGATTTTCAAAAGCTGATCCATGGTCGCCACTTCCTCGACCTGTTCGGCGATGAACCACTGGAGAAAGTTCGCGGTCGAATAGTCCTTCTCCTCGGTCGCCTCATCCATGAGTTGGTGGATGGCCTTGGTCACCTCGTGCTCGCCTTCGAGCGCGAGCTTCACGGCGTCCCTGGCGAATTTGAAATGATGCGGCGGCTTGGGGATGGCGGGGATCTCCACGCGCCCGCCGGTGTCGAGGATGTATTTGATGAACTTGTGCGCGTGCATGCGCTCCTCGGTGGCTTGCTGGAAGAAATATGCCGAGAGCCGGGGCAGCCCTTCCGTGGAAAAGTGAGCGGCCATGGCGTCGTATTTGATGGAGGCCGACATTTCCAGGCCAACCTGTTCGTTGAGCGCGGCGATGATCTTTGGTGAGGGAAGCATGCTGACGAGACTAACGGTTTTGCACTAAAACGCGAGCGTTGTTCGCTGCCCGGTGGGGCGGATAATGACGAATGACGAAGGAAAGCGTGATCATTGTCCGAGGTGAAAGCGGATCGGGACTGCGAGGGTGGTGGCAATGGGTAAGCCGGCGAGCCGGGCGGGACGGAAGCGCCAGGATCGGACGCCTTCGCACGCGGCGGAATCGAGCCGCGGATAGCCTGAACCCTGACGCACGCTGAGCGAGGTGACATTGCCTTGCTCATTGATCGCGACCGTGAGCAGGACGAGTCCTTGCTCGCCCTTCTCGCGGGATTCCGCCGGGTAAAGAGGGTGCGGATTGTAGAGATAAGCGGGCTGCACGTTGACGCCGCTTCCCGGGGCCTGTCCGCCGGCCGCAGCTGCCGCAGGCGCCGAATTGGCGGACGCTTTGCTTTGAGGAGCGGTGCCGCGCGGTTGCGGATTTGGTTTCGGTTTCGGCGACTTCGCATTGGGATTCGGCTCGGTGAGTTCCGGTTTGGGCGTCTCGGAAACCGGTGCCGGCTCCGGCGTAGGTTCCGGCTTTGGCTCCGGCGGCGGTGGGACGACTTCCGGTTCCGGCGACTCCGGTTCCGGGGAAGGGGGCGGTGCGGCGACGTTCGCGGGCGCTTGTTCCGGCGCGGATTCGACCAGTTCGAGATCGACCGTTTCACCCGCCGCCACGGAATACGCGGCCTCGCGAAAGGCCAGGCGCTGCAGCCCGAAAAGCAGGAGGGCGTGAATCGCCATGGCGGCCACGAACCAAACGACGTAGAGCGGCGGCCGCGTGCTCACGGCGTCTTCGGTTTAGTCTCAAAGGCGACTTTGCGGATGCCGCACTTCCGCGCTTCGTCGAGCACGAGGATGGTGCTGCCGAGGAGGGAGTTTTCGTCGCCGTTGATGAAGATTTGGGGATCGGGATTTTCCGCCTGCAAATTCTGCAAAGCTGCGGTGAGTCCCGCCGCGCTGACCGGCTGTTTGTTGAAGAGAATCTCGTTCGTCCCCGTAATGGTGATGGAGGTGAACTCGTCGCGATTCTGCGGTTCGCCGCTCGCGGCCGCCGGCAACTGGACGGGCACGCCTTTGCTTTTCACCATCGAGAGCGAAACCATCACGAACGTGGCCAGCAAAAAGAACATGATGTCGATCAAGGGAATGATCTCGATGCGCGCGCGCTTTTTCGAGCGCGGGGAGGAAATCCGGATCGAGTTCATTTTTCCACCGGGGATGGAGAGAGCAGCGCATCCAGGCGCGAGGCGGCGTCTTCGATCTCATGCCGGGCGTCCTCCATTTTCGCGTTGAGAAAATTGAACGGGAGGAGGGCGATGATGGCGATGAGCAGGCCAAACGCCGTGGCGATGAGCGCCTCGGCGATGCCGCCGGTGATGGCGGCCGGAGCGCCGAGTTCCTGCCCTCCCAGCAAGCTGAAGGAGCGGACCATGCCCGTCACGGTCCCCAGCAGGCCAAGGAGCGGCGCGAGCGTGATGACGGTGTCGAGCACCGAAAGGCCGCGATTAAAGCGCTTCAGTTCCCGGTTCGCCGCGCGGACGAGGACATTGGCGGGCGACGATTCGCGATCGACCAGCGCTTCGGTGAGCACTTTGGCGACGTAATCCCCCGAAGCGTGAGCGACTCGAATCGCCTCTTCGCGTCCTTCCCGCTCCACCGCGGTGAAGATCCGCTCCACCATTTCCGCGTCGCGACGGAGCCGTTCGACGACGACGAAAAACAGGCGTTCGAGCACGACCGTGAGCGCGATCATGGAAGTCAGGAGCAGCGGCCACATCACCGGGCCGCCCTTGACGAAGATCTGGATCATAAATCAGTCAACTGGCGGATGCTTTTAGAACTTGAAGTTAGTGCTGATGAACATCGTGCGACCCTCGGCGGGGACGATGTGGCCCTCGTGAACGCCGTCGATGTAATTCCGATCGCCCAAGTTCGTGAAATTGACCTGGATCTCGACGTTCTTCGAAATCTTATATTTCAGCATGGCGCTGAAGACGATGTAGCCGGGCACCTGCTGGACGAGCCCATTGACGGGGTCGGGCGTTTCCGCGGCGGTGCGCGTGGAAAGCGCATTGAGGCCGGCGCCGATTTGGAAGTCCCAGGGCAGATCATACGTCGTCCACGCGGACACGCTGTTTTTCGGCGAATTGATCAAGGGAATGCCCACGCCCCCAGGGACGTCGGAACTGGTGACGATTCCGTAGACGTAGGTATAATTGGCGAGGATCTGCCACTGCCTGGTCAAATGGCCCGTGGCGCTGATTTCGAAACCGGTGGCGCGCTGCACGCCATTGAACAGCGGATCGTCCAGGTCGGCCGGCGCAGCGTTGGTCTGGTAATCGAGGAATACGGCCGAGTTGAGCGAGAAGCGGTCCTCGAAGAAGTGCCATTTCGTGCCGACCTCGAACTCGAGATCCCTGCCAATCTGGGCTTGTTGGACATTCGCGGGTAAAGTGGTTTCCGAGGAGAGCGCAATTTGGGTGACGTTCGGGTGAACGGACGTACCCGTCGAGAAGTAGATGCTGCCGTTCGGTCGCGGCTGATAGACGAGCGCCGCGCGCCAGCTTACGGCTCCCACGTCCTCGGTGAGAGCCTGCGTGGGTGGAACGCTTTCAAAGTAGTTTGATTGAATATGGTCGTAGCGCACCCCGCCGATCAGGCTCCAGGCGCCCAGCTTCATCGTGTCGGTCAAGTAGGCCGACAAGGTATCCACCGCCACATGCGTAATCGTCGAGGTGGGGCCGAAACCGGTAAACGGCTGATTCGGATTGGGATTGAGCAGGCTGGTGTCGGGCACATCTTCCCAGCCGGGCTCGATGCGGACGCTGCTGTCGGTCTGGCGCACGTACTCGAAGCCGGTCACCAGCGTGTGCTTGATCGGGCCCGTATCAAATTTCGAGAGCAGGTTGATGTCCTCGTCGATCAATTTGTCGGTGCCGTTCACGTCGATCATGTTGCGCACCGCGTCAATGGTATCCAGCGGGGTGTCGGGTGTCGCGTCGTCCGGTAACTGGGGCTCGGTGACACGGAAGTCCCGGTCGTAGCGGGCCATGCGGAATTGCTCGCGCAGCGTGATGTTATCGTTGAAGTCGTGCTCGAAGTGGATCGTCCCGATGTTCACGTCGGTCTTCTGGTAGTCGCTGTTGAAGCCGTAGAAATTCCGGCGGTCCACGTCCGCGGGCCGGTCGAAGTCCCACGGGATGCCGAAGTCCGGGCGATTGTCCTCGGATTCGTGAAAATAGCTGAGGGTCAATCGCGACGGCGAGTTGAGACCGAAGGCGAGCGACGGCGCGGCGCCCCAGCGCTCATACATCGTCTCGTCGCGGTCGGTGACATTGTTATGATTGCCCATGAGGTTCAAGCGGAAGGCCGCGCCCGGAATCTGGGAGATCGGCTCATCCCAATCCAGGGTGGCGCGTTCGGTGTTATCCGTGCCGTATTCCATCGAGCCCGCGGTGAACCCCTGCAATTGCGGGGTCTTCGATTCGATGTTGACTACGCCGCCGGTGGAGCCGCGGCCAAACTCCGCGGAGGACGGGCCTTTGAGGACTTCCACTTCCTGCGTGTTGAAGGGATCGCGGGTGTAGCTTCCGAAATCGTTCATGCCGTCGAGGTAGATGTCCGAGCGGGCGGAAAAACCGCGGATGGTAAAGTTATCGCCCTGGTAGCTGCCTTCACCGGCCCCGATGCTGATCCCGGAGACATTGCGCAACGCGTCGCGCAGCGAGGTTACCGCTTCGTCCTGCATCAACTGCGGCGTGATCACCGTGGCGCTCCGGGGTGTGGTGAGCAGCGGTTGCGGGAATTTTTGCAGGGACAGGGAGTCGGCATCGTAGCCGTCCTGGGCGGTGACCAGGACCTCCGGAAGTTCCGTCGGTGCGGGCCCCGGAGCGGGTGTCGGTTGTGGCTGCTGCGCGCTGGCGGAATGGCCGCCCGAGAGCATCGAGTTGACCATCGCCACGGTGGCGGCGACGGCGCCGTGGCGGAAGAGGCGCCGGTCGGCCGGCGAGAGCGTGGAGAGGGTGGTGGGCGCTTGGAGGCGGGGCTTTGGGCGGAGGATGTGGCGCTTCATAATTGGGGCTGTCACGGGCGTAGTGAACTGATACTGAGACTCAGTGTCAATAATAATTCGTCGCCAATTTTGACTTTTTTTTGGCTGATTCCCGGCGCCGGGCGCCGTCACGCCCCCGCCTCCCGGGCCGCATCCGCCCGCTCAGGCCGGGCCCGCACCGCGGACCGCCCGCAATCGGACCTGTGCTGCTTGCAGTTCCTTCAGCGTTTCCAGCCCGCGCCGGCCTTGTGGCGTGGCCAGCCACTCGAAATCGCGCCCGGCGATCCCGCGACTCGCCCGCGCCAGCGAGGCATCGGCGATCGCCAGCCAGTTCGCGGCTTCCGGCGGCAAACCTCCCGCCCGCTTCGGATCCAGATGCTCGAGCAGGAACTCGGCGAGAAATTGCGGTTGGTGCTTTTCGTAGACCAGCGCGCCCAAATGGAACAAGTGGGTTGCCAGTGGCCGAAAGCGAGCCACTCCCGCCCGTTCCCAACTTTGCACCAACCCGAGGGCGTCCTCGACGGCATCTGTCATCTTGCCGATGAGATCCATCTCTTGAGTGGTGTCGTGGGCGGGCGCGGCCAGCACAGCGGCGATGGCCTGGCAGAGGACGTGTCTGGCCTTGAGCCCCGTCTCGGCGGCCGCCAGATCATGGGCTTCAGTTTCCGCCAGCAAGGAGAGCGCGGTTTCGGCGGCGGCGCAGGTGGTGGCGGCCAGCTCGCTTCCCGCGGAATGCAACTGGGCGTTGCCCAGGTTCGTCCACGCACTCGCCAGGACCAGCTTGTGCCGGACATCGCCGGTGTGCGGCGACCGATTCAGCAACGCGACCGCCGCCTCGTAGGACCGGATGGCCTCGGACAGCGCCGGCGCACTCTCCTGTGCTTCCAAAGCGACGCCACGGTTCATCCAGGCAATCGCCAGGCGTCGCACAAAGAGACCGTCGTCGTCGCCTGCCGGGACCTCTTTCAACAGTTCGATGGCGGTCGTGTAGGAATTTACGGCGTCGGCCAGGTTTTCCCCGCCGCCCAGGCGCGCCAGGGCGTCGCCACGGTTGATCCAGCCGGCGGATAGCCCGTAGCGGAATTCAGGGTTATCAGCGAGCGGCAGTTGCTGCCGCAAGGTAATCACCTCCTCAAAACAGCGAATCGCTTCGTGCCAGGCTTCCGGAGAGCCGGCATTCAGCAGCGCGATGCCACGCTCCATCCGGACGCTGGCCAGAGAGTTGAGATCGCTGCCATCGGGAGCAGCGGCGGGATCTTTCATGGTCTTCGGATTCTCCCCCACCAATGAACCCGACGCCCGCATTTAATCGAACAAAGTATCGAGCCCGCCTTTGGCCCGGAGTCGGAGCTACGGCGCGAGCAGCGCCACGCCCGCCAGCAGGATCGCGCCGCCGGCGAAACGCACCAGCTTCATCTGCGCGAGGCGGCCGATCGCCAGGCCCGCTCCGATGCCCAGGCAATGCCATAGCGCGGTGGCCATGACAAACCCCGCTCCGAAGCTCAACCCGCCGGCGGTGTCCGGCATCTCAGCGCCGTGCGCGTGTCCGTGAAAGAGGGCAAACAGGCCGACGACCGTCATGCTCACCGCCAACGGAACCCGCGCCGCGAACGCCACGAGAAGGCCGAGGATGAATACAGACGCGAGAATACCGTGTTCGACGAAAGGCAGCGGAAAATGCGCCATCCCGAGCGCGCCTCCCACAATCATCGTGGCGACAAACGAAATGGGCACCAGCCAGACGGCCCGCCCGCCGAGTTGCACGGCCCAAAGTCCCACGGCGACCATCGCCAGAATGTGATCCAGCCCGGTAAGCGGGTGGGTGAAGCCGGCGCTGAAGCTCGTCACACCGTGGCCGGGATGCGCTTGCGCGATGGCGGGCAGGAGGCAAAGAAACAGGGCGAAGACGATTTTTGATTTTGATTGCAGCGGGTTTTTCATGGCGGAGTTCGTGGGTGAGCGGTCGGATGAAAGGCATCTTCCTCGATCTTTGCGGATTTTCCAAGGCCTCAGAAATGCAGCGTGAAACCCGCGCGGACTTCGAAGGGTTCCGCGGGGTGGATGTGGAAGTCGTTGACTCCCGCAGTGGGTTCACCGCGCAGACGGGAGGGGTAATAATAGGCGATGTCGTCGGTGTGCGCGTCGAGCAGATTGAGCAAACTGACCGCGGCCTCCCAATTGCCGTGTCGATAGCCAATCTTCGCGTCCACGATCGTGGAGGCGGGCTGCCACTCCGTGCCGTCTTCGATGATGGGTTGCCGGCCAAAATACCGCAACCGCACGGCGCTGAAAACGCCGCTCGGCAGCTCGACCGTGGCTCCGGCGGAGAGCACCAGCGGGATGGAATTGGCGATATAGGTGCCCTGGGTGCCGGTGGCGGTCTCGGTGGGCGTGAGGTAGCGCGCGTTGGTCAGGGAGATGTCCGCGTTGAGGGTGAGCCACTTGGCGGGCTTGTAAAAATTCGCAAACTCCACGCCGTAGCGGCGGCTCGGGCCGTTGGCCTCCGTGTCCCCGGAATCGCCGTCGAAGGTCAACTCGGAATCCAGGTGCAGGTAATAGAGCGAAACCGTGCTCACGAGCCCGTCGATGACGGAAGTGCGCAGGCCGACTTCCGCCCCCTTCGAGCGGACCAGCAGCGGCACCTTGTCCTGCGGCAGGTGGTCCGAGTCGAAACTGATCGTCACGCCCCGCGCGTCGTTGCTGTGAAAGCCGGAGCCGATATTGGCATAAAACTCCATCTTATCCCACGGGCCAAAAACGAGGCCGAGTTTCGGGCTGAAAATCCCGGAGGTCGTGTTGCCGGAATTTCCGAATTCCTGGCTGCCCACGTCGATGGCATAAAGGTCGCCGCGCACTCCAAGGTCGGTCCGGAGCCAGGGCGTCCACTGGACATGGTTGTCGAAGAAAAGGCCGGTGCTGAATTCCTCGACGCGGTCCCGGACCTCCACGTTGACGATTTCGCGGTCCTCGGTGTGGTTCAGGCCCGAGTCGGGAATGTAATCATTGCGGACCTGTAACCCTAGGGTGTTCTGCACTTTCATCCCCCACCATTCCTGGTTCCAGTTCTGCTGGAGTTCGGCGCCGCTGGTAAAACGGTGGTCCACCTGGTTGAACTGATCGCCGTGCACCGGGTCCGTCAGGAAATAGGTGAAATCCGAGAAGAGGTTCAGGTAATAGTGAAAGCCGTAGACCGTGAGCCTCGTCGTGCCGTAATCCTCCTTGCGCGTCCAGTCGAAGGTCAGCGTCTCGCGGCCGGTGTGGCCGCCATCGGTGGGATCGAGCGCGCCGAAGCGGGAAATGAGGCCCTCGTTGATCGCGCGCTGGGCCACCTGATCGGTCGAGGTCCAGTCGGGCGCTTCGTAAACATTGGCGGTGATGTTGAACTGGTCGTCGCCATTTTGCTGGTGGTAGCGCAGGAAAAGATTGAAACGGTTGGAGCGCTCCGGCACCACCCACGGACCGTCATAGTGGTTGTATTCAAAGGCGTAGAGCAGATTTCCCGCGCCGAGCTTGGGTGAGTCCGCCACCAGCAAGCGCGCAAAGTCACCCATGCCGCCTTCCAGGTCGAGGATGCCGTGGGGCAGAGTATTCACGAGATTGATCCCGGCTGCGCCCGCGCCGGAAAAATCGCCCGCCTCGGCATAGAACGGACCCTTCTTGTAGTCGATGGAGTCGATCAGCTCGGGGATCAGGAAGTTCAGGTCGGAGTAGCCCTGGCCGTGCGCGTGCGTCGGGAGATTCACCGGCACGTCGTCCACCGAGAAGGCAAAATCAGTGCCGTGATCGAGGTTGAATCCACGCAGGAAATACTGGTTGGCCTTGCCGTCGCCGGAGTGCTGGGTGACCACCATGCCGGGGACGGTTTCCATCAATTCACCGCGGCGCAGCAGTGGCAGATCCCTCACGTCCACCTCGCCAATGGAGCCCTCCGAGGAACTGGTGGCCACGCCCAGCAAATCTTCGGCGCGTCCAACGACATCGATCTCCGGAAGTTCCGTGATCGGAGTGGAGATCGACAGGCTCGGCGTGGACGGAGCAGGGGCTGTGGGAACCGGGGCAGGTGTGGCTTGCGGATTTTGGGCCAGGGCGATGCCGGTCCAGCCGGAGACCGCCGTGAAAAGCGCGATGAAGCGCCAGCGTCTCGTTTTTATGCGATGCAATCGGGGTTAGGGTTTGCCGCACGCGTGGCCCCAATGGAAAAGCCACGCGGTACGAGCTACGGATTTTTGAGGTCCGCCATCGCTCGAAACGGGTGGCTGAAGCGGACTTTTATGCGGAAAGCTGAAATCGATTCAAGCAAATTCTTGCCGCCGGCGTCGCACACACCTGGCGATCAGCGACCAGTCCCGTTGCACCCGCATCGCAGTCTGATTTATGACCGCGCCAGTGCCGCAGCACCTCGCGGCTGCGCTTCCGCTTTCGCCGGCACCGCCATGCAGGCGGCGAAAAGCAGGGTGAAGAAGATGTCGCTCAGCAGGGTCTGGCGGTAAAACCACCACGTGGGCGGATAGCCCGGCAGACCACTGCTCATCGCCTGCACCCACCCTGCGCCGGTCCTGGCGTAGGCTGGATCGGAGAGCCACGAACCGGTGTTGGTGATGACGTAAAAGATGAGCGATCCCGCGACACTCGCCAGGAGCAGGCGGAGCACGTTGGAGCGTCCGCGAAGGGCGAAGCCGAGAAGCGAAATTAGCGTCAGAGCCAGGTAGCGGGGCAGGATGTCAAAGGTGAAGAGCGGCTGATGGTAGTGGAAGAGATTGAGCACCAGGTCGCTGATGAAGAGCATGGCCAGCGGCAGAATAACCGCCAGGCGTCGCGGAAGATAAATCGCGCCGCAAAGGGCCACGGCCGACACCGGCGCAAAATTGTGCATCCAATGGAAATCGGCGCTCGCGATAGACCCGGAGAGAATGCGGTAGGCGACAACGACAATCAGAAGCAGGAGCGCGGCGAACATGGCCTTTACACTGGGGGCAAAGCCGCGAGCGATCAATGAGGAAAACCATGGCGTCTCACCGGTCGCGGCCGACAGGACGCGAACCAGGAAGGGAGATCGAAGCTATCACCCAAAATCGCCGCACCATTGACCGGACAGAACAGCCTTTGCAATAATCTCAAATAATCCTTGATCCCCTCGGGCGAAAAGCACTATATACAGCGTAGTTCTTTAAATTGGACACTACATATTGTGGTGTGCCAGCGAAAAGTGCCCGTGGCCAAGGCCATGGGAGAATAGGGAATCGGGTCTAAAAATCCCGAGCGGTAGCGCCGCTGTATCGAGCGACGAAAGCCTTACGAAGCCACTGTGCGAATGCACGGCAAGGCGAGGCGAGTAGGATGACCTCGGAGCCAGAAGACCTGCTTTTCGTCACTCATCAGCACTCCGCTTCGGCGGGGAAAAAACGGTCGCGCCACCGACCGGATGGGATTCTGACCGTCTGAATGGTGCTCGCTGGTTCCAGCGCCGCACTCCGCAGCCTTCGGTATTCCTTTTCATGCGAGAGGCAATCACCGGGGCTTTTTTGTGCCCGGAAGTTTCCGCAAAACAATCGCCCGCCTGATGGCGCACGCGGGCTGAATCCTCCAGAACTTCACCCGATGAGCACCGCCCCTGCCGATTCTGCCAAAGCGCCCGCTGTCGCCCATTGCCCGGTGTGCGGCGAGCCGAATCATTGCCGTTTGGAAACCGGCGAACCCTACAAAGGCCCATGCTGGTGCGAGCGGCCCGTCCTCACGAGTGCTGTCCTCCGCCGTTTGCTCGGAGAACTTCTCGAACCGCGTTGTCTTTGCCCATCCTGTCTCGAATTCGTCGCCGCCAATCCCGAGGTCACGTGGGATGAACTCGTTGCCGGAAATCGTCTGCCGGACACACTCCAACTGAAACCGGGCGAGTTTTATATGGAAGACGGATGCACCGTCTTCACCGCGCCATACCATCTTCGACGCGGCTACTGCTGCGGGAGCCGATGCCGTCATTGCCCGTTTGGGGTGGTGGAGAATCAGGTTTCTCCGTGATGCGGAGAGAGCACGTCGAGTGTCGATAGTTCCCGAATTTCGCGCCGGCGTTTTTCTCCTTCAAAACTGAAACCTGCTGGCGACGCGGCGGCAGCGAAAAATTTTGCTTGCCGCGGGACCGGTAAATTTCGCATACAAGCCGCAGTTCTTTGCGAACCTAACGTCAGTGAATCGATGGAAGGAATTCCGTGAAAACCGGAAACAGTTGCGCTGCTGTAACTGGATACGATTCCCCAAATGCCAATCTCCGGATTTCCCGGAGGTGAAGGCGGGGAAAAGGATGGCGGGCGATCGAGCAAGGTTATTTTCAACCTCGCCCGGTGGCCGCCGAAAACCAGGAGTCAGAACATTTCCCCGATTTGCTCTCATTCGCGCCGCCCGGGCGCGCAGCGACCACGCTGCGGGTGCGGACCGGCGCGACAAAACTTCTTCGCGAAAAAGAAGAATGAGGGATCAAAAAGCCGTCCCGGCATGCCCACACCCCAGCTCTCGCTGCGGCTGTGTGCGTGTCTGTCGCAAAGCGTTTGGTCTCTTCTTCACAACCAGAGACCAACATGAAAAACTACCTTGGCGCCCTCCTGCTGGGCGCATTCCTGACCCCGCTTGGGGTCATCCACGCTGATACCTTCGCGGATGAAGTGGTCAGCTATACCGCGTACACCGGAGGAACACCGGGAATCAACACCTCGTTCGAAACCCCAAGTGCGGCGCTCGGCGCGCCTACTTCCTCCGGGACGATTATCGCTCCAGCCTTCTCGTCCAGCCAGATCGTCGGTATCGGAAATGGCGGGGAGCTGACGGTGGAGTTCAATAACCCGATCACGAATGATCCCGTCGATCATGCCTTTGGAATGGATTTCACGATCTTCGGGAATGATTTCTTCACTCCCCCTTCCTCCATCACCAGCACCTTCGACCACCCGGGCGTGACGGTCTGGGTGAGCCAGGACAATGTGAACTATTATGAACTCAAGGTGCCGGATGGCTACGGCGCGGATGATTCATTTCCGGAGCAGGGCAGCGGGAATCCACTTCTCCCGGTGAACTCGTCGCTCACCTTGTCCAGTTTCAACGGCCTGAGCGAGGCGCAGGCGCTCTCGCTCTACAATGGTTCGGCGGGTGGCGCGTCCTTCTCCATCTCCTGGGCGGAAGACGGAAGTGGAAATCCCGTCAACCTGTCGTCCATTTCCTATGTTGAGGTGGAAGGCACCTCGGGTTATGGGTATGTGGATGCATTCTCCAGCGTGGAGAGCGTGCCAGAGCCGTCCGGTGCGCTGCTCCTGTTTGCGGGGATGGGTGTCCTGCTTTTTTACCGGCGGCCACGTGGCAATCCGGAGCGACCAGACAAACTACCTGGTCGGAGAATCACTGGGAAGCCAATCATCGCGCTCGCGCTGGCATTTTTCGCGACTCTGGCCGGACTTCGCGCCGATACATCCTACCTCCTTATTCAAGGTCCGTTCGGATCGAGTGGAGCAACGGAGACTTTCCAATGGCAGGTTAACTACCAGTCTGGAGTACTGCAGACTGGGCAGGACTTGTTATCCGCCGTCTTTGGCACTCCATCGCTGAACGGCACTTACACTGACGTCTACGACGACGTTTACAATTACTACACGGCGGGAAACAGCACCAAGGGGGTGGGCTATATCGATTTCGGAAGCAATCCCACTGAACTCACGGAGCCATTTGTGGCCTCCTTCACGCTGGGCGCGATGGCGGTGGTCCAGGATCCGAGTTACAGTCCGGGATGGAATTATTACGTGGCCGGGGGCGGGAGTAATAACGGGAATGGTTATCCTAATAGCGGGGCCTGGACTTTCTCGAATGACGGCACGGACTCCCGGACGCTGGTCAACGGCAGTTTCGACGCCTGGGTTTTCGGAGCCACTAATCCCGATGGCGGCCCGGTCACCTTTGTCCAGGGCAGCAGCAATACTTCCACGACGGCAAATTTCGCCAACGCCATGGTCATCAATGTCGTGCCCGAACCCGCCAGCGCCGTCCTTTTGGCCTGTGGGGCGGGCGGAACGCTGGCCTTGTTCAGAAAGCGGCGTGCCTGGCACCGCCCGCGGCCGTGAAGAAAGCCTTCACGCTCGTCGAATTGCTGGTGGTGATCGTGATTATCGCGGTCCTCGCCGGAATTCTGCTGTCGGTAGTATCAAGGGTAAAAGTAGCCAGCGCGGAGGCGATCAGCGCCCGGTCTCTCAGTCAACTGATGGTGGGCGGGATTGCCTATCTTGCCGACCACAGCAACACCTTTTGGCCATACGAGCAGGCCGTGACCGGAGGCGCCCAATGGTGGTTTGGATTTGAAACATCCGCGTCTCTCAGAATGCCCGAAGGCCAGCGCACCTGCGATTATTCCCGGGGCCCGTTGGGGCCTTACGTCATCGCCTCCGGCGGGATCAAAACCGACCCCGCACTTCTGCAGTACAGCCCGCGCTTGAAACCGAAATATCAAGACGGAAATTACGGCTACGGTTACAACACCGTGCTGGCCGCGGACTCCACGGGAGCGCCGCGCAACGCGTTGCAAGTAAATCTTCCCTCCCAGATGGTGGTGTTCGCCACCTGCGCGCAAGTGAACACCTTCGAAGCTCCCGCCTCGCCCACCAATCCGATGGTGGAGGAGTTTTACATGATCAGCGATACTCAGATCACCGCCCATTTCCGGCATGGTCGCAATGCGCTGGCGGCTTTCCTCGACGGGAGCGTCCGCAGTCTGAGCATGGACGCGGATATGCTGCCGGGCAGCCAGGACATGCGCATTCCGTCCGCGAACATCGGATGTTTCAACACCAGCTACGTGAGGCAGCAGGGATGGTAATTCTGCGCGGTTTCTCAGCCGGGCGGCATCCGCGGAAACGGGTGGGTAGCGCGCGATCAGCGAGGAAATGTCCGAGGAAATCTCGATTCGCCCGCGGGCGCCGCGCTGGATGCTCAGGGCTGAGGGCTGAAATTGCCCCTCTGCGGCGCGACGGGCCAAATCCGACAGGCTCAGTGCCGACAATTGCGCCCTACCTGAGCCGGGTGCGAACCTCGCGCCACTCTTGACCTTCCGCAGCCACGGTGCCAGATTGGCACCATGCCAGCCGCAATCGAAAAGAAATCGCGCCTCGTCGCCCGCATCCCGTCAGCGGTGCGGAAGACGATTCAGGCCGCCGCCGATCTGGAAGGGGCTTCGCTCAACCAGTTCGTCGTGCAGGCGGCTCATCGTCAGGCGCAGGAGATTCTGGAGCGCGAGACGATCATCCGGCTGAATCGCGAACAGACCAAGCGCGTGTTCGAGCTGCTCGACAAACCACCGAAACCGAACGCTGCGCTGCTCGCGGCCAAGGCCGCTCATCGGAAGCTCGTGCGTGGCTGAGGTCGAACTGCTGGACGCAGTGCATGACCGCGGCGGTTTCGACTGCGGCGTTGAACTGTTGAACCGATATTTTCAGCAGATTGCCCGGCAGCACATCGCGAAGGGGATCTCCAAAACCTTCGTGCTGGTTGATGAAGACGCCACTGCACCGAAGCCTGTTCTCGGTTTCTTCACCATCTCGCTCTGTCAGGTGCTCGGCCAGCAGGTGCCGGCGAAGTGGGCGAAAAAGCTGCCCGAACAGATTCCCGCGATGCGACTCGGTCGACTTGCCGTGGCGAGGACGCAGCAGGGCGCAGGATATGGTAAGGCACTGCTGGTGGAGGCGCTTCAGCGAGTCGCTCGGGTGGCGGATTTGGCTGGAGGCATCGGCTTGTTCGTTGATGCGAAGGACGAAGCCGCCGCCGCGTTCTACGCGCGATTCGGCTTCGAGCCGACATCGGTCCCGCTCACGCTGTTCATGCCCATGGAGACGATTCGCCAGTTCGCAGCGAGCTAGATCGGGGATCGGAGTTCGGAGATGGGAGTTCGAAACCGGCTTAAGGGGTGTGGCCCAAGCCCGGCCAGGGCCCTTCCTTGCCATGAACGATGTTCGGCCAAAAGCTGGCGTAATCGAATGGCCGGCTGAATTCGCCATGGTGGCATTTCTGGCAATCGCCCGCGCCGACGGGGTGGAGATGCGAGGTCACTTCGCCGCCGGAACTGCGGAGTTTGACGTGCTCGGCGCCCGGGCCGTGGCAGCTTTCGCAACCGACATTGAGGAATGGGCTCGAGGCGCCGGCTTCGCGCCGGTAACCGGAGGCGGTGCCGAAGCCGACGGTATGGCACCCGATGCAATTGGGATCGGCGTCGGCCTGGACGGCGGTGAGCGTGGCGAAGGCGCGCGCATGGCCGCTCTCGCGCCAAACGCGGTAGGCGCCCGGGTGACATCGCGCGCAGCTTTCGGCGCCGGCATAAGCGTTCCGGGGCTGGACGCCCGGGACCATGTCCTCGCGCAGGGTGGCCGGGTCGTCGACAGCCAGTTTGGTTTTGCGGATTTCGTCGCGGTAATCGGCGGCCAGTTCGGCGATATCTTCGTCCTGCGAGATCTGATCGCTGACGAGGTGCACTTCGCCCTTGAGCGCCCCGAGCAGATGCGGGTTGCGCCAGACGACCTGCAAAATCCCCACCGCCCGGGATTCGTTGGTCGTGGCGAGGATGAGGCTGCGGTTTTCCTTCACGAGTTGCTGTGACGGCTGGCGCACGTTGCCGCCGAGGATCACGTCGAGTTCGTAGAACTGGCGCGCGAGCCGGGTCATCGCGGTTTCGTCGGCGAAGGCGAGGAGCACAATGCAATCCGCGCGGTCCTTGAGCTGCGGGAGTACGCGCCCGAGCGTCACATCCATATCTTCAATGGCCAGACCTTCACCGAGGTTCTCGCCCACGCTGCGGCCATCGAGCACACCGACCAGGGCGACGCGCCAGCCGGCGCGCTCGATGATTTTGTAGGCGTCGAAAAGCGGCGCGCCGGTGGCCTTGTCGAGCAGGTTGGCGCTCAGCATCGGGACGGGGCTATGCGCTTTCAACGCACGGAGCTGCGCGGCGCCCAGGTGCGCTTCGCGCTGACCGACGTTCAGCGCGTCGTAGCCCAATTGCCCGAAGGCCTGCTGGATATAACGGTATTGGATCTGTTCGTAATCCGCGCTGCCCGCGATGGCGTCGCCGGCATCCACGCGGACCTGGTCCGGCGCCTTGGGACCGAACATCGTGGCGATGCGCGTCAGTCCGCCGAGTTGTCCGGAGAAGCATCCGCATGGCACGAGCCGGCCATGGACGTCGCAGGTGAGGAGGAAGGTGAGCGGGCGGCCCGGCCCGAGACGATGGCCTGGCCACAGAAACAGCCAGGCACCAACCGCGAGGATGGCGAGGGCGGCCAGCCAGAGCCACGCCTTCATGGAACGGCGGTTTGCCCCCATGGCACTTGCTCGCCCATTTCCGGCCTTCCACTTTTCCCCTCCGCCTCCTCGATAAGCGTCCCGCAGAGCTTCAGGTTCAATCGTCGAGGGCGCTGGCAGAGCGCCCCTCCTTGACGGCCGTCGGCACTGCGTCCCTGCCTGAGGACGCCGGCGGCGCGGCGTCCCTACGGTGACACACTCGAGGCGGAATCTCGCACCGCATTAGTAAAGCAGCGCGTAGGTGAAGACGTTGACGTTCACGAGCACCGACTCGGCGATCATGTTGCCGCCGCAACAGCAGCAGCCTCGCGCATTGGAAACGTCGTTCAGGCCGTCCTTGGAGTAGACCATCACCAGCCGGCCGTTGATTTCCAGACCCTCGATGAAGGCCGGCCCGCCGTGCTTGTCCGTGAGCCGGGTGATCTGGTTGACGATGGAGAACACCGGGTGCGACATGGGCAGCTTCACGAGCTTGTACTCGGGGAAGATGAGCTTGATTTCGCGACGCAGCGCCATGTCCCACCGCGGATCGGAACAGCCCGGACTGCTGAGGATGAAGCCGCCGTTGAGCAAATATTTGCGCAGGTTATCGCGCTCCTTTTTGGTCAGCGCAAAGTCGTCCTCGCCCGACCAGACGCAGAATGGGAAATCGAAGACATTTTCGGCATCGAGGCGCACGGGAACAAAATTGCGGCCGACGTTGAGATTGGTCTGCTCCGCCACATCGGTGAGAAACTTGTCGGCAAAGCAAATGGAACTCTTGCCGCCGGCGTAGACGAGATTGCCGCACTGGAGCTTGGTGAGATCGGCGCTCGGCGCGTCAGCCGCCTTCACCACTTCGGCCTCCATCTCTCTTTGCTTTTGATCGGTGGAGACGCCCGCGCCCACACCAAAGACGGAGATTTGCAAAAAGCCGAGGGCGCCCACGGCAAGCGCGGTGGCGCGGCAGAGCTTCGGCAGGTCACGGTTCATGGCTTGGTTTCCTTTTTCGGTTCCTTGGTGATGGCTTTGAAATACTGGTCCACGAGATCGTTGTACTGCTGGATGATCGTCTCACTCTGCACGGCTTCGGATTCGCGGTTCAACGGGTTCACGCCGTGAACCACATCGCTCTTGTCGAGCGCGACCTCGGGCTTGGCGGCATCGGGCGGCGCCTTGTTCCTGCCGTTCCCGCCGGTCTGGGCCTTGTCGGCATTGCCCGGCAGCGCCTCGTTGCCGAGCACATTGGGATTCTGCCCGGCGGTGACGGCGAAGCCGTCGCGTCCGCCGTCGCCCTGCTCGCCGGGGCCAGGTTTGAAGCCGCTGCCGAATTTGTGGGTTTGGCTCATTTGCTGGAAGCTCATGCCCGGATTCAGTCCGCGCTGAATCTGGAGATACTGGTCGAGTTCGTTGTTCATGGCCGTGCCCCTGGACTGGCACTCGCTAAAGAGTTTCTCCATTTCGCCGCGCAGGTTTCCGGCGAGTTGCGCTCCGTTGCCGCCGTTACCGGCAAGCATCTGCCCGGTGGCCTGATTGGCGAGAGTCTGAAGCTTGAGGTCGCCCATGCGCTGCGCGATGTCCTGCGCGCTCTCTGCGGCTTTCGGGAATTTCTCCTTCGCGGCGACGCCATCCTCCCAAAACTTCTGTTCGACTTCATCCAGCGCATCGCCGATGGCCTTTTGCTGCGCGGCGAGGTCTTTGAGGGCAAGCTGGTCCTCCCGATCGAGCGGCCCAGGCCGGTTGTAGGCCTGCGCCTGCTTCGCCAGTTCCTGCTGCGCCGCGTAGAGGTCCTTGAAGCGGTTGATGTCCTTGATGATCTCGTCCATGAGCCGCAGGTCCTCGAGCGGACCCGTCACCTGTTGTTCGGTTTCCTGCTCGGTCGCGCCAAGGCGCGCCAATTGATCGTCCGAGGCTTGCTTGAAATGTTCGAGCATCTTCTGGCTGGGCGGTTGCTGGCCCGTGGACGAATTCTGGCCCGCAGGTGAATTCTGGCTGGCGGGCGATGGCGCTCCGCCCGCTGGTGGGGGCGACGCTGGGCCAGTCTGCGGTGGGGTCGGGGCGACCTTTTGGAGGTCCGCCTCGTTCTGTTTGGTGGAGTCGCGAATCTCCTGCGCCTTTTGCGCCAGTGTTTTCTTCAACTCCGCCTCGACGTCATAGACCGGCTGGTCGCGGACGAAGTTCTCCATGGTATTCGCGAGTTGGTTGAGCTTCGCGTTGAGCGCGCTCTGCTGCGCCAGCAGATCGTCCAGCTTCTTCCGCGCCGCGGCTTTCTCCGCGTCGGATTTGGCGGTGTCGAGCTGCTGTTTGAGCGCGGCGACCTCCGCTCCGAGTTTCTTCTGCTGCTCGACGAGATCGCGCAGGTCGTTGACCAGCTTCGAGTATTTGGCCTCGATGTCGCCCACGTCCGCCCGCTCGCGCAGGAACTCGTTGTACTCCTCCGCGGTGATGACGGTGAACGTCACGGTCTTGCTGCGCGCGAGGTGCGGCTCGGGCGCATTGTCGATGGCCTCGGCGAAGAGCGAAACCGTGTCGCCCGATTTCAGGCCCATCGCATTGAAGTCGAACGTCATCCCTTCGCGCGCGTGCAAAGTGATGCGGTCGTAAGCGACGGTGCGCGGCTCGCCGTAAACGCCGTTGCGCGCCGTGTGAATGCGCAGCGTGGCGAGCCCGTAATCATCGCTCGCTTCGATCACCGGCGCGGCCTTGAAATCCATGGCCACAAAGGAATCGGTGCTGGGATTGGTGACCTGCACGTCCGGGGGCAGATCGTGCGTCACGGTGAGCGCCGCTTCCCAGGTTTCCTGCGAGGGATTGCCATCGACATCCAGCAGCGAGAATTTCAATTGTGCCGGCTTCTCCGCCACGATGCTGGCCGTCACCTGCCTCTCGGCGCTGGGTGTCATCGTGATCCCGTCGGCCGCGCCATCGGTCGAAACGATGAGACGGCCGCCGGCCAGCGGGCGATTCGAGGCGAGGCGGAACTCGAGGATGCTGCCCTCCAGCGCTTTGAGATTCTTGAAATCGAAGGGCCGCTCCACGGCGGCCAGCCCGGTGTAAGCCGGCGGGGTGACTTTCACCCAGGCCTTGTCGAGCTGGGGGATGAGGATCACGCTCACCCGCCGTTGACGGCTGAGGGCGTGCTGATTCTTCGTGTGCGCGAAGACCACGATGTCGGATTTGACGTTCTCGATCTGCTGCGTGAAGCCGCGTTCGCCGCGGTCGAACATCGGCAGCGTCACCGTTTTTTCCGGATGCCCGGCTGGGAACCAGCTCAGGGACAACTCGCCTGGGCGATGGCCCGAGGACGTCGCGGTGACGAGCAGGTTCTCGTTGTAAATGACTTTCACGCCGTCGGCCGCCGGAGTGGTGATTTCCAGGCGGGTGAACGAATAGGGCGGATGATCCCCGAAGGGATCGAGGAAGCGTGGAATCTCCGTGCGCGTGATATCAAAAAGGGCCGCGAGCAGCGCGGCCAGGCCGAGCAAACCGAGGGCCGCGCGCCTGGCCTCGAGGCGCACGATATCCGTCCGCGCGAGCTGCTCGATCGGCTCGTCGCGCAGCTCGGCGGCATACCCGGCAATCGCCATCCCGGCCAGTTCGCGGGTCAGCGGCGCGAGCGCGGTGTCACGCGTCTGCGCCCGCAATTGGAGAATATTAATCAGCCGGGAACCGAGCCGTGGGTGCCGTCCCTCGAGGGTCCGCGCGACATGCTCGAAAGGATTGCGTTTTCCCCAGCCCAACCAGGCGCACCAAGCCGTGCCGGAAAGCACGAGGAAAACGAAGGACACGCCCGCGGCAAGGCGTACGCCACCGGTGAGGTGCAGAATGACATCCAGCGCCAGCGCCAGGGCCAGGAACCCGGTGAACCACGGCCAGGAGCGCAGCAGCAGGCTGGCGCTACGCTCCCGTTGCAGAATGCGATCCGCGGCGGCCAGACGCCCGGCGAGCGGGCCAAGCGGATCGACACCCGCCTGGCGCTCGGACGAGGTGGCGGCGGCGCTCATGGCCGATAGGATACGGTTCCGGCGCTACGCGGCAAGCAGCGATTACCCCGCGCCTAGCGTTCCCCGAAGCTGATCCCGACATCCCGGCAGGTTTGCACCATCTGGCTGTCGGGTTGGACGAGCTTGATGCGATGGACGGCTTCGGCAATGGGGACGCTGAGCACCTGGTAATTCTGGTAACTGACCATTTCGCCGTACTTGCCCTCGGCGATGAGTTCGACGGCCTTGACGCCGAAGCGGGTGCCGAGGATGCGGTCGAGCGTCGTCGGCGCGCCGCCGCGCTGGAGGTGCCCGAGCACGCAGGTGCGCGTTTCCTTGCCGGTGCGTTGCGCGATCTCATGGGCCACCAATTCCCCGATGCCTCCGAGTCTGTCTTCGCCCACGGTCATGTGCCGGGCGTGGGTGTGGCCATCGATCTCTTTGGCCCCTTCCGCGACCACGATCAGCGTGCTCAGGCAGCCATCGGCATCGCGCCGGCGCACGGCGGCGGCGACGCGTTCATGATCGAACGGGATCTCGGGAATGAGGATGATGTCCGCGCCGCCGGCCAGGCCGCCGTAGAGCGCGATCCAGCCGGCGTGCCGGCCCATCACCTCGATGACCATGGCGCGCTTGTGGCTCGAAGCGGTGGTGTGCAGCCGATCCAGAGCATCGGCGACACAGGCCACGGCGCTGTCGAAGCCGAAGGTCATCGACGTCGCCTCCAGATCGTTGTCGATCGTCTTGGGCACGCCGATCATCGGAATGCCGGCGTCCCAGAGCTGTTGCGCGGTGGTCAGGGAACCATCGCCACCGATGGCAATGACGGCATCAATCTGCAGCCGGCGCAGGGTCTCACGAGCCTGTTCGATGATTTCCGTGGGAATCACCGCGCGATCGCCTTCGCCGACCTTGGCCACGAAATGGCCGCGATTGGTCGTGCCGATGATCGTTCCCCCGAGCTGCATGATCCCCGCGGTGCGCGCGATGGTGAGCGGGATAAAGTCGCCGGGCGGCAGCAGGCCCTCAAAGCCATCGACAAAGCCGAAGACTTTCCATTTTCGATTGCTGGCGGCCCGCACCACGCCGCGCAGCACGGCGTTGAGGCCGGGGCAATCGCCACCACTGGTCAGGACACCGATGCGTTTGGGAATTTCCATAGGTCAGGGTTCAGCGCGGAGGTTTCCAACCTTTGGCGGGCCGGCCGGCGGCGGCCCACGAGTCGTAGTCCTGCCAGCCGCGGGCGAGCAGGGACTGCGCGAGGGGAAAACGGTTGGGTGCGCCGAGGACCACGACATTGAGCCGGCGCGGCGTAATGACGCTGGTATCGCCTTCCTGGCGGCTCTCCGGCGGCTTGGGAGCGGAGATGATGACGCACTGGCCGGCCCGGGCGGTGGTGCCCGTCTTCACACCGTCGATGGCATTGATGCCGAGCAATTCATTGGTATTGCGCAGCAGAAAGGCGCTCTGGCCGCCACTGGCGGAAAGGATGGTGATCTTTCGCTCCCGCTGGGAGACGTAGAAGCGGAAGGCGGAATTGGTCATCGCGTAGGACGTCAATTTCGCCAGGTCTTCCGCGGTCGAGTAGGGCACGGAGCGTTCCAGCGTGTCGAGGCCGTGGGGGTTGAGGAATTTAGTGTTCTTCATCTCGCGCGTCCGGGCCAGGGCGTTCATCTGCACGACGAAACTCTCGACCGGTCCGTTCGAGCCCCCGATCGCCTGGCCGACATGGTAGGCAAGAGTGAGCGCCGCGACGTTGTCGGATTGCATGAGTGCGGCGTAGAGCAAATCGCGCAGCGAGCAACGGTCGCCCGGCTGCAGGCCCGCACCCTGGGCCGCGGCGACCTGCGCCGCGCCATCCGGCACGGTGGCCAGTTGTCCGAGATCGGAGTTGCTCGCTTCGCTCCAATCGAGCACCACCATGGCGGTGGCAATCTTGGTCAGGCTGCCGATGGGCAGCTTCTTGTCGCCCCGATACTGCTCGAGGACGAAGCCGGTGGTGTTGTCGGCGATGACGTAAGCGGCGGCATCGCCCGCGCGGCTGGGGACAGCAAAGGCGAGCAATGTCAGGAGCAGCGCCACAGGCGCGAATTGCGAAATTGCCATGAAAGATGCTCAGGCATATAGCGAGCAGCGCCCGATTGGCAAGTAGGACATCGGCTCGCAAAAATGAAATCGAACTTGCGTCTTTTCGAAATCCCCGGTGTTTTTACGCAGATTATCGCCTTTGCTCATTATGAAAACCATCTCTTCCCAGCTCCCCATCGCTTCCTTCTGCCTTTCGGCCCTCTTCTGCCTGGCGACATTGCCTGCGGCCCGCGGCCAGGTGCCATCGTCCACGCCGCCGCCCGGTCCCCCGAAAGTGCGCATCATCGTTAAGGAGAACATTATCATGACCACCGCTGGTGGCAGCCTGGGCGGGAGCACGCCCAAGCCGGCCGCGGCGGTTGGGAACGCTCCGCTCGCCAAGCTTCCACCGGCTGCCTCCGAGGCGGACAAGTTCACCCGGACGACCAAAAAGTCCCTGGATATCGCGTTGGTGAACCTCACGACGGCCAGCATGGACGTCAACGTGAAGACCACTTTTTTGGCCAAAGACGAAGCCGGCAAACACGAGGTGCTTCCGGAGAAAACCGTGGACAACAAAGTGACTCTTCAGCCTGGGGCTCCGCAGAGCTTCACCACCGAGGAAGTCAGTTTCACACATACCGCCGCCCATCGGCCCGTGGTCAAAGCCGCCAAACCGACGGGACGCGGCCCGGTCGCGACCGTCGAACCTGCTTCCGGCCACGCTTACTTCGGCTATAAAGTGGAGGTGTTCCAGGGGAACGACCTTGTCGGCACCGCGTTGAGTGACACCGCGATGAGCGAGATTCACTAGCCGGCTACCGCGGGGCCTTGACCACCTCGATCTTGCGGTAATCCTTCTTCACGACCCGCCCCCCCCGGGCCCCCCGGCGCGGTTTCGCTTCGCCGAGCGCGAGGGCCATGAATTCGCCCTGGCTGCTGCGATGCGCGCCGTCCTTTCTCGCCGGCACGCGCGTGTACCGCCCGTCGCTGCTGAGGACGCTGGCCTTGACGTTGTCGGCCAGTTGCGCGGCGAGGATCTGCCTGATAATGCGTTCGCGCAGCGCCGGCTCTTCGATGGGAAAGACGATCTCGATGCGGCGGAAAAAATTCCGCGGCATCCAGTCGGCGCTCCCCAGGAAGACCTTCGGCAGGCCTCCGTTCTCGAAGTAAAAAATGCGGGAATGCTCGAGGAAGCGGCCAATGATGCTGCGCACTTTGATATTCTCGCTCACCCCCTCGACCCCCGGGCGCAGGCAGCAGATACCCCGGATGATGAGGTCGATCTCCACCCCGGCCTGGGAAGCGGCGTACAGCGCCACGATGATCTCCTGATCGACGAGCGAATTCATCTTGGCGATGATCCGCGCCGGCTTCTTCGCCGCGGCGTTTTCGGTTTCCTTTTTGATCAGCGTCATCATCGCCTCGTGGGTCGTGAACGGGGAGATGATGAACTTCTTGGCGCCCTGGAAATGAGATATGCCCGTGAGCAGATTGAAGAAATTCGTCGCGTCTTCGCCGAAATCGGGATGCGCGGTAAAGAAGGAGAGGTCGGTATAGCCCTTGGCGGTGCTCGGGTTGTAATTGCCCGTGCTGAGGTGCACATAGCGGCGCAGCCCGTCTTCGTCCCGCCGGACGACCAGGGCGATCTTGCTGTGCACCTTGTGGTGGACGATGCCATAAACGACGTGCACCCCCGCCTCCTCGAGGCGCCGCGCCCAGAGGATATTGTTCGCTTCGTCGAAGCGGGCCTTGAGTTCAGTGACCGCGGTCACCTGCTTGCCGTTCTTCACCGCGTCCATCAGCGCGCCGACAATGCGGGGATCGCCGCCCGTGCGATAGAGGGTCTGCTTGATGGCGAGCACGTTCGGGTCCTGTGCCGCTTGTTCGAGAAAATCGACGACGCTGCCAAAGCTCTCGAAGGGATGGTGGACGAGGACGTCGCGCTGCCGGATGATCGGAAAAATGTCCTGCACCCCGCGAAAAGCCGGCGCCGTGGGCGCGACGAAGGGTTTGTCGCGCAACTCCGGCGAATGGTCGCCATTATAGATGACCATCAGCCGCGTTGGATTGAGCGGCCCATCGATGAGATAGAGATCCTCTTCGGTCAGTTCGAGGGTTTCGAGCAGATACTGGTAAATCTCGGCCGGGCAGCCCGCGTCCACCTCCAGGCGCACCGCGGCGCCGCGGCGGCGGTTGTGAAGCTCGTTTTCCACGGCCTTGAGCAGGTTGCCGATGTCCTCCTCATCGATGTAGAGTTCGCTGTTGCGGGTGACGCGGAAGTGCCAGAAGCCGAGGATCCTGGTTCCGGGGAAGAGGTCGGCCAGATAGTGCCCGACGAGATGGCCCAGATAGATAAAATCGAGCTTCTCGTCTTCGCGCGGCAGGCGCACCAGGCGTGGCAGCACCCGCGGCACTTGCACCACCGCCATCCGGCGCTCCGTCTCTCCCTCGCGTTCGATCTCCAGGTGCACGACGATATTGAGCGACTTGTTCAGAAGCTGGGGGAACGGGTGCGAGGGATCAATGCCCAGCGGAGTCAGCACGGGACGCACGTTCGCGAAGTAATACTGCTCCACCCACGACCGGTCGGCGCCGCTCAAGTGCTCGTAATCGAGAATGTGGATGCCGTTTTTCGCCAGGGCGGGGAGCAACTCCTCGCGCCAGCAACGGTACTGCTGGTCGATCATCCGCCGCACCTGTTTGTGGATGGCGCGAATCGTCTCGCTGGCGGTCTTCCCGTCGAAACTGCGCTCGACGATGTCGCTTTCCACCTGTTGCTTCAGCCCGGCGACCCGAACCTCGAAGAACTCATCGAGGTTTGAGGAGGTGATGGTAAAGAATTTGACCCGTTCGAGCAGGGGATTGGCCGGGTTCAGCACTTCATGCAGCACCCGCTGGTTGAAAGCCAGCCAGCTCAGCTCGCGGCTTAGGAAGTGCGCGGTCGAGTAATTCTTCATCGGGGCGGCGAAACTACTGGGCCGATGGCCTCGGGAAAAGAAACATTCTTGGACGCCCTCCCGGTCACCTCGGTGCGACCCCGCGACATTCTGCCCATCCCTGCTTTTTGGACGCCCTCTTAGCGCGGATTGGAGACGCCGTCCTCCGGCGTCTCGTAACTCATTTCCAAGCCCAACCCGCGCGGCGGCGGATCATTGATGGGATGATGGAGATGACCGCCATTGAATCCCTGCGGGCCAGACCCGGCGGGATCGAATTGCAGGGGGAGGAAATGGACGAGGAACTCGCCTTTGGATTTGTCGAGCGGCTCGACGCGGACCCGTTGATTCAAGCGCTTGCCGGCAAAGATGGCGTCCACTTTGGCGGCGTTCCCGGTTTGGGCATACGCTGGAACCTGGATTTTCAGGCGGGGGTCGAATTGCTTCCCGACCGCGGAGCCGGCATCGGCGATGGCTTGGGCAACCTGGTGGTAGCTGACCACGTGAGAGTCAAAGCGCACCTCCGCAAACCCGTGCGCGGTGTCGACGCTGACTTTCCGCACACTCGGCAGTTTCTTGATTGCAGTGTTGATGGCGTCCTCGTCCTTCTGGCCGGTGAGACCTGAAAGATGAAAGCATGCTTATCCGGTTTGTTGACAAATACTCTGGACGGCGATTTTGTAAATCTCCAAGCTGGCCGGCCTATGAAATTTTTCATCGGCGGCCGGTACCTCTCGCACAACGGGTTTAGCGTGCGAGTGATTGAGGATCTCCGGGGTGACGACGTGTATTGGAGCGACAAGTTCGGCCCCGGAAGATGTAGCCGCGTGACGTTTAAAAAATGGGCCGCCTCGATGTCCCCCGACAGCCCTCCAGCGCCGTTAATCGTGGCACCCGCCACGCGGATTACGCATGAAGCCATTTCAAACGTACAAAAGGAATTCGAGGCGATGCTAAAACTTCGGGATTTGGTCCCAACGTTTAGGGTCGAACCCGCCGAATCGGCAGCGGGATTGCGCCTAATGACGCTGAACATGAGTCTCAATATGCTGGGAACGGCGATGCAGGAATTATCGGCGAAAAAGCCCGGTGCGCGGCTCATTCAAATAATCACGCGCGTTGATACGGATGCGGAATTGGTCCAGCGGGCGATTTCTTCGCTGATCGAGACTTTGGATGCGCCCGCCCTAGCGCCTTTAGGAGAACCCGGCAGGCAACTAATGGAGTCGCTAGCTGATGGCACAGTTCGGATAGGTCGCCTTCGATCCTATCTAGGGTCGTGCCTAGGCCGATGAGCAAATTGTGTTGGCCGCAGAAATGGCATTTACTGGCGTCGATCGCTGCGATTGCCGCTTTAACGTGCGCTGTTTTTCGTTTGGTTTGCATGGTTGTTTTTTTGTGGTTGGTGGAGTCGGAAAATGTGATGCTTTGGTGATGAGCAACGATCCCAAGCCAGAGGAACGCATGCGCCGCATGCGCGAAATGTTCGCCAAAGACCTGACGATTTTAGCCGAGGATTATGAGCACTTTTCGGGCGTTAGCCTGGGTGCTTCCAGTCGCCGGAATAAAGGCTCGCGTAGGTCGGCGGCGTCGAATGAGCCGCTAGACCCAGAACGGAATTGAAGGCCGTCATCGGGTAGAAGCGGCGGTTAAACCTGAAGACGTACTCATTGAGGTAGGCTTGCAAGTGCTGCGGCTCAACGCGGCCGTGATGGGTGCCATGGAGCCACGTCTTGAGGTTGGAAAATACCAAATGGATCATGGGAAGGTGCGACTCGGCCTTCTCGGGATCGCCGCACAAGTCCAGCGGCGCGTGGTTGAATCCCAACTCTTTCAAACCGAAATATCCGATCCAGCCGTCTGTGCGGACCACGGCTCCCGGAGCGACATTGGCGCTCACGAAATTAGTGAGAACGTCGGCAGCTCGACTCGGGATGGTGCTCAGCCGTAGACGACCGGCATAAACGCATCGCCGAAGTGGTTTGCCGCCCTCATGGTGCTGACGCCCCGTGCCCGCGCGCTCTTCCTCAGCCTTGCGCAAACGGACTTCCACGGCTCCGATGACGCGCGTCATATTGTGCATGCCTCGCCCCTCCCCGCGCGTCTCTCCCCCTACGAAGCATTCATCGATCTCGACAGGATATTCGCCGCCGATCATGTCGCGCTCGGGCCGAACCATTCCGGAGCGTAGTTTGTGGAGAATTTGAAAGGCGGTCTCGTAGCGGGACAAGCCCAGTTGGCGCTGGAATTGGAGGGCGGACTGGCCCGGCGTTTGCGTCGTGACCAAATACGCGGCCCAAAACCAGATCGACAGCGGGGTATGCGTCTTGTGCATCACCGTTCCGGCGGTCAATGACGTGTTCTTCTGGCAACCTCGGCATCTCAATACGACGGAGGTGCGAGTCGGAAAACGGTATGGCTCGCCCTGTTTTCTGCAAATGGGGCAAGTGAATCCAGCCGGCCAGCGGAGCGCTTCGAGATATTTCTCGCAAGCGTCGTCAGTCGGGAACACCTTCTGAAATTCAGGAAGGGTTGTGGGAAAACCGCGAGGGTCCATGGAGAGAGCTAAAAATCAGAAATTTGCTTTGTCAACAAACCGGATAAGCAGGCATGCAACATCGGCGGATGGCGCTCTCATTGTCTGATTGTCTTGGCCGCGTTCCTGAGCGAGAAAGATGCATGACCAAGTTCCTCTCTTCTCTAGAGCGGCAGTCGCGGTCGGCCCTCATCGCCGTGTCGCTGTCGATTGTCGTGCTGGTGGGGGTGATCGATTACCTCACGGGTTACGAGATTTCCTTGTCGATCTTTTACCTTGCGCCGATCGCCCTCGCCACCTGGCACGTCGGGCGGCGTTTTGCGTGGCTGGTCTCGGCGCTCAGCGTCATTAGCTGGCTGGCCGGTGACCTCGCCGCGGGGGCGACTTATGCGAATCGCTTCGTGCCCATCTGGAACGTGGTGATCGCGATGGCCTTTTACCTCGTCATCGTCGAGGTGCTCGCAAACCTGCGCACCTTGCAAGACCAACTCGAAGCCAGGGTCGCCGAGCGCACCAGGGACCTGACCGAGGAAATGCACAAGCGTGAAGAAGCCGAAAAGGAGCTGCTCGCGGCGGGCGAACGCGAACGCCGGCGCATCGGCCAGGACCTGCACGACAGCCTCTGCCAGCACCTCACGGCCACGGCCATGGCCGGCCAGGTCCTCGGCGAAAAGCTCGCCGGGCGCTCGCTGCCCGAGGAAGCCGATGCCCGCCGGGTGGTGACCCTGGTCGAGGACGGCATTGTCCTGGCGCGCAGTCTCGCGCGCGGCCTGGCGCCCGTGGAACTCGAAGCGGAGGGCTTGATGGCCGCATTCCGGGACCTCGCCACGACGACGACCGGCAACTTCCATATTGACTGCCTCTTCGAAGCGCCGCATCCGGTCCTGGTCGACGATTCCACGATCTCCACGCATCTCTTTCGCATCGCCCAGGAAGCCGTGAGCAATGCCATCAAACATGGGCGCGCCCGGCGCGTTACCATCGGCCTCTCCCAGGAGGCCGATGATATCCTGCTCGAGGTGCGCGACGACGGCTCCGGCTTCCGCGAACCTCCACTCAACGGCCAGGGCATGGGCCTGCACATCATGCGCCACCGGGCGGCGATGATCGGGGCGAAGCTGGCCATCCGCCGGGCCCCGCCGGGCACAGTCCTGAGCTGCCGGCTCCGCGGCGATCACGCCGTCGAGGAGGCCGCATGACGCAACCGGCACCGGAGACCGCCGGGCGGCGGCGGGTCTATTTGGTCGATGATCATCCGCTCGTGCGCGAATGGCTGACGACGCTGATCAACCAGCAGAAGGACCTCGTCGTCTGCGGTGAAGCCGACGATGCGCCGCGCGCCTTGCAAGCCATCGAGAGCCTTCAGCCGGACGCCGCCGTGGTGGACGTGACCCTCTCCAGCGGTTCGGGAATCGAGCTGGTCAAGGACTTGAAGCGTCTGGCGCCGAAAGTCGCGGTGGTCGTCTTGAGCATGCACGACGAAGCACTTTACGCCGAGCGCGCCCTTCGCGCCGGCGCCCGCGGCTACGTCATGAAACGGGAGACCACGCGGAAAATCATCACGGCCATTCACGAGGTCCTCTGCGGCCGGCTTTATGTCAGTGAGGAATTTCGCACGTTGCTCACCGAGAAACTCATCGAGGGCAAGGCGAGCGAATCACCGATGGACCTGTTGAGCGACCGCGAGCTGGAAGTATTTCGCCGCCTCGGTCGCGGCCAGGAAACCCGGCGCATTGGCGAGGCGCTGGGCATCAGCATCAAGACCGTCCAGGTCTATTGCGGGCGGATCAAAGAGAAGCTGAACCTGGCCAATGCCACCGAACTGCTGCGCGAAGCAATGCGCTGGTGCGAGACGGAGGGGAAAGGCTGACGCGGACCGTCCCACTCCTGCTCCCGCCCATTTTGCCGGCCGGCATGGCGCGGTCATGAGCCGCGGCCATGGCCGGCGGGACAGCCTGGACACTCCCTTCTCTTTTTCTCTGGCTCTTGAGAGAAAAAAGTAGAAAAAGGGACTAAGAAATTTCCCGCTCGGCATACGGAAGTTGAGTTTTCCGCAGTCTGCGGTACGCTTTCCAATGAAGCTCCCCGTCGTCAATCAACCCGTCAGCATGGTCATCCGAGGGAAATCCCATACCGTGACCTGCACGGATGTGTTTGATGGGGGCTACGGCTACTATTTCGACGCCCTTTTTCCCAAACGCACCCGCCTGACCTTCACCGCCGGAGACCGCTGCGCCATTCCCGAGCTCGGGGAGCGCTGCCTGGCCGACTTTGTCAGTTATCCGACGAATACTTCCACGACGGTGCGCTTTCTCATTTCCAAATAGCCCGGCGTTCTCTCGCGGGTCTCGCAGGTGACCGTTATGTCCATTGGATCCAGTCTGAGAAATCTATCCAAGTCCAAAACCGATTGCGTGCTGGGAGGCGTCTGTGGCGGGTTGGGCGCGCACACCCCGATCCCGGCCTGGATCTGGCGCGCGGCATTCCTCTTTGCCTTGTTATTCCTCGGCAGCGGCGGCCTGCTTTATATCATCCTCTGGATCGCGCTGCCGGAGGAAAAGGGTCCGCCGCCGGCGGACGGTTGACGATCTTCGACACTCGGCGGAATCATTCGCCGCTCGGGTGACTTCGATTTCTCTCCGTTCCTGATCCGCGCGGGCGCCCGCGCCCCTTGTTCGATGACTGGCGCGACTTACCCGAGGGGCGAACCTGCGGCCGGATCGTCCCATCGTCCCATCGTCCCATCGTCCCATCGTCCCATCGTCCCATCGTCCCATCGTCCCATCGTCCCATCGTCCATTCGCGTTACCCATTCGTCATTCGTCATTCGTCATTTTCCATCCTCCCAATGCCCCGCCTTGACAGCGGCCTCCAACTTGCGCTGTTGATCGCGCCGCCCCCGCCTCATGCCCACCGCCGCCACCCAGCGCATTTTCACCTCCCGCGGGTTCTTCGTCCTCGCCGCCGTCGTTCTGGCCTTGCGCGTCGCTTACGCCATCAGCCTCAAATTTGACATCGACGAGCCGCAGCACGTGCACGTCGTCTGGGCGTGGGCCACCGGGAGACTTCCCTATCGCGATGTCTTCGACAATCACGCGCCACTCTTCCAGTTCTTGTGTGCGCCGCTGTTTCGCGTCATCCCCGAGCGGGCGGATATCGTGATCCCGATGCGCTGGGCCATGCTTCCGCTCTATGCGCTGGCCGTCGGCGCGGTCTATCGTCTTTGCGCGGTCTTTTATTCCAGGCAACTGGCCCTGCTGATCGCGGTCAGCGGCACGCTCCTGCCACGATACTTCCTGAAGTCGGTGGAATTTCGACCCGACGATCTCTGGGCGGCCCTCTGGTTCCTCTCCCTGGCCATCCTCATGGACGGCCCGCTCACCGTCCGGCGCTCGCTTTGGTTCGGCTTCTGCCTGGGCGTCTCCTTTGCGGTGTCGCTCAAGACCACGCTACTCGTGCTTACCCTTGGGCTCGCGCTTGTCATTCTCCTGGCCCTCAAGCTCCTGGATAAGACGGGCCGCATCGACGGGAAGCTCCTGGCCAAATGCGCCGCCGCCGCCGCTCTCGCGGCATTACTGCTCCCGGCGGTCGTGGCCGGCGGTTTCTGGCTGAAAGGATTATGGCCTGAGTTCTCCTACGGCCTCGTCAAACACAATGTCATTCCCCAGCTAAAGCACTGGCGCGATCCGGGTTACCTGCACGCGTGGTTTCCGCTCACCCTGGCGGGCTTGCTCGTCAGCGCGACGATCATCTACCGGCGGAGCATCCATCCGGAATTGCGGGATCGCATGGTCTTCACTTTCTTGCTGCCGGGATGCTATGTCCTCTGGCTCTACGGCTTTTGGCCGGATGTCCCGCGCGAGGACGATCTCCCGCTCTACCCATTGCTTCCGCTGTCGGGCTGTCTGCTGGCCGGTGCGCTGCTGCCAAAGGGGGGCCGCGCGCCGCTCCGACGTTTCTCCACCGGCCTGGCCTGGCTGGTCATCGTCGTCCAGCTCGCCTGGCTGTTCGTCTCCCGAAGACCGCTGCGGCGCGAGAACACCGATCAAATTGCGGAAATCTCCACCCTCCTTCAGCTCGTCAAGCCGGACGAATTCGTCATGGACCCCTTGGCCGGGGCCGTCTATCGCCAGCGCCCGTTTTTTTACGCCTTGGAGACGATTACCAAAACCAGAATGCGCTACGGTCTCACCGAAGACACCATTCGCCAGCGCCTCATCGACACCGGCACCAAGGTGGCCATGCCGGAGGGCATGTGGCATTACAGCAAGTCGCGGACTTTCGTCGACGCCAACTATGTCCCTTTGAAGCAGCAGGACCAGATTCGCGTCGCCGGTAAATTCCTGGTCAAAGACGATTCCACGACGGAAAACGGGTATCATTTCGATCTCATCATCCCGGCGACCTATTCGATCGTGGACCAACAAGGCCGCGTGCCGGGGATGTTGGATGGCAGCCCCTGCGATGGGCCGCGGGAACTGGGCGCGGGCCGGCACGAATTCCAGCCGTCGGGGCAACCATCGGAGCTGGCTCTCTTCTGGGACCGTGCGCTGGAGAAGGGTTATCGACCCGAGTTTTTCGACCCTGAAACTCACCCCCGCAAAAGCAAGTCGGGGAGTTAGGAACCTCATCTGCCGAAGCCAGTTGAAGGATGGGGTGGCGCGACCCGAACATCCGCGACCCACGTGTTTGCTTTGAGGCGCGAATCACCCGCTTCCAACAGACGCCCATTGATGACGACGTTGTCGAACGAGACTCCGTGGATCGGCGCGGAAGCTCCCGCCGCCATTAGCACCACGTCGGGATTGGCGGCGTGGAGGATCTGGATGTTTTTGAATGTCACCTGACTAATGGAGCCGCGAACGGTGTCGCTCGGCAACGGCGCAGCCATTTCGTACGGGCTCTCCGCATTGCCGGGGCCCAGACCCCACCCGACCCAGTTATTGAATACTTTGAGCGCCGGCCGTCGCGGACCGGTAACTTCTTCGACAACGATATTCTCGAAAAGATATCGGCTGGCGGAGCCCCTGCCATCGAGTTTCAGGCCGATCACGGGACTGGCGGATTGGTTGTCCGTGCAATGGATGACCGTGCAGTTGCGGAAGCGAATGTCGGAGGAGTCGGCGTCGGACTCGCTCATGAGGCCAAGACTGCCACCCAGGTCATTCCAGACGATGCAATCGCGAAACTCCACGTCGTGCTGCTCGCGCCAGATTTTCACTTCGAGGCTGTCATCCGCGTTGTGCGTGAAACAATTCCTGACCAGCACGCGTGACGTGCCACCGATGATGATGCCATCGCCGTTGATATAGGGGCAGAACACCTTGAGATTATCGATCAGCACGTCGGAGCCGTTGACGACATGCACACCGGCGTGGCCGGGCTCCCGCAGGACAACCCCTTCGAGTGCTAGATTCTGGCAGCCGCCCAAGTCGACGACGTCGCTGCGTTGCCCGGCCTCGAGCGCCTTGTGGCAGGAAAGAAGGCCGCGTCCGCGGATGGTGATCCGCTTCCTGTCGCGAGCATCCACCAGCGCCGGCCCGCGGAAGGCGGGCAAACCGTAAAGCTGCTCCGTCGGGCCGGAGCGCTGGTCCGGCGGGATCGGCTGGAGTTCCAGCACCGCACCGCCCGCGAGGTACAGCGTCTGCCCGTCGAGGAGCTTCACGCCCGTGATTTCATGATACCCCGGTCCAAAATAGAGGACATCCGGCGCGGCTGAATCCGGCGGGTGCTCCTCGGGCGGATTGATGAAGAGGTGCAGCGGATGCCGGATTTGCCCACCCGGCTCAATGGTGACCTGGCAGGGTTGCTTCTCGACCCGGAGGTGAAGCTCTCCGGAGCTGACCACAGGATGTAACTGAAGCGCGAGCGGACGGACGATCACGCGGCTCGTATCGATGCCCGCGTCGGCCAGCCCCGATTCCAGGCGAACGGTGATTTCAATCGGCTCATTGGCGTCGACCGAACAGAAGCTCACTGGCGAAACCGGCCGGCCCCGGAGCTTTTGCCCGGAGCCCAGATCGAATTGAAAGCTGCCGTAGACCGGCACGGGCGTGAGCGGCGCGGAGGGGTGCGCCGCGCTTCGCACCCAGACCTGGTAGTCCGCCGAATCCGGTTCCTGGTCCGGCTTGGGATAAACGGTGATGGAGGCCACGCCGGTCGAGACCAGAGCCAGCAGGATGAATAAGAGAATGGATCCCGAGCGATTCACCATCGGCTTTCCGGGATTAAGAGGGCGTCTAAGAGTTCCATGCCCCACCCACCTCAACTCTCGCCAAGTTTGAAAACGGCGCGCGCATTTTGGGCAAAGATGCGCGCTTCATCCGCCGCCGGCAACTTCAGGCTGAGCAATGCATCGCTGATGACCTGCGGTTCCACCCACGGATGATCGCTGGCATAGAGCAGACGTTCCGAGCCCATGAATTCCACGCCAAATTTCATGGCCAGCGGGAGGGGCGAAACGATGTCCAGCCAGATTTCGCGGAGATACTCGCTCGGTTTTCGCGTCAGATTTCGCGGCCCGCGCTTGAGGACGGTGACCTGATGATCGAGCCGCCCCACGATATAGGGCAGCGTGCCTCCCAGATGCGGGCAGACCAGCCGCAGCTTGGGGAATTCGTCGAGCAGGCCCGACATGATGAGCCGCGTCAGGGCAATGGTATTGTCGAACATGTTCCCAAGCGTGCTGGTCATCTCGTAACCTTTTACAAAATCGATCGTCAGCGGCTTGGCCGGATGGAGCAGGACGGGAATGTCGAGTTCGACGGCCCGGGCGAAGATCGGACGAAACTCCGGCTCATCGGGAAATCGTCCCGCCAGATTCGTGTAGAGCAGGAGCCCTTTCATGCCCAGGCGCTGCACGCAGCGGTCCAGCTCGAGGAGCGCGGCTTTGACCTCGGGGAACGGCAGCACGCACAGGCCGAAGAAGCGCGTGGGATGGTCCCGCGTCACTTGCGCGATAAAATCGTTTGCCATTTGGGCGACGGCGACAGCGTCATTTCCGAACCATTCCGGACCGGGGTCGTTGATGCTCAGCGCGGTCCGGGCGATGCCGTTGGCGTCCATGGTGGCCAGCTTCGCCTGCACGTCGAGATAGTGTGGCTGAATCTTCCGGATCCATTCACCCATTTGCAGGATTCTCACCCCGTCCTTCGTCCGGACGAGCGGATCGGCCGTGCGCTTTTCCATGAGCGCGACGAGGTCGGGGCAGAAAAGATGGCTCTGGCAATCGATCTTGCCCGCGCTCGAATCGCCTGCGCGCGCGACCGCGCCGGGGAGTGTGGCGGCCAGCGCGCCCCCGGCGGCGGCCAGAAAGGCCCGGCGATCGAACCGATTCGGCGATGGTGCGGGCCGGGGAGGCATGGGGTGGGCTCCGCGAGTTTCAGCTCTGCGCGAGCAAAGCGATGGCGGATGCACCTGAAGGTTGCCCACGGCCCTGGCCCCACTCAAGAGCTTTGTTGCTCCCGCCGCTCGCGTGGGGTTTTCGGCGCCCCCGCCCGAAATCTCCGAATCGCCTTGCCATTGCGCCCCCGGCCTTTTATCCACACCGGCTGCCTTCGCGGATGCCGGCCCGGCCACGGTTCGCGCGACGTATCCTGCCAAATCCAAATCGTAATTCCTCAATCGTAAATTCCCATGTCTCTCACCACCATCGTCGATGTTCACGCGCGCCAGGTCATTGATTCGCGCGGCAATCCCACGGTCGAAGCCGATGTCGTGCTCGCGGGCGGCGCGACGGGCAGCGCCATCGTGCCCAGCGGCGCCAGCACCGGCGAAAATGAGGCTTGGGAGTTGCGCGACGGCGTGCCGGACCGCTGGGGCGGCAAGGGCGTGACCAAGGCGGTGGCGAACGTCAACAAGGTCATCGCCAGGGCGGTCGAAGGCCTGGACGCCCTCGACCAGGTCGGCGTGGACAAGACCATGATCAAGCTCGACGGCACCAGGAACAAAGCCAAACTCGGCGCCAACGCCATTCTCGCCGTTTCGCTGGCCACCGCCAAGGCCGCGGCCAACCAGCTCGACCTGCCGCTTTTCAAGTACCTCGGCGGACCCAACGCCAAGGTCCTCCCCGTGCCCATGATGAATATCGTCAATGGCGGCGCGCACTCCGACGCGCCGGTGGATTTCCAGGAATTCATGATCGTGCCGAAGAATTTCCCGAGCTTTTCCGAGGCGTTGCGCGCGGGGACGGAAATCTTTCATGCGCTCAAGAGCGTGCTCAAGGGCCGCGGGCTCTCGACGGCGGTGGGTGACGAGGGCGGTTTCGCGCCGAACTTTGAAAGCGTCGATGACGCGCTCGAGACGATCGCCGCGGCGGTCAAGAAGGCCGGCTACAAATTTGGCAAGGAGGTGTTCATCGCGCTCGATCCCGCGTCTTCGGAATTCTACGACAAGACGAAGAAGGCCTACGTCTTCAAGAAGAGCGACGGCTCGAAGCGCACCGCCGAGGAACTGGTGGAATACTACGTCGCCTTGCAGAAAAAGTTCCCGATCATCTCGATTGAGGACGGCTGCGCGGAAAACGACTGGGCCGGCTGGAAAAAGCTCACCGACGCGCTCGGGGCGACCACGCAGATCGTCGGGGACGATCTCTTCGTGACCAACGTGGAATTCCTCAAGAAGGGCATCGAGACCGGCACCGCCAACTCGATCCTCGTGAAGGTCAACCAGATCGGTTCGCTGACCGAGACGCTCGACACCATCGAGCTGGCCAAGGAAAACAAGTACACCGCGGTCATTTCCCACCGCTCGGGCGAGAGCGAAGACAATACCATCGCCGATATCGCCGTGGCGACCAACGCGGGCCAGATCAAGACCGGTTCCCTGAGCCGCACCGACCGGATCGCCAAGTACAACCAGCTTTTGCGGATCGAAGAAGAATTGGGTGACAACGCCGTTTATGGCGGTAAGATGCGCTGAGTGAGCGCGGCCCACGGCCCCTTTCAACAAAATTCTCCGCCTGGGGGAATCTGGTATTTCCTCAATCGGCTGCTTTGCGTCCTCATCGTTCTGGTGCTGGGCGCGATGGCCGCGTACCATTTTCTGCCGGAAGTTTCCAAACGGCGCGACCAGCAGGCGCGCGTCGAGGAATTGAAGCTCGCGGTGGAAAAGCAGCGGCAGCTTCTCGTGCGCAACCAGCGCATCGAGGAATTGCTGATGCACGATCCGGACTACCTGGGCCTGGTGGCTCGCGACCGTCTCGATCTCATGAAGGAAGGCGAAACGATCTACCGCTTCGATCCGCCGAAGCCGGATAAATCCAATATGCGCTTAAATCGCTAAGAGGGCGTCTAACGCTTCGCTTTAGTTTTAAGTGTTACGTTTTAAGTTTTAAGAAAGGCGGCTGCGATGCTCAAACCGTGTGCGGGCGCTCCAGAACGCGCGCTGCTGAATAATACTTAAAACTTAACACTTAAAACTTAAAACTCGTCCGACCGCATCGACACCCAGCCGTCCCAATTTTACCTTTATTCACACCATGTCCTTCGACCCTCTATCGATCAATATCGACCAATTGAAATCCCGAATCGGCGAACTGCGGAGGTACCTTTGACTTCCCCAAGCTGCAGGCGCGCCTCGCGGAACTCGAGGGTTTGATGGCCGAGCCCGATTTCTGGGCCAACAAGGAGCGGGCGCAAAAGAACGTCGAGGAAGTGTCCACGCTGCGCGGCAAGGTCGGGCCGCTGCTCACGCTCGAGCGTCAGATCGAGGATCTGCCCGTGCTCGTCGAACTCGCCCGCGAAGCCAACGACGCCGGAAGCCTCGCGGAAGTGGAGAAGGAGAACCGCGCCGTCGAAACCGGCCTCGCCGACTTTGAGCTGAAGATGCTGCTCAGCGGACCCAACGACCGCTGCAACGCCTTCCTCACGATCAACTCCGGCGCCGGCGGCACCGAATCCTGCGACTGGGCGGACATGCTCCTGCGCATGTACCAGCGCTGGATCGAGCGGCACGGATTCAAGAGCCAGCTCATCGACATCCAGCTCGGCGAAGAAGCGGGAATCAAGTCCTGCACGCTTCAGGTCCTCGGTGAATATGCCTTCGGTTATCTCGCCACCGAGCGCGGGGTCCACCGGCTCGTGCGCATCTCGCCGTTCGACGCCAACAAGCGGCGGCATACGTCCTTCGCCGGCGTGGACGTGGTGCCCGAACTCCCGGAGAGCGCGCCGATTGAAATCAACGAAGCCGAAATCGAAGTGGACACGTTTCGCAGCGGCGGCAAGGGCGGCCAGAACGTCAACAAAGTCGAGACGGCGGTGCGCATCCGGCATCTTCCCACCGGCATCGTCGCCGCCTGCCAGAACGAGCGCAGCCAGCAAAAGAACAAGGTCACGGCGATGCGGATGCTCCAGGCCAAGCTCCAGCAGATCGAGGTCGACCGGCAAACCGCGGAAACCGCCGCCGCCTACGGGGAGAAATCCGACGTGAGTTTCGGCAGCCAGATTCGCAGCTACGTCTTCCAGCCGTACCAAAAGGTGCTCGACCTGCGGACCGGCGTGGAAACCAGCAACATCCCCGCCGTCATGGACGGAGACATCGATGCCTTCATCCAGGGAAAACTCCGCGGGCTAAAGCGCGAAAAAGGCGCGGCGGACGAGGAATAGCAACTCACAAAAACCCCTGTTCAGCGTTTCTTCTTCGTGGACGGTTTGAAATAGGTTTTCCACAGTCGGTACGCTGTGAGGACCCGTACCGCCAGCAATCCTGAATCATTAAAGGCGAGCGCCAGCGCGTCCTGATCTGCATCCAAAATACCGGTGTCGGAGGTAACGAGCACCGGAATATTTGCGATCGCTGTTTCCGACAAAATGCGTGCATCGTTTATCTCGCCGTCCGGCAGGACGTTCCGCGCGTCCGCAATGTTTATGAAGTTCGTCCGGTACTTCTTTTCTGCGTCAGTGAGTGTGATCGGCGAAATATCCCACAGGATCAGATTGTCCAATGCGGTCGTGGCTCGCTTGCGGGTTTCTTCGTCTTCATCGCTCATTAGCGCGTTCAACTCCGCCAACACCGTCGGGACACAGTGAAGCGAATACCCCATTTTTTGAAAGGTGTCCCTAAACCCAACGGCGAAGTCGTACCCAGCCGCTATATCCAAAAGAACATTAGTGTCCAGCGAGAGGCGTTTGCTGTGCTGACCGTCCGCCATAAATTCGGCCCATTGCCGTCTTTGTCTGCGCCTCAACCTGCTCGTCTGTCATTGGGTTGAGCCGCTCTCTGGCTCTCCTCGCCATCTCGTTACTCTCCGTACGCTCTGGATATTCCGGGGGCGTTTGAATGACGGGAGCCGCCGGCCTCGATTTTTTGGAAGTGTCTTTGGGCGTGGACATGGTTTGCTTAGGAGCAGGCGATGCGCCAAACCAATGGCTCTAAAAGTTTGATGTAGTTCAGGTTCTCTCCAAACTTCGCTCAGGGATCATCTGAGCGGTTGGGGTGTGATCCCAACGCGAAAAAGCTACCCTTTCGCGGAATTTACACAAGGAAATCTGTCCATTTGGACAATAATATTTGCGAGATCACCAAGGCTGCATCCGGCGGGACGCCGGACTCGGGCTCGCCCATTTCCGGCCTTCCGCTATTCCCCTCCGCCTCCTTGGCGGGCGGGACGCCCACCCTGCCCGGGCCATCCTTTCGCCCGTCACGGAATAATCAACGTCATCCCCGCCTTGATTTTCACCGTGCCATCCAGGGCGTTGAAATTTGCGTCCTGAATATCGCGAGCGCGCGCGGAAGTCTGGTAAAAGCGCCGCGAGATTTTGGCGAGGGTGTCGCCGGACTGCACGGTATAAGTGCGGGCCCCCGGTGGGATGGGTTTCTGCACGGGCTCGCCCTTGGAATTGACGGCGCCCGCCGGCAGCGCCTTTTGCGCGTGTAACTCGGCCAACTGCTCGCGCAGGATTTGGTTCTCGTTTTTCAGGCGCACGGCATCCTGCTGCGTGAGGGGGGAGCCGTTGGAAAGCTTGGCCAGCACCTTCGCTTCGCCCTCTTTCCGGAAGATTTTCGCGTCCCGGGTGTGCGGACCCGAGGGCGCCAGTTCGAGGTAACGGTTGATGTGGTGCAGCGCATCGATCGGGTCCTTGAGTTTGTCGTCGTAGAGCAGGGCAAGCTTGTAGTGCGCCTCGGCGCTCTTTGGTGTGCCATCGAGGGCGGCTTCGTAGGCCGCGATGGCCCCGCGGTAGTCGCCGGCGGCGGTCTTTTTGTCACCGGCGATCACATCCTCGGTGCTCCCCTTGTCGAAAAGCCGGTCGCAAGAAGCCAGCGTCAGCACCGCCAGCGCGAGCAGCGCCCACCGTAGGGTCCGGAGTCTGAAATGAGAGAACATTGGGGCTCGCGAATTTCTGGCCGTCGCCAAAGCGCGAGAAGGGCGCAACTCTAGAACATCCGCGACCGGCCGGCAATGACGGAGACGGCCAGGAGGGCATTTCGAGAGCGCCCAGGAGGGCGTCTAATGAGTCACCGCCCCCCGGAGTGGCCATCGTCAGGGCTTTTTTCTCGGCTCCGCTCGCTCGAGGGTTTCCACCACCGTGCGCAAGACGCGCAGACGCGCAAACCACTTGTAGTTCGCCGCGATGACCGACCACGGAGCGTCCTCGGTCGAGGTCTTCTCGAACATGTCCTCGGCCGCCGCGTTGTGTTCCTCCCATTTGCGTCGATTGCGCCAGTCTTCATCGTTGATCTTCCAGTGCTTGTAGGGATCCGCCTCGCGCCGCTTGAAGCGAAAGAGCTGCTCATCCTTGGAAATGTGCAGGTAAAACTTCAGGAGCACCGCGCCGTCATCCGTCAGCATGCGCTCAAACTCGTTGATCTCGTCGTAGGCGCGTTTCCATTCCTTTTCCGTGGCGAAGCCCTCGACCCGCTCGACGAGCACCCGGCCGTACCACGAGCGGTCGAAGATGACGGTCTGGCCGTAGGGAGCCAGCTTGTTCCAAAATCGCCACATGTAGTGGTGCTGATATTCCTCCGCGGTGGGCTTGATAATCGAATGCACCCGGAGCAACCGCGGGTCGAGCCGCTCGGCGAGGCGTTTGATGGCGCCGCCTTTGCCGGCGGCGTCCGGTCCTTCAAAGACGACCACGAGGGAGCGCCGCGCTTCGGCCAGCTCGCGGGTGAGATTGAGCAGTTTGAGCTGATATTCCTTGAGCTTGGGCTTGTAATCCTCCTCGTCGATGGACTTGTGTTCCAAGTCGTCGAGTCGGCGGCCTTTTTTCAATCCGTTCGGCTCTTTGAGCGTCGGCATGCCGGGCGTTATAGCGGTGGCGGGCGGGAGTGCAAGCGGGGTGTGTCGGCTGGCGGTGATGCGTGGAGCGGACGGGGGACGCCCCCCTTTAAACCGCCCCCGACCAGGTGAATTTCACCGGCTTGTCCACCTCGGGATGAAGGCTCTGGTGCACCGGACAGGTCAGCGCCGCGCGCTCCAGCGCTTCCCGGCGCGGATGCGTCGCGGGCAATGGCACCACGATCTCACAGGTCAGCCGCGCAATGCGCCGCACCGGCACCTGCGTCATTTCCTTCAACACGGTCACGGTCATGCCTTGCAGATCGATCGCGTGCCCTTCCGCGTAGATGCCCATGACGGTCGCCATGCAAGTGCCCAGGGCGGTGGCGACCAGATCGGTCGGTGAAAACGATTCGCCCTTGCCGTGATTATCCACCGGGGCATCGGTGATGAGCTTGTTTTGCGACGGGCCATGCGTGGCTTCGCAACGCAAGCCACCCTGGTACTGGTTAACGATCTGGATCATAGGGATGGGGAGTTTGCCGAAAAACGAATGGCGCTGGCGAGCATCGCGTGCACACCCGGTTCCACGGCGCGCAAATAACCCGCGGCATCCCGCTTCCAAAGCGCCCGGACCGCTTCCAGGTGGTCGGGCGGAAGTTCATCCGGCCGCGCGTCCGCCTCCGGATCGTACGGAAGCTCGAGGGTGACCATTGCCGGAACGCCGCCGCCGGGGAATTCGAGCCCGTAACCGCACCACTGGCCCAGCGAACCGGGGCACGCCACGTAAACCTGTTCGAGCCGGCGCTGGCCGCGGCCGGGTTCGGTGACACGAAGCCGGTAGGGCCGTCGTGCCGTGGGATCCAGGGAATCCCACATCGCTTGCGCCAGCCCGGTCGATTGCACGCCGTCCGCGTCGATCTCCGCCAGCGCCCAATGAAGGCTGACAATTTTCGCCGGGCGGGTCGCGAGAATGAAGTCGCGCAACGCCACGCTTTCCGGTTCGGACCAGGGAGCCGGACCGGGCGGGTCGTCGCCATCCGCACGCCAGTTGAAGCCGCAATTGCGGTTGAGATCAACACCGCGCGCGTTGCCGCGTGTGGCGCGCGCCGCGCCATCGGGATTCGCCGCCGGCAGGACCACGACGGGAAACTCGCGCAGCTCCGTCCACCGCGGGCCGCGCAGGAAATCTTCCAGCATGCACACGGTGGCCGGCTCGTTTCCATGCGTGCCGCCGATAAGCAGGGTGCTCCCGGCCGGCGGCGGCGAAACGGCCAGATCGAAATTCGCGTGCGCAGGAATCTCCCGCCCCTCGACGGTGCGTCCGAGGGAACGCTGGAAAATTGGGCTGCCTTGCATGGTTGGCGAGAGCATACGATTCCAGAACTTCCGATGAATGTCACCTGTGTCAGCCGCGAATTGCATCCGCGCCGCGCCTTCCGCATCAGCCGGGCGCGCCGGACGGAAGTGCGCAATGTCTTCCTGCGGCTGGAGAGCGATGGGATCGCCGGGTACGGCGAGGCCTCGCCCAACGCGTTCTACGGCGAGACCTGGGAGGGCGTCACCGCCAGGCTGGCCAGCGCTCGCGATCTCCTTCGCCCCCTCGCCCTCCACAGCGTCGCGGATATTGAACGAACCTGGGACGAAGCCTGGCGGGTGCTGGCGCCTTCGCGGGCGGCGCAATGCGCGCTGGACCTGGCGCTCTGGGACTGGCTGGCGCGGCGCGAAGGAAAGTCCGTCTCCGAACTGGCCTGGGATCAGCCGGCCCGGCCGGTGACGACCTTTGCCACCATCGGGCTGTCGAGTGCGGACGAACTGGCGGAGAAAGTCGAGGAATTGCGGGGATTTCCCCGCATCAAGATCAAATCGGACCAGGCCGCGAGCCTGGAGCCGATCCGGTTCGTGCGCGAGCGAACGCCGGCCCTCCTGGCCGTCGACGCGAACTGCGCCTGGGGCGCGGTGGATCTCCGCGGGCTGGCGGTCGATCTTGCGCGCCTCGATGTCGCCTTCATCGAGCAACCTTTGCCTCCGGAGCAGGACGCCGAAATACCGAGCCTCGCCCTCCCGGTGATCGCCGATGAAAGTTGTGTCACCGAAGAGCATGTCCCGCGGCTCGCGGAACCGTTCGCCGGTTTCAATATCAAGCTGGTCAAGTGCGGCGGCATCACTCCCGCGCGCCGGATGGTCGCGCGTGGCCAGGCACTCGGCAAACGCGTGATGGTCGGCTGCATGCTCGAGAGCAGCGCGCTGATCGCGGCCGGCGCCGCCATCGCCCAGCGCACCGACGACGCCGATCTCGACGGCGCCTGGCTTCTCCGCGACGACCCCTTCAGCGGCTGGCGATTCGACCGGGGGATTTTGCATCCACGATCGGCCCCGGGATTGGGCATCGAGCCGGAAACCGGGTTATTTCCGTAGGGACGGCGCGGCGTCCCTACCCACGACAAGTGCATGACACACTCCAAGCACTGAGCACTGAGCACTGAGCACTGGGCACTGGGCACTGAGCACTGGGCACTGAGCACTGGGCACTCCCCCCCAATCGCATCGGTCCGGCCGAGGACCATTCGTTCCCCCGGCTCACGGCGCCGCACTGGCCTTCACCACGAGCGGTTGCATCGTGCGCAGATACGCAAAAAGATCGCGCACCTGCTGGTCGCTAAAGACGTCGAGCAGGCCCTCCGGCATCAGGGAGACGCCCGCGTTTTTCAGGTCGGCAATCTGGCTGCGCGGCAGGGAAACGTTCTGTCCGTCGAGGCCGCGCAGGACGACCAGTTGCGGATCCTGCTCGACGAGGAAGCCGCTGAGGAAGCGGCCATCGCGCGTGGTCACGAGAAAACTCTCGTAGCCTTCGCGGATTTCGGCGCTCGGATTGATGATGTTGAGCAGCAAGGAATCGATGTCGTCGCGCTTGTACTTGGTCAGGTCCGGACCGACCTGTCCGCCCAGGCCGTGCAGGGTATGGCAGACGGCACACGTCCCCATGAAGACCTTGTAGCCCGCGTAGGGGTCGCCCGTGCCACCGTCCCGCAGCATGACGCCAAGCCGCTGAATCTTTTCGGTCATCTGGGCGGTCGTCGAGCGGCCCGCTGCGCCCCAGATTTTTTCGGTGCGCGCGGGCAGGTCGTCGGTCGAAAACAGCTTGATCTTGCGGACGATTTCCAGCGGCACCTGGGCGTGCGCCAGGCCGCCGTCCTCCACCGCGCTCACCAATTGGGCCGCGGACGCCGCGCGGCTCGCCAGAAGATTCAGCGCCACCAGCCGTGACTCGTTGCCGAGTTTCGGAAAATCGGCGAGCACCCTCTTCGCAATCTGCGTGTCCTCGTACGGCGCGAGTGCGCCAAGCGCGGCCTTGCGCAGCGACTCGTCCTTGGTCTTCTCCACCAAAGCAAGCAGCACCGGCACGCTGGCTGGCGCTTTCACCTCGCCAAGGATCGTGATGTATTCCAGGCGGGTTTGCGCGGGCGCTTTTCCATCGGCGATGGTCTTCAGCGCGGTGTCGATGGCTCCCGCGTCACCCTGGCGCAGCGATAGCGCGACCGAGCCAACCCCACGACGGCGCATGGCGGCCACGAGTTCTTCCGGCAACGCGGTCAGCGGCCGGCCATGGTAGGCCGCCTCGAAGCCCTTCATCAAGAGCTGCGCGTGCTCCGGCGTCGGCGCCATGTCGAAGAGCGTGGCGCAGGTCAGCAAATCCTTGCGCGCGCCGGTCTGGGCAAAGCGGCGCATCAGCCGCTCGAGCAGAAATTCCTTCACGATCGGCCGGTCCCACAGCGGCGACTCGTGAAAAAGCGCCAGCACCGCATCGCGATCGGTGTCGGCCCTGGCTTCGATCGCCCACCAGAGCAATAGCGGCACGCGCGGATCGGCGGCGTCGCCATCGTGGTCGAGCAGCGCGCGGACGATGGGCAGATCGTCCTTTGCCGGCAGGCGCTTGGCCGTGCAGGCCATTTGCGCGCGGGCTTCCACGTCCGGCTCGCGCTCCGCGACTTCGATCAGCTTTTGCGCCTCGGCCGGGCTCACCGCGTTATCGTCGCCCAGCAAACGCGCCGTCCACAGGCGCACAAACGGATCGCGGTGGTCGAGAAAGTGCAGCACCGCCGGCTCATCGAGGCCGCCACTCGAGTGCAGCGCCCACAAAAGTTCCAGCGCGTACTGCCCGTCATTCTCATCGAGCAGTTTCTTCAAAGCGGGGGCGATCGCCGCTTCGTGACGGTCGGCGATGAGACGTTGCACGGTCTGCCGCACCCATTTGTTTTCGCTGCGCAATCCCTCCACAAGCTGGGAAGTTTGCAGCTTGCCGAGATCGGCTTGCGCCGCCGGCTGGGCCTCCTTCGCGCGGAGCCGGTAAACCCGGCCGCGCGCGAGATCCAGCGGACCTTGCTGGAGATCGGAATAGGTGCGGTTGTGCGCGAGCTGCGGCACGTACCAATCCGCCAGATAGATCGCGCCATCGGGCCCGGCCTTGATATCGACCGGCCGGAACCACGGGTCGCGGCTGGTCACGGGCCGCTGGAGGTCATGCGTCTTGAACGTCGAGCCCAGCGGCGTAATCTCGGTTTCGACCACCTGGTTTTGCAGCGGTTCCGGCCCGAAAAGATGCCCGGCGTGCGCCGGCCCCAGCGCGCCACCCTCGTAGATCAGGAAAGTGTGCGTGAAGCGCTGCACCTTCTCGTGCAGCATCGCGTCGAAATAGCCGAAGGTGTACGGGTTCGAGAGCGGCCCGTGTTTGTCGAAGCCTTTGCGCAGGTACGCCCCCTGCATGTAATGAAAGCCGCGGGTGTCCCCGCCATTGTGGCCGGAAAAAATGCGGCCCTTGCTGTCGATCTCCACGCCAAAGGTGTTGCCGCCACCCTCGCAAAAGACTTCGAAGCGCCGCGTCTCGGGCTGGTACCGCCAGATCGCCTGGCCCTCGATATTGGCGATGGGGTCCTTGTCCAGGCCGGGCCGCGTGATGGCCGCCGTGACCGTGCTCCCATGCGCGCCGTAGAGCCAGCCGTCCGGTCCCCAGCGCAGGCTGTTGGCTACCGAATGGGTATCCTCCAGGCCAAAACCCGCGAGGTGCACCACCGGATCGCCGTCGGGCTGATCGGCACTATTCCTGGTGGGATAAAAGAGCAGATACGGTGGATTCAGCACCCACACACCGCCGCGCCCGTGCTCGACGGCGGTGCAGATATTGAGGCCATCAAGAAAGACGGTGTGCTTGTCGTACACGCCGTCCCCTTTGGTGCTCTCGTGGATGGTGATACGGTCGCGACCCGTGAACTGA
>Ga0302326_10001277_pt1 | contig 64712 bp, 47 predicted proteins | sample Palsa_T0_3_FD_202264 | JGI IMG/M metagenome (GOLD analysis project Ga0302326, IMG submission 202264) | Peat permafrost microbial communities from Stordalen Mire near Abisko, Sweden - Palsa_T0_3 | ecosystem: Environmental > Terrestrial > Soil > Palsa > Peat permafrost | place: Sweden: Abisko...
CTGGATCTGCTTTCGAGCGATCTGCGCCGCGACATTCGCCGCACGGGTACATCCCCTCTGCTCTCCGCGCACTTCGAGTCCTCGATTCCGGGTCTCTATTTTGTCGGGGTAGCCTCGGCGAACACCTTCGGCCCAATGATGCGGTTCGCTTATGGTGACGCCTTCGCGGCAAAACGAGTTTCCCGGCATCTCGCGAAATCAACAAGTAAATCTCCGGTACTATTGAGCCAACCGGACAGACAACAGATCTTCGAATAACGAGCGGAGAGTCGCCGCAGCACATGGACCAATTGGATTTGAGCACGAGTGAAAGCGCAAGCCCGCGTCCCAGGATTCTGTTGACGGATACGAATCGCTGGCCCGTGGTGGCGCGTCTCGCGATTGCCTTCCGCAGTCTCGAGTGCGACATTGCGGTTTTGTGTCGCACGCCGGCACATCCCGTGCAGAAGGTAAGCGGAATCAGCTGCGTGTTTCATTACGCGGGTCATGCGCCACTCGAGTCGCTGCGTAAAGCGATCGAGACTTTTCATCCCGATATCATCGTGCCTTCCTGCGATCGCGGTGTGCAACATCTTCACGAACTCCATGCAACCTCGCGGAGTTCCAATCCGAAGCTCGCCGAGTTGATCGAACGGTCGATTGGCTCTGCAGAGGGTTTCCCCATCACCTCAAGGCGCCGCGAGCTGCTGGAACTCGCGCAGTCGGAGGGCATTCTCGTTCCCAAGCTGGCGCCTGTAGAGCGGGAAGCGGACCTGCGCGAATGGAATGCCGAGCCCGGGACTCCGTGGGTAATGAAGGCAGATGGCACCTGGGGCGGCCAGGGCGTGCGTTTCGTGAACAACGCCGATGAAGCCAGAGAGTTTTTTCTGGAGTACGGCCGCCACGCAAGCGTCGCGAGCCTGATGAGGAAGCTGCTGTTCAATCGCGACTGGGATTGGGTGATGTTCGACTGGTACCACTCACAGCGGCCTGTGATTGCTCAGACGCTCATTAAAGGAAGGCCGGCGAATTGCGCGGTGGTGTGCTGGCAAGGGAAGGTTCTGGCCGGGATCGCAGTCGAAGTGGTCAAGGCCAAGGGAACTTACGGCCCGGCGACGCTGGTGCATGTGGTGCCCGGCACCGAAATGATGGAAGCGGCCGGGAAGATCGCCCGGCGCCTGCGCATCACAGGATTCTTCGGGCTTGATTTCATGATCGAAAACGGAACGGGCGCGGTGTACCTCATCGAAATGAATCCGCGGTGTACGCCGCCGTGCCCCCTCTCGCTTGGAAAGGGCAGGAATCTGGTGGCCGCGTTGTGGAGCGAGATGACAGGCCAGCCTGCGCCGTCCAACTTGCCCGAGATCGAGCAGAACTTCATTGCTTATTTCCCGAAATGTGGTAAAGGTAACGGAACTGACGTGAATCATCACGAGCCTATTCATCTGGACGTTCCGGCGGATGAACCCGAGCTGATCCGCGAATTACTGCACCCCTTGTCAGGCCGTAATGTAGTAGGGCAGCTGATCGATCGCATGTGGCGAAAGCAGAATCAGGAACCTGCGTCCGTAGCAGTATTCAAAGAGAAAGACAACTACACGAAAAAGTCGGTGCTAGGAACACTGCAGTAGATCAAGAAAAGAACTCTTATTTCGCCCGCACCAACTGATGCAGGCCTTTGACCTTCCGGCAAGAATCGAAGCGGGTTGCATCGCGCGCAGCGCGGCCTTCTGCTGGCGGCCGGCAATGAAGTATTGCACCGTGGGATCTCCAGAGAGACAGAAAGCGCAATGCGTTTTACGCAGACACCAATCGCTGGCGTATGGCTGATCGATCCAGATTTTCGCCACGATGCTCGCGGCCATTTTTTTCGCGCTTGGTGTGCGCGCGAGTTCTCCGAGCAAGGCATCGATTTTGTGCCGGTGCAGTCCAACATGGGATTCAATCTGCGCAAGGGTACTGTTCGCGGCATGCACCTCCAGGTTGAGCCCGCATTAGAGGCCAAGCTGGTACGTTGCACTCGCGGCGCGATGTTTGACATCGCGTTGGATCTGAGAAAAGAATCGCCAAGCTATAGAAAATGGTTTGGAGTCGACCTTACGTCCGAGAACGGCCGCATGCTCTATCTGCCGGAACGATGCGCCCACGGCTATCAGGCGCTGGAAGACGGAACGGAGATGCACTACATGACATCGCAGTTCTTCGCGCCGGAAGCGGCACGCGGCGTCCGGCACGACGATCCGGCATTCGACATTCGCTGGCCGCTCGAGATTTCGGCGATCTCGGAGCAGGATCGTAACTGGCCATTGATTGCGGGCTCGGCTGAGTGACTTTTTGAGCGGACCACTCGTTGCCGGATTTCCAGACCGGCGCGTAGGTTTCGCATTCGTTGTGAAGTCATGCAGACGGAATGGAGCAGCGTGAACTGCAAAGAGCCGGTATTAGTCTGGCGGCATTTAGATTTCCGAGATTTCCACGTACGAAGTTTCTTGACCGCGCCAGTATAAGGCGAAAGTGTAGACGGATACAGCCAGAAGCTCCAAACCGGCCACTATGACTACGCTTCTGTCCGGCAGCTTCAATAGAGCCTCATGCAGGAATCAGCGAAAGGCAGGAAATTAGAGATGGAAGACGAGCTCGAATCCCCACGGACGCTCATCTTTTCTCAGCGGAATCTCTCAAAGGTGCAGCCCTTTCGCTGCGCCCATTTCGAGTTTGAGGATGTGGTGTCCTCTATTGATCGAGTGAAGATTGTGGCGCCGAAGATCGAAGCGGCGAGCCGGCGGTATCTGCTCGCCAAGCGGCTCGGGTATCACACACCGATCAAGCTCCATACCGGGATCGATCGGACCCGGCTGCAGACCGATTACGATCTATTCTTCGCCATCTGCGGAAACCCGACTGACTTGTTGAGGGTTGAGGCCATCGAGAACTGGAGAAGCCACTGCCGGAAGGCGATCTGCCTTATCGACGAGGTCTGGCTCCGGGAAGTAGAGGGCTATCGCCGGTACCTTCAGATGCTCCGGAAATTCGATCTCGTTGTTCTCTACTACAGCTACAGTGTGAAGCCGATCAATGACATCATTGGTCCCAAATGCGTGTTTCTTCCCCCGGGCGTCGATACGGTTCGGTTCTGCCCCTATCCGAACGTTCCCGAGCGCAGCGTCGATGTGTACAGCATTGGGCGCAGATCGGCTGTGACGCACCGAGCTTTTCTCAAGATGGCTGCCACGGACGGTCTCTTCTATCTGCACGACAGTACGTCGGCGGATCGGGTGCTCGATCCGATCGACCACCGGGTTCTCCTTGCCAACGTCGCCAAGCGAAGCCGCTTCTTCATCGTGAATCCCGGGCTCATTGATCGGCCGGACCTGAGAGGCACGCAGATCGAGATCGGCAACAGATACTTCGAGGCCGCTGCGTCGGGCAGCCTCCTGCTTGGCGAGCGGCCAGCAAATCCGGAGTTCGACAAGTTGTTTGACTGGCCGGACGCAGTGATCGAGATGCCGTACAATTCGCCCGACGCGGAAAAGATTGTCAGATCGCTCGATCGTGAGCCGGACCGAGAGGAACGAATCCGGCGGATGAATGTGCAGCAATGCCTGCTGCGGCACGACTGGGTCTATCGCTGGGAAGCGATATTGAAGATGGTGGGCGTTCCACCGCTGCCGGAACTGGAAGCCAGGAAACGGCAGTTGCGTGAGCTCGCCGCGGGCATTTCTCCCGATGGTATTCAATCGACCGCTGGAGCACCGGCGGTTCGAGTGCCGTCGGCGCAATCTCCTTCGCTCGTCAGCTGAGCGGAGTTCGCATCCCTCCACAGTAAAGAGTAAAGGCCACTCAGTTTCCCTTTGCGCTTTGAGCCCGCTCGCCGAATGAGTAGCCCGGCGCACGGAGGCTTTCCTTTGGGCGCAGTGCGCTTGCTGGCCGGGAATTCTCATTCGCTCGTGGTGAATCGAATGAAAAAAGAGCACAATCGGATTGCGCTGCTGCATCACGCGGGCGGCGGAAATTTGGGTGACGACGCCACGCTCGAGGTCGTCATCCGGAACATCCGCGTGCGGTGGGCCAATGCGGAGATTTCAGCGTTGACCATGAATACCGGCGATACTGCAGCGCGGCATGGAATTCCTTGCTATCCCATGCGGCGGTACCAATGGGAAGTTGACGCGGATTCGACCTCGGCTGAGACAGCGGTTGTGAGTGAATCCGGGGGCCGGCTGACGAATGCGCTGCGCGCGGCGTTGCGGTTGCCGGCGGCATTGTGGAACGAAGGCGCATTTCTCGCGCGATCCTATGGGATTCTTAAGTCCTTTGATCTGCTGATCGTGAGCGGAGGAGGCCAGCTCACCGAGCGCGGCGGGCCTTGGAGTTTCCCTTACGCGATTTTTGTCTGGACGAGAATGGCCAGGCGAGCCGGCCTTCGCTGCATCTTCCTTAACGTTGGAGCGGGGCCGCTGAATCGTCCGCTGAGCCGATTCTTCGTCCGCCATGCGCTGAACGCAGCGGATTATGTCTCGTTCCGTGACCGGCAATCGCAGCAGCTGGCGCAAAGTTTGGGATATAACGGCAGCCCTCTGGTGTTCCCCGACAATGTTTACGGCATAGAGCTCGACCTTCCAGCGAGACGAGCAATCCACGGCGCGCGACCGGTGGTCGGTATCAACCCGATGCCGTACCCGTTTTGCGATCTGCCGAAGGTGCCTGCCGATGCGCAGGAAATGCAGGATCAGTTCATCGGCAAAATGGCGGATTTTACTTCGCTGCTTGCGCAGGACGGCTTTGCAATTCGATTTTTCGGGAGCGATCTCCGGTGGGATCCCCTTGAGATCGAACATCTGCGAAAAGTGCTGATCGATCGTCACAGGATTTCGCTGTCAGAGTATCTTCCGATTACTACGGTTGATGAATTGCTCGGTCGAATGTCGCAGATGGATCGTGTGGTGACGTGCCGGTATCACGGTGTTGTATTGGCGCATCTTCTGAACAAACCGGTGCTGGCGATTGCCCACCACCCGAAGGTGACTGATCTCATGCAATCGCTCGGGCTGTCGGAATACTGCGTCGACATGCTAAGCTTCGATCCGATTCGTCTAATGGATACATTCCGGTCGCTGGTTGCGAATGCTGCAGCGATCAAAGCTGGCATGGCGGAGCGGCTGGTGGAAACTCGTGAACAGTCGAAGGCCCAATTCGATGAACTATTTGGGCCGCCACGTCTATCGGCCACTCTGGTCAGAGATCTCGAACGAGCGGTGGCTTACAAGAGCCGAGCCTAACCTAGCGCTCAAAACGCCTATTCCATCAGGACGCAAGACTTTCAACGATGACGGCGAATGAGAATAACTTAGAGACGAGAAGGCCGAATAGATTTCTCGCCACGTATCTCGTCCAGCTGCAGCGAATCTGGCGCCATTTGCCGGCGTCCGCGCGGCGCCTGCGCGTTACGAACGCGTTTGCCCGTCACATCGATCGGGTGGTGCGAGTTGCATCGGACAGGAAGCAAGCATTTGCAACGTTCTTTCTGCGCAATCGAGCGGAACTCGAACTGTTGCGCCGTATCGTGGAGCGCTTGCCCCGCGGTGAGCGGCTGAAGATAACGATCCTGGCGTGCAGCAAGGGTGCGGAGGTGTACTCGATGGCGTGGCGCATTCGCACCGCGCGTCCCGACGTCATTCTGGACATTCGCGCGATCGATATCTCGCCGGAGATCGTGAAGTTTGCTGAGCGTGGTGTGTATTCGATGCGCAAGCCGGAACAACACGACATTTCCAGTGAAGAGGCGGTGCGGCTCAGCGAGGGCGTCGACAAAATTCCTTCCAGTGACCGGGGCGCATTTCTCTTCGAACGCATGACACAGGAAGAGATTGACTCAATGTTTGAAGTGCGCGGCGAAATCGCGACGGTCAGACCGTGGCTGCGCGAAGGGATTACCTGGCGAACTGGCGATGCTGGAGATGCGGAATTTCCTGCGGTGCTGGGCCCGCAGGATATCGTAGTGGCGAACAGGTTCCTTTGCCACATGGTTCCGTCCGCCGCAGAGAGATGCCTGCGCAACATCCAAAGATTCGTCAAGCCAGGCGGCCTTTTGTTCGTCTATGGACTCGATCTCGATGTACGGACGAAGATCGCTCTCGAAGGTGGCTGGACGCCGGTCACCGATTCGATCCGCGAGATTCACGACGGAGATGAGTCGCTGCGCAGCGCGTGGCCCGCGCAGTACTGGGCACTTGAGCCATTCGACGACACGCGTCCCGATTGGCAATTGCGGTATGCGTCAGTTTTTCAAATCGGCGCTGCCCAGCCTGAGGCCGCCGATCATCCGAGCCTCGCACTGAAGAACTAACCCCGCTTGGGCGAGCATCGGCCGGCGCGCTCGGGGCGAACTTCGGCGATCCACAGGCTCGCGGGCGTGGGCTCGTGCTGAATGTGGACGTGGAACCCAACAAAACAAACGAGATCCCCACTGGCAACGCCGCTTCCTGCCAGGCAGATGTGGTCTTTAGGTAAAGCGATCTACATCCTTTGAGTGATTCGTCGCGCAGGCGGGATCGAACAAAATTATCATTACTATCAGGAGCAATCGGATGAAGGTCGTTTTATTCTGCGGGGGGCTTGGATTGCGCATCCGCGATGCCGACAATATCCCCAAGCCATTGGCGCAGATCGGCTACCGGCCAGTTCTTTGGCATGTAATGAAGTACTACGCCCACTTTGGGCACAAGGACTTCATCCTGTGTCTTGGCTACGGCGCCGACTCGATCAAAAAGTATTTCCTCGAATACAGCGAATGCGTCTCGAACGATTTCGTGCTGTCTCTGGGCGGGAAGAAGATCGAGCTCTACAACAGCGACATTCACGACTGGCGGATCACGTTTGCGGAAACCGGGGTGAGCGCCAATATCGGTCAACGACTGAAGGCAGTGGAACGATATCTAGATGGCGAAGAGGAGTTCCTGGCCAACTACAGTGACGGCCTCACCGACCTGCAGTTTCCTGATCACCTCAAGCACTTTCGCGAGCAGGGCAAGATCGCCAGTTTTCTTTGCGTACGCCCGAACCTGAGCTATCACGTCGTGTCGCTCGACGAAGGCGGCAGCAATGTTTCGGGCCTCTATCCAATCAATAACGGGAGCATGCGGATCAACGGCGGCTATTTTATCTTCCGCAAAGAAATCTTCGACTACCTTGGCCCGGGAGAAGAGCTGGTCCTTGAGCCGTTTCAGCGGCTGATCGATGAAAAGCAACTCGCGGGCTACGCGTACGACGGATTTTGGGCTGGCATGGATACGTTCAAGGACAAGGAGCAACTGGAAACGCTCTGGGGCAGCGGTCAGGCGCCGTGGCACGTCTGGCGAGACGGCAAGGAAGAGCAAAAGCGTCCTGCGCCTGCGCCTGTCGCGGAGTTCGTCGACCGGCGCAGTTCCATGAGCAATGGAATCACCGGGACCCGCAGGGTGGTCGGCTGCTGAGCTGCAGTGCGAAGTGAGTTTTAGCCCGCGCCCGAGTCGACTCAACGCTTGGACTGCTGACTGGAGAAATGCATGAGTGTCGATACGGCCCTTGAGAGGCTCGAAGCTTCAGGAAATCCAATTCGCGTGGGAATGATCGGCGCAGGCGCGACAGGCCGGGCGATCGCGCTTCAACTGGGTACGCCCGTGCCGGGAATCCGGCTGGTTGCGATTGCCAACCGCTCGCCAGAACACGCTGAGCGCGCCTATCGCGAGGCGGGATTTACCTACTTTGCGAAAGTGAATACCGCGCTTGAGGCAGAAGAGCAGATTGCGACCGGCGTACCGGTGCTGACAACCGACCCGTACGTTCTGACCGGCTGCGAAGCGATCGACGTGCTCATCGAAGTTACCGGCACGGTGGAACCAGCTACTACGGTGGTTCTCGATGCATTCAAGCACAACAAGCATGTGGTTCTAGTGAATGCAGAACTCGATTCACTGATCGGGCCGATCCTGAAGGTAAAGGCCGATGAAGCGGGCGTGGTGCTCACCCACACAGACGGCGACGAGCCGGGCGTCGCCATGACCTTGTTGCGCTATCTCCGCATGCTTGGCCTCAAAGTGGTGGCCGCCGGCAACATCAAAGGCATGGTGGACTACTATCGCAATCCGGACACACAACGTGCTTTCGCACTGAAGAACGACCAGGATGTTCGGAAGGTGACATCGTTTGCCGATTCCACCAAGCTCTCCATGGAAGCGACCGTGCTCGCGAATGCAACCGGATTCAAGGTGGGCAGGCGCGGAATGTATGGGCCGGCCTGTAACTACGTCCGCGAGATTGCCGGTATGCTTCCGGCGAAAGAGATGATCGAGACCGGACTCGTGGACTATGCGCTGGGCGCGGCGCCACACACCGGCGCATTTGTGGTCACGTATGAGACGGACCCGTTGAAGAAGGCGCAGCTCGCGTATTACAAGCTCGGCGATGGTCCGTTCTACGTTTTCTATACTCCATTCCATCTGCCGCATTTGCAGATCGCTTCGACAATTGGCCGCGCGGTGATTCATCGCGATGCCACGGTTGCTCCACTGGGCGGACCGGTGTGCGAAGTCGTTTGCGTAGCCAAGCGCGATCTGAAGGCAGGCGAACAACTCGACGGAATCGGTGGCTTTTGCACCTACGGCCTGATCGACAACGCTTCGGCAGCTCGCAGTGTGGACGCTCTTCCGATCGGGCTCTCTGAAAGCTGCGTTTTGCGCCGCGACATCGCAAAGGATTCCGTGATCGGCATTGACGATATCGAAAAGCTGCCCGAGGGCGCAGCGGCCACGCTCTGGCGCGAACAGAACGCGCGATGGTCCGGAGCGAAACAGGCAGGCCATGAAGCAGTGCTGCAGGCAGAAGCCGTCGCAGGAATTCGATGAACGTCGACCGCTCGTTCTGGCGCGGCCGGCGCGTCTTTCTTACCGGGCACACTGGATTCAAAGGGAGCTGGCTTTCACTCTGGCTGAACGCGCTTGGGGCTGATGTGACTGGGTATTCGCTGGACCCTCCCACACAACCAAGCCTTTATGTGCAGGCCCGCGTCGCAGAAAAGATTCGTTCGGTGCGCGGCGATATTCGCGACTTTGCACACTTGAAAAGCGTGATGGCGGAGTGCCGGCCCGAGATTGTGCTCCATCTTGCCGCCCAGTCCGTTGTGCGGGCCAGCTATGAGGATCCCATCGAGACCTACTCGTCGAACGTCATGGGCACGGTGCATGTGTTGGAGGCAGTCCGCCAGCTCAAGCAGCCCTGCGCGATCGTCAATGTGACGAGCGACAAATGCTACGAGAATCGCGAGTGGGTGTGGGGCTATCGGGAAAATGAGCCGATGGGGGGGCACGATCCTTACTCGAATTCAAAGGGCTGCGCGGAGCTCGTGACGAGCGCCTATCGCGATTCCTTCTTTTCACCGGATTCACTGCAAAGTCATGGAGTAGCTTTAGGAAGTGCGCGTGCCGGCAATGCAGTCGGCGGCGGGGACTGGACGAACAACCAGCTCATTCCCGATCTGATGCGTGCGTTTCTTGAAGGCAAGCCGTGCCTCATCCGCAATCCGTCCGCCTATCGCCCATGGCAGTTCCTGCTTGAGCCTTTGCGCGGATACCTGATTCTCGCTGAACGGCTGACGCAGGGCGGCCCGCGCTTCGCCTCAGGATGGAATTTCGGGCCGGCTGATCCGGACGTGAAGCCGGTTTCCTGGATTGCTGGCGAGCTGGTGAAGCTGTGGGGCGATGACGCGGCATGGACCTTGGACAACGGCGCCCATCCGCACGAGGCGCACGCGCTGAAATTGGACGCGACCAAAGCTTCGGCCGCGCTGGAATGGCGTCCGGTGCTGCCTCTCGAGCAGGCCCTTGTATGGATCGTGGAGTGGTACCGGGCCCATCTTGAAGGGAAGGACCTTCAGCAAGTCACGTTGAAGCAGATCGAGCGGTACGAAGCACTCGCGGCAAGTTCATAACGGCTTTACCGTGCACGGCGAGCGAAAGAAACGCTCGGGCGTGCTCCCTCATCACCTTCACCCGGGAAAAATCTTATAACTCTGGAGAACATTAGTTTCATGAAAGCGCCTAACATCGTCGTTCTTGGCACCGGAATGGCAGGTTTCGGTGCCGCCCATCGGTTGCACCAAGAAGGAATTTCGCCCGTCATGTACGACAAGAACTCGTACTACGGCGGGCACACGATGTCGTTCCGGTATGAGAGCGGATTCCTCTTCGACGTCGGCCCGCACATTTCGTTCACCAAGGACACACGCATCCAGGAACTCTTTGCCGAGAGCGTCGGCGGGCGGTACGAAACCATCCCTATCTCGCTGAACAATTACTGGGAAGGCTTTTGGCCTCCGCATCCGGTGCAGCTGCACATGCATGGACTGCCGGAAGAGACAATCATCAAGGTCATCACCGACTTTGTCGCTGTGCAGTCTCAGCCGGAACGGCCGATCAACAATTACGCGGATTGGCTCTATTCCAGCTTCGGCAAGAGCTTTGCCGATTTCTTTCCGATGCGCTACACACGCAAATATCACACCACCGAAGCGGAGAACATGAGCACCGACTGGCTGGGGCCGCGAATTTATCGCGCTAGCCTGGAGGAGATGCTGCGCGGCGCGCTGTCCGCATCCGCGCCGCAGGTGCACTACATCACGCACTTCCGCTATCCCAGCGAAGGCGGATTCCGCTTGTACCTCAACAGTTTCGTGCCCATGGGCAACATCAAGCTGGATCACGAATTGATTTCTATCGATCCGCGCGCGCGCGAGCTGCGCTTCTCAAATGGGCACATTACCCAGTACGACTCGCTGGTCTCTTCCGTGCCGCTTCCCGATCTGATTCGCATGATCTCCGGAGCGCCGCCGGAGGTAGCAGCCGCGGCGAAGCGGCTTGCCTGCTCGACCTGTGTCCTGGTCAATGTCGGTGTCAATCGTGCGGATCTTTCCCAGGCGCATATGACGTATTTTTACGACCAGGACGTCTGCTTCAGCCGCCTGGGATTTCCGCACATGCTCTCGGAGCGTAACGCGCCGCCGGGAATGGGCAACATCCAGGCGGAAGTCTACTTCTCCGGCAAGTACAAACCATTCACCGGCAAACCCGACGACTGGATCGAGCCGGTAATTCGCGATCTTCGCCGCGTGGGACTGGTGCGCGAAGACGACCAAATTCTCGAGAAGAAGGCGATGCTGCTGAAGTACGCGAACATCATCTTCGACCTCGAGCGGGCAGACGCGCTCAAGATCGTTCACGGCTACCTCGACGAGATCGGCATCGCTTATTGCGGCCGCTACGGCGATTGGGGCTATATGTGGACCGACGAGAGCTTTATCAGCGGCGAAAAGGCTGCCGAACGGGCTCTTTCCGCCGTTGTTTCGGCAATCTAGTTCGATCGCTGCGGAGCCATCCGCGCAGAGCCAGGAAGAATCGTTCGATCATGATCCAGCTCAATCTGGCACCCCGAAAAGATGAACCGCTGAAAGCCTTGTGCCTCGGCGCACACTCCGATGACATCGAGATCGGCTGTGGAGGCTCGATTCTGCGTCTGATTGAAGACCATCCCAACGTTCGCTTCCATTGGGTGGTCTTCAGCGCCGTCGGCGTCCGCAAAGTAGAAGCGCAGCGAGCCGCGGAAGCTTTTGCCGGGCCCCACATCGAGCGCCTCGTCCTGAAGGAGTTTCGCGATGGCTTCATGCCGTTTGCGGGCGCAGAAGTAAAGAACGCATTCGAGGAGCTCAAGAATGAGATTTCTCCGGATGTGATCTTCACGCACCAGCCCAACGATGCGCACCAGGATCACCGGTTGCTCTCGGAACTTACCTGGAACACGTTCCGCAATCACTTGATTCTTGAATACGAGATTCCCAAATACGATGGCGACATGGGCAGGCCAGCGCTGTTCGTTCCACTCACCGAAGACATGCGCCGAAGCAAAGTGCGTCATCTCCTGGACGTATTCGCTTCCCAACGCAGCAAGCACTGGTTCGACGAGTCAATATTTGATGGATTGATGCGCCTGCGCGGCATGGAATGCAATGCCCCCAGCGGCTATGCTGAAGCATTTTATTGCCGCAAGATCGTCCTGTAAGTGCGTAGATCAGAGAGTAAGTTAGTCTTCATTCATTGATCAAGCCAGATAGGGTCGTATATTAGTGCTCACTAAGTCGAGTCATAGAAAATCGCTACTTTAGATTAAATACTTAAAATTTCCCTCTTCCGGGCAACTCTTCCAGCGACGCCTGCTCGCTCTTCGCCCGGATTCCCGCCTCCTGAAACTCACGTCCCTTAAGATTTTTTCACTCTCATCAAACTGTCTGTTTTCTTCGCGTGAACATGCGCGATGTGCCCGCGTGCGCGCATACGTGTGTCGACTTGAATTCCCAAAGGAGGTGATTCGCCCATTTTGGTCAGTTCCCTTGCGCAGAAAGTGCCGTGACCTGTTCGGAATCACTGCACCGCGGCAAAGCTAGAGAGAAGAAGGGAACTCCCAATGACATCGATTCAGGACATACCCGCGGCATCGGCGGGATTTCGCACATTTGCCCGTTTTATTGCTTCAGCACTCATGCTTTTTTTTGCGCTTGCGCTGATTACAGCTTGCCCGGCGCCCGTTCGTGCCCAATTTGTTTCATCCGTCGGATTTCAAATGCCGGTGACGGTTCTTTCCCAAACGTTTACACCGGCGCCGGCTGCAGTCGCATTCGATGCCGCAGGAGATCTTTACTTTGCTGACGACGCCAATGATAGTGTCATCGAAATCCCCGTGGGGTGCGCCACCACTTCTTGCCAAGTGGTGGTGGTCACCGGCCTCGACCAACCTGCCGCCCTGGCAATCGATTCTTCGGGGAACCTGTTCATCGTAAACGACGGTGCAACAAATAATGTGGTAGAGATTACCCCACCCTGCGCCAGCGCTGGTTGCGGAACCGTTGTTGACACGGGACTAAACAATCCAAGTGGCGTTGCGCTCGACTCAACAGGCGACTTATTCATTACGGATTCTAACAACGGTAACGTGGTCGAACTTCCTTGGTCGGGCAGCTTCGGGGCCCCGACGATTGTCATCAGTTTGCTGAGCGACCCATTTGGATTGGCATTCGACGCGGCAGGCAATCTTTACGTCACGGAGTTTCTCGGGAACCAGGTGGACGAATACCCAGCAAGCTGTGGAACGCCGTGGACCTGTCAGACGGTGCTCGCCACGGGACTCTCAAGCCCCACCGGAGTCGCAGCGGATGGGCTGGGAAATGTATATTTCACCGAATACGGCAGCAACGTGGCCATGGAGATCCCCTCGGGATGCGTATTGAGCAGTTGCCAGCTCAACATTGGCGCCGGTTTGTTTCAGCCATTGGGCATTGCGATCGATGGCAAGAGCGATATTTTCATTGCCGACTACGCCAACAATCGTCTGGTGGCAGCGCGGCAGAATTCATTCAATTTGGGATCCGTCAGCGTGGGCAGCGCCAGCGCCACGGTTACGGCCTATTTCGATTTTGGCGCAGGGGTCACGCTGAACGCGACGCCTTCTCAGGTGCTCACACAAGGGCAAGCCGGGCTGGATTTTGCAGACGCGGGCGGTGAAGGTGGTAGCGGCTGCGCCGCAACGGCCTATGTTGCGGGTAACACCTGCATCGTGAACGTTAGCCTTACGCCTGCTTCAGCCGGGCCTGTGAACGGCGCGGTGGTGCTCTCTGATAACACCCCCAGTCGAATCGCCACTGGCTACATCAGCGGTACCGGCACAGGTCCGCAAATCACGTTCCTGACGAGTCCAGCTCCGGTTATCAACGATGGCTCGGGGCTCGTGTCACCGTATGGCCTGGCAGTCGACCGGCAGGGGAATATTTTTGTCGCGGACGGCGGCGTGAATCACGCTGTTGACGAGTTCGTGGAGACGAGCGCCTACGCCGAATCGACGCTCAACGCAGGTTTCACCAGTCCCGCCGGCGTTGCCGTCGACGGAGCCGGCAACGTGTTCGTCGCCGATACAGGAAGCGGGCAGATCGATGAGCTGTTAGCTCCCGCATATACCGCGTTGAATTCACTCGCCAGCGGCTTCAGTGGTCCCCAAGGGGTTGCAGTGGACGGGGCGGGGAACGTCTTTGTTGCGGATACCGGAAACGCTGCGGTCGAGGAGATCGTCGCGCCTGCCTATACGACCGTGGACACGCTAAACAACAGCAGCTTCCCCTCGCCCTCCGCCATAGCACTCGATGGCAGCGCGAACCTGTACGTTGCCGACTCGTCGGCGAAATCGGTGAGCGAGATCCTCGCGCTAGGTGGATACGTGACGGTGACGCCCTTGATCGCGACTGCGATCGGAGTGCCGAATGGACTCGCGGTTGACGCCAGCGGCAACGTGTACTTCACCGACTTCACCAACAGTAAAGTGGATGAGCTGATCGCCGCCAACAGCTACGGCAACACCACGATCAGCACCGGCGTCACCAATCCGCTCGGCGTCGCGCTCGATGCGGCGGGTGACATTTTTGTGGCTGCGTCCGGCGCTACGAATATCGCAGAGCTGAATCTGAGCGCTGCGCCCACGCTGGCCTTTGCCACCGCGACCGTTGCCGCCACCACCGCGCCCATGTCCGTGACTGTTTCCAATATCGGCAATGCCAACCTGACCATCGCCACAACCGCCTTCGATGCCACAACGCAGTCAAACGGCTCGTTCACGCTGGACGCGAGCACGACTTGCACGACCAATCCAATCACTCAGGGAACCGGTTGCATCGATGCCGTCGATTTCTCTCCCGCACTGGCGCAGGCATACGCCGGCACGCTCACGTTAACAGACAACCACGACAACGCGGTTTCCGCAACACAGGCCATCAATTTGAGCGGCACGGGCGAATTGATCACTTTTACCACCCCTTCTCCTCTCGGGAGTGGGACTGTGGGTGTCGTACTCACACCGCAGTCACTGTCTGTGACCGGAGGTACGGGGCCCTATACGTTTGCCGTGACCAGCGGCGCTTTGCCGGCGGGGCTCTCGCTCAGCGCCGGAGGAACGATCTCCGGAACGCCAACAGCCGGTGGAACATTCAGTAATATTCAGATCACGGCGACGGATTCGGCGAATGGCGTTACGGGTAGCCAAATCTACGCGATGACGATCGCCGCGCCAACGATTACGCTGGCTGTTACTTCACTGCCGGACGCGACGTATAACACTGCTTATTCCCAGTCGATCTCTGCAGCGACGGGAGGGACGGCGCCCTACACCTACCTGATGCTTTCCGGAGCGCCTCCCGGACTGTCTGTGAACTCGTCGACCGGAGCAATCTCCGGAACGCCAACCGCCGCGGGAGTCTATTCCAGCTTCGTCATTCAGGCGACCGACAGCAGCACGGGAACGGGACCCTACTCGACCACGCAGACGTATTCGCTGACTGTCGATATGGTCAACCAGGTAACGCTGACGGTGAACGTGACCTCACCGGCAACCTACAACACCCAGCAGACGCTGACGATTTCGGGCGGCGGCGGAACGGGCCTCGTCACGTACAGTGTGGGCGTTTCCACGGCCTGCACTGTCTCTGGCGCAACGCTCTCCATCACCGGCGGCACAGGAACCTGTTCCGTGACCGCGACCAAAGCGGCAGACACGAATTACAACAGCGCCACGTCGACGGCGGCAAGCGTCACCGTGCAGCGAGCAACCCAGGCCGCGCTGATCGTGAACGTCATTTCGCCATCGACGTACAACACCCAGCAGACGCTGACGGCCAGCGGCGGCAGCGGAACGGGCCTTGTCACGTACAGTGTGGGCGTTTCCACGGCCTGCACTGTCTCTGGCGCAACGCTCTCCATCACCGGCGGCACAGGAACCTGTTCCGTGACCGCGACCAAAGCGGCAGACACGAATTACAACAGCGCCACATCGACGGCGGCAAGCGTCACCGTGCAGCCAGCAACGGCGACGATCAGCATCAGCAACCTTCCGTCGAATGCCGCCTACAGCGGCAACTTCACGCCTGCCTTCAGTTATTCAGGCACGGGGTCGCCAATAGAATTGTCCTCTTCAAGCACCACGGCGATTTGCAGCGTGAGTGGCGGAGTCGTGAGCTTCATCGGTGTTGGGATGTGCACACTGACGGCAAGCGCAACTGCAACCGCAAACTATTCCGCAGCGACTGGCAGCTCGCAATCCTTTTCCGTCGGCAAGGCAACCGCGATGGTGACGCTCGGCGCGCTAAGCCAAACCTACCTGGGCTCGGCGCTGTCTGCGACGGCGACAACTTCTCCGGTCGCACTTACAGTGACTTTTACTTACGGAATGGTACGCTTTTGGACGATAATTGCGCCTAAGTACTTAAAAACACAGGCATACACACTGATTTGACGGCAAACCCGACCAATGCTATTCTAAGGGCGTTGGATGGGGAAAGGGCAGCTAGTGACCGCCCCTCCCCTATGGTGACGGTTGAGCACTTGGCAGGCTCCGCCGACTAGTGATCGGATTACTCTAACGGGTACGCTACGGGTTCGACTCCCGTCCGTCACCCCAGATGGGGCAAAGTGGGGCAAACCTCCCCTATTTTGCCCCGCCCAACGCCAGTCCGTCAAGCCCATCCCCTATGCCGAAACAGTGTCGTAATTGAACGACGCCTGCCCGCGCACCGTCCGGGATCGGACCTTTGAAGGGGTGTGGAACTGCTTCTTATCTTCCACAATTTCCTTGATGGTGAGTAGCTGAATACGGCGATAGTTTAGGCCGTTATAGGTGTAGAAACCAGCACGCTCGGCTTCTTCGCGCATGGCTTTAGAGGGTTCTTGGAGAGAGATGAATCCAGCCAACTCTGCGTTGTCCTCTCTCTCTAGCACGCCTCGAAGATCACGGATGTCGGTGGGGCGCACCATTCCACCTTTAACGGAAAGAACCATATCACGCAGTCCGTCGCGCGTCTCGAAATAGAGTTTTCCGTCTATTCCTTGATCGCCCGTTTTCTTTGCTGTTGGGTATCCTTCGACCCTTTCGACCGCCCAATGTTGAAACTGAAATGGATCTGTTTTGAACAAAGCCTGTGCCGAGTCCACACTATTAGGCACACCTTTGACTTCAAATTGAGACCCTTCCGTGAGGTGGTATCTATCTGTCAGGCGCTCACGGATCAGGCGAACCGCAAGGATCGCAACGTCGCAACCGATCCATTTTCGCTGTGTGCGCTCCGCTGCATAAATTGTGGTTCCGCATCCGCAGAATGGGTCGAAAACCACATCTCCCGGATTGCTCGATGCTTTGATGATGCGCTCTAAAAGCTCGATAGGCTTCTGGGTCGGATAGCCCATCTTCTCGCTTGCGTGAGGAGAAAGAGGGTCGATGTCGGTGATAATGTCTTGTGCTGCTACACCCTTACTCTCGTCAAAATATCTCTTAAACTGGGGAATCGACCCACGCTTCGGCCAGTAGATTAGCTTCAGCTCGTCGAGCGCATCTAGGCGTTCCTGTACTGTGAGTGCCTTTATTTCTTCTTTGGTCTTGCCCGGAATTCCAGGTACAGCCCAATGCCTCCCAGAATCTGTCGGATTGACGCCCCTCCACGGCCGTCCAGATTCCCCACTTCGCGTTCCGGCTCCGGTTAAATCGCCTAAACGATACGATTTCCCAAGCTCATCTTCGTGCTTGTAAAAAGATGCAACATAGTCCTTGTCGTAAGGCTGAGATACGCGATTCCACGTATAGCGGGATGAAGCCGTGTAGAACAATATGGTGTCATGGACTGGCCCCCATCTCTTTGCGCTATTGTGGCTTGATGTTCTCTTCCAGATAAGCTCGCTTCGGAAGTTATTGTGATCGAATATGGCATCCATCATCACCTTGATGTAATGACTCGCAGCAGGATCACAGTGTAGGTAAATCGAACCTGTAGGACGGAGAATAACGCGCATGTGCAATAGTCGCTGCACCATGTAGATGAGGTAGGCGAGCAAGTGAGGCTGAGTCTTTCGGAGCGCCTTCATCCATAGCGCCCAAAAATCCACCATCTCATTGCTAACCCCATACTCCCGCATGAGGACGGGCATATTGCGCGCCAGCTCATCTTTCTGCGCGTCCATATTCCAAGTGTCGCAGAACGCCTCTTCCTGTTCCGGAATTGGTTTGCCCGTGAGAGTGCGATAAAGGAGGTTATAGTTCTGCTGTGATTTGAAGGGGGGATCAAGATAGATCAGGTCTACCGAGTGCCTTGGTAGCCCTTGCATGATCGTGAGATTGTCGCCGTAATATAGCGTGTTCTTCATGCCACCATCAATCCAAGTGCGGATTCGAGTGAGACCGGCGCCTTACGGTTGTTGAACTTGAAACACGCCTCAGAAATGTAGAGGCTCATGTATTTCCGGCTGTAGTGGTGGTGCTGACCATACCACGCGCGCTTAACGAGTGACCAGAATCCTTCGATGCTGTTCGTGTGAATGATTCCGTCTGCGTATTGCACTTGGTGATTAACTGAGGCGTGCAGCATCAGTTTGGACATGCCGTTGTATCCCTTGTACTCGTCGGTCATAAGCACAGAGCCGTTCACATCGACAAAACGGGTGATGAATTTCCTCAAACCTTTGTGGCAGAGATTGCGCTTCGTGAAAGGCTTAGCGATAACATTTCCCCCGCGTTCCAAGAGCCCTACCACTGCCGTTTTCTTCGTTCCCCTGCCGCGCTTATTTGGTTTGCCCCCATCCTTACGGTTGCCCTTTCGGGGCTTACCGCCGATGTAGGTTTCATCGGCTTCGATGATTCCAAATAACAACCTGCTCTGTTTGGGGTCTTTCTCCATTGCCGCGCGAATCCTATGCATCATGCTCCAAACAGTGGGACGGCGCATCCCTAAGTCCCGCGCAAGTTGATAAGCACTGGCTGATTTCTTAGCATTTAACATCAGCGCAAGCAATAGAAACCATTGCTTTAGCGGGATATGAGTACCATGAAAGATAGTGCCCACAGTGACAGAAAAAGCGCGATGACAGGCCTCACACTGCCAGCGGATAGAAGCCCGATCTCCGCTCGCGTGACGGCACACTTTTTCACTCCCGCAATAGGGGCAGATCGTCTTTCCGCGCCAGCGGACTCCCTCAAAGTAATCAATCGCCTGCTCTTGGGTTTGGAAGTTCTGGAAGATTTCGATGACGTTCATTGCGGCCTCCAAGCTACGAATTAATCGTAGTTTGGATCGCCAAATTTGTCAAGTCCAAAAGCGTACCATTCCGTTTACTTATAACGGCAGCGCAATCGCGCCGACTGCGGCAGGCAGCTACACGGTGGTGGGCACAATCAACAATGCGGACTACCAGGGATCGGCGACGGGAACCTTGGTGATTGCCAAAGCAACTGCTGGTATCTCTTGGACTCCGGCCGCGACCATCTCATACGGAACAAGCCTGGCCGGCGAGTTGACCGCGACAGCAAGCTACCGCAGCGCGAGCGTAGCCGGTACGTTCAACTACACTGCGCAACCCGCAGGGGGCGCGGCCGCCTCGGTAACGGGTTCAACTTTCTTGCAGGCCGGTAGCTATACGCTTGCGGCAACGTTCACGCCAACAGACTCGACAGACTACAACTCAGCCAGCGGATCGGCAGCGGTTACAGTGACAAAAGGCACGCTGACCGCTTCGGCCAATAACGCAACGCGAGTATACGGGACCGCCAATCCAACCTTTACGGGCAGCGTTAGCGGAGCGGCAAACAGCGACACCTTCACTGAGACCTTTTCCACGACGGCTACGATCACCTCCAACGCAGGCGGCTACAGTATCGTTCCAACTCCCGCCGGCACTGACCTCGGCGATTACACGGTCGCGGTGCAAAACGGCACGTTGACTGTGAGCCAGGCTGGCTCGGCCACTTCGCTATCTGCGAGCGGTGGCGGATCGGCGACCCCCGGCCAGAGCGTAACGTTGACCGCGCAGGTGGTTCCGGCAACAACCGGAACGCCGACCGGAACCGTAAGCTTCTATGACGGGACCACACTCCTGAACACAGCGACGCTGGCCAGCGGCACCGCATCCATCACGACAACCGGATTGTCTGCCGGAACAACGAATCAGCTCAGCGCCGTCTATGGCGGTGACACCAACTTCACTTCCAGCACATCATCGCCGGTAGGAATTGGGGTTGCCGCGCTGGACTTTACCATGACAGCCTCAGGATCGACGGCGCAGACTGTGAATCCGGGGAGCGCTGCGGCCTATCAGCTCACGGTCAGTCCGCTCTATGGCGCCTATGCCGGTGCCGTCACCTTCACCGTCTCCGGATTGCCCTCTGGAGCCACCGCAACATTCTCTCCATCGACGATTGCGGCGACAGGCGGCCAGCAGGCCGTGACCATGACGGTTCAGACCTCAGCCAGCAGTGCGAAAGAATCACATCCTGCATTCCCCACAACAAAATCAGCTCTGCGCCCGGTGGCGCTGGGATTGCTTTTGCTGCTGGGGCTGGGGGGGATGCGCAGGCGCGGGAAGAATCTACGGCTGCTGCTGCCCGTCGTGTTGCTGCTTGTGAGCGGAGCCATTTTGCTGATGAATGGATGCGGCGGGGGGAGCAGCATGTCGTCGCAAGGGTCGACTCCGGTCACCTCCATGCTCACGGTGACTGCAACAAGCAGTACTTTGCAACACACGGCGACGGTTTCGCTTACCGTGGAGTAGTTTTCCGTCCGTCACCTTCAGAAATCAAAGGCCGGCAGTACAGTCGGGGGATCTTTTCCCCTGCTGCACTGCCGGTCTTTTGTTCACTCGGCCGTCTCTGACCGAACCTCTTACGGGATAATGACGCTGGCCATGTCCGAAGGCCCGCTCGAGACTCCCGAAGCGTCGACGCTTTCAACGATGTAGTCGTAGGTCTGACCTGCCTGCGCCGTCGTATCCGAGTAGCTTTCCTGGCTCAGCGCCGTTGAGTTCAGCTGCTGATATGAAGTGCCCCCGGTGAGCACGCGGTACACGTTGTATCCGGTGACGGGCTGAGGCGTGCTGGAGGGCGCGTTCCAGGTCAGTTCAACTTGATAAGAAGTCGATTCTCCCGTGCCGCTCAGGCCAACCACATCCGCCGCGTTTGTTGACGAGTTGCTGGTGATGGTCAGCTGGCCGCTCGATGATCCAGCCGCCGTGGGATCGAACTCCACGCTAAACGTCGCCGTTTGGCTGGGAGCAAGTGTCATCGGGAAGCTGGCGCCAGAGATCGAGAAGCCGCTTCCGGCAACGCTGGCCGCACTGACCGTCACAGACGCTGAGCCCGTCGAAGACAGAGTAATAGATTGCGTTGCCGGCGAGTTCAGGTTCACGCTGCCAAACGCGATGCTGGTTGCATTCACGCTGAGCGTGGAAACCGATGAACCTAGTTGGAGAGTGTAGGATTCCGAGGCCCCGCCCGCACTCGCAGTCAGCGTGGCCGATTGCGGCGAAGCGACGATCGAAGCATTCGCCGTGAAAGAAGCGCTTGAGGAACCCGCGGGCACCGAAACGGACGCCGGGACCGCGACCGCGCTGTTGTTGCTGGAGAGGCTAACGGAGAAGCCGCCGCTGGCTGCCCCTGCAGTGAGGGTGACGGTGCAGCTGTCTGTTCCCGCACCCGTCAGCGAGCTTGCCGCGCAACTCAAACCATTCATAGCCGCAGCCGGAGTTCCCGCTTCTTTGAAGGTGTAAGTCACCCACTGCCATGATCCGTTGATTTCAGAGCCGAGGATGGCATAAATCGTTGCCCCATTCGCCGGTACGGAGCTCAGCGTGTAAGCCGTGTTCGAATCTGTGCCAGTATCGAACAGCCGGGTTGCAGCCGGATCCTCGGGATTTCCCGGAGCTGTATTGAGGCGCAGGTCATAGTCTTTCACGCCGGTGCCGTCAGTCCACTGAAAGGTGACAGTAGAGCCGGAGAGCGCGCCGCCCGGTACTGGGCTGACTAGTGTGGCTGGCACCGCGGTTATGCTTTTCTTTGCGCCGAAGGCCATGTTCGGGAACGACGCCAGCAAAAGCATCAGGAAGGCAACGAAAGTTACGCTAAAAGGACTGAAACGATTGGATTGAGGAAGACGTGAGATTGAAACCGGAAGATCAGCGGCAACTCTCAGAGACGATTGAGGAACAATATTGAAGCGCATTTCTATCCATCCTTTTAATGGGTTCTATGTATTTCTCCTCTGAGTGGCACGGCGATCTTGCCTTGTGCCTCTAAGCTTTCTTGCCCAGTGGAGGCTGTTTCTCTTATCGGCCCTCGACCGGGGCCATTCGTGATTGCCGTCACAGGGCTTGCAGGCGCTCAAGCGATCGCGAGGGATGCGAGCTTTTTGACGGAGTATTGATTGTTCAACTTGCAGCGCATCTCACGCGCAAGCGAACTACGCTTAATCGGAAATCGATGCGCCGTTGGCTGCGGTCTCTGATTTCTTCCGCGCGATGGAGTCGTGCTGCGTTGCAGGGGCTGCCAGTTGTGTTGTGCTGGCGGCTTCAGGGATGTGGCCGGAAGGATGTTGCGATGAAAGACTCTAATCTATTTCTAGGTTCGATAATCTAAGTCTGCTCTCTTCTCTTTTCCGCTTAATTCACGTTGCTTCTTCGCAGCCGCATGCGAGCCCATAGAGCACAGAAAGCCTTTAATGTAGGGTTCGACAATCGCTCATCATCCATTTAAGGGATTGCGACAGTGGCCAGGTTCGAAGGCGAGCTCACATTGCCCGCGGCATCAACGCTCTCCACGAGATATTCATAGGTCTGGCCGGCCTGGACGCTTGAATCCACGAATGCCGTTTGCGCTACGAGCGAGGTATTCATCCCCTGATAATTCACTCCGCCATTGGATGAACGATAGATGTTGTACCCGGCAATCGGGTCCGTTGACGTTGGCGCCTGCCAGGTCAAGCTCACCTGATACGTGGCGCTCGTGCCGGTACCGCTGAGATTGACGATCTGCGCCGGGTTCGAAAGCGATGTGCTCACGATCGTCAGAGTGCCTGTTGCAGGGCCTGCGCTGCTTGGGTCAAACACCACATTGAGCGTGGCCGCCTGACCCGCGCTCAGGATCAACGGGAACGAATTCCCCGAGAGCGAAAAGCCCGGGCCTGCCACAGTGGCGAGGCTGACAGTGAGTGGAGAAGCGCTTGAAGAAGAGATTGTCAGCGATTGCGTTACGGGCGAATTCAATGAGACTGTGCCGAAATTCAAGCTTGTAGCGTTTAGGTTCAACGCGCTCGCATTGGGCCCCAGGATCATCGAGAATGTTGCGCTACTTGCGCCGGTGCTGGCGGTGAGCGTGACAGAAGCGGAAGTGCTCACAGAGCTGGCGGTCGCCGCAAAGCCGGCGCTGGTTGCGCCCGCGGGAATCGTTACTGAGGCAGGCACTGAGACCGCGCTATTGCTGCTCGCCAGGTAGACCGCGAGGCCGCCGCTACCGGCCGGCGCACTGAGTGAAATCGTGCAACTATCGATTCCCGCGGTTGGCATCGACGCATTCGCGCAAGTAAGCCCGCTCACGCCCGGAACACCTGTACCGCTAAGGTTCACAACCGCCGAGGATCCGGTGGATGAATTACTCGCCAAAGTCAATGTGCCGGAGGACGATCCCGCCGCGGTGGGATCGAACTGAACGGTCAAAGTCACCGCCTGGTTAGGACTCAGCATCAGCGGAAAGCTCGCGCCCGATGCGCTGAAGCCGGCTCCGCTGATTGAAGCCGCATTCACGGTGACGTACGCCGTGCCAATTGAAGATAAGGTGACCGACTGCGTCGCCGTGGAATTGACAGCGACGTTACCGAACCAAAGATTCGTAGTGCTGACGCTGAGCGTCGGGATCGATGCACCGAGCTGTAAGGTATAGGTTGCAGCGGCGCTCCCCACCGCGGCGGTAAGAGTAACCGCCTGAGCGGTAGTTACAGGCGACACGGTTGCTGTAAAGCCGGCGCTGCTGGTACCAGGGGCCATGGTCACGGTGGCGGGCATAGTGACGGCGCTATTGTTGCTGCTGAGATTCACCGTGAATCCCTCGGAGCCGGCCACGGCGCTCAGAGAGACCACGCAGGAATCCATCGCCGAACCGGTAATCGAATTGTTCGCGCAGCTCAGCGAGCTCAACGCAGGTGGGCTCGGGACGACCCCGCTTCCCGTAAGACCTACATCGAGCGCGGAACCTGACGAGGAGTTGCTGGTCAGCACCAGCTGTCCTCCTGCGGCTCCCTGCGATGAAGGATCGAACTGAACGCTGATCGTGGCTGTCTGCCCAGGCAGGAGCGTCACCGGGAAGCCTTCAGCAGAAATTGAAAATCCAGTTCCGGAAACGGATGGCGCATTCACGGTCACGGACTCCGTGCCCGTTGAAGTAAGAGTGATCGACTGGCTCGTTGCCGAGCCGATCGAGATATTGCCGAAGGATAGGCTCGTGGGGTTCACGGTGAGCGCAGCGATCGCCCCGCCAAGCTGCAACGAAAAGTTCTGCGAAGTCCCGCTCGCGCTCGCCGACAATGTCGCCGTCTGTGCTGCTCCCACTGCTGCGACATTTACTGTGAAGCTCGCGCTCGTTGTCCCGGAAGGAACCATGACGTTGGCTGGGACACTCACGCTAGAACTGTTGCTTGCCAGGTCGACAAGGAGTCCGGCTCCGATCGCCCGGGAATTGAGCGCGACAGTGCACGTGTCTGTGCCCGCGCCTGTAATGGAACTCGACGCGCAGCTCAGTCCGATTAGGCCTGGCCCGCTCCCAGCTGTTCCGGTTCCCGCCAGGCTCACTGCCAATGTGCTGGCAACGTTGTCAGAGTCGTTGACCGCGGAGCTCGTCACGACAAGTGTGCCCGAGGCCCTGCGCAATTCCAGCGGGGAAAAGCTCACGTTTACTACGTACGTTGCACCGGCAGCCAACGTCAGCGGAGTCTCACTTCCGCTCTCGAGGGAGAAGGAGTCGCCGGAGGTGACCACATTCGAGATCTGGACGGGCGCGGTGCTCTGGTTGATGAGCGATACCGCGGAGATCATCGTTTGCCCGATGGGCACGGCGGCGAAGGTGACTGTGTTTGGTGCCGCCACCAGCAGCTGCGTATTCGCCGATGCTGTATTTACTGTTGGGCCAGCGCAACCTCCAAGGGCGAAAGGCAATCCTATTAAAGGTGCGACAGGAAACAGGATTGCCGCAACTCGATGCGCCAACCCAGGCCGAAGTCGCACTCTCTCGGAGCGAAGCATCGGCGACGAATCACTGGGAACCAGGCTGTCAATGGCTTTGCGCTGTTGATTCAGCGCTCGGCGATAGATCATTTCGCAGGAATGCTGCAAACCGTGAAACCCTCACACGCACCCGTGGTGCCTCTGGGCCCGCAGTCCCCGAGGGAGGGGGACTGACCAGCTGATTGTCGTTTTCCCGCCTAGCCTGTTCACACCAGCTGACGAGCGAAAAAATCCTGAGGCCGCAGCATTCCGCGGTCCGGCGTCGTTGCCTTTAACGTCTCTTCGACAAATGAAGCTTGCCGGGTTATGGAGTTCAATTGGTCAGGGGTGAATGTAAGTTTCAACTCCCCTGCAAGCTAATCGGGCGTGTGAGGTTTCAAGTGGGGGGACGGGTTTTGCGAGCTTCAAACTGACTTTCTTTGCCGACATTAGAAGCCGCAAAATGGAATTGGATATACCGCACCGAGCGCGGGATATAAAGCCCTGCGCTGTGTCTCAATCATTCGCCGCACGTTGAGCACACTAGCGCTGATGACTTACATGCCAGCCATAAGGCAAATTTCTGTTCGTCAAATGATCCGAAGATCTGCCCAGATCGCAGCAATCTCGATGCCAACCGAGTTAGCTGTTGTGGAAATCACTATCTTTCTCAAAAAGGTTAACTTAGCCGTTAATGGTAATTTGGGCAAATAGTGCTCCTGGATCGTATTGGTACAATTTGCGTGTAATTTCTTCCTCAACTGGAATTTATTTCCCGTTTCGGCGCGGGACAATCGCACTGAAAGCGGTGCAAATGCTTCAAAAGAAGCGAGTTGGTCGGTGCTGCATTTCGCGCCTCTAGCGGGAAACTTTTCCAATCTTCCGGCGAAGTGTGTGATGACCTTGGTTACGGAGTAGTAACGCTTGCCATGTTCGAAGGCGCGCTCGAGTTTCCGGTGGAGTCCACGCTTTCGACGATGTAGTCGTAGGTTTGCCCAACCTCTACGGCTGTGTCGACAAACGCGGTCTGCGTGAGCACGGAGGTATTGATCTGCTGGTAGGAGCTGCCGCCGCTCGGGGAGCGGTACACGTTGTAACCGGCAATCGGATCGGTGGAACTGATTGGCGGATTCCAGGAGAGATTCACTTCGTACGCGGTGGAATCACCCGTGCCGGTAAGCGTGATGATGTCCGTCGGGTTCGACAAGGCCGTGCTCACGATCGTCAATGTGCCGGTGACATCGCCTGCCGTCGTGGGATCGAATTCGACGTTTAGCGTTGCCGTTTGGTTCGGATTCAGCGTGAGCGGGAAGCTTGCCCCGGAGATGGTGAATCCCGCCCCCACTACCGTTGCCAGGCTCACGGTGACTGGCTCCGACCCGGTCGAGGTCAGAGATACCGACTGAGTCGCCGGAGAGTTCAGCGAGACTTCGCCAAATGCGATCGTTGTTGCATTGATCGTGAGCCCGGGTGACGCAGTTCCTAGCTGAACCACGAACGACTGCGTAGCGCTGCCCGCGCTGGCTGTCAATGTAACTGCTGTAGCCGAGCTCGCCGCAGAGACCGTCGCGCTAAAGGTCGCGCTGGTCGCCTTCGATCCGACGGTGACCGTCGCTGGCACCGTGATAGAGGAGCTGCTGCTGGCAAGATTCACGGTGAATCCGCCGCTCGCAGCTGCCGCGTTCAGCGTGATCGTACAGGCGTCGTTTCCCGCTCCCGTCAGCGATGCGCTGTTGCAGGTAAGGCCCGTGAGCACCGGCACGCCGGTTCCACTCAGGCTGATCGTGGAGATCAAGCCGCTCGAAGAGTTGCTCACAAGTGTGATTGAACCGGAGGCCGCGCCGGATTGCGCGGGGTCGAACTGTACCGTGAGTGTTGCTGTCTGATTCGGCGCCAGAGTCAGGGGGAAGGCTGCGCCGGAAACGGTGAATCCTGATCCGCTGAGGTTGGCCGAGTCCACTGTGACCGGTGCAGTGCCCGTCGAAGTTAAAGTGATCGACTGCGTGACCGGCGAGTAGACGGACGCGTTGCCGAAAGCAAGGCTGTTGGTACTGATCGCTAAAGTCGGCGTACCGCTCCCGAGCTGCAGCGCAAAGGATTCCGTAACGCCGCCGGCGTTCGCGGAGAGGATCACCGTTTGCGCGGAAGTGATGGTGCCGGCGATTGCAGAAAATACGGCGGTGGAGGCTCCGGCAAGCACGTTAACGGAAGCCGGCAGCGTGACGATGCTGTTATTGCTGGCGAGACCGACGGCAAAGCCGGTGTTTGGCGCTGCTGCGTTCAACGTTACCGTGCAGTTATCGGTGCCTGCGGCAGACATCGATCCGGACGCACATGTCAGGCCGGTAAGCACGGGAATTCCCGTGCCGCTCAAGGCGATGGAAGTCGAGGTTCCCGTCGACGAGTTGCTCGTGAGCGTCAAATTTCCCCCGGCCGCACCAACCGCTGTGGGATCGAACTGCACGTTCAGTGTGGCGGTTTGATTTGGAGCGAGCGTCAGCGGGAAGTTCGCGCCGGAAACCGTGAAACCCGCACCGCTGATGCTTGCTGCGTTGATCGTCAGCGCTGCAGTCCCGGTCGATGTGAGAATCAGCTGCTTGGTTGCCGCCGAGTTCACACCGACAGTTCCGAACGGCAAGCTCGTCGCGCTCAGACCGAGTGTGGGCACCGATGAACCCAGCTGCAGAATAAAGTTTTCCGTTACGCTGTAGGCCCGCGCCGTCAACGTCACCATCGCATCCGAACTGACCGAAGAAACCGTAGCGTTGAAAGTGCCGCTGGTAGCGCCGCCGGGGACAGTCACCGTTGGCGGTAGGCTGACCGCCGCGTTGTTGCTGGCAAGGACCACGGAAAATCCGCTGTTGGCAGCGGCCGCATTCAGCGTCACTGTACAGGCATCAGTGCCCGCGGCAGAAATGTATCCGTTAGCGCAACTGAATCCAGTCAACACTGGCATACCCACGCCACTAAGACCAACCCCAATGGACGAACCCGACGACGAGTTGCTGCCAAGCGTCAACGTTCCAAAGGTCAGTCCGGCCGCAGTCGGGCTAAATTGCAATGTCAACGTGGCTGTCTGATTGGGAGAAAGAGTCAGCGGGAAAAACGCGCCCGAAACAGAGAAACCCGAACCACTGATTGTGGCTGCAGTAATTGTCACTGCGGAATCGCCCGTGGAAGTCAGGGTGATCGACTCCGAGTTCGACGAATTGATCGAAACTTCGCCAAATGAAACGCTCGTAGTGCTCACGCTCAGGGTGGGACCGGATGAACTCACGCGCACAAAAAACGATTCATAGATTCCGTTCGCACTGGCAGTCAGCATCGCCGACTGGGTCGAGCTGACAGCAGTCGAGGTCGCCGTGAAGCTTGCGGCGGTAGCACCGGCGGGCACCGTCACCTCAGCCGGCACTGTCACGGCGCTGTTATTGCTTGTCAGGTTTACTGTGAATCCGCCGGCGGCTGCCGCGGCATTCAGGCTCACGGTGCAGTTGTCCGTTCCCGCGCCATTCAGTGAGCCGGTTGCACACGTCAGCTGGTTAAGGACGGGAACTCCATCGCCGCTGAGAGTCACTACCGTCGACGAGCCCGTCGTCGAATTGCTTGTGATCGTCACGCTGCCGGACGACGGCCCTGCAGCCGTTGGATCGAACTGCACACTCAACGTTGCCGTTCCATTTGGATTCAGTGTGACCGGGAATCCTTCGCCAGAGGCCGAGAAGCCGCTTCCTGATAACTGCACCGAGCTGATGGTCACAGGATAAGTGCCGGTTGACGTCAGAGTCAGCGTCTGAGCCGCTGCCCCGTTCACGGGCAGATTGCCAAAGTTCATGCTGGCCGTGCTGACGCTGAGTGCGGGTATCACTGCCTGCAGCTGCAGGGCGAACGTTTCGGTAGCGCTGCTCGTGCTGGCCGTGAGGGTCGCCGTTTGCTCAGCACCCACCGCCGACACTGCGGCGGCGAAGGTGGCGCTCGTTGCGCCCGCAGCCACCGGCACGGTAGCTGGGACGGTGACAGCGGAATCATTGCTCGCAAGATTTACGGTGAGTCCCGAGCTGCCGGCCGCAGCGCTGAGCGTCACCGTGCAACTATCGGATGCCGAGCCCATGATGGAGCTGTTCGTGCAGCTTAAGGAGCTCAGTGTGCCCGTTGGAGGCGCCGTGGTCCCGGTGCCGCTGAGGTCGACCACCACCGATGCATCGCCGGAAGCGTTACTGGCAATCAGCAGCGTTCCCGTAGCAGTTCCCGCGGTTATGGGGTCGAACTGCACGTTGAAGTTAACTGTGCTGCTCGGATTTACTGTCACAGGCAGGTTGCTTTGGCCGCTCGCGGAAAAGGACTGTCCGCTTACGCTTACCTGCGAAATCGTCACCGATGCAGAGCCTTGGTTGGCCACAGCGACATTTGTGCTCGCCGATTGCCCGACGGGCACCACGCCAAATGTCACCGAGCTGGTGGAAACGGTGAGACTTCCCACCGTGATTCCACCGGTCTTATTGAATGAGGAGAGAGGCGCGACACAACCGGAAAGAAAGACTGCGGATGAAAGAGCCGCAAGCAGTCCGGCCCGCCGGCAGAGATGCCTTGCTTTTGCCCTGAAAGTGGGGCATAAAGAGCTACACGACCGCACATGAGTGACCATCTGAAGATTACCTATGTTCCCGATAAATGACGTCAGTTCAGTTACTAATTACGACTCAAGAACAATCTGACGTGGGTACCAAGGTTCTCTAAGTAATGCAACTTTCGTTTTAGTCCGCAGACGGCACGCTCTCTGGCACGCCACCTCTTGTTGGGAGGACTGCAGAATATCGTTTATACAAAAGCAGTTAAATGGAACTTTCGGGGGATACCAGATCACTTCGTTCGACGAGTCATTTACACTCGCTTTAGGTCGTTCTCCATTTGCATTCGGGGAACAAACTGACCCTAACGTGGTGCATTGCGAAGCGTCCCTGGACACTAAAGTAATGTGTCCCGCATCGAACGCCGCCAGCATCTTCCACCGCTCGTCCGCCACATCGCTGAGAGCTGATAAGGCAGGGTTGCGGTCAAGGTCTGGGATTGCCTGGGCCTTGGATTGCCTGGGCCTTGGATTGCCGGGGCCTGGAGTGCTCCGGATACACTTGGTTGCTGAGGGCGGAAGTAAGCCGCATGCTGATTCGTTCCCGAGCACCCTTGCGTCTTGGCCTCGCTGGCGGAGGAACGGATGTTTCTCCCTACTGCGACGAGTTCGGCGGCGCAATTCTCAACGCGACGATCGGCTATTACGCTTACGCCTCAATTGAGCCGCTTGATGCAGGCAGCGTTGAGTTGATCTCTGCAGATCAGGAGCTGACGGCGAAGTGCGATGCTACGGCTAGCCTCGCGATCGACGGCAAGCTTGATCTCCTGAAACACGTACACAACTACGCAATGCAAAAGTTCAATCGTGGCGAGCCGCTCTCACTCAGGCTCACCACCCACGTCGATGTGCCGGCCGGATCGGGACTTGGCGGCTCATCGACGCTGGTCGTCGCAACGCTGAAGGCCTATGCCGATTGGCTGAATTTCCCGCTCGATGACTACGAGCTCGCGCAATCCGCGTACATCGTCGAGCGCGAAATCGCCGGGCTCAAAGGGGGGCGTCAGGATCAGTACGCGGCCGCGTTTGGCGGATTCAACTTCATGGAGTTCCGGAGCAACAATCGCGTGCTCGTGAACCCTTTGCGCATTCAAGAGCGCGTTGTCTCGGAGCTGGAGGCGTCGATTCTGCTCTTCTACACCGGCGAATCCCGCGCCTCGTCGGAGATTATTGCCGAGCAGTCGCGAAATGTTGAGACAGGAAATGCAGTCGCAGTGGAGGCGATGCACCAGATCAAGCAGGAAGCGCTGCGGATGAAGGAAGCGCTGCTGCGCGGCGACTTCAACCTCTTGCACGAGGTGCTGCGATCGAGCTGGGAAGCGAAGAAACGGATGGCCAGCCAGATCGTGAACGAGCAGATCGAGAGGACGTATGCGATGGCTCTTGATGCCGGCGCTTACTGCGCGCGCATCTCGGGCGCCGGCGGCGGGGGATTCATGATGTTCCTCGTCGATCCCATGCGCAAGAACCGGGTTGCCAATGCGCTGCAGAGCTGCTCCGGCGGCAACGTCTACGGATGCCACTTCACCGCCTTGGGTGCGCAATCGTGGCGGGTGAAGTAGATCGAGCAGTTGACGATTCGCCAGGCGCTGATGCTGCCCGGAGTTCGAATTGAGCTTTGTGCGGCAGCTAGTTTTCGAGCAGGCTCTTGGCAATCGCCGCGAGCTGCATAAACGAGGTCCCTTCGTAGATGGTTCCGATCTTTGCATCGCGATAGAGCTTCTCAACCGGCGACTCTTTTACAAATCCCGCGCCCCCGAAAATCTCCACAGCAAGGCTCGCGACGCGCTCGGCTGTGCGCGAGGCGAAGTACTTGCACATCGCGCACTCCTTGCGAAAATCCTGTTTCGCGTCCTTGAGCCGCGCGGCGTTGTAGACCATGAGCCGTGAGGCCTCGATGTCCGTCGCCATCTCCGCAAGCTGGAATTGCATCGCCTGAAACTCCGCGAGTGGTTTACCGAATTGCTTGCGCGCTTTGGCGTGCCGGATCGCGTGGCCCAGCGCGCCCTCAGCCAGGCCGAGCATCTGTGCGCCAATCCCGATGCGCCCGCCGTTGAGCGTCTCCATCGCAATTCGATATCCCTTGCCGGCTTCGCCCAGCACTTGATCTTCGGCAACGGCGCAATCGTCAAGCATGAGTTCGCAAGTACTCGAAGCGCGTATGCCCAGCTTGTCCTCTTTGCGGCCAACGGAAAATCCCGTAGTCCCCTTCTCCACCAGGAACGCCGTGATGCCTTTGTATCCAGCTCTTGCATCCACGGTGGCAAAGACGATGAATAGCCCCGCCTCCTTGGCATTCGTGATCCACAACTTGCGGCCATTCAGCACGTAGCCCGTCCCGCGCTTCTCCGCACGGGTTTGCAGGGCAAAAGCATCGGAGCCCGAGCCCGCTTCACTCAGCGCATAGGAGCCGACGGTGTCCGACGAAAGTCGTGGAAGATAACGCTCCTTCTGCTCCGCCGTCCCCCATCGCAGCAGCGCGCTCGCCACCAACGTGTTCTGCACATCGATGAGCAAACCGATGGATGGGTCGACCGCGGAGAGAACCTCGACTGCAAGCACAGAGTCAAAGAAAGTGCCGCCGCTGCCGCCAAATTCCTCTGGGATCTCGATCCCCATGAGCCCGAGCTCGAAGACTCTGCGCAGAATCGTGCCGTCGATCTCTTGTTCCTCATCCATCCGCCGCACCAGCGGAGCCACCTGGTCCTGCGCGAACTGCTCCACCGAGTCGCGGAACAGCGTCTCCTCGTGGCTCAAGCGGGTAATCGGGCCTGATTGAACAGAGTCCACTGCACGTTTCCCTTCTGAGGTGCGCGAACGCCGAGCGCTGCTCTCAAATGATATGCTGCGATCTTGAATGCGCGGAAGAGCCGCGAATCGGACTCAAATGCAGATCAAGGATCACGTCTTCCTCATAACCGGCGGTGCATCGGGTCTGGGCGAAGCCGTGGCGCGGCTGGTGGAGAGCGAAGGTGGCTCGGTAGTGATCGCGGATGTGAATCGGGCCTCCGGAGAAACGCTCGCGAGTGCATTGGGTGATCGCGCACGCTTCGCACAAACTGACGTGGCCTGCGAGAGCGATGCGACTGCTGCCGTGGGTTGCGCCATGCGTGCCTTTGGCCATCTGCATGCGTTGGTAAACTGCGCCGGAGTCGCGCCCGCAGAAAAGATCGCCGGGCGCGAAGGACCGCATCGGCTCGACTCGTTTACGCGAGCGATAAACGTCAACCTGGTTGGGACATTTAATATGATGCGCCTCGCCGCTGCCGCCATCGCACAAGCGGAGCCGGGTAGGGATGGCGAGCGCGGCGTGATTGTGAATACGGCTTCGATCGCTGCTTTCGATGGCCAGGTCGGGCAGGCTGCCTACGCCGCTTCAAAAGGCGGCGTCGTTTCGCTCACTTTGCCCGCGGCTCGCGAGTTGGCGCGTTTCGGTATTCGCGTGGTGACCATCGCGCCGGGCATCTTCGAGACGCCAATGATGGCGGGATTCTCGCAGGAGGTTCGCCAGTCGCTTGCGGCAACGGTTCCCTTTCCGCAGCGTCTCGGACTTCCAGCGGAGTTTGCGGCACTCGTGAAGCACATCTGCGAAAACACCATGCTTAACGGCGAGACCATCCGCCTCGATGGCGCGCTGCGGATGGCCGCGCGATAACTCCGGAGGCGCGAGAAATCAGAAATGACGGAACGCGATCCCATCGTCATCGTTGGTGCAGCCCGCACGCCCATTGGCGCTTTCCAGGGCGAACTGAAGGAGAGGGCGGCGCACCAGCTCGGCGCCGCGGCGATCCGCTCGGCCGTCGAGCGCGCGGAAATTCCACCCGATTCCATAGAAGAGGCGCTTTTCGGTTGCGTGCTGGCGGCCGGGCAAGGCCAGGCGCCCGCGCGGCAAGCGGCTCTCGGCGCGGGGCTTCCGGTTGCAGCAGGTGCAACGACCATCAACAAAATGTGCGGCTCGGGGATGAAGGCCGTCATGCTCGCACATGACCTGATCGTGGCGGGCAGCGCAAGAATCGCCGTCGCCGGCGGCATGGAAAGCATGAGCAACGCGCCGTATCTTCTGGATCGCGCGCGGAGCGGTTACCGCATGGGCCATGGCCGCGTGCTCGACCATATGTTTCTCGACGGCCTCGAAGACGCGTACGAGAAAGGCCGGCTGATGGGAACCTTTGCCGAGGATTGCGCACAGAGCTATCGCTTTACGCGTGAGGCGCAAGACGAGTTTGCCATCGCCTCGCTCACACGCGCACGGCGCGCAGTCGCGGACGGCAGCTTTCGCGCCGAGATCGTTCCAGTGATGGTGAAGGCTGGCAACGCAGAGCGCGAAGTCACGCAGGATGAGCTGCCCATGAAGGCAGCTCTTGATCGAATCCCGGCGCTGAAGCCGGCATTCCGCGAGGGCGGAACAGTGACCGCGGCGAATTCCAGCGGAATCTCCGATGGAGCCGCGGCGTTGGTGCTCATGCGGCGTTCCGAGGCCGGCAGGCGAGGCCTTCGGCCGCTCGCCGCGATCGCGGGTCATGCAACCTATGCGAACACACCGGCGCTGTTTCCCACCGCGCCCATCGGAGCGATTCGGGGATTGGCAGAACGGACAGGATGGTCTCTAGCCGAAGTCGACCTCTTCGAGATCAACGAGGCATTCGCCGTTGTGGCCATGGCCGCGATGCACGATCTTGGATTGGCGCATGAAAAAGTGAATGTGCACGGCGGCGCGTGCGCACTTGGCCATCCCATCGGCGCGTCCGGTGCCCGCATTCTCGTCACACTGCTTTCGGCGTTGGAAAAATACGGAATGAAGCGTGGCATGGCGGCCTTGTGCATCGGCGGCGGCGAAGCCACCGCAATGGCCATCGAGCGAATTGCCTGACACGGCCGGCGCAGCGATAGGGCACAATACTGGATAAAGAGGCGGAAACCTTTGTCGTACGCACTGCTCCAGCCGCGGCCTGATCCAGCCCTCCTTTCGATCGTCGTTCCCTGCTACAACGAGGAACAGGCGCTGCCGTTGTTCGCGGCCGAGGCGACGCGCTTTATCGACGAGTCGACATTTCCATGTGAACTGGTTTTGGTAAATGACGGAAGCACCGACCGCACGGTAGAACTGTTGGCCGGCTGGAGCGCGCGCGACCCGCGTATCAAAGTGTTGAACCTTTCGCGCAACTTTGGCCACCAGCTCGCGGCTACCGCGGGCGTGGACTATGCGCGCGGCGACGCGGTGGTGCTGATCGATGCCGACCTCCAGGACCCGCTGGACGTGATTCGCGAAATGGTCGCGCAATATCGTGCCGGTTACGACGTCGTCTGCGGCCAGCGCATCGCGCGGGCCGGGGAGAATACCTTTAAAAGGGCGACCGCGTGGCTCTTCTACCGCGTAATGCGCTTTTTCTTTCTCGAGTCGCTGCCCAGCGACGTTGGCGATTTCCGGCTCATGTCGCGCCGCTGCGTCGACAGTCTGATTTCGATGCGGGAGTTCCATCGTTTTTTGCGCGGCATGGTGGCATGGGTGGGCTTCCCGCAGGTCTGCGTGGGCTATGAGCGCAACGCGCGCGTCGCCGGCCAAACAAAATATCCGCTGCGCAAAATGATCCGGCTGGCCTGGAACGCAGCCGTCTCCTTTTCGCCGCTGCCGTTGCGAATGAGCTTTGTCGCCGCGGTCTTAATGGCCATCTTCGCAGTTGAAGAGGCGGTGCGGGCCTTGGTTGCATATCTTTCCGGGCGGACCGTGCCCGGGTGGACGTCGCTGATGATTGTGCTCTCGATGAGCAATGCGGCGCTGCTGATGACCGTCGGAGTTCTAGGCGAGTACGTGGCCAAGATCTTCGAAGAGGGCAAGGGAAGGCCGCTTTACATCGTTGCTGACGCGTGGAACGTCACGCAAAAGCCGGAGCGCGCGAACTCTGCGAGAAGCGAAGCAAATCTGCCACGGTCGTTAGAGGATCGTATGTTGATTGAGTCCGAAGCCATTCTGCGCGGCCGGCAGAATCGAGAGGATTGAAGTAAAAGTGAAGGGCAGTCGGGCCAAAATCGTCCGGCGGCCGGTTCAGGCGCCGGCGAGCGCGGGCGCCGAAAATCCGGTTCCCGAATCAGGCTCGGCCGGCGGATTCGCCGCGGCTGGCGCGGCAACCGGAACGTGCGCCAGCTCCCAGGCTGAGCGATCTTTCAGCAACCGTGCGACCAGCGCCGTATGCATTGCGTGGCCGGCCCGCACGGCGACTACGTGGCCCTCAAGCCGGCGGCCGGCGAGTGCGAGATCGCCGATGAGATCCAGAACCTTGTGACGCACGTACTCATCGCCAAAGCGCAGCGGGCCGTTCTCTGGCCCTTGCCGATTCAGGATGATTGCATTCTCCGCGCTGGCGCCGCGAATCAGTCCCATGTCACGCAGTTTGCGCTCGTCTGCCTTGTAGCCGAAGGTGCGGGCGGGCGCAATCTCCGAGCCGTAGGTCTCGGCAGCTAGATCGATACAGGTTTTCTGCTGGCCGATCGGTGCGGGAAAATCGATGGTGTAGGAGATGCGATAACCGGCACCGGGATACACGCCGATGAATTTTTCTCCTTCGTGAACTTCCACTGGCTGCAGAACGCGCAGCGTCTCGCGGCGGCGGCGCTGCGCGCGAACACCGGCCCGGAGAAATGCCTCCACGTATGGTTGCGAGCTGCCGTCGAGAATGGGCAATTCGAGATTGTCGATTTCGACGATGACGTTGTCGATGCCCATCCCAATGAATGCGGAAAGCAGATGTTCTGTAGTGGAGATAAGCACGCCTTGGCGCATGAGGCTGGTGGCGTAGCTGACCTTGGCCACGTTGCGGCCAATGGCGGGGATCTCGAAGTTGTCCAGATCAGTGCGCCGGAAGACGATGCCAGAACCGGCTGCGGCGGGAAGGAGACGCATCGTGACCGGTGCACCAGAGTGTAAGCCGACGCCCCCAAACTCGAGAGGCTCGGCAATGGTCTGTTCCAGGTGTGCGGGCTGCGCCAGATGTTCCCCCGAGCGAAATGCTGTCCGTTGATTAGATTAGACCCGTGTGGAAAAACTGGCGTGTGTCTGTTTTGCCACACCGGGACCCAATTTTGCACTGTGATTAGTGCATTCTCAAGGACTGCTGCGCCATAAGCCTTAAAATCAGAATGCTTTTAGGGCAGTTTTTTCCCGACAGTGTGCAAGCCAGAAAGGACCTGAGATGCCATTAGCTGATGAGGGGCATCTGCCGATGCGTGCTTTGCTGGCTGGCGCGCGCCGCAAGCAGGCCGGCCTGGTGGCTATGGCCCGCGAGCTGGTTCTGGTGGAATCGCCTTCTGATAACAAGGCTGCCGTAGACGCGTGCACTGCGATTGCTGCGCACTACGGGAAGAAACTGGGAGGGAAGGTGAAGTTGCACCGGCAGCGCGCATTCGGCGATGTGCTTGAGGTGCGATTCGGCGCGGCGACGACTGCGAAGGGAAGCGGCGCAAAACGCATCTTGCTGCTCGGTCACCTCGATACGGTCTGGCCGATGGGAACGCTCGCGAAGATGCCATGTCGCGTAAGGGATGGAAGATTGTGGGGCCCAGGCACGCTCGACATGAAAGCGGGAGTTGCGATGGCCTTCACGGTGGTGGAGCTGTTGCGCGAAGCCGCGCTCATGCGGCGTGAAATCGTGATGCTGCTCAACAGCGACGAAGAGGTGGGCAGTCCTGTCTCACGGCCGATCACGGAGTCCATTGCAAAGACATGCGACGCGGTCTACGTCCTGGAGCCGGGGCAGGGACTGGCTTACAAAACCGCGAGGAAGGGAATCGGCGACTGGCGCATTACGGTAAAGGGCGTTGCCGCGCACGCGGGCGTCGACTTCGCCCAGGGCGCAAATGCCATCCGCGAGCTGGCGCGCGTGGTTGAGACCGTGAGCGGTTGGACTGACTTGAAGCGCGGGCTCACGGTCAGCGTCGGTGTGACCGCGGGAGGAACGAAAAGCAACGTGGTTCCCGCTGAGGCCTGGGCAGAGGTGGATGTGAGAATTCCGCGCGCTGCCGACGGCCCGCGCATGGAGCGGCGATTTGCGGCGCTGAAGCCGCGCGACCGGCGATGCACGATCGCAGTCACCGGCGGCATCAACCGGCCCCCGATGGAGCGCAGCCGCGGAACTGTGCAGCTCTATGAAAAGGCGCGAAAGCTGGCAGCCGATCTCGGTTTTGCGCTCGACGAGGCATCGACAGGTGGAGGCTCCGACGGAAATTTCACGGCTGCGCTCGGCGTGCCGACACTCGATGGAATGGGCGCGGTGGGAGAGGGCGCGCACGCGCGGCACGAATCCATCGTGCTCGAGCACCTCGCCCCGCGAACCGCGCTGCTGGCCGGAATGTTGATGAGCTAAGCGGCGATGGATCGCGGATCATCCAGTGTTACACTCCCACGAGAATCGGACGCGGAGGACTACGGCGGCATGATAAAGGCATTGTTAATGACGGGCGCGTTGGCGTTCATAGCGGTTGCAGGTGCGCAAAGCGCGCCCAAGGCGAGTGCGCCGCCCACTGCCTCAAAGACTGCGACGAGCGCGTCCGGTTCGTACGTCCCGCTGCCGGCCAGTATGCAATGTTCACTGAAAGATCCCAAGTTGCAGAGCGTTGCGGGAGAAAACGAGCTCCAGATTCAGGGCGGCACGGTGAGCGGTGTTGCATGCTGGGTCGTCGCCACCGGTCCCGGGAGCGCCAGGGATCTTCCCCTTGCATCGAACGATGTCGGCAGCGGAGGGTTCATACGTTCCAAGACATTTGGAACCTTGCGCTTCAAAGAAATGCAGGCGGCTAATCGCGCGGGATCGGAGCACGTTGTCTTCTCGATCCGCCGGGATAGGTTGCAGCCGTTGCGCGCATACCTGATGAAACACGATGAGAACGCTGCAGCCGCATCGGGCCCAGCCTCCGCATCCCCGTCGGTGCCGGGTGTTCCTCCCGTCAATGCGCCAGTACAAACCGTCTTATCGCTCAGCTATCAGGACATTGAGGTGGGCGCCGGGTCTCTAGGCGAAACCGGCAAGCTCTGGCATCTCAAGTACACCGGCTGGCGTAGGTCCGACGGCGTGAAATTCGATTCATGGGAACAACATCCTCGTCCCGTGATGGGATCAGACGGCAAACCGGAGCTTGGTCCCGACGGCAAGCCGAAGTTTGGTGCTGCTGAGCCGATCGCACTTCCGCAAGGTGTGGGCGCGGTGATTCCGGGCTTCGACTACGGCCTCGCCGGAATGCGCATCGGAGGCAAGCGCCGCATCTTTATTCCATGGCAGCTCGCTTACGGACTGCGCGGGCATCCCGGCACTGCGGATCACCCGGGCATTCCCCCAAAGTCGGACCTTGTCTTCGATGTGGAGCTTGTTGAAGTCACGGAGATGCCTGCTCCGCAAGCACGGCCTGCCATGCCGCCTCGTCCTGTGCCTGGCGCCGCTCCGCCATCGGGCACGGGCAGCTCGCCCAACACCGCTCCCGCTCAGCCGCCGTCTGCGCCGCCCCCTCCGTCTCAACCGAAGCAGCCGGCCGCCACTCCTGCTCCGCCGTCGAATTAGCAGCAGCCGAGGATATCAACCCGCTCCAGCGCGCAGCTCGGGCGTGGCGGCGATGAGCTTCTGCGTGTAGGCCTCGCGCGGATTCGCGCACAGCTCTTCTGCCTCGCCGGTTTCAACCAGACGGCCCCGCTCCATCACCGCGATGCGCGTGCTGAGGTAGCGCACCAGCGGCATAGAGTGCGTGATAAACAGGTAAGTGAGTCCATGCTCGTGTTGCAGCGCACGCAGCAGGTTGATGATCTGTGCGCCCACGCTCACGTCGAGTGCGGAGACGGGTTCGTCAAGGATGAGCAGGTGCGGCCGCAGTGCGAGCGCGCGTGCAATGTTGATACGCTGGCGCTGGCCGCCGGAGAACTCGTGCGGATGGCGCGCCAGCGCCGACTCATCCAGCCCGACCTGGCGCAGAAGCTCCACGGCTTTGGCGCGAAGCACAGCACGGTTGGCGCGTGCACCCCCGTCGCGGCGATGCGCGTCGCGATGCTCGTCGTGACCATGCGCCTCGCGACGATGAATGACCAGCGGTTCGCTCACGATAGAGAGAACGTTCATGCGCGGATTGAGCGCTCCGTAGGGATCCTGAAACACAGGCTGCATCTGCCGTCGCAGTGTGCGCAACTGTGCGCCCGAGGCGCGCGCCACATCAATGCCGTCGATGAGGATGGAACCAGCCGTGGGCGCCACGAGTCCGAGGATCATGCGGGCGACGGTGGTTTTTCCTGAGCCCGATTCGCCCACCAGTCCGAGGGTCTCGCCCGGGTCGATCGAGAATGAAACGCGATCGACAACCGTCTGTTGCTCAGTGCGAAGGCCGGCGCGGTGCGGATAGGTTTTTGAAACCGAGCGAACCTCAACGAGCGCCATAAATCGATGGTAATGGATCGATGGCTACAGCGGTTCGGCAACGATCCTCATCGATCAGTTTGCGCTGTGCGCCTCGACGGGCAATCCCATTTCTACGTCGATCGCGTTGGGCGGGGTCCTTGTATCGCCGCGGCGCAGCAGTCCGCTGAGAATCACGTAAAGCACCGGGATGAAGATGAGGTTGAGAACGGTGGAGAGCAGCATGCCGCCGACGATGGTGGAACCCACCGACTGACGGCCCAGCGCACCCGCTCCGGTGGCAAATACCAGCGGCAGCACGCCAAGGATGAAGGCAAACGAGGTCATGAGAATGGGGCGCAGACGAAGCTCGGCAGCTTCAATGGCAGCCTCAGCGATGGTGCGCCCCTTGCGGCGCAGCTGCTCTGCGAATTCGACGATCAGAATGGAGTTCTTGGCCGAGAGACCGATGAGCATCACCAGGCCGATCTGGCAGTAGACGTCGTTCGAGAGGCCGCGCCACGAGATGAGGGTGAGCGCGCCCAGAATGGCCATGGGCACGGCGAGCAGGATGATGAACGGTAGTGCGAAGCTCTCGTATTGCGCGGAGAGCGTGAGATAGACGACCAGCAGCCCGAGCGCGAAAATGATCAGCGTCTCGCCGCTCGATTCGAGCTCGTCGAGCGTGAGCCCCGTCCATTGGTAGCTCATGCCGTGCATCATGTTCTGCTTAGCCAGTTGCTCCATTCCCGCAAGCGCCTGGCCTGAGCTGTAGCCGGGCGCGGCCGAGCCATCGATCTCGACCGCGCGAAAGAGGTTGTAGCGGGTGATAACCGGCGGCCCCGAGCTCTCTGACACGGTGACAAGATTGTCGAGCGGCACCATCTGCCCCGAGTCCGAGCGCACATAGTAGCTGTGGATGTCGCTCGCATTCATCCGGAAGGGACGATCGGCCTGCACGTACACGCGATAGGTGCGGTCGTTGTAGTCGAAATCGTTCACGTACTCCGAACCCATGAAGATGTTCAGCGTCGAGGCGATCTGGGTGACAGAGATCCCCATTGCTTTAGCCTTTTCGCGATCGATGGTGACGAGCACTTGCGGATCGTTGGCCGAGAAACTGGTATAGAGATCGGTCAGATCCTTGCGTTGGGAGCCTGCGCCGACGATCTGGTGAGCCACGCGATCGAGATCGGCAAGCGTGTTGCCGCCTTGATCCTGCAGCATGAACTGGAAGCCGCCGAAGCTGCCCACACCCTGCACGGCGGGCGGCTCGAAGGCCTGCACGATGCCGCCATTCGGCGCGAACATGAGCATCTGCAGATGTTGCGAAACGCCTCGGATAATCGCGGCCGTCGAGTGGCCGCGCTTGGACGCAGACTGGGTAGAGACGAACATCATGCCGGCATTGGAGGCGCTGCCGGCAAAGCTGAAGCCGATCACGGAGAACATACCATCGACATCGGGATTCTGGCCGATGATGGCCGCGCCGCGCTCGGCGAGGCTGGTGGTGTAGGTGAGCGAAGAGCCGGGAGGCGCCTGCACGATGACCATGAAGTACCCCTGGTCCTCCTGCGGGATGAAGCCGGTCGGCACGCGCCGGTACATCCAGGCTGTAGCGCCCAGGCCAATGAAGAAGATCAGCAGCAGAAGGTAGCGCAGCTTGAGCGCGCCATGAATCACGCGCGCATAGGTGCTGCCCGTCCACAAAACAAAGCGATCGGCGCCATGGATGAAGGCAGCGAATGCCCGCGACAGCGGGCGAATGTGCAGAAAGTCAAGCTGGTGGGTGCGGGCTTCTTCTCCACGAAGAAAGATCGCGGAGAGCGCGGGCGAAAGAGTGAGGGCGTTAAAGGCCGAGATGGCGATGGAGAAGGCAATAGTGAGCGAGAACTGGCGATACAGAATGCCCGTGGCGCCGGGGAAGAATGACACAGGCACAAAGACCGCGATGAGCACAAGCGACGTAGCGATCACGGCGCTCGTGACCTCGCCCATGGCGTGCGATGTCGCCTCGTGCGGGTCGGAGCGTTCCATGGCGATGTGCCGTTGCACGTTCTCGATCACGACGATTGCGTCATCTACAACCAGGCCGGTGGCGAGCGTGATGCCGAAGAGCGTTAACGAGTTGATGGAGAAGTCAAAGATGCGGACGAAGGCGAAGGTGCCGATGAGCGAGACGGGAATGGTGACGGCGGGAATGATTGTCGCGCGCCAGTCAAGCAGGAACAGGAAGATGACCGCGATGACGATGACCACCGCCTCGGCCAGCGTCCGCAGAACTTCGCGAATTGAGTCGCCAACCGCGGTAGTCGAGTCGAATGCGATCGCGTAGTGCAGGCCGGGTGGAAAGTTCTTCGATAGTTCCGCCAGCGCAGCTTTGGCGCGGCTATCGACGTCGAGCGCGTTAGCGTTCGAGAGCTGCTCCACGCCGATGCCCATGGCCTGATGGCCCTGGTACTCGAGGTTGGTTGAGTAGTTCTCCGCGCCGACCTCGGCATGGCCCACGTCTTTCAACAAAACGAGTCCGTTGGCGGAGTTCTTGACGATCAGGTTGTCGAACTGTTCAGGACTCGCGAGCCTGCCAACCACGTGCACCGGAATTTGGAAGGCCTGTTTCGTGTCCGAGGGCGGTGCGCCAAGCTGGCCTGAAGGAATTTCGACGTTTTGCTCGGTGAGCGCGTTCACTACGTCCGTGGCTGTGAGGCTGCGCGCAGCCAGCCGGATGGGATCGAGCCATACGCGCATCGCATATTTGCGTTCGCCGAGGATCACCACGTCACCCACGCCGGGCACGCGCTTGAGCGCATCCTTCACGTACACGTCGAGATAGTTGGAGATGTATTCGCTCGAGTAGCGGTTATCGAGCGTATAGAAGCCTGCGCCGAAGACAAAGTTGTAATTCGACTTGACGATGGAGATGCCGCTGGAAATGACCTCGCCGGGCAGGCGGCCTTCCGCACTGGCCACACGGTTTTGCACGTCGACGGCAGCAATATCCAGGTTGTAGCCGGTCTTGAAGGTGATGTCGATCGTGCTCACGCCGCTGTTGGTGCTGCTCGAGCTGATATAGCGCATGCCCTCGACGCCGTTGATGGCCTCTTCCAGCGGGATCGTCACCGCCTTCTCCACCGTCTGCGCATCGGCGCCCACGTAGTCCGCATCAACCTCGATGATCGGCGGTGCGAGGTTGGGGTACATGGCGATAGGAAGATTGGGAATGCAAATGGCGCCCGCCAGAATAATGAGCAGAGCGCAAACGGTGGCGAAGACGGGCCGGCGAATAAAGAAATCGACAAACACGGTAAGCCTGCTTTCGTTAGGTCTCGCGGGCCGATCAGCCGCCGATGAGAATGACGGGCATCCCGTCGACGAGGAACTGCGTTCCCGAGACAATCACCTTGTCGCCCGCGCTTAATCCTGAGGCGATGGAGTAGCTGTTGCCCACGCTATCGCCAAGCGTCACGGGCTCGCGATGCGCGAGCGTTGTGCCGTTGGCCTTTTGCACTACGAATACGAAGCTCTGCTCGCCCTGGCGCGTAACTGCCAGAACGGGAACCACGGCCATCGGATGCGTGCTCCAGATCAAATGGGCCTTCACGATCTCCGCATTCCGCAGCGACGCCGTCGCCTGCACAGGAGCCTTCACGAGAATGCCCTGCAACATGCTGTCGACTTCAGGCGAAATAAAGTCCACGTGGGTTCTCTGCAGCAGCTTGCCGTTGTTGTCCGTGAGGTCGACGGCCTGCCCCACGCGCACCTGAGACGCTCGCTCGGTGGACACATAAATGTATGCTTCGAGATCCTTGTTCTCGTCGACAGTGGTGAGAACCGGCGTGGGCGAAAGGGACGGCGAAACATAATCGCCTACGTGGACCGGGATATCGCCGACCACACCGTCAAATGGTGCGCGGATGGTGTAGTAGGCGAGCATTTGCTCCTGCGTCTTGCCGGACTCGACGGCCGATTCATAGTCCGCCTTCGCATTCTGGAAAGACTGCTGCGCCTGGTCGAAAGCGTCGCGGCTGGTCACGCCGGCGTCAAAGAGCTTGTGCTGCCGTTCCACCTCCACGGTGGTGTAATCCAGAAGGGCTTTTTTCTGGCGCTCCGTGGCGCGCTGCGAGTCGGCGGCCGCCTGCTGCTGGCGCGGATCGATTTCCATCAGCAGTTGCCCTGCGTGCACGTGATCGCCGGAGTGGACGGCGATTTGTGTGAGCAATCCGCTCACCTGTGGAATGATCGACGTCGACCGGCGGGACTTGATGGTGGCTACGTATTCGCTGCTCTGAGCCACCGGAGACATGGCCACGGTGACCGTCTGTACCGGAAGGCCTTGCGGCTGAGCTTCGGCGGCCGGCGCAGCCTTCTTCTGGCAGCCGGCGGCGGCGAATGAGGCCAGAGCCAGAAAATTATAGATAAAAAAGCGCTGAATCAACGACTGCGTCACGGGACTTCCTTGGCCAAGGCTAAAAGCAAAATGGTTGATTGGGTTGGGCGCTCTGAGGTTCTTTCTCGACTTCTGACGCGCATGCGTGGCCGCGGCCACCAAAAATTCAAGGCATAGCAGATTAGGGGGTCCACCGGGCTCAGGCATCCTGTTCTCGGGGGCCTCATCGAGAATAGCGCAACTGTGAATACGCGGGCATAGCGTGCGTGGTTCCCGGGGCCAACAGCGACTGGGCAGGGACGAACGGCGAAAAGGCAGCCAGAGGTGGGTCGAATTGGGCGTTTGGTTGGGCGTTTGGACCTGTTTGCGGCTTGACGCACTGCCACAAGCGAGGGCGATTTCGTCCATTGCATCGCTCTTTTGACACGCTTTCAGCGAGTTGGTAGCCTCTCAACAGGAACTTCTCAAGGCAAACCCAGCAGTTTTTCCCTCCGCCTTCTGCCTTCCCAAGCGTCCCCGTCGTCTAGCCCGGCCTAGGACACCGCCCTTTCACGGCGATAACACGGGTTCAAATCCCGTCGGGGACGCCAGAAAATAAAAGAGTTAACTGGCAATCTCACCTGCAATACTTAAACTCCACTTAAACTAGCGTTGCCTGTGGTATTCCCGTCTGTTTGCCGGACCGGAGATAGTCAACGCACGATCCTGTCAAAGATCATCCGGGCCAAGGTGATGCTGTCTGAAACAGCGGTCACAACTCTAGGCGTGTTGGCAATGCGTTCTTCACGGGCCAGCCGCACAGCAGCAATAATCGCTGCCGCAATTACCAACGTAGAGCTGAAGCGATCCCGCTTGCTCCGTTCCTGTTCCTCTCGTTCATTGGCTCTACGCATTTCACCCATGTATGGCGCTCCTAACAACGATCCTGTTTGAGGATTGGCGCGATAGCGTGCCGCTGAAAATCTCTGTAGGCAGGTAGCGGCGCTTCTCACCGCACAGCGGACACGTTGCCACGATCCACGTATCGGGGATGGTCTGCACTGGCGCAGCTATCGTCTCCCGGCATCGCTTGCACTCGACACAGTAAGGGTGAACGCGCGGCTTGAAGTTCCCAAAGCTGCCCGGCATAGGGAGCTATTGTAGGAGAACAAAAAGCGAATATGCAATGATAGACTACTCACAATTAAATTCACAAGATGAAAGGAGGTTGATCGGTATGCCATTCAAAGAGGGCCAAGAAGTCCTGATAAAAAATCCGCATTCAATTGTTGGGGTTATTGTTCGAGAACGTCCGGGCGATAGAGACCTGCCGCAGGAAGAACGTCGTTACATCGTTCACATCCCTGAACAAGACCGAGACTTAATCTACTCGCCTACCGACCTTGAAGCCATCGAGCAGCCGCAGGCGCAATCACCGTCAACAAAACCTACTCCGTACAGCCCCGCGTGGACTACTCAAGTTGAAAAGTTTATTGTCGCTGGTCAAAGATGGATGGCAAACAACGATGACCACGATGCGATGAAGGAGTTCGTGGAAGCGGGCAGAAAACTCAACTTCATTGTTCCAATCTCGAAATCTCAACAAGAATGATCGTCGTCGCGCAGTTCAAAGTTCTGATTGAACGGACCACTGTCGCCTTTTGTCGGGTGATACATGGAAAAAGAGTCAAGGCTTATCGCAGTTTCGCTGGCGAAGATAAATCCTCAACGCTGGCCGGGGCCGAATGGACAGCTTTGCCAAAGGGTTGAGTTTCGCGGCCATTCAAGTAGCAATGAATTGTCATTCAAGCATGAAACTAATCCTCTTGTTCCAGCGGAACTTGAACAATGCCGTGCCCTGAAGAGACATGGTTTTACAGTTGTTGAAGCTCCCGAAGACTGGAGACATGGGTATTACAACGTTCCTGGCGGATGGCAAGTTCGAGTAATCCAAATGGCTATGGACAAAATTGCGGCCTTAGCTGAAGGAGAAGAGCAGGTGGCGGCATACGATGAAAAACTGGCTCACGAAGTATTAAAGGTCGTAAATGACCACTTTCCCAAACAGCTCACAATGGTTCAACTCAAACATGAATTGAATCCTGAGCCGAGTGACGAAACACTACTTCTTGCACTAGATGCGCTTCTGGTTCAAAAGCTAATTGAAGGCCCGCATATGCGTTCAGGTTTTCAAAACGACCTTCATCACATGGCCCTAGTGCGAATCACAGCGGCAGGTCGTGATTATCTTCAGCGCGATTCGCAGCCCAATAAGCCGCAGGTTCAGTATGGGGATCAATACATCAATCTTGGTCATGTAGGGTCCGTTGGGCCAAATTCAACGGGCACAGTCAATGTAGGGAACACAGTTTGGCAGCAGATCAAATCCGAAGTTGATCTGAATATTCTTGCAAATGAACTTGGTCGGCTGCGCATTGCGCTTCAACAATCCTCCACCACGCGCGAAGATGCCAAGCAAATTGGGATAGTTGCAGAGGCTGAAGAAGCTGCGGAATCTGGAGATGGTGGAAAGACAATCTCGCTTCTTTCTAAGGCTACCAAGGGCGTTTGGGAAGTAGCCGAAAGAATTGGGACAGACATTGCCGCTAAAGTCATAGTTGAAGCCAGTAAAGGTTGATTATCCGCTCGGGCCGACGATGGTGACTCCCTGAATCGAGTGTAATAGGAGCGAGGCCACCTGTCTTGGCTCTCCGGCGCGTCATTTGGGGTGTTGAGCCGGATCATCGCCAAGTCAATTGGTAGCCCCTACCGGCGCTAGAAGCCGGGTCTTGTTGCAGACCGAAACGCCTTGTATGCACCCAAAGCGTTTCCGCGAACCCGCTTAGGCTGCATTTGAAGATTTTTCCCAGGCAATGGAGCCCTCTTCCTTCGCTCCTTGCGGCAATCGAGATGGCTGCAGCAGTCGACCCGCATCTTCAGAGCTCACGGGTCGGCTGAAGAGGAAGCCCTGGAATTCATCGCAGTGATGCTCTCTCAGGAAAGATAGTTGAACTTCGGTTTCGACCCCCTCGGCGATGACGGTCAGATTCAGTCCTTTTGCCAGGCTGATGATCGCCGTCGCAATTGCCGCGTCGTCCGGATTTCCCGCGACATCTCGTATAAACGAGCGGTCGATTTTGAGCTTCGTCACCGGAAACTGTCTCAGATAGCTCAGGCTCGAATAGCCGGTGCCGAAATCATCGATGACGAGTTTCAAACCCATCTCTTTCAGGTCCTGAAGCACTTCAAACATCACATCGGCATTCGATAAGAGAAGGCTCTCAGTGAGTTCCAACTCAAGCAGTTCGGGAGGAACCTGCTTTTCGCGTAACAAGTCTTTGATCAGGTCACGAAAGCCGCTTTGCCGGAACTGCACAGCAGAAACGTTCACCGCGACAGGGACGACGTCCAGCCCGCTGCTTCGCCACGCCTGAATCTGGTTGCAGACAGTCCTCAAAACCCATTCGCCCAGTGCGGTGATGAGGCCACCGTTCTCGGCAACCGGTATGAATTTGTCCGGCGGGATGAGACCGCGTTCGGGATGTTGCCAGCGGATAAGAGCTTCGAGCCCTGTGATGCGGCCGCTGGGAATCTCTACCTGCGGCTGATAAACGAGAAAGAATTCATCTCTCTCGATAGCCAGGCGAAGACTGTTTTCGAGGGACAGTCTTTCCAAGAGCATGGCGTTCATCTCGTGATTGAAGAGGCAGTATGTATTGCACCCCTCCTCTTTGGCGCGATACATGGCCGCATCGGCATTCTTGATCAGGGTCTCTCCATCCACCCCGTGTGCCGGGAATATGCTCACCCCGAGGCTGCAGGTCACGTTGAGCGGATGTTCCCGGATAATAAACTCTCCCGTCACCGAGTCGACGATGCGCTTGGCGATCGCCTCGACCTCGGAAAGACTTTCGATATCGGTCAGCACGATCAGGAATTCATCGCCGCCCGCCCGGGCAACCGTGTCGTGATGGCGAACTTCGTTTTTGAGGCGGCTCGCCACTTGCTGCAGCAGCAGATCGCCGAAGGAGTGCCCCAGCGAGTCGTTGATGATCTTGAACCGATCTAGATCGAGGAACAGCACCGCTACACGGCTTCCTCGCCGGCTCGCAGCAGCGAGAGCGTTGTTCAGACGATCGTGCAGCAGCATCCGATTGGGCAATCCGGTCAGGGAATCGTAGTAAGCAAGATAATTTACCTGTTGCTGAGCCAGTTTTTGCTCAGTGATATCTTCTACCGACCCTTCGTGGAAAGTGATCTGGCCATCTGAGTTGCGCACGGCTCGAACATTTACCAGAACCCACTTCCGCGATCCGTTCTTACACGTCACCTCGGCCTCGCTGCTGCGTATCACTCCGTTCTGTTCCAACTGCCGGCTCCATTCCTCGAACTGTGCGGCCCGGATGAGAAATGGAAGTCCGCTGTCGGATGTCGCGGCGATGACCTCTTCAGGTGAGACGTAACCATGCATGATCGCGAAGGCGCGATTCACGTTCAGGAGCCGGCCATCGGGCGTCGCCTGGAAAATTCCGACCACGGCGTCTTCAAATACGGCGCGGTACTTCTCTTCCGCCTCGCGAAGCGCATTCTCCGCTTTCTTCCTCTCGCCGATGTCCTGGTTGATCGAGATGAAATGCGTAATCTCGCCCAGCTCCGTAGCAACCGGCGTGATGGTCATTTCCTCGTGAATGAGCGCCCCTGCCTTGCTGCGATTGATGACCTCGCCGCGCCATACGTTTCCCGAGTCGATGGTTTCCCACATCTCTTTGAAGAAACTTTGATCGTGCAGGCCTGACTTAAGCAGACTGCGATTCGCTCCCAGGGCTTCCTCGGCGGAATAGCCCGACAGGGCAGAGAACGAAGGATTTGTCCACAGGATCGTTCCTGCTGGATCGGTTATGCAGATGGAATTCGCCGCGGCCTTGAGCGCCGCCGCGAGCAGCCTGGCTTGTGCGTTTGCCTCGGAAAGTTCGCCAGTCCGCACTTCAACCAGCCGGTCCAACTCCTCCATGCGCAGGCAAGCCTGCTTCATTGAAGTCCACTTGGCGGTCATCGCGTGGGCCAGCTGCGTGACCTCGATGATATCGAAGGGCTTCTTCAAAACGACAAAGCTGTCCACTACGCCCAGCCGCTGCGAAATGTCATTCCAGTTGTAGTCGGAGTACGCCGTGCAGATCACGATCTGCAGGTCGGGATCGACCTTCCACAGATGATCGATGGTCTCGATTCCGTCCCAGCCGGGAGGCATGCGCACATCGACGAACGCCAGTGCATACGGGCGCCCCGAGGCTTGTGCCTCCTTCAAACGCTCAAGCCCTTCCTGACCTTGAAAGGCGGAATCGACTTCGAAGGCGACACCAGCAGAATTCGAGACTCCGAACAAGAGCGCTTCGTCGGCTGCCAGCTCCGAATCGACCTCGCGCGGCAGAAGAATCTTTTTCAGATCATTATGGATGGCTTCATTATCGTCGATGATAAGCAAACGATATGGCTGGGATGGAGGCTTCATGAAGCCATTCTCCTTTCGCTGCTTAGATCGAGGTGGATGGGAAGTTCGAGCGTGAAGACGGCCCCGGTTCCGGTGCCTTCACTCGCCGCAGTCAGCGAACCGCCAAGCTGTTTCGCCGCGAGAGCGCCTGAATGCAAGCCGAATCCGTGCCCGTCCTTCTTGGTCGTAAACCCGTGAGAGAAGATCCGCACTAAATTAGGTCCTGGTATGCCAATTCCGTTATCGGCTAATTGGATCGCGACCTTATCCTCGTCCGTACGTTTTACCTGAATGGTGATTTGGCGGTCCGGGCGCCCGGATTCTTTCAGGGAGTCTTTCGCATTGCGCAGAAGGTTGAGTAGGATCTGCAGCACTTTGTGCCGGTCGGTCAGGATCGGGGGAACCGGTTCATCCTCAATGTGCAGGTCAATGTGGTGCCGTTCCAGTCCCGGATGAGTAACGCCTACTGCATCTTCGATCAGATCGGAAACCTCAACCTTCTCAAAGACGCCGGAAGAGCGCGCATAGGTCTGCTGCATGGCGACGATTTCCTTGATGTGGTTGATATGCTGCGCAAGGGTCCCGACCTCTTTGCTGAGCTGCTCGCGCTCCTGTTCCATCTGGCGCGAAAGGCTGCCCATATAAGGAATCACTCTGTGTCCGCGGGGATCTTTTCCCAGGAATTCGCTCAGTTCGTGCTGGTGCTCCTCGAGCATGCTCACGAGGCGGCCGAATTGGCCGATGCGAAATTCCCCCAGACGATCCGCCACGATCGTGGCTGACACATTCACGCTGTTCAACACGTTGCCCACGTTATGCAGAACGCCGGTTGCAACCTCTGCCATTCCCGAGATGCGCGATAGGTCGATCAACCTTTTCTGCGCTTCCGCCAATTCGGCAAGGGCAAGGTCCTTGGCCGTTACTTGCTCCCGCAGTTCGCGCGTGCGCTCCGTGACCCGCAGCTCCAGATCACGCTTGCTCTCGGAGAGTTCATGGTCGCGATACAGAATCATGTCCGCCATGCTGTTGAACGAGTCAGCCAGTTGCTCGATCTCATCTCGGCTGCGAATTTCGGCTCGGGCCGTCAAGTCGCCGCCGGCCACGCGTTCTACCACGGACTGCAGTTGCAGAATCGGCCGGACGAATCGGCTTGCGTACAGGACAGAAGCCGCCAGGCTGATGAGTACGCACACCACGGCCAGAATGCTGGTGCGCAGTTTGACCTCGCGGTTGCTCTTGTCATAGGCATCGAGCGATAGTCCAACGTGAATCCAGCCCCACTGAATGCTGCTGTAGTCAAAAGGAACCGCGTAGTGAAACACCCGCCGGTTGAACATGGGCACGGTGCCCAGTTCTCCAGAGGCAACCCTGACCGCCGGGTGCCAGTACGGATCGATCTTCGGTTCCATGTGCCAGCCTTGGCGTTCCACCACCACTGACATCCCGTCGTCCTTGGTGATCACCAGGAAGTCCACGGCATTATCGCCGTTGAGAACCTGCATTGCGTGTTCAACAACGGAGGAATAGTCTTCCGAGATCGCCGCTTCTGCCACTTCGCCACGGAGTGCCACGGCGACGCCGCTGGCCGTAGATTCGAGTTCGGCCCTGAGCTCGCGTTCCTGCTCGGGGATCATCACGGCCACAAAGATCCCTAGCGTGACCAGCGTGACTGTCCACGCGAGAACCACGGTGCGGCGAGCGATCCCGGCAGCGAGCAGCATGCGGCTTAGGCCGGTCCTTTCCGCAATCCCGCCTGCAGCCCGGAGAGGCGTTCAAATTGTCGAACCATCTCCAGCGTCGGCTTCATAGCCGCCATGGTCTTAATGGCGAATCCACCCGACTGGTAGAGATCCATGATCTGCCGGCCCGCGGCCAATGTGGCGGTGGCCTGGATCGACTTGATCAGCGCATCACGGCTTTCCGCTTTCGTATTCTTCCGAAAAAAGAATCCAGTTGGTATGACCGCGGGGGAAACAATCAGTGGGCGCAGATCACGGCCGAGTTGTGGATTGAGCTCGATCGCCGTTTGCCAGTTGGGACGGGAAACACAGGCTGCATCCAGACGGTGAAAAAAGACCGGCAGAACCACCTGATTGATCTTGTCGCTTTGTCTTTGACTGCCGAAGAAACGCTCCGGCATCGGCAACCCATTTGATGCAAGCGTGGTTCCGAGCCACGCCGGCAGCAGCACCATATCGCGATGGAGGTGCGACACAATTTGTGCTCCACGCAGGTCGGAAAGCTTCTTGAATGTGCTGTTGTTGTGCACCAGCAGCACATATTCGATTCCCTCCACCAGAGAATCCTGGAGCACAATAGGATCCGGCGCCGTCACATCGAGGATGGGTGCCAGCTCCGGCGCAACCAGGCCATAGCAGTCAATCTCGTCGTTGCGGACCGCCTTGATCAACTCTTCAGAACTGAGGAAGACCTCCGGTACCGTCTCCGCCGACTGCGTCCCCGTGAAGTCTGAAATTTCACGAATCCAGATCCGGTAAGCGGTGCGCGCGTCATTGACATTTGCACCGGCCAGCATTTCAGTGCTGACCGCCAGTCGCAACGGATGTTGGTCTCCCGCGCCCAGGCCCCGTGTCGGCGCTAAGGCGGCTGCCCACATTGCCGCCAGGCCGGTGATGCACTCCCTACGAGAAATTCCAGTGTTCAGCTTTTTCATTGCGCACCTTCCCCAACTCAGCACCTCAATCCGGCTTCAGGGAGTTTCCCCTTGATGAGCTTGCCTTGGGCGAAGCGAGTTCTTCATATTGGCGAACCATTTCGAGCGTGCCCTTCATAACCGACGTGGGCCGAGCCACAAATCCGTGCGACTGATAGAGGGCGATGATCTGCTGCCCCGCGGCAAAGGATGAAACGTGGAGGATCGAATCGACCACCGCCTTGCGGGCCGCCTCATTTGAATTGCGCCGGAAGCAGATGACGATCGGAATCAGCCTCGGTGAAATTGCCAACGGGCGAAGGTCGCGGCCGAGCTGAGGGTTGAGCTCAACCACCGTATCCCAACTCCTTCGCGCCAGGCAGGCCGCTCCAGCGCTTCGAAAGAAGACCGGAAGCACCACCCGGTTCAGGCTATCGAGCGAACTCTGACCTCCGAAGAAATGTTCCGCCGCGCCCAGATTGTTTGCCGCCAGAAGAGTGCCCAGCCACGGAAGCGCCAGAACCATGTCGCGATGAAGGTGCGTCAGCAACTGCGTGCCCCGCAGGTCCGCAACTTTATGGAACGAGCTGCTCGAATGCACCAGCAGAACGTACTCCAATCCATCCGCAAGGTAGTCCTGAACGACCAGCGCACTGGGGTCGATCAAATCAGCGATTTTTGAAAACTCTAGCGCAGTAATACCGAAGACCTCGATCGTCCCCTGGCGCACGCCTCGGATCAGAACGTCTGACGGAAGAAAGATTTCAGGAACGACTTCAGCGGTAGTTGTTGGAAGTTGCCGGGACACCTCCCCTACCCAGACTCGATAGGCCGCCCGAGCGTCATTCACGTTGGCTCCGGCCAGGGTTTCGACACTGACCGCGAAATGCATCGTGTTCTGTTTTTCTTCCGCATGCCCAAACGTCGGGACACACTGCATGCCTGCCGTGGCCGCCATCATTGCCAGACATTGCCGACGCGTAATGTTTCGTTCCGCAAAACCCATATCGTTCTCTTTCCATTGCAACCCTGTGTTGTCCCGAGATGCTCGACAACCGCTGAGCAGAGAATCCGATCCCGTCAACACCTGGGAAACGTCACAGGCTTGAGCATGGCCCGGCTCCACTAGCGATTGGAGCCGAACTCCGCCTGTACGCCGTTGCCCACAACCAAGTCCATCTCCGCTTTCAGGGCTAGGTGGTCGTAGATTGCCTTGTCGCGCGATGCTGTCACCAGGGCCTGCTGTAATTGCGCCCGAATTACTTTCTCGGTCGTAACCAACCCGCTTTGATATCCCCGCATGGTCAAGTCGGTGTCTTCTCTTGCGGCGCTGGCACTCGCTTCGTCAGCTTGCACAACTTTCTCGCTCGCTTCAAGTTCGAGAAACATACTGCGAATCTGCAGGCCAAGCCCCTCGGCCAGTTGAAGCTTCTTTTCCTTGAGCTGGTTGATCTTTGCTCTTGCTTCAGCTACTTTCTCGCGGGTCATGAAACCATCGAAGATCGGGACCTCAACTCCGAGATCCACCGACCACCCCTCTTTGTTGTTCGAGGTCGACAGGCCTCCGTCATAACTGTTCCACCGGCGATGCAATTCGCCCTTGAGGCCGACCGTCGGGTAATACCCGCTGGCCGCGGTAATGCGCTCTCCTTCGAGGGCGCGCAGCCCGGCTTTCACCTCGGCCTCATCCGGATTGAACTCGTACGCCGTTGAGACAAGGTCGTCGAGATTTCCGGCGTACGCATCGAAGGGCACAGTCACGTCCGTGGGGACGATGGTGGAGTTCCACGACAACCCCATGGTGTAAGCCAGAGCGGCCTCTGCAGACATCTCGTTGGCTTCAAGCGGCGCAACGATCGAGCGGATGGTCTCCACCATCACCTTGTTATCGAGGTAATCGGTTTTGTTCACCGTGCCTGTTCCATCCTGGTAAAGCGACTCCGTCAGGGTCAGTGTTGCTTCCATCCGATCCAGCGTGTCTCTTCCAAGCTGATGAAGCTGGCGCGCCAGCACTGCGCCGTAATACAGGCGAATTACGTCCCGGGCCAGTTCCAGGTCGGTGCGTCGAACCTCGGCGTGCGCTGTGTCCAGTGCCCCCTGGCTTTGTTCCCGGTAGCCCTTGCGCATCCCGCCATCTTCCAGCAGCCATTTGAATTCACCTTCGACGGACTCGGTCGCCGGGTTCATCAGTTTCACATTTTGTGCCGGGATGGGAAACATCTGCGAGTTGGTCGTTACCGTCTGACCGGGAAAGCTCACCGGAACCTGCACGGCAACAGGCGGAAAGCCGGGGCCGAATGCATTGGCCGGAATGGTTACAGTTGCCGTTCCTCCAGGAACGGAAATTGACTGAGCGGGAATCTCCATCGCGCTCGCCGGATAAATAAAATTCGGCGAAGAGCTCAGCTCGTCGATTCCGCCACTGGCGCTGATTTGCGGCCAGTATGCGGCGAGAGCCTGCCGGTGCTGTGCCTCAGCAATGGCGACCGCGTACCGGCTCGCCGGACGGCTATGGCTCTTCTCCATCGCGACGCGAAGGCAGTCTTTGAGAGAAAGCTCTTGCCGGTTTTCCTTCGCTGGTTGAGCCTGAGCCACTCCCCCGGCCGGCGCGAGCGAAAGTGTTCCCAGCAAGACTGAGATTCGCATGCAAACAAACTTCTTCATCTTGGGAGTATCGGCAGGATGGGCCGACTCCATGAATGATCCTGCGGAGTCCGCGTCCCTCGTCCCGGACTACTCTGCAATCCGTGGTGCCCGCTCCAGCGCTATACCAGCCGCGCGGCAACGCGGCCTTCTCGAAACAAAACTCAGCAGGATTCAATGACTCTGTTTCCGATCGCAGTTTCGGAATTGTTGTAGACCGAAAGCACGCGGCAAAGTGGCATTTTCATCAAGAAAATGCCACCCTTCAATACATCAAAGAGCCCACGTAAATTCCGAAACGGCCTTAGAAGAGTTCGATTGCCGGATGGCCTTCCTCGGCCTCGGCCGAGCCACCCGCAATCGCGAGATCAGAGTGACCGTAGACGCGCCATCAGTTCTTCGGGATGCATGGGCTTGGGGAACAGGTCGAAAAAATGCCCTTCGGCTTCGGCACGGTCGATCATCTCCGAGGTTGCAGCCTGTCCGGAAAATAATAGAAATTTGACCTGCGGAAATTCCTTCCGCAGCTCGATGCCCAGCTCGACGCCTGACATCTTGGGCATCAACGCGTCGCTGAGAACGATCTCCGGCCGCAGCTTGCGCGCCTCTTCAATCGCTTCCCGGCCGTTGTAAGCGGCGGCGGCCTCAAATCCGTTTTCATTCAAGATGGCGCAAACCGTGTCGGTGATCAGGCGTTCATCGTCCACAACGAGCACGCGCACCCGGCCATCGCCGGGCTGCCTGCTGGGTTCGTTCGGATGATCCACGGGCAGAGGCGGTGAAATCTTCGATAGCGCGAATTGGATTTCTTCGGGCAACTGTTTCTCCGAGACTTGCAGCGTATGACCGCCCTGACGGGAAGCCCTGACGGAAAGATTGACTCACTGCGAGGAGTGTCACAAATAGTCTAAACGTTACGCGGCTGGCTCATCGGGGTTTCGACTTTCTTTTGCCCTGAACCTTTCTTTTGCCTTGAACGTTGAGTGCCACTGCCGCCCGGATGAGTTCCTTGAGGGCCGTCTCATTCACCTTCTCGCCCTCGTGGATGTCGATGGCCCGCCGCACATTCCCTTCCAGGCTGGAATTGAACAGCTTCGCCGGGTCCGGCAGCGCAGCCCCCTTGGCGAAAGTCATCTTGACCACATTCTTGTACGTCTCTCCCGTACACACGATGCCGTCGTGAGTCCAGGTGGGCGTTCCCCGCCATTTCCACTCTTCCACGATCTCCGGATCGGCCGAGTGAATCAGGCCGCGTACCTTGGCGAGCATCTTCCCGCGCCAATCACCAAGTTCGCCGATCTTCGCATCGATCCTCGCATCAATCAGCACAGAAGCAGATTCCGCCGCAATAGGCTTTTTCATCGTCAACTCCAACCCTGCAACCATTTTCGTCTCACCCCGCGCGGCCTGCAACCTCAGCGAGCGCGGGCATCTTGGTGCCCTGTAGAATTTCCGCATGGTCACGCCTCAGGCTGGAATCTTCGCTCTCGGAACCTCCTCACATACGTACCTGGAGTTCGACGTTCTGGACGCGAAGCAACACCAGCAGTTCGCATCGGCCATCTCCGCTATCCGTGAGCCGCGAACCACCACAGGAGGAGTGAACTTCGTCATCGGCTTTCGGCCTGAACTCTGGAGCGAGATTGTTCCAGGCGACGCTCCACCAGGCGTGGAGGGTTTCAACAAAAATATCCAGGGCACGGACGGATTCGTTATGCCCGCCACACAACACGATGCGCTGGTATGGCTGTCAGGCAGTGCGTATGACGTCGTCTTCGATATGGCCCGTACGGTCATCCATGACCTCGCGGGCCAGGCTTCGCTGGTCGAAGAGACTTCAAGCTGGTCTTACCGGCACGATCGCGATCTTACCGGCTTCATCGATGGCTCGGAGAATCCCACGCTGCTCGATGCCCCCGTTGTAGCCCTCCTGCCTGAAGGTGTTCCCGGTGCTGCCGGTTCAGTTTTATTGCTTCAAAAGTGGAAGCACAAGACGGCTGCGTGGGAAGCTCTGCCGGTCGATCAACAGGAGCGCATCATGGGACGCACCAAGCCCGACAGCATCGAGCTCCAGAACAAGCCATCGGACTCGCATGTCGCCCGCACCGATCAGGACGAGTTTGGGAACATCTTTCGCCGCAACATGCCGTACGGAACCGTCGACGATCACGGCACCATGTTCGTTGGATTCAGCGCCGATCAGAAGCGGCTTTCCAGAATGCTCGACAGCATGGCCGGCCTGATCACCGGAACACGCGATGCGCTCACACGATTTACTCAGCCGTTCACCGGCTCCTATTATTTCGTGCCATCCGTTGAGAGCCTGCGCAGCTTGCGGTAACACGGCCGCGCCAGCCTCGCGGCTTCCCGCGCCTGAATACGCCCGCTCAATCGCTCGTCCGCGCAGCCTGCAGTCGCCGCCACAAAAAGTACGACAGGATCCAGAGCACGCTCGTGATCGTCGATGGGATCAACGCCGCCGGGCGATCGTTGATGGAGAGGTGGGCGATGAGCGCCGACACCAGGTTGATGGCGAATCCGGCGTAGGCCCATTCTTTCACTCGCGCGGGGAGCATGGGCACGAGCAGCGCAACCACGCCCACCACCTTGGCCCAGGAGAGTTCCACCCGGAACGACGCCGCGGAGAAGCCCAGGCGGGTAAACGCCTGCGCCGCCTCTGGCAGGCGCAGCAGCTCGTAGTAGGCGGTAAAGCTCATCTCCAGGCAGAAGAGCGCAGTCACGATCCAGTAAGCGATCGCCGTTGCCTTGCCTGCGGATTTCTCAAGTCTCGATTCCATTCGTGGGTTCCTCACTGCTTAGCTGAGTTGGGCTGTAAATTCGGCGCCTCAACGCCGAACTGCTTTGCATATTCCGCGTTCAACCGCTGCCAGCCGAATTTCATCGCGTCCCCGGCAACGATGCGCCCAACTGGCGCTCCACCAAGCAGACGGTCGAGAACGTCGAAGCAGATGTGCCAGCCTGCCGCGCCCATCGAGATAAAGCGGCGATCGATGCTGTGCCACAGCGTGAGCCGGGTGCCGCTGCCCACGGGCTCCAGCTCCCAGCGCATATCGCTGAATTCAAGCAGCCGCGGAGCGTCGGCGCGCGCCACTCTGGTTTCCGTGGTTTGTTTTGTTCCCGTCCAGGTCAGCTTCACCGTGCTGCCCGCCGCATCCAGGCGCCCGTCGGCGTCGAAGGGAGCCCACTCGTGCAGATGCGCCGGATCGGTAAGCGCCTCCCATACGTTTTCCGGCGAGTGGCGCAACTCTCGAATCAAGATCAGCGTCCACTTCTCTCTGTCTTTGCGCACCTGCGCAACATTCGCTGGCCCCGGCATGTACTCCTCGCGGTCGCTCATCTTCTCCTACCAGCGCTTCAGCTGTGTGATCTGGATGAGATTGCCGCAGGTATCCTTCAACATCGCGATCTTTGAAGCGGTAACGTCCGTCGGCGGCATCGTGAACTCCGCGCCGCTTGCCTTCATTCGCTCAAAGTCTGCCTGCACGTCGTCAGTAAAAAACATGGCCGCGGGCTGGTTCTGCTGGAACTGCGCCTCCTGCCAGACTTTGGCCGCGGGGTTGTCATTCCGCGCAAGCTGCAGCTCGGTGCCCTCAGGTTCTTCCGGCGACGCGACCGTAAGCCAGCGGAACGGCCCCTGGCTGAAGTCGGCTTTCTTTTTGAAACCCAGCACTTCGGTATAAAAGCGGAGAGCCTTCTCCTGGTCGTCGACGAATACGCTGGTCAGTTTAATCTTCATGAGTGTCCTCGTTTTGCCTCTACGATCGTCCGCGTTTGATCAGCTTCACACGAGCTGCCGGGTTGATTTTTTTCCGTCCGGTTTGCGCCGGTTTCTTGGCTTGTGCCGCGCCGTCCGAGCTGCCGAAGTGCCTGTCGAGATGTCTCTCCAGCGCGTCCACATGCGCGGACCAGAAGCGTCGGAACGGCGCCAGCCACGCATCCACCTGCTGCAGCGGTTCGGTTTTCAACCGGTAAAGACGGCGCTGCGCGTCCACGGTCGCTTCCACAAAGCCTGCCTCGCGCAGCACGCGCAGATGCTTCGACACCGCAGGCTGCGGCATCCGCAACTGGCGCTCGATCTCTCCCACCGACCGCTGCGAGGAGAGCAGCAAGCCCAGGATCGCCCTGCGATTCGGCTCGGCAATGATCTCGAAGGCTGATTCCACTCAGTTGGTATACCTCGCCAGGTATATACGTGTCAAGGCATATAAGGACAGAATTTAAGGGCATGCCATAGTGACTTGCCGGTGGCAATCGGCGCGGCGAACGTCGATTTGCCCTGATGAGGCGGTATTTCGGGAGTAGGATGGTCGTCATACTTACTGCTGAGCTCTTACCCGTCTCGCGATCCACAGGCCTGGGGCGTTCGCGAGGCTTGAGGTGTTCGCGCACATTGCGATCATCCGGGCCCCATCTCATTCGTCGTCTTTCGGTCAATGGCTTGAAAAATCCTGTGCAGAGGAGTCGTGCATGAAGAGGCAGCGCTCGATCCAATCTCTCGCCGTGCTGTTTCTCTTGGCCACGATATTTCTCAGCTCGACGTGTGCGGCTGCGGAGGACCCCATTCCATTCAGCGCCATGATGCAATCGGCGGCCGCGCAGCCCGCCGTGCCGGCCAAGCCCGATGCTTCCAGCCAGCCGGTCAAAACCGGCAAGATCACCGGCGGAGGGAAAACCGAGATGATCGTCGGCACAGTGCTCATGGGTGTGGGAGTCGTGGCCTGCATTGGCACCGCGCTGTTAAACTCCGCCGGCATCAAGCCTTCTGGAGACAAGACCGCGGCGCTTTATGCAGGCGGCGCCGGTGCTGCTGGAGTGGGTGTGACACTGATCGTTCTCGGCAGCCACCGTCGCACAAAGAATTAGTGAGGCTGCACTCGAGCCGCGAGTGACTTCAGCGGCTGGAAAAACTTCGCGAGTGGCGCTAGCTGGCCGGAGCGCAAGTTCTGCGTGACCGCCATGCCCGTCTCCGCGTTACACTGGCAACCTCGGCGATACAAGGCTCGGATGGACCATCCCCCGGTCCCCATAAGATTGGGCATCGTATCGCACCGTAGCATCGGTCGCGCCGAGACTTGGGAGTTCGCCATGCGTCTCCGGCACTTTGCTTCCGCTACCGCTCTGCTCGCCTTCGCGAACGTTCTCGGCGCGGCGCAGGACATCAAGCTTAACGTCACCTATGTCTGCAACGGAGAACGCATGTACGTCGAGAGTTGCAACATCCGCGATCTCTCTGACACCTCCACTTGCATGGTTGCCCATCCTGACCGTCCCCAACACAACGGCTTCATGGCCTACACCACTGAAACACGCGGCGCGTTGAAGAAGCTGCTGCCCACCTGCACGCAGCCCACCCCGCAGGAACTCGCGCGGGAAGAAGCTTTTCAGAAAAAACAGCAGGAGATCTACGCCGCCAACGTAGCCAAGGCCAACCCTCAGCAAGCCGCTCAGAACCAGCAGCCAGCGTCCGCCAATCAAGCCAATCTGGATGCTTCCCAGGTGGCGCCACCGAAAAACGCAGAGGAGCGCGCTCTGCGCCGTTGTGTCTCTTCCGGCCGGCCCGCCTCCACCTGCACCGGCAACTCGCTGCTGGGCGCGTTCTCCGGCATGATCGGCTCCACGCTATCGAGCCTCACCGGGACCAAAGCCGCTGACACGGGACCCGATGCCGGGCCGGACATGGCCGGCGTCTTTCAGGGAGCCGGCGGCTGGCGGCTCGACTTTATCGACGGTGGTGTCCTCGTCAACTGTTCCGGTCTCTCCCCCAACCAGGAAGCCTACTCGCTGAGCCTCGCCGGCAATCGCGCAACACTTACCGTTCACACCACTCCCAGGCCGCTCGTGCTCAATGTGCACATGGATGGCACGATTACCGGCCCGCCCGGCCCCGTCACTCTCGATGGCGTCATTGCTGCGGGCTATGTCAGTGGCGCCGCCGGAACCGGCGCCACGCAGCGGGATTCAGCGGGCAACCTCTACGACGCGGCCGGCAATCGCGTCTCCGGCAACGCCAACGCCGGCTATACGAATTTCGCGCCCAAACGCGTCACCTGCCCCGCTATCAACCTCACGTCGAAGGGCGCGGGCACCGGCATCCAGACGATGGAAACGAACCTGCTGAAGACTGCTTTCGGCGGCGATGCCGGCCCGCAGACGCCGGCCGGCATTCGCATGCACGGCATCTTCGCTGCGCCCGCCACCGGTTTCAGCGTGCAGTTCTTTCCGGAGTCGGCCATCCTCGGCTGCGGGCCGGATGCCGCGCGCGCCTATCCGTACACCGTCGTCGCCGACGGATCCAAATCCGTGGTCACCATCGCCGCGCCGGACAAGCCGCTCATGCTTGCCTTCCGTGCCGACGGCTCGCTCGACCCCGGCGCCGGCCCTTACCAGGTTCACGGCCGCATCGTTACCGGCCAGGATCAGAACGACGACTTTACCTTCGCGCCCATGGAGCGTACCTGCAACCTGGCCGTGCTGACGCCCGCAAAAGAGATTCCCTCTGGAGGCGGCACCGCTGCGCTCGCCGTCGCATCGGCTGGGCTGTCGATGCCCGATAAGCCGCTGGGAAATGCTGCGCTTTCAATCAGTTCCGGCTTCGCCGGCGCGCCCAATCCCTTGGCCGGCCGGCCTTACGTGCTCCTGCGCGATAGCTACGCCAATGCGCTGGCGAAGGGCGGCGTCACCGTGCCCGCCGGCGCTTCGCCCTATGCTTTCGTGGGCCTTACCTGCGCACCGCAGCCGCGTACGGCGGCGTGCCAGAACGTTCTTGCCGCCATCAACTCCAACGCTGCCTCGGCCGTGCGCGCCGACGCTGCAGGAAACGGAACGTTGCCGGGCGTGCCTCCGGGAACCTATTACCTGATGATCTCGGCGCCGGTGAACGGCCAACCGATGATGTGGGTTCAGGCAGTGACCCTCCATGCTGGCGCCAACTCCATCACGCTGACGGCGGCAAATGCGCAGCCCGTGAAGTAGTCGCGAACCGGCGAGCCAACCGAGCGGTGCCCGCCAGCGGTTCGATCTGCGTTCGGCCGCAGCCACCACTCGCGGCCACCAGAAAGTAACGCGTCGCTGGCAAAATCCTGCGGCGATTCGCTGCGCCGATGCACTATACTCAGCCCCGGTCCAGAATGAGGTGCTCAGCTTTCGCAGGAGATGGAGCCCATGGCGTGCCCCTCACCCAAACAAAGGCGTTTCCCTGTTCCCGCGCTGAGGTTTCTAGCAGTCACGCTGCTTGCGAGCTTTACGCCTTGCTCCTTCGCGGCCCCGGCCACCGGCGAACTTGACCCATGGAAGGCCTCGGGTTCGGACTTCTACATCAAGGGCATTCCGCGGCTCAATCTCGGTTTCACCGATCAGGCCGGAACGCCAACCGTCGCGATCGTCAGCTCGCTTAAGCCGGAGCAACTGGCTGGACTGCCGAATGGGCTCGTTCAGGCGAAGAACTCCGGCATCTTTCTGCCCGGGCACTTTGAGCAAATGTGGCAAGCGATGCGAGCCGGTGTATGCGCCGATGTGCAGAAAGCGATCACGACCCTCGTGAATCAAAGCCCCAACACGGCATACGATGTGCAGCCCTGCGCACTGGGCGAGCAGGGTTTTCTTTCCGCGAATTTCCAGGAGAACTGGACGAACGACGCGATGCAAAACGTTTCCGGCCGCCGCATCCGGTTTGACTATCGCGTACCCTACAACGGAGTCATCTTCTGGGTCACGTCGCCGCATACCTGCCACCACGGTGACAACTGTCCTACCGAGCCGCAGGACCCGGTCTACTCGTTCGTCTTCAGCGTCGAATTGACGGTGACCTGCTCCTCCGACACGCCCAATGCCACGACCTTCCAATTGCCCGCAACCTGCGTCCCCGCCGGGACGATCGTGATGGATGGGTTGTTCGGCGGCGACGTGACCGGACAGCTGGTTGCCGCGGCGACAAAGTTTGCGGCGCAACTGGCCGCGGAAGCTGCCGCAGCGGCTGCCAGCGGCGGCACGGTCGCGCCTGAGGCGGTTGTCGCGGCCATTGAGGGCGCGATCAACGTCACCGTAAAAGGAATTGGCGCTGCGGTTGCGCAGATCAGCGATCAGCATCTGCGCGACGAAGTGTCGGCGTGGTTGGGCGGCTACGTGCGCTCGCAAACCCTCGACAACAATGCGGTGAGTACGAACTCAGACTTCAATACTCTGTTTCAGAATCTCTATTTCGCAACATTGGGCGGATTGAAACCCTTCGTGGTGGCCATCGAGTTTCCTGACTGGGATCTCGATTTCGGGCTCGTTTACCCGATCCCGGCCAAACCTCAGTTGCAAAATACGACAGCCGCAAACAACAAGGGGAGCCTCTTCTCGCCTTCAATTGCCGTGTCGCAGCCTGAAGTGATCGCCGGTCAAACAATTCCCGTGACCTGCACGGATTTTCGCGGCGCGTACGTGAATACGCTGAACATTGCGTGGAACAAGACGGTGTTGGGAACGCCGAAATCGGCGCTATTGTGGGGTCCACCGAAAGTGACAATCACTACGCAAGCTCTCACCTTCGATGCAACCAATCTTCAACCCGCAACGGGTTACGGGTTCCTGGTGCACGAGTGCGACGGGCTCACGTGTGCGCCGTGGAGCGAAGAGCTGAAAACGGCAACCGAGCCGGCCGGCAGCAACGTAGTGAGCTTCTGGCTCGATAGCAACACCAATCAGACCATCGCGAAGACCCCGATCGGCGCGAATCCATATTCGTTCATGGCGAATGTGACGATTCCTGCGGCGACGAGCACGGGCATGCATCAACTGCACGCCGTGACCGCAGGAAGCCAGCCCGCCACAGCCACGATCAACGTTTGCCAGGTGGGCGGGTGCGGGGCATTCATCGGAGTGGTAAACACGCAAAACAATACCTTTTATCCGCCGGGCTCGCTGGTTGCGGTGGGCAACAATGTCGTCGTGCGCGGATCGAAGTTCGCTCCCGGCGGATCGGCGTGGATCTGGGTGGATGGAGTGAAAGGGACGAAGGCGGGGGACGCGCCCGTGGGCCCGCTGGGAAATTTCCAGGCAAGCTTCAGAATGCCGCTGATCCAGGCCGGGCCGCATACCTTTGTTGCGATTGAGCTTAAGCCGGGGGTCAAGCTGCCGCCGACGCCGAAGGGCAAGCAGCCGGTGATCCCGCCGCAGGATTTCGTAACGGCGAACGTGGCGGTCTTCGTGGAAGCAGCGGCGCAGTAGCGGCGAGTTCGCCAGTCGGGCCAGCGTGCCAGAACTCCCTCGCCTGAAGGCAGCGAATGCGCAGCCGATGAAGCCGCGCGGGCGGCTGCGGCGCGCGAAATGTTCGCTCAGCGCTTCACAAAAAGAGCGAAATGTTCGCTGGCTGTTGCACAAACCTGGGGTAAAGGTTCGTATAGAATTTCGCATTTTTTTGTGACAGTGCGCGGGAAATTTCACGAACGAGCGACACTGAACGCGGCAAAT
>Ga0302326_10001278_pt1 | contig 64703 bp, 41 predicted proteins | sample Palsa_T0_3_FD_202264 | JGI IMG/M metagenome (GOLD analysis project Ga0302326, IMG submission 202264) | Peat permafrost microbial communities from Stordalen Mire near Abisko, Sweden - Palsa_T0_3 | ecosystem: Environmental > Terrestrial > Soil > Palsa > Peat permafrost | place: Sweden: Abisko...
GAACCTCCGACCTCTGGTTCCGGAGACCAGCGCTCTATCCAACTGAGCTACAGGCGCGTCGTGTTAATTCAATAACTTACGAGAGTACCGGAAATCTGACTAACCATTTCGACTAACCATTCGGCCCTACCATTTTGCCATTCACAATCAGGCCCGAGGGAGGCGGATTCAGTACTCTTGCTTCGAGTTTCTCCATTGCCGGCCGCGTCTCGCTCTCCGGAACAGAATTGTAATACTGAAGAGTCGTGCCGATATCCGAGTGACGCAAAAGAGCTGCGATCACTTTGGGATTCACTCCCAGCGAAAACAAGTCTGAAGCCAAGCCCCGTCGCAAACCGTGAAGGCCTTTCCATTCTACACTCGGTTGTCCGTTCAGTTTCGTCTTTTCTAACGCCGGCTTGATGACGCGATTTTCGAGGTTGTGGAAATTTAAAAGCGCGCCTCTTCGCTTTCCGGCGAAAATATAATCGTCCGGATTCGGCTTTACCTGGCTGCGGCGCCACTCAAGCATCCTCTGAAGAATTGGAAGCGCCGAAATCGAATCTTCACTGGCCTCTTTCTTGGTGCCGCCGACCCTCGCGTGGTGCGAATCGCCTCCGAGACATTGCCCCTCTTGATGCTTTCTTGGTAGAACCGGCGCCTTCGAAGCAGGGGGCAGCATGGCCAGGAAACCACGAGTCGATCGTTTCCCCGAAGAGAAGTGGCAGATCCCCCTAGTAGGCTGTCTAGTTTTAAAGGGGTGCAATACACTCGTTTTCCCGCTTCGACCATAGGCAAGAGAACTTGTGGACTTACGCATATTCGCCTACATGGTCCCCGCGTTCGGACGGACGGATGAGAATTCGGCCCCAGTTTACTGACCAAAATTCCGTCAGGATACCGCGACGGGAAGCTGATCTCCGTGGCCCACGAAGAAGGCAACCTCAACAGTTTCGCCGCCGTTTTGGGCAACGATGTAGCGATCAAGGCGTACCGCGACGGGAAGCTCCCCTTTCCCGACGGCGCAATCATCGCCGCTTTGCACTACAGCCACGTGCCGTCGGAGGAGAACAACAAGGTTTTTGGCCGCGAACAATCTTTCGTTCCCGGCCCCCCCACAAACGTTCAGTTCATGGTCAAGGACTCGAAAAAGTACGCCGCGACGGGCGGCTGGGGGTTCGGGCACTTCAACACAGATGGCAAACCTGGCGACGAAGCGCTACTCAAAACTTGCTCTCCCTGCCACGCGATGGCTTCCCGCGATTTTGTCTTCACGCGTTACGCACCTTAGCAATCGCGGCGACATTATCTAACCCGGGGATGCGCCTGGGCGAAAGCTCCGCGCGCGCCGCCGCCCGTCCCCGGGGAAATGGACGCCAAATCTTCAAAGATGCCGGTGCCTAAACGGTCAAAATAGGGCGTTCCGGGCTCTAGACATACCCGGATTCCCCATGATAGAAAAGAATTGAAGTCATCGACACTCCTGTCGAGAAGGAGGTGATCCCTGAGGTATTCAACGAATTGATCTAGAACCGAGGGGCGCTTGCGATTACGATTCTTTCCAACCGCCCCTCCTTCTTATCCCCAACCCCTGCTCCGTCTGTGCGGACGACCGTCCAGCACACAACTAAGGAGCCGGGTCCAGCGCGTTGTTAGGTTTTCTCGTGAGATTCCAAAGCTATTACCACTTTCCCCCGAGCGTGTCCTTGTTCCAGATACCGAATAGCCTCAGCGACTTCGCCCAACTTGTAACGCCTGTCGATGACTGGCGTCACCTTTCCGGCCTTCATGAGCTCGCTCATCACCGTCAGGTCCCGTTGCCTCGATTTCGCCCCAAAGAATAAGACCATCGTCTGGCTGACGAACCATGACAACACCAGCGCGGTCATCGCACGAGCCAGAGGACCGATCATCCACCGGCCGGCCGATCCTCCCGCCGGAATGTATATTCCCTGGGGATTTAAGACGCGCCTGCATGCCAACAACGAATGGTTCCCAACGCAGTCCAAAAAGAGGTCGTAACGTTGCCCACTCTTGGCGAAATCCTCTTGGGTGTAATCAATCACCCGATCCGCGCCGATCGATCGGACCATCTCCACATTCCTGGTACTGCATACGCCGGTCACATTCGCGCCGAACGACTTGGCGATCTGCACAGCGAACGTGCCCACGCCTCCCGCCGCACCGTTAATCAACACCTTCTGCCCCGGCTGAATCTTTCCCTTGTCGCGAAGACCCTGCAACGCGGTGTATGCCGCCACTGGTACAGAAGCCGCTTCCTCAAACGTGACGTTATCCGGCTTCATGACCAATTTCGATTCGGAAGTACACGCATACTCGGCAAAAGCCCCGCGGCACGAGCCGAACACCTCATCGCCTGGTTTGAATTGCGTTACGTTCCTGCCCGCCGCTTCCACCTGGCCGGCCGCATCAACGCCCAGCCGCGTGTCTTTAGGTTTGCTCAGCCCAGCCATTATGCGAACGAGGTACGGCATGCCTCTCATGAAGTGCCAGTCAAGTGGATTGACGGAAGCCGCGCGGACTCTTATCAAAACTTCATCGTCCTTGGGAACAGGCTTCTCGACGTCTGCGATTCGGACAACATCCGGAGGTCCGTATCTGGTATAAACAGCGGCTTTCATTGGCCTTCCGCCGCCGCCCTGGCCTGGTCCTTCCATCGTTGAACGTTCACCCCCATCACCACGAGCCATAGCATCAGCGATGCTTCCGCGACGAAGCCGAGGACCTTAAGGTAAGTGGACAGATAATTTGCGAGCGGCGACAGAAACATCAGCCAACCCACACCGGCAAACGCCATCAGCACGCCCAGAATTCGAGGCAGGAAGGTCGACCTGAAAATGACGTACCCGATCAGCAGGCAATAGGGCCCGAAGAATACCAGGCTGCTGATTCGGTAGGGAGCGCGATGAAAGAGCCCAAGAACATCATTGGCGCATCCCACCAGGCTGAAGAACGCCGCGAGCAAAGAGAGGTTCCTGTTCACCGGCCTAAACATGTAATAAAAGAGCAGCGTCACCGCGATGTAGAACGCATACGCGATGAGGTTGACGGCATCATATACAACAGGCCGGCCCCGTCCAATGAAGACCTCGGCGGATACCGCCGTCAGAAAATAAAGCAAATAAACCACACCAGTAATCCTGGCCCTGGGACGCGGCGACTCTTCTGCCATTCGTTCCATCATTTCACGGCCTCCAGAAGGCGGTCTTGGCGCGCCGAAGATTCAAGGGACAACGCCTATACAGCAAAGACTGGATTGCGCTGCTATTTTGAAAATGGTACGGTATTGTTCGCTACCGTACATAGGATCAAGGTGCTCTCCAGCTTTGCGGCTGCCACCTACGAAAGGACGTAGTGGTTGCCAAAAAGCATTCTCATCGCTGACAGCAGTGGGCCCGCTCGCATCGCCACGCGTCGCTCCTTGGAATCTCAGCCGGGGTTACACGTGTGCTGCGAAGCCGTAGATGGACTCGATGCCATTGAAAAAGCGCGTCGTCTGCGCCCGGATCTGATCATTTTGGCTCTCTCCATGCCCGGGTTGAACGGTTTCGACGCCGCTCGCGAGCTACGAGCCATGATGATCGGTGTGCCGATTATCTTGTTCACTCTCTATGCCGACGCGATTCCGCCGCAGGATGCCGAGGTCGCCGGCATCAACGCCGTGGTTTGCAAGACCGATCCGCAAGCGCTAAAGCACCACGTCAAGAAGCTCCTCGCGGCTTGAAGTGCAGCCGCCGGGCGGCTCATCGTTGTGATTTTCGTCCTCCGGCCACGTCCGCGTTAAACTCCACAGACTTCTTGCGCGGCACGCTCAACGAAGCCCAGCTTCCCGTCTTCTCTGCCGTACAATGCTTCGCCAGAAAAACGATTTGCCCCACATGATAGGAGTAATGCGCGATCTGCCGGTTGATCGCTTGCATCACCGAATGCGGTTCAGTGCGAATCGTAATCGTGCGCGCCAGGTCGGCCTCCCCCAGCGGCTCCAGAGCGTCGAACACCAATTTCCAGCCGCGCTCCCACATCGCGATTAATTCGGCCCGGTTCTTCGGCGGCTCTTCGAATTCGCTATCGCGGTTCCGGTCGCGTTTCTCTCCGTCGGTGGTCAAAAAATCCGTCCACCGCGACCGCATATTCCCCGCCATGTGCTTCACCACGATGGCAATCGAATTTGACTCCGCATCGATCGTCGAGAATAGCCCGGGGTCCGGGCACTGCTCGATGGCCCGTTCACCGAGCCGCTTGTAATACCGGAATAGATCCACGGCATCCTGGATATAAGAAGTTGTGAATTGATGTGCCATAACCGGATTTTGCTCCGAGCTTCCCTCGAAGGCAAGCGGACCGAGGTCAGTCCAGCGTTCCCCGCGGACCCACCGCCAAATGTCCACCGAAACGATCCCTTCCAACCCCTCCCGCGACAATGCTACGTTCGCACCGCAGCACGGGTGAACGCCCGAAAGGAGCTCACAACAGTGATCGCCGCCACAGCGCCCTCCGAAGGCCCATTGCACCCAAAAATCGCGGCCCCGAGCCGCCGGGAACGTTCGCCGCGTGCGCTCCGTAGTTCGACAGACCAGTCTTGTGGAACAGCGCCAATTTCTGAATCGCTACACGTGCCAGGATTAGACTTCGGATGCTATTCATTCTAAAGCACATAAAATCGGAGAATCCAGGCGAACCTGCATTTCACACTGCTCGAATTTCCGCCGTTCCTTTGCAGGTGCGGCAGGGGGGTTAAAGGGAGTCGCGCAACAGGAGGAAACGCCGCCGCGGGTGCAGAAATCCAAAAAAAAGAGGGGAGCCGGTCCAGCACCAGTCCCCTCTTCCATGTTCGTTATGATTGTATGACCAGTTATGAAAACTCGCTATTTGTTGGTGGGCATGGACGCGTTCGCCTTCGTGACATCGAAGGAGCCGAGTCCGGTGACCAGATCGTAGCCCGGCAGCGCCGTATACAGCCCGTTGGCTCCCACGATGATGTCGTGGAATCCCGCGGGCGACGCGGCACTCGGCAACGCTACCGCGCCCGTGTACAGCACCGGCCCGGCAAATCCGAGCGTGTTTTTGTGCGCGCTCTGCAAGCGAGCCCACACTCCGAGCGAAAGCGGAGAAGACAGGCTGGTGCCGCCGTAGCAGCACTGTTCAGTGCCATCCAGCCATATGTACACGCCGCTCTCAGGATCGGCGTCCATGGCGATGTCCGGCACGCCCTTGCCCACCGTGGAGAAGGTATTGACCGGCGATTGCCAGTAAGGCGACTCTTCAAACTGGCTCAGCCCGCCGCCACCCGCGTACCAACCGATTTCGGTGTCCCAGGTTCCGTTGCTGTTGGTGAGCAGGGTGGTGCCGCCGGCGCCGAGCACGTAGGGCGACGAAGCCGGATACTCGACCATCGGAATGCCTTCCCCCGGAACGCCGTTCTCGCCCGTCCCCACGATGCAAGACGAACCGGTGTCACCGCTGGAAGCGAACACAGTCTGCCCCTGGGCGGCCGCTTGCAAGAAGGAATTGTCGTCGGCGACCATCGAGCCGTCGAGATAGGCAAACACTTCACATTCTCCGAACGAAGCGCTTCCCGCGCGAGCCAACTTTTGCGCCGCAAAACGATTGAACGACAGCGCCAAGTCGGCGTCGCTCATCGACGTTGCGGTGTAGATGTACAGCGTCGACACCGTTTGCGCCATTCCGCTGGAATATTGCGTATCCATATCGAACTCATCCGCGCCGGACGTGTCCGTGCTGGCCAAGCCAACCGTTTCCACTTTTACGGTGACCTGCGGCAAAGAATTGTTCTTCTCCGCCAAACGAAGGTCACTGATTACTCCGGTCACGTCCCCTTCGGCAAAAATGGCGATCGGAGTTTTCGAGCCGGTGGGAGTGGAACCGACGTCGTAAGCCAATTGCAAATTCGCCGGACGGTACGAGCCGGGATATACCGGGACCGAGACGATCGGAGCAGCCATGACCGCGGCGTTATTGAGTCCGAGGACCGCCGCAACGACGGAACCCAGGCTGGCCGGCACTTGAGCCGCGGTGAGGTTGGCGTAAACTCCCGCGCCGTTCACTTGGAATGCTCCGAGTTGAGTATTGAAAGCCTGGCGAACAGTGGCTGCGGTTCCGTCGGCGGCAATCATCAAATTGTTTGGTTCCACCGCGACGTTGTCAAAACCCGCGCCCTGCAAATAGCTGACTACCGCCTGCACTTGCGCATTCGACGGCGCGTAAGAGGCCAGGAAATCGGAGGGCTCGAGTTCCGAACCGTACAGCGGGCTGCCGGGCGTATTGATCTGTTGGAGGTATTCAACCAGGGCAGGCTTATTTTGAATCTGAAGCGCGACGTTGACGTGGACCGGTGTCGCGTCTGCTACGTTCCCTTCCGACGTGGCGTTGAGGAGGTTGGGACCGATGGCTTGCGTTGAAGTTGAGACCCAAGTTTGGGCTGCCGCACTTCCGCACAACAGAAGTGCGGACGTTGAATAAAAGATTAGCATTAGGAAGGGCCGGGTATAAATTTTCATTATGCGTCCTCCAAATATTTCTTATTTGAGATTAGGAAGGCCACGATCACTTTCCAATTCGCGGCCAACATATGAACGCGTGAGAATGCATTCGTAGTACCAAATGCGTTATTCCCGGCAAGTGATTGAATTTATTCGGCGTCGTTCCGGAGGCTATACAGGGAATTACCAGGGTAATAGAGCGGGAAAATCGGCACAGACATATAAATATTGCGTAGTCATAAGGTTGCGCCCGGAAAATCAGGATCGGGCCCGGACTACCCCTGGAAGTGCGGCGCGGGTGCCTTCGTACCGATGTCTCGAGCGTGGCTGTAGTGTTTTCTAGTATTTTTCGGTTATTGCGGTTCTTCCTCTCAGCCTTCAAATTGCAGGCCACTTCTTGGTTTTCAAAGAGGATCGCCAGCAGTTTGAAGGTTTGTTCCGGCGCGCTCGAAGCGTGTCCGCTACGGAGGGGTGATGGACCGGAGTTCCTGGACGCGAAGTGTGGGTTTTGCGGTTGTGTTTCTGGTGTTGATGGTGGCAACGATGCGTGCGCAAGTGCCGACCAGCACGATCAACGGCATTGTTACCGATCCGAAGGATGCGGTGGTGGTGGGAGCTCGCGTGGTGGTCACCGAGACGGCGACGGGCGTGGTCCGCGAGACTGCGACCAACGGCGACGGCCTCTACGTTTTCGCCGATCTTCCCGCCGGCGCGTACAATCTGCGAATTGAGGCGGCGGGCTTTGCCGCTAACGAGATCAATGGAATCATCACCGAGGCGGGACGCGCCACCACGCTCGATGCCAAGCTGCAAATCGCGGTGGTGGGCAGCACCGTCAACGTGACCGAGGCGGCTGGGACGGTGGAGCTTACGCAGTCGATGATCCAGGGGCAGATCGACTCAACCACCATTCAAAACATTCCGCTTAATGGAAGAAATTTTCTGGAGCTCGCCTACCTGGTTCCCGGCAACCGGCCCGCGCCCACGTTTGATCCCACCAAGACCAACACCCTGGAAGTAAGCTCCGCGGGAGGGTTTGGCCGCGGAGGAAACATCACCGTGGATGGCGGCGACAACAACGATGAAGTGGTGGGCGGAACGCTCTCGAATTTTCCCGCCGATTCCATCCAGGAATTTCAAATCGCCACCGGGCGGTTCACCTCGGAAGTCGGCCGCTCCGGCAACAGCATCATCAATATCATAACGAAATCGGGCACCAACCAATACCACGGCTCGCTTTTCGATTACGAGCGCAACCGCCATTTGCAAGGGCTGCCGGCGACGTTCGACCGCGATCTGCCCGCGCCGGCGTTTGACCGCCAGCAATTCGGCGGCTCGGTTGGCGGCGCGATCGTCCCCGACAAAGCATGGTGGTTCGCTTCCGTCGAATACCGCGACCAGAACGCCGCGCTGCAAACCGGTACTCGTGATTTTGCCACCGATCAGATCTTGAATTCGTCGTCCCCGGCGCCTCTTCGCGATGCGCTGATCTCCACGCGTTTCGACGATCAACTTTCCGCGCGCAACAGCCTGATGGTCCGCTACTCTTTCAATCGCTCCACCGACATTGGTCCAGCTTCGCCCGCGCAGGCGGAACCGGCATTCAGCGCCGCGGAGCGGCAGAATTCGCTCAACCGCTTCAACTCGCTGGTGGCAGGTGTCACCACCACGATTTCGTCGACGAAGGTGAACAGCCTTTCGTTCCACTTCGATCAATTCTTCAACAATATTCCAATTTTTCCGAACAACGCTCCGACTACCGATCCGCCTCTGGGCCTGACCAACGAACTGCTATTCCCAGACCTCGCGGACGGCGAGAACTTCAATTTGCCGCAGGCCACGCACTTGAATCGCTATCAGGTGCGCGACGGCTATTCGTGGTCGATCGGCAAGCACGCGTTGCGGATCGGCGGCGAGTTTCAGCAGTACAACGCCCATGGTCTGATCAATCCCTTTGGCAGCGGCACGGTAATCCTCACCAGCGATTTTGGATTTCAAGATCTGAATGGCGACGGCGCAGTGAACGATCTGGATATTCCCATCGCGGTGAGCATCAAGAGCGTAGCCCCGGTGGTCCCGGTGCCGATCCCCAACGTGGGTGATAGCTACGTCGCGGGCTATCTTCAGGACGACTGGCGGGTGACCCCGAAGCTGACCTTGAATCTGGGTCTGCGGTGGGAATACGATTCCGACCTCACCGGAACGGACAGCGATTCGGGTCCTTGCTCCAGCCTTACCGAGGAGCCCACGCATCCGTGCGTGTGGGTAGCCAACGTGATCAACCTCAAGCACAGCCCGGACAAAAAGGATTTCGGTCCCCGGTTCGGGTTCGCCTACGATCCTTTCGGCAAAGGCAGGACGGTGATTCGCGGCGGCTACGGTATCTACTACGATCGAATCATTCTGGAGGTGATGGGCGAACAGCGCGTTCAGGACGACCGCCAACTCACTGTCCAGCAATTCGCCGGATCTTCGTGTACCTTTCCGGGTGGTCCTCCCACACCGAGTCTCAACTATTGCTTCGTCCCTGGCGCGTCGTTCGCACCGGGAAGCCCGACGCTGGCCGATCCCTTCAGCGGACCGAGCGAAGCAGGCGGCGTGGGAATCATCGCGGTGAGTAACGACACGCATCACCCGATCTTTCAGCAATTTTCACTGGGCGCGCAGCAGCAACTGGGCAGCTCGTGGCTGTTGTCCGCCGATGGATTGCACGTCTTTGGCGAGAAACAAATCATCGGACACTATCTCCGCAGTACGGACTCCAACTCTCCCTACGTTTCGTGCCCAGGAGACAACGTCCCATGTACCGTCACCGATCCGCTCACCGGGATCTCTGACAACGTGACTTTGCTGCAGTCCGGCGCAAAATCCTGGTACGACGGGCTGATCGTCAGCTTGCAACATCGCCCCGTCACGCTGGGCAGACTGACTTATCTTTACAACTTGAGCTACACACTTTCGAAGACGCTGGATTATTCCGATGACGATCAGCTCACCAACAATAACGTGGACGAGCAGGTCGATCTGGCCGAGGGACTCAACAGCCTGCGCCTGGAAAAGGGCTACGCCGCCACCGACGAACGCCATCGCCTCACCGCCTACGGCCTGTTGCAGATGCCATGGGGCCTGTCGCTCGCGCCGATTTACACTTTCGGTTCCGGCGTTCCCGCGGACACTTATCTTCCGGGGATCACCTCGCGGCTGCCAATTCTTTCCCGCAATGCCCTAGGGCGCGAAATTAAGAACAGCAACCAGCTCAATGCGGTGATCAACGAATGGAACGGATTGCCGGCCTGCCCCGCGCCGGCCCCATGCAATGCCGGAGGGCCGATCGATAACGTTCCGGCAAACATTAATTTCTTCAGTCCGTTTAGCTCGCTGGACATGCGGCTAACCAAGGATTTCCGTTTCGGTGAACGCATGAAGCTCTCGTTGATCGGCGAAGCCTTCAACGTCTTCAACGCCACCAACATTCGCGGTTCCAACAATGCCAACTTTTCCGGCCGCGATATTTCGATCCAGCCTGTCGGTGTCACCGAGAGCGGCTTCTACAGCGGGGTGAGCACCGCGGGGGGCTTCTTCGGCTCCGGCGGGCCGCGCGCATTCCAATTTGCGGTGCGGTTTGCGTTCTAGATGCTAGACGCGGAGACAGCGGCAATACCGTTTTCGACGGGGCCGGCCGCGGGCCTGCGCCGCCAACTCGGATTGGGTTCAGCCGCGGCCGCGGTGGCCGGTGAAGCGATCGGCGTAGGAATCTTCCTTACGCCGGCGGCGATGGCCAAGTCACTCGGCTCGCCTTTTTGGCTGTTGGTGGTCTGGCTGGCGATGGGCGCGATGACCATGAGCGGCGCGCTGTGTTACGGAGAATTGGCGGGACGATTTCCGCGGCCGGGCGGATCGTACGTTTACTTGCAGGAGACATTTGGGCCGCGCACCGCGTTTTTGTACGGCTGGATGTGTTTGTTGGTGCTGGATCCCGGACTCACCGCGGCGCTGGCCGCCGGCGCCGCCGGATACGCGGCTTACATTTTTCACTGGTCGCCGGCGGGGATCAAGCTGGCGGCACTTTCGTGCATCTGGCTGCTGTGCCTGCTGAATGTGTTCAGCACGCGAATCAGCGCGGGTTTTCTGAGGTCGATTACCTGGCTGAAATTCGGCGTACTGGGGTTGCTTCCGGTTTGGGCGATCGGATTCCATCGTGGGGACTGGTCGAATTTTCTGCCATTCGTCCCGCAGCGTGCGGGCTCTTTGCCCTTGGCTCCGGCGCTGGGTGCGGCGATGGTGGCGGCATTCTTTTCCTTTGGCGGTTGGTGGGACGTGACCAAGATCGCCGGCGAGGTGCGCGATCCGGCGCGGACGGTGCCGCGGGCATTGGCAATGGGAGTGCTTTCGGTCACCGCGGCTTACGTCGTGATCAGTGCGGTGTTTGTGTATCTCGTTCCACTCAACCGGGTAACCTCCGACGAGACGTTTGTAGCCCAGGCCGGTGAAGTCCTTTTCGGCCCGGCCGGCGGAGTGGTGCTCGCGGGCATTGTGATCGTATGCGTGCTGGGCAGCATGGCGGCGCTGATCATGTCCGCGCCGCGCGTGTATTTTGCGATGGCGCGGGATGGACTCTTCTTGCCCGCGGTGGCGCGAATCAGCCCGCGATTCGGGACCCCAGCACTGGCGGTGGCGATTCTTGGTTTGGTATCGTCTTTGCTGGCGGTGCTTGGCACGTTTCAGCAGATCATCGCGTATTTTGTTTTTATCGCGGTTGTGTTCCTGGGGCTCACCGTGGCGGGATTGTTTTTGTTGCGAGCGCGCCGGGAAGCGCCGGGCCTGGCACTGCTCACTCCTGGGTATCCGTTCACCCCGGTCGTGTTTCTCGTAATGGTGGCGCTGCTGCTCGCCCTGCTCATGATGCACAGTCCACGCGAGGCGCTGCTGGGCTGTGTGGTGGTTTTAGCGGGACTGCCGGTGCACAGCGCGTTCGAGCGCAGGCGCTCCTAGTAATTTTCCGAAAGTGCACTCGAGACAAGTTGGTGGAATGATTTCACATTTTTTAAAGGAGGCATCTTTCCATGGCACATATCAAACTACCGGAAGGCGTTCCGGGAATTCGCGGGCCCATGCTGATCAGTCCGGAAACCACCAAGCCGTTGCGCGAGCTGGTGGAGGTTTTGTTGCGAGGTCCCAATTCTTTGAGTCCCGCGGAACGCGAGATGATCGCCACTTACGTGTCGTCGCAGAACGATTGCTATTATTGCCAGCACTCCCACGGCGCAGCGGCGGCGGAACATCTGGGCGGCAACTACGGCTTGATCGATGAGCTCAAGCAGAATTACCAGGCCGCGCCGATTTCCGAAAAGCTAAAGGCGCTATTGGCGATCGCGGGCGAAGTGCAGAAGGGCGGGAAGCAGGTGACCGCGGAGAACATCAAAGAAGCGCGGAAGCGTGGCGCGACCGACAAGGAAATTCACGATACGGTGCTGATCGCCGCGGCGTTCTGCATGTTCAACCGTTACGTCGACGGTTTGGCGACTTGGCAGCCGCGCGATCCGGAGGTCTATCGCGAAATCGGTCAACGCATCACCAATCACGGATACACAGCAACGGGCTGGGAGCGGCCGGTACAGGTGGCGAAAGAGGCGTCGCGGGAGTAGGCAGTATCGTCCGAAAGTTTTTCGAAAAGGAGATGAGTCGATGGCGCACATTAAATTGGCGGAAGGTATTCCGGGAATTGTGGGGCTGATGGCGTTCAGTCCGGAAACGGCAAAGCCCTTGAACGCGTTGGCGGAAGTTTTGTTGCGCGGCCCCAACTCGCTGAGCCCCGGGGACCGGGAGACGATCGCGACGTACGTGTCGTCGCAAAACGATTGCTATTTTTGCCAGACCGTTCACGGCGCAGTGGCGGCGCACCATCTGGGCGGAAACGAGAAGCTGATCGACGATATCAAGCGTAACTTCGAATCCTCGCCGATCTCCGACAAGCTGAAATCCCTTCTGGCGATTGCCGGGAAGGTACAGCGGGGCGGAAAACAAGTGACGGCGGACGACGTGGAGCGAGCCAGAAAACTCGGCGCCACCGACAAGGAAATTCACGACACGGTGCTGATCGCCGCAGCGTTCTGCATGTACAACCGCTACGTCGACGGTTTGGACACCTGGGCTCCCCGAGGCGTTCCCGAAATCTACCGTCAGAGCGGCAAGCGCCTCGCCGAACAGGGATACATCAATTCCATCGATGGGTTGCCCGCGCGCGCCGGAGGATAAGGCGGGCCGCCACGCTGAGAGCGCGACGGGATGGCTTGGACATTCTGTGGGTGCGCCCGCGTTTGGAGCGGAAAGCTTTTCAGTTCTTGGTGCACACCGCCAGGTTGGCGGTGCCACAAAACCCCCGACTCCGTACGTTTGTGCCCGGCCGGGCTACTGGGCGGTTTGGGTGGTGGTTGGGGTGCAGAAGCGGTCGAAGGCGGCGGTTAGTTCGTCGGCGATGCTGCCCGGATCGCGGCTTTCGATGTCGCGGCGCTCGAGCATGTAGACTACTTTGCCGTCGCGCATCAGGGCGACTGACGGCGATGATGGAGCGTAATTGGTGAAGTAGCTGCGAGCTTGCGCGGTGGCTTCGGGATCTTGGCCGGCGAAGACGGTGGTCAGGACTTCGGGGCGCGCGGAGTGACGCAGCGCCTTGGCGATTGCTGGGCGCGCTTTTCCAGCGGCGCATCCGCAAACCGAGTTCACCACCACCAGGGTAGTGCGCTTTTCATTCTTCAGCGCGGCATCTACGTCCGTGGGCGTCCGCAATTCGCGGAAGCCGATCCGGGTCAAATCCTCACGCATGGGTAGAACCATAATGTCAGGGAACATCGCCGCTCCTATGTCGCTTTTTATTCGGGATTATCGATTTCGAGGCTGGCCGCGAATCGTGCTCGGCTGGCCTGCGACCGCTTGAAATGTCGATTATAGCACGTTCGACTCTACACGAGCCCGCAGCGGCGGGGTTGCGCCACAACTACGAGCGCGCTCGCGGATGCCGCAAGTTGCTTTCCGCCGAAGGCGGTACAATTGTGTGCTCGCTGCATCGGCGAACGGCAATCTTCGTGGAGGGGCAATGGAACCCGGGAACCCCAATTGGGAGCACTTGAAACAAGGGATGCGGAAGAATTGGATGGCGGGCGACTTCGGAAAGGTGGCGGCGATCACCGCGCAGGGCGCGGCTGAGTTTGTCGCGCGCCTGGGGCTGCGGCCCGGCACTCGCGTGCTCGACGTGGCGTGTGGGACGGGCAATTCGGCGATCCCGGCGGCACGGCTCGGGGCGCAGGTGACCGGGGTGGACATCGCCACGAACCTCTTGCAGCAGGCCCGCGAGCGGGCGGCGGCGGAAAATCTGGCGGTGACGTTCGACGAGGGCGACGCGGAGCAACTTCCCTACCCCGACCAGCAGTTCGATGTGGTGATGAGCATGTTCGGAGCGATGTTTGCGCCGCGTCCAGAGTTGACCGCCGAGGAATTGCTGCGCGTCTGCCGGCCGGGTGGACTAGTGGCAATGGCCAACTGGACCCCAGATGGGTTCGTTGGGCGATCGTTCCTGGTCACCGGCCGCCATGTGCCGCCTCCGCCTGGGATTCCGCCGCCGCTGCTGTGGGGGAATGAGGATACGGTGCGAGAGCGATTGGGTAAGGGCGCTTCAAAAATCGCGGTTACGCGCAGGACAATTGAAATGCGGTATCCATTTTCGGCGAAGGGCACCGTGGAATTCATGCGGCAGTATTTCGGCCCGACTGCTGCTGCGTGTGCCAAGTTGGACGCTGCGGGGCAGGCAGCGCTGGCTGCCGACAGCGAAAAGCTTTTTGCGGAATACAATCACGGAGCCGAAGGCGAGACGTGGGTGACGTCAGAATACCTTGAGGTGCACGCGACGCGGGCGTGACGTATCCAATGAGAAATAGAAAGGACACCCCGTGACGCCAGGCGCCGAGGGTTCGGGCGGGCTGGTCAGTCAATGGGGATACGATCACGACGGCGTCTCTTGTGGGTGGCGCGGCGGCGCTTGTCTCGGGCGGCGCCGCGGGACGCGCCGGGAATGACGTCCCGGCGTACGCCTTGCGGTGGCGCGGGGGCCAAAGTCTGATTAGCGCCAGGCTGAACGGGCCGCTTCGCACGCGCTGCGGCCAAGTCAACGATGGGTGACGCTGCACCTTGGGTTGCGCGCACTTGACCGGCAGGATGGGCAGGATGCTTCCAGAGTCCCTCGGCCAGTTCGTCGGCGATGCGCGAGGTTCCGCGGTCGCGGGCGACGGAGAGCTCGATTACCTTCTGCATGCGGGAACCGATGCGTTCGATGCTCGCGCGGCTGTCTTTACGATGCTGAAAGTAGTATTCGGCGCCGCGGATGATGCCGCCGGCATTCGCCAGGTAGTCCGGGGCGTAGAGAATGCCGAGGCGATGCAGTTCGTCGCCATCTTCGGGTGCGTTCAGGACGTTGTTCGCCGAACCGCAAATCACGCGAGCCTTTAGGGTAGGAATCGATTCCGCGCTGATCACCCCGCCCATGGCGCAAGGAGCGAACACATTGCAGATCGCCGAAACGATTTCGTCGGTGCTGACCATCTCCGCACCGAATTCTTTGGCCGCGGCGCGCGCCCGCTTGCGGTTGGTGTCCGCGACGATTAGCTCACAACCATTTTCATGGAGAATCCGAGCGAGCTGCATTCCGACACTGCCCACTCCTTGAATGGCCACCACCGGTTCTTCGATCTTGGCGGCGGCCAAGCAGATGCGCATGGCATGCCACACTCCCATCGCGGTGTGGACGGCTAGGTCCCCGAGCTCAGGCGAAGTCTCATCGGCGCAGTACTTGGTGGTACTGCGTACCTGCACCATGTCCTCCGCGGTGACGCCCGCATCGGGACCGGTGAAAAACCGTCCGCCGCATTGCTCGACGAACCGGCCAAACTCCTGCATAGCGGCCTCGCGCTTGAACCCGGGGTGATCGACGATCACCGCTTTGCCGCCGCCGCAAGGGAGTTCGGCCAGAGCGACTTTGTAGGTCATGGCGCGGGAAAGGCGCAGCGCGTCAGTGAGCGCGGCAAGATCGGAGCGATAGGGCTGAATGCGCACGCCACCGACCGCGGGCCCAGCCTTCAAACTGTGGATGGCCAGAAAGCCGTTGAGCCCTGTGGCCTCGTCTCGAAAAGCGAGAACGTGATCGTGCTCCTGCCCGGCAATTTCCCGAACGATGGTCATCGCAGCTCCGTGTGAATCATGATTTGCATCCCGGGCTCATGCCTTGGCCAGATTCTTGATCTGGTGAGCGAGTTTTTCTACTTCGTCGGCCTTTTGCAGCAAGGTGACCGAAAGAATGTCGGCGGAATTGGTGGCGTCGACTTCCTTCTTGAGGTCGGTGGCCAGAGCGTAGAGGCGCCGGATGTCCTGCTCGATCTGCTCCTGGTTATGCATGAGCATCTTGTGATTATCGAATTTGGGCTCCTCGTCCGGGGGCGGTTCGGTGCGAGAAGTAGGGGGCTTGGCGGTAGTTTGGGCGTGCGCGCCATCGGGCGGCGCGACGCTAAAAACCACCGCGGCCAAAAAGAAGGAGAGGAGGCCTTGCGCGAAATTTCTCCTGGCGTCAATCATGATGCCCTCCCGAGCGATCCCGGCAGTCCGAACCGGGCTGCGGGAATGGTATACTCTGCTCCTTCGATTCTATGACCGATCCCATGTCGCAATGGACGGAAATCTTGGAGACGCGCGGGATGCGCTTGCTGGTGATTGCGGCCGCAGCGTTCCTGGTGGTGCGTCTGTTGAAAAGCATCACCTCGCGGGTGGTGGAGCGGGCCCGTACGCAGTCGCGCTCGGCGCAGATGCGGGAGCAGCAAACCCGGACGCTGGCGGGGATACTGTACAGCGCGTGCAGCACGGTGGTGGTGGCGGTGGCAGTGCTGTCAGCGTTGCCGGAATTGGGGTTCAACGTCACCCCGTTTGCCGCGGCCGCCGGGCTGGCCAGCCTGGCGGTGGGATTCGGAGCGCAGAACCTCGTAAAAGACGTTATCAACGGCTTTTTCATCATTTTCGAAGATCAGTACGTTGTCGGCGATCTCATCCGTGCCAGCGGCGAAACCGGCCGTGTAGAACATCTTACCTTGCGGCGAACGGTAATTCGCAACGAACGCGGATGGATGATCACGATACCTAACGGGCTGGTAGGCCAAGTGGCCAACCTCAACCGGGACTGGTCGCAGGCGTTTCTGGACGTGGTGGTGTGCTCCAGCGAGGCGGTCGGTAAGGCCCTGGCGGTGCTGGATAAGGTGACCGCCGAGTTCCGAACCGACGCCGACTGGAGCTCCGCGTTGGTGGATGGGCCGCGCGTGCTGGGGGTGGAGTCGGTGACGCTCGAAGGTACGATTATCAAAGTTCAGGTGAAAACGGCGCTATTGCGGCAGGACGACGTGGCGAGGGAGCTGCGGCGGCGAATCAAGGTAGGATTCCAGGATGCGGGGGTTGCCTCGACGCCGATGAACCGGATCGAGGTTTTCGCGCAGCCGTCTCCCCCTCCCGGAAGTTAAAGAACCGGCAGGAACTTACGGTTTAGTTTCGATGCTCCCCGAAGGACCGCGTCCTCATCATAACCCTTTCTGTTGTTCCGTGACGGGCATGCCGGAATAGTGGACATGGACCAATCGCCAGCCGTCTGGTTCTTTGTGATACACCTGGGTTTCTCTGCCGTGGGTCGTGATGATCGAGCCGTCTTTTCTGAATTTGGCCACGAAATCCCAATAGAACTCCGACCACGCGGAATCCCCAGACACATGCACTGAAATATCGTGAGGGCTGAGCTTCCTCTCGGAGAAGTTGCTTCCCATCAAACCCTCATAGATATTGCGTTTTATCTGCTCCCAGCCATGTTCGTGGCCTAGGGGATGAATGAAAGTTACGTCCGTCGAGTTCAACCAGATCTGAGAAGCAAGCGTCGTGTCCGCTGTATCGATCGATTCCGCATACTTTGCGATGAGACGGCTAATGTTTTCACTCTCGGCGGCATTATCTCGCGCTTGTGCGTCCACACGGATTCTCGGCTCCGCTGCATTTTGTGTGAGGGCGGGGGAAGCTGCGAACGTGAGTGCAATCATTACAAAAGCCGTCCAATAGCCAAATCGTTTCCAACGTCGCTTTCTTGTTGCTAGTCCAAAAAACATTTTCGCAGTCCGCATGGAGTGTCATCCCCCTAAGGCTTTTTCTTCTTTCCCTCCAAAGCGTGCACAATCGCCTTGGCGTCATGAGCTGGGGCGGTGACCACGCCTTTGACTATGCCAGCCACGCCCGGCTCGAATGTGGGGGTGGTGGTGGTGCCGTGAATCAGGAATGGGACGCCGCCCGAACCCTGGGCGACCGAGGCGACTGCGGCAACCCCGCCGGCCACCGGGCTCCCGCTTGCGCCGAGCTTCGCCGACATTTTGAAATCGAGCGCATGATCCGGCGCCACTGTTCCGCTACCGGTGATGCTGCCCATCCCGGGCACGGTAATCTCCACATCGTCGGCGCGAATGCCGTCGGGAGTGACCTTGACGTTCGAGCTTAACTCCTGGATCACCGTGTCCGGTGCTTTTGGCAGGCCGGCGAGTGAGGACAAGGCGCCGAGCCTGGCGCCAAGATCGAAACCGGCAAGCATCGCGTGGGCAAGGTTCACGGAGCCGGTGGTGACGAGACTATTAATCGTGCCGGCTAAGGTGAGATTGACGTCGAGGGTGCCCGCCGGAAGCGATGATTCCGACGGCAGCGCAGTCCCGACCGCAGGAAAAAACGGCTGCAGATCCGGCGCGGCCATATTGTTCCCGTGGAGGTTTAGGTCGAAAACCGCTTCGTCACCGGCCACATGGAACGTACCTGCCAGTTGCGCGAGCACTTTGCCCACATGCACGTCACCCTGGGTGAGCTTGCCGACCTGGGGTTTCCATTCGTATTCGAGGCCATAATCTAGATCTACCGGGACGGTGGATGGCGTGGCATTGCGCGCGAATTGGAATTTCGTAACGTGAATCTTCCCTTTGGAATGGGCATGCTGGCCGTCCGATACAAAGTCGCCGGTGAAATCGAGAATGCCGCCAATCCCGGAAGCCGATTCGACCCAACCCGACGAGACGAGATTGAAATCTTTCACTGCCAGCTTCGCATTTGCCGGAGTCTCCGCCAGGTTGGCCATGCTCAACGGTCCGGCCTGGCCGTCGATTTTGAGCGTGCCGTTGCCGGGAGTGTTGGCGGATAAGCTGAAGCGGAATTGACCGGCGTAGGAAAAATAGTAGACCTCGATATTTGCGTTGGTGTATTCGATGGGCTTCGTCGAGGAGCCGGCATCGCCGAAGCGCAGGTCGGCGTCGGCGATCGACAATTTCTGAATCGAAGCCTTCTGGTTCGAGGCATTGCCGCTGGGCGCAGGGGCGGATGGCCCCTCCGGGGAGCTCGATGGCGCGGGTCCGCACGTGGAATAGTTCCAGACTCCGGCTTTCGAGCGCAGTAGCGTGATCTGCGCTTGGCCAATGGAAATCTCGGTGAAGTGGACGTGGTGCGAAAAAAGCAGCGGGCGGAGTTCGACGCCGACGGTCAGCGCTTTGGCGTGAATGAAGGGCTCTGAGGCGAAGGCCGGATCGTCGGCGACGGAGAGATCGTCGACTTTGACGCCGCCGGAGAGAATGGCCAGGCGGACGTTCCCGATGGAGACTTTGCGGTTCAGCGCCAGGCTTAGATCGGATTCCATCTTCGGGCGGAAACGATTGGCGTTAATGATAGAGGGGAGAATCAAGATCACGATCAGAGCGACACCAATGATGCCGCCCAAGACCCACAGCACCTTCCATTTCATCAAAACCCTCAGAACCCAAGCACTGGTAAGCTTGCCGCCCGAAAAAAAGGCAGCGTAAAATCGGGAGCGACGATCCGACCTGGAGCCGTCACGGCCGATGACGCGCGCTAGGCGCCCAGCAGTTTTTTAGCGGCTTCCACTATTTTTTCGGGCGTGAATCCAAAATGCTTCTGCAAATCCTTGATGGGTGCAGACGCGCCGAACGTGGTCATGCCGATGGCATGGCCGCGCGTGCCAATGTAGCGCTCCCAGCCGAAGGTCGCCGCTTGCTCCACCGAGACTCTCGCGGTGACCGAGGGCGGCAGCACACTGTCCTTGTATTCCTGGGATTGGCGTTCAAAAAGCTCCCACGACGGCATGCTGACCACGCGCGCCTGGATGTCTACGGCGGTGAGTTGATCGTAAGCCGCAACGCACAAGGAAACTTCGCTGCCGGTTCCGATCAAGATCACTTGCGGCGCACCGTTTTTCGCGTCCGCCAAAACGTAGGCGCCTTTTTCCACGCCGCTCGCGGCTCCATACTTGGTGCGGTCGAACGTGGGCACGGCCTGCCGGCTCAGAACGAACATCACCGGATGGCTGCGCTGCTTGAGAATCACCTTATAGGCTTCCGCCACTTCGTTGGCGTCCGCGGGACGCAGCACGATCATGTTGGGCACAGCGCGAAGCGCGGCCAGTTGCTCGATGGGCTGGTGGGTGGGACCGTCTTCTCCCAGTCCAATGGAATCGTGGGTGAAAACGAAGATCACCGGAATTTCCATCAATGCGGCCAAGCGAATCGAGGGCTTGCAATAATCGGTGAAGATGAAGAACGACGAAGCGAACGAGCGAATCTTCGATAACGACATGCCATTGGAGATGGCGACCATGGCGTGTTCGCGAATGCCAAAGTGGAAATTGTGAGCGCCATAATGGCCGGGCTCGAAGTCTCCCGCGCCATCAAAAGTCAGCCGGGTCTTGGTCGAGGGATACAGATCGGCGGCGCCGCCGATGAGCCAGGGCATGTTTTTCGCAATGGCGTTCAGAACCTTCCCGCCAGAGTCGCGGGTGGCCAAGCCCTTGGCATCGGCCGGAAAAACGGGAATATCTTTGTCCCAGCCGTCTGGGAGCTCGCGCGATTTCATCAAATCGAGCTGCTTGGCGAGACTGGGAAACTGCGCGCGATAGGACTGAAACTTCCCGGCCCAGGCGGTGCTCAGTTCGCGGCCGCGCTTGCCAAGGTGCGTCTGAAAATTCTCCGTCACTCCATCGGGCACCAGGAACTGGGCGTCTTCGGGCCAGCCGTAGAAGCGCTTGGTGAGTTTCACTTCCTCTTCCCCGAGGGCCTCGCCGTGAGCTTCTTTAGTGTCCTGGCGATGGGGCGAACCATAACCGATGTGACTATTCACGATGATCAGCGTGGGGCGATCACCCGTAGCCTGGAAGCCTTCGATGGCTTTGCCGAACGCGGCACAATCATTGGCATCGGTCACGTGGATGACATTCCAGCCGTAGCCCTTGAATCGCACCTTGACGTCTTCGTTGAACGCCAGATCGGTATTGCCCTCGATGGTGATGTGGTTGTTGTCGTAGATCCAGCACAGGTTGGACAGCTTCAGGTGACCCGCCACCGACGCGGCTTCGCTCGACACTCCTTCCATCATGTCGCCATCGCCGCAGAAAGTGTAAACCCGGTAGGTGAACAAATCGAGCCCGGGGCGGTTGAAATTTTCCGCCAGCCAGTATCGTGACAACGCGATGCCCACGCTCGTGCCGCAGCCCTGGCCCAGCGGTCCGGTGGTGGTTTCCACCCCGGTGGTCAGGCCATATTCGGGATGCCCAGGAGTCTTGCTGCCGAGCTGGCGAAAATTCTTAATGTCATCGAGCGAGACGGCCGGCCCACTTTCCGGTTCACCGTTGGCGTTGGTCTGCTTCACGCCTGCCAGATGCAGCAGCGAATAGAGCATCATGGAGGCGTGGCCGTTGGAAAGCACGAAGCGGTCGCGATCCGGCCATTGCGGGTCGGCGGGATCGTAGCGGAGATAGGTCTGCCAAAGGGTGTAGGCGATGGGTGCGAGGGCCATGGGAGTGCCGGGATGACCGGAGTTGGCCTTCTGCACGGCGTCCATGGAGAGAGTGCGGATGGTATTGATCGAGAGAAGATCGATCGATTCGGGCGCGGTAGTACCCGCGGCGCCTTGGGATTGCGGGATCGAAGGTCGAGTTTGGCTCATGGCGATGAATCCTTAGAGTGAACGGGATTTCTTCCGCGAGACGGAGGGCCAGTCGGAGAGCAAACGCCGTCCCGGGGGAAATACATAAGTATCTTCGCTCAGGTGTAAGGTGTTCGTCCAGTGGCGGGCCAAAGCAAATCAACGATTGCGAATTGACCCTTGCGGAAGTACAGTCGGTCAGCTTTTGGGCGCGGTGGGTCGCGCGGACCGGCGTGACGAATCGATGCGCCTGCGGCTGTGCTGTGGAGGAAAATCGGAATGGCAATTCAAACATTACACGAGGTCCCGATCAGCGGCGGTGGGCTCGAGAAAACGAACACCGGCGCGCTGGCCATGGTCACCACGCTGTTCTTCATGTGGGGATTCCTCACTTGCCTGAACGATATCCTGGTGCCTCACTTGAAGGCTATCTTCGACTTGAACTACGCCCAAGTGATGCTGGTTCAGTTTGCTTTCTTCATGTCCTACTTTGTTTTTGCCTTTCCGTCGGGGAAAATAATCGAGTGGATTGGATACAAGAAATCCATGGTGCTGGGCCTGCTCACCATGGGGGCTGGCGCGCTTCTTTTTATACCTGCGGCGAACCTGCCTTCGTTTCCGGCGTTCTTGACCGCGCTGATCGTCCTTGCGGCGGGCATGACCATCCTGCAGGTATCCGCGAATCCCTACGTGGCAGTGCTCGGGCCGCCGCGGACCGCTTCCAGCCGGCTAAACCTCACCCAGGCCTTTAATTCGCTGGGAACCACCATCGCGCCCCGCTTCGGAAGCATGCTGATCCTCGGAGGCTCGGTGGTGCTCACGTCCGCGGAGATGCTCCAAATGCCGTTGGACCAGCTCCACGCCTACCGCTTGCAGCAGGCGTCCTCGGTAAAGCTGCCATACCTGGGATTGGGGCTGGCGCTGATTTTGCTGGCGGCGGTGATCGCCATGTTCAAACTGCCGAGCATCCCGGGAGTGGAACGCGATATCCACTCCGAAAGCCACACATCGATTTGGAAGTACCGCCATCTGATGCTGGGGGCGCTGGGAATATTCGTTTACGTGGGCGCAGAGGTTTCGATCGGCAGCTTTCTGGTGAACTACCTGAATCAGCCAAATATCGGAGGGTTCTCCGTAGCGGAGGCGGCGAAATACGTTTCCTACTACTGGGGCGGCGCGATGATTGGCCGATTTGTGGGTTCGGCGCTGCTGCAGAAATTCCAAACCGGCAAGATGCTGGGCCTGGCCGCGGCGATGGCTTTTCTGCTGGTGGTGACGACGATGCTCAGTTCCGGGCAGGCGGCCGTTTGGAGCGTGCTGGCGATTGGCCTCTTCAACTCGATCATGTTCCCCAGTATCTTCACTTTAGGGATCGACGGTCTGGGTCCGATGACCGGGGAGGGCTCGGGAGTTCTGGTGGCGGCCATCGTGGGCGGCGCGCTCATCCCGGAAGTGCAGGGACTAATCGCCGACCGGATCGGCATCCATCACGCCTTCTTCGTGCCGGCGATTTGTTACCTGTACATCCTGTATTATGGAATCTGGGGATCTCGAAAAAAGGCAGCCGCAGCGACGAGTGCCCTCGCGAGCGCCTAGCCCCGGGTGAAATCACTTTTTGTCCTGGTGGCCGCCGGTCCACGCGGGTGCGTCGCTCGCTGGAAACGATTCCTCTGAGGATTCGTCCACTTCTTCGTCGAGGTCCTTCGGCGATGGCGATGGCGACGGCTTCTTGTCTTGCCCACGCTGCTTCGGTGGATCATTGGCTGGCTTGGGGCTCACATTCACCTCCCTGGTTTCGCAGACTATAGATACTATTGTAGAGCAAAGAACCAGTGCAGCGGTGGCAAGCTATAATCCAAGGCACGGAACAGCGGAGCCGAACGGAGCACTCCGGATTCAAAATGGATAACCGCCTAGACCTACAACAGAAATTCGCCCAGCTCTACGGCAGCACGCCGCGCTGGTTTGGCGCCCCTGGCCGGGTGAATCTGATCGGAGAGCACACCGATTACAACGACGGGTTCGTCTTGCCCGCGGCGATTGAATATTACTCCCGGGTTGGAGTGGCGGCGCGCCCGGACCGCAAGCTGGTGCTGCATTCGGAAACGTACGGCGAAAACTTCGAGATCGATCTCGACGATCCGCATCCCACTGCGCGCCACCGCTGGACCGACTACCCGCACGGCGTGGCGGTGACTCTGGAGCGGTCCGGAAAGCGTCTGCGCGGAGCCAACCTGCTGATCGAGGGAAACGTCCCGATCGGAGCAGGATTGAGCTCCTCGGCGGCGCTCGAAGTGAGCGTGGCTCTGGCGCTGCTGGGCAATTCGGATATCGCCGTGGATCGCGTGGAGGTGGCCAAGCTCTGCCAGCGCGCGGAAAATGAATTTGTGGGAGCGCGGTGCGGGATCATGGATCAGTTCACGTCATCCTGCGGCGCGCGCGATCGCGCGCTCTTGCTGGACTGCCGCTCGCTGGAGTTGCGCCTGCTGCCCATCGATCCCGGGGTGAGTTTGGTGGCGTGCAATACCATGATCAAACATGAAGTGGCCCGCAGCGAATACAACACCCGGCGCGCGGAATGCGAAGAGGGCGTGCGCTTGCTCTCCGCCTTTCTTCCGAATATCCGTGCGCTGCGCGATGTGAGTCTGGCGGACCTTGAAAAATACGCCAGCACGCTGCCCGAGGTCATCTACCGGCGCTGCCGGCACATCGTGACGGAGGATGCGCGGGTGCTCGATGCCGGCGCGGCGCTGGAAACGGGGAACATGGAACGCTTCGGCGAATTAATGGGAGAATCGCACCGCAGCATGCGCGACGATTTCGAAATTAGCTGCCACGAATTGGACGTCATGGTGGAGATGGCGGTATTGATGGATGGCGTGCTGGGATCACGCATGACCGGCGGAGGATTTGGCGGCTGCACCATCAATCTGGTGCGCACCCGCGCGGTGAAGAAGTTCGTGGGGGACATCGCCGGCTGCTACGAGCGGGTAATTGGGCCACGACCGGAAATTTATGTATCGCGGCCGGCCGAGGGCGCCGGCGAGTTTTCGATGACGCAAGGCGCACCGCAACGATCATGAGCGATTGGAACATGCAGAAGCACCCGCACCGGCGATTGAACGCGCTCACTCGCGAGTGGGTGCTGGTGTCTCCGCATCGGACGCAACGGCCGTGGCAGGGGCAAACTGAAGAACGGCCCGCCGCTTCCACGCCCTCCTACGACCCGACGTGTTACATGTGCCCGGGAAACCACCGAGCCGGTGGCGCGCAGAATCCCGTGTACACAAGCACCTACGTGTTCGATAACGACTACCCCGCCCTGCTGCTGGATACCCCGGCGGGCGGTTGCGACATACGAGGATTGTTGGTGGCCAAGTCCGAGCCGGGGCTGTGCCGGGTGATGTGCTTCTCACCCCGTCACGACCGCAGCCTCTCGCAAATGAACGCCGCCGAGGTGCGGCAGGTGGTGGACGTTTGGACCGATCAACATAAAGAAATGCGCGCGATGCCGATGCTCAATTACGTCCAGATCTTCGAGAATCGCGGAGCCATGATGGGCTGCAGCAATCCCCATCCGCATTGCCAAATCTGGGGCAGCGCTTCGATTCCCAACGAACCGCTGAAGGAGCAGGCGGCACAGTCCGAATATCTTTCGAGATGCGGCTCCTGCCTGCTGTGCGACTACGTGGCGGCCGAGCGGCTGGCCCAGGAACGGATGGTCGTCGAGAACGAGCATTTCATGGCGGTGGTTCCCTTCTGGGCGGTGTGGCCGTTCGAAGTTCTGGTGCTGCCGCTCCGGCACACCGCCAGCCTGGAGGAACTATCCTCCGCGGAACGCGATTCGCTGGCCGGGATTCTCCGGCAATTGACGTCCGGCTACGACCGCTTGTTCGATGTCGCGTTTCCTTATTCCATGGGATTCCATCCGCAGCCGGCCGACGGGCGAACCCATCCCGAGTGGCACTTGCATGCCCATTTTTTCCCTCCGTTACTGCGATCTGCGACCGTGCGAAAATTCATGGTGGGATACGAGCTGCTGGGCACGCCGCAGCGGGACATCACCGCGGAAACGGCGGCCGAACGCCTGCGAGAAAAGTGCACTCAAACTCCCCAGGGCTAAGAGAATGCTGAACATCCGAAATATTCAGGAAGCGATGGCGCGAATCCGCGATTCGATTTTTGTTTCACCTTTCGTGCATTCCGCAACCTTCTCACAACTCACCGGCAATACCACGTTCTTCAAGCTGGATAACCTGCAGATGACCGGCTCGTTCAAGGAGCGCGGCGCACTCAACAAAATTTTGCTGCTCACCGCGGAAGAGAAGCAGCGCGGGGTGATCGCGGCATCCGCGGGGAACCACGCTCAGGCGGTGGCCTACCACGCCGTAAAACGCGGCATCGCCACGCAAATCTGCATGCCGCTCACCACCCCGCTGGTGAAGGTTTCCGCCACCCGCAGTTACGGAGCGGAAGTGATTTTGGTGGGTGCGAACTACGACGAAACCTGCGAGGCCGCGTTGCGGCGATGCGCCGAACAGGACCTCACCTTCATTCATCCCTTCGACGATGAAGCGGTGATCGCGGGCCAAGGCACGCTGGGGCTGGAGATGATCGAGCAGCTCCCCGGCCTCGACGCGGTGATCGTTCCCATCGGCGGCGGCGGCTTAATCGCCGGGGTGGCGTGCGCCATCAAGGAAATCAATCCCGCGATTCAGGTGATCGGGGTGCAAGCGTCCAAGCTGCCGTCGATGAAAGCGGCGCGCGAACACAACGGGATCGTCACTGTTCCGGCGGACAAGACCATCGCCGACGGAATCGCCGTCCGCACCGCCGGCACGCTCACCTTTCCGCTGGTGCAGAAATACGTGGACGATATCGTTACCGTCGACGAGGAAGAGATTGCCAGCGCCATTCTTTTGCTTCTGGAAAAAGAGAAGACCCTGACCGAAGGAGCGGGCGCCACAGCTACCGCGGCTGCATTGCACAAAAAGATTCCGCACCGCGGTAAAAAACTGGGCATCGTGAATTCCGGGGGCAATATCGATGTTACGCTGCTCTCTCGGATCATCGAGCGCGGCTTGGTCAAGGATGGCCGGCTGGTGCGCTTGCGCATCCATCTGCCCGACCATCCCGGAGCGCTGGTCCGGCTGGCCACGGTAATCGCCGACCAAAAAGCAAATATCATCCAGACCTCGCACGATCGCGCGTATTACGGAGCGGTGCTGGGAGATACGGTGATCGACGTGACCATGGAAACGCGCGGACCGGAGCACATCGACGATTTAGCGTCGGCGCTGGAAGCCGCCAATTATTTGTCGGAGCGGGTGCAGTGAGGCGGCGCGGGCGCGGGGAGGTCTGTACGTTATGGTACCGTGGCCGTAGCTGTATTGTTTACTGTAGAGATTATCCACAATCCGTAAAAATACGTAGTGCCCGCCATTTTATGTCAACTACATCCTGACATCGGCGCGGGCAGCACCTTTAATGGCGATTAACAAGGTGGATTGGCCGAGATTTGAAGTGGGTCTCAGTTGTGCACGCGCGGGTCACGTGATATGGACCCAGGCACCGCAAGGAAGACGGAGCTTCCATCATCCCCTCAGTCGCAAGGGCGTATTCCTCCTCTACCCTCCCCCAGTGATGAACACGTGATCGAAGTGGACGCCGAAGTCGTTTGTGTAAACGTATGGGCAACACGTGACGGCGGTGAACTCTCCGATAGGATTCTGGGCAGGCCAGTTAGCGAGGTGGTGGGCGAGGAGATCTACCGGTCGCTTGAACCGGTATTTCGACGGGTGATGGAAACCGGACAAAGCGAGGCCTTCGAGCACGCTCTGCCGGACGGTTCCCGGAGCGCTGGTTCCGGTTCCGCTTGGTTCCGGTTCTGCGCTCCGATGGCGGCGGCCAAAGACTGATTATTCAAGCCAGCGACGTGACCACCTGGAAACAGGAACGAGATGAATTGCAGCGCAAGAGTGAAACGATCCAGGCTCTGATCCAGGCCGGCCGGAGTGCCACCGCCGACACGGACAACGACTCGGTGTTGGACGAATTCGTCTTGTACGCGGTGAAAATGCGCCAGCTTTCATCCCGTTTGCTGCAGGCCCAAGACGACGAACCGAGGAGCATCGCTCAGAACCTCCGTGACCTGACGGGCGAAAATTTAACCGCTTTGCTTATGAGCCTGCGTCGCCTGCGGGGGCTCACCCCGGAGCGGGACCAGCGACGGCGGGTACTGTTGCGCGATTGTTTTTCGCTGGTGGAAAAAACGGCCGACGAAATCCGGACCCTTTCCTACGTGCTGCATCCCCCACTCCTCGACGAGGCCGGTCTGGCTGCGGCGGTACCCTGGTACACGACCGGATTTGCCGAGCGCAGCGGCACTCGCGTGAACCTGGACATGGCCGAAGATTTCGGCCGTTTGCCCCCCAACGTGGAAATAACCCTATTTCGCACCCTCCAGGAATGTTTGCAAAATATCCGTCACTCGCGATGTTCGGTGGCCAAGATTTGCCTGGCTTGCAGCGCTTCCCGAGTGCTGCTGGAAGTGGCCGATAATGGGCGCGGAATGCCGGAACATCTTGGACGCCACGCCATCAACGAGAAGCCGCCGATGGGAGTGGGAATTACCGGGATGCGGGAACGCGTCGAAAAACTCAACGGACAACTGGAGATTGAGTCCGCCGCGGGAAAAGGGACGACCGTGCGCGTCACCTTGCCCACGGGGGTTGGCCCCGGGGCCCTCGAGCGAGGAAAGCTACCCCCGGAATCCGGTTGCGGGCGTCCCAGGGCGCCGCCGCGATTGGATGAGATATGCATCTGGGAGCCTCCGCTCCCGCCGCTCAATTCTGAAACAAACCCACCCGGCCGCCATGCGAATCCGATAAAATCGCGATCGAATACAACCGGCGGGACTGCGTACGCTTTTTGTTCCTCCCTCCATCCTGAGCAGGTGCGAATGCCAATTCCGCGAATCTGGCTATGGCGCGGCATGCGAATTACGATCGCCGTAGCCATGGTGTATTGCGCTTATCTCGCCTTGAGGCAAGGGGTGGGCGCCTACCAGGCGCGCAAAAGCACGCCAGCGGCGCTCGAAAAGGCCATCCGCTGGGATCCCGGGAATCCGGAGGATTACGATGCGCTGGCTACGTTGACGCACCAGTATTCCGACCGCGAAAATCCCGCGGAAGTAGTTCGTCTGGCCAGAGCTGCGGTGGGGGCGAGCCCGATGCAGGCGGACTATTGGGCAGACCTGGGATCGGCCTACGAATGGGCAGGACAGCGCGAGGGAGCTTTGCGCTGCTTCGAACGCGCCCGCGATCTATTCCCGATGTCCCCCGACATCAACTGGCGCCTGGCGAACTTCTACGTGCGGGACGGAAAGACCGGGCCGGCGGAAGTTGCGCTGCAGCGAGCGCTGCTCGGCAATCCCGAACTGCGACGGCCGGCGTTCGCGCTCGGATGGGGGGCAACCTCCGACAACCAGGAATTGCTCGCACACATGATACCGGAGCAGGCTGACGTGCTGCTGTCCTATCTGAATTATCTGATCGCCACGAAAAGAATCGAAGCTGCCAACCAGACCTGGGCGCACCTGCTGGACCTGCATCTGTCTTTCGGGGTGCGCGATGCATTCCCGTACCTGGATGCGCTGATCGTAGCCAATGAGCCGGAGCGGTTGGAGCAGGCGTGGGCGGCGATGGTGGAGCGATTCCCGGCGCAACTGCACCCGCGGGTGGCGTATCCCAATCGGATTGTCAACGGCGGGTTTGAATTCGAAATTCTCAATGGCGGGCTGGATTGGCGAGTGCTGCCCACGCCGGGGGCTACGGTGCGCGTGGATAGTCTTAATTTCTTCGACGGAGTTCATTCGCTGCGCATTCAATTCGACGGCAAGCATAATCTCGACTATGGGAGCGTGATGCAGTATGTCCCGGTGCATCCGCAGACGCTTTATCGATTTTCCGGATACATACGCGTGGAAGGTATCACCACGGACAGCGGTCCGCGCTTTCAAATCTACGATGCGGAAGCGCCTTCGAAGCTGCTTCTTTCCACCGAAAATTTGACGGGGAGTTCCACTTGGTCGCCCGAACGGCTCGAATTCACCACCGGACCCGAGACGCGCTTGCTGGTGGTGCGCCTGGTCCGGGCCTTCAGCCACAAGTTCGACAACTTGATTGCCGGAACGGTGTGGATCGATCAGATTAGCTTGAATTCCGCGGAGTGAGGGGTGCAAAAGACCGGAAATGAATCGCGCCCCGAGCGTTGTGGAGAAAGCAAGAAGATAACTATCTACGGAGAGGATGGGCTGATCGGCGAGCTGCTGCTTCCGTGCCCGGCGAGAGCAGCGACCGCTCCAGCGGCTCCGGCGCCAGCGACCCCGAGCAGAATCCAGCCGACCGGAGCTTTCTTCTTGCGAGGGGCGGGAGTGGCGTTGGCTGATTCGTCCGAAACAACGGTGCCGGACGCGGTGGTGGTTTGAGAAAGCTCCCCGGCCGGAGTAACCGAAACGCTTTGGCCGTCCTTAATGAAGACGGTTTCTGGTCCTTCCAAGGCGATTACACCCACGGAGCCGGTGACGGAAGTGATCTGGAAGCTGCCGTCGGCCAGGTGTTGAATCTGGCATGCGGTCTCCGGGGCGGTGGTGTCCGCATCTCCCGTTTCCGCCACGACTACGAAAGTTCCCGCACGGACCTTCATATTCGGCGCGCCGGGGACGGTGCTCATGACTACCATGCCGGACTTCAAGTCAGCGATGAACAGCGGATTCGGGGAGAAGTCGAGCTGTGTATTGGAAGACGCTTTAATCGAACCTTGCCCGCCAATCGTAAATGTCGCGGATCCGTCGCCGCCGGTTCGCATGGTGTCGCCGGTGAAAACAGTCATATCCGCGGTGGCATGGACGCCGTTAACGTAGACCTCGCCAGCGGAAGTGAGCGATCCCAACGGCCGATGCTCCGGGGGCTGCTCGGCGGTAGCGGCGATGTCCTGAGGCGGGATCGCGGTCGCGTCCGGCGGAGGGGTAGCGGGCGTATCCTGCCGCGCTGATAAACCCAATGGAAACAGCAATAAACAGACCAAAAGAAGGGAAATAGCCGAAACGAATGGATGGGGCCTCGTCGCGTGCGAACGAGGGCGCGGCCCAGGAATGAACGACTTCCGCGCGACTACCCGTAAGGTCACAGTTTTTCCTGAAGAAACATCCGGCATTATTCTTACTCGTTTGGGCTATGGATGTCTACGGTCAAGTTGTGGGGATTGCCGAGCCGAGACACACAAAGTAGCTAACCCCCTGTTTACCTTGTTATAGCCCGGGCGCGCGGTGCATTGCGCGAGGTGCGGGTCGCCAAATGCCGGCGCGGCGCCTGTTTTTTTTGGCTGCGAGAGCTAGGTCGCGGAGTTGCCGCCATTCCTTTTCTCCTCGTTTTGGGAAAGCACGTTTGGGAACTCCCACTCGGCTCACTCGATGCCAAGTCTCGCCCCGAGCCCTCGATTTGCACAGGAAAATCACGGAGAAGAAGCTGCGTATCTTTCCTAGCTTGACGCTGGCGGCGCAACCACGTACCTTCGCGACAATGCTGCACGTTGAATAAAGTTTTTTCGAGCTTTAGAGAAATTTCAGCGATACCCGGGAACCACCACAACGCCCGATGCGATCGAGTGGGTCGCTTCCATGTAAAACGTCCTGCAATTGGAATTTTTCCAGCGGTGCCAAATTCCACAAGGCGGCGCTCTGCCGTTTCGCGAATCGGCAAATGATGGGGCACGCGCATCGACGCGGTTCGGCGGTAGCAACTCTCGACGAATCGCGCCGTTCCAGTGAGGACGGGTAAAAATCGCCGGCGGGCGCACGGGAGAATCTCGAACGCGGGCGTCCGGACAGATCGACTTCGAGTCGTAGCAGGTATGGTTCCAGGTTTGTCTGTATTGCTTCGAAGAGTGTAGTGCCGCAGAACCCCTTCCCGCACCGAGTGTGAAACCCACACAGGAGGATCAACATGAGCAGTCCACACGTAGCATTGCAAGACAGCAGGTGCCGCACGCAGGCTGCGGTACGCCGATCCGAGCACACCCGTCGAGATCACGGTGTCTCTGCGCGGCCCGCAATTGCCCGACGCCGATTACTTACCCAGCGCCACTCTCACCCGCGAGTAATTTGAAACTCAGTTTGGCGCGCGGCGGAGGACGTCGAAAAAGCAGTCAGCGTCTTCGAGCAGTACGGTCTAAAAGTGGAGGAAGTCTCGCCCCGCACGCGCAGCGTGCGTATCGGCGGGACAGTTGCGTCCATGGAGAGGGCATTTCAGCCACATCTGGGAATTTATAAGAGCCACGAGCAGGGCGAGTTTCGCGGGCGCCGGGGCGAGATCCAGATTCCGGCGGAACTGGTGGGCATCGTCACCGGCGTGTTCGGGCTCGATGAACGGCGCGTGGCCCGGCGAAAAGCGGTACACACCGCGACCGCCGCAACGGTTTCCTCAAAAATGATTCCGTTGTCGCCACCCGTCCTCCAGGATCACTACAACTTTCCGCCGGGTACCGGAGAAGGGCAGCAGATTGCCATCGCCGAATTCGAGGGCGGATATTTCCAAGAGGATCTGGCGGCATTTTGCAAGAAGTACAGTTTGCCGGTGCCGAAGGTGACCTCGGTGCCGGCGGGCTTAACGCCGCTCACGCTGGCGGAGATCCAGAAATTATCTCCGCAACAACGGGATGACGAACTCAGCGCGAGCATCGAAGTGAACATGGACGTGCAGATTGTGGCCGGCTTGTGCCCGCGGTCGGAAATATTCGTCTACTTCGCTCCGTTTACACAAAAAGGCTGGGTGGATCTGCTCCACAAGATCATGACCGGCGCGCCGGCCAAACCGGTGGCGTTGTCGATTAGCTGGGGGCTGGCGGAAGACTGTCCCGATTGGTCGGCAGCCGCGCTCACAGCAATCAACGAACGCTTGGAAGCGGTGGCGCTCCTCGGCATCACCGTTTGCGTGTCGTCGGGCGACGATGGTTCCGGCGACGAACTCACCGACGGTCGCGCGCACGTGGAGTTTCCCAGTTCGAGTCCGTTCGTACTGAGCGTCGGCGGGACTATGATCAACGGCTCCGCCGCGAATTCGTCCGAGCAGGCGTGGTGGGAGTCTCCCGGCCAGCGAACCAACCAGGGTGGCGGGTCCAGCGGCGGCGGGGTTAGCACGGTGTTCCCGCGGCCGAAGTGGCAAAACGTCCAGGTGAAATCGCTGAATAAGGGCAGCATCGACGCAAGTGTGCTACCGGATGTCGCGGCGCTTGCGGGGCCGCCGCTCTACGATCTGATCTTCCTGGGCCCGCGATTTCCCCAATGGTGGCACCAGCGCCTCGACGCCACTTTGGGCGGCGCTCGTGGCGCGGATCAATGGGAACATCGCTGCGTCTAAGAAACAGCGCTTCCTGCCGCCACTGCTTTATCAAGACGGTGCGAACGGGAAACCTCGCGGCGGGTCCGCATTCCGCGACATCACCGTGGGCCAGAACGCTTCGTACCCCGATCCGGGCACTGGATATCAAGCCCGCGCCGGCTGCGACGCGGTGACGGGCTGGGGCGTGCCGGATGGACTGCAACTGTTGCAATCGCTGTAGGCCATCGCAAAAACCAGGCTGCCGAGGCGGGAGTTGAAAGTGGGTGCGCTCGTTCCGCGGTTCGGCAGCGACATTCGATTCCGCAAGAATGAACAAGTGTCGCGGCGTCTCACCGCAGCCGCTTCTATATCCCGATCACCGTGCCGCTAACCAGCTTCTGGCCGGGTTGGCCAAGGCGCCCGCGGTCGCATCGGTTGAACGGCTCAACCCGCGCGCACCTTTCGAGTATCGGAAACTCGCTCTGCCTCGCGGTCGAGCTCGGATACCGCTGCGCAAATTCGATCGACGTCTTCATCGCCGAGCGACGAGTAAATCGGCAGGCTGATCACGCGATCCGAAACCCAATCGGTCACCGGCAAAGGCCGCCCATCCCAGATTTCCTGGTACAGCTTCTGACGATGAACGGGCGGGGAGAAATAGCGGCGCACCTCGATATTGCGTTGCAGCAGGCGCTCCACCAGCCAATCGCGGGGCTGGCCAAACTCCGCCTGGTCCACAATCAAGGAAAAATCCTTCGCGGTGGTTCGGCAGCCGTCGCGAATCTCCTGGAAGGTAATACCGGGAATAGACCCTAGTTGCCGTTCGTACCGCACGCGAATCTGGTTGCGGCGTTCGATCCGCACGGCGATTCCCGGCAAGCCCCGAAGTGCGAGCGCCGCGTGAAACTCGCTCATGCGCGCGTTCAGCCCGACCACTTCGGGATCCGCGGCGCCGGTGTCACCGTAGTTTCGGGCCGCGCGCAACCGCCGCGCCAGCTCCGGGTCGCGCGTGGAAATTAGGCCTCCCTCGCCGGCGACCAACAGCTTGGTCGGCGAAAGACTGAATACCTCCGCGGCTCCCGCCGAACCCACGCGGGCGCCCCGAAATTCCGATCCGAATGCGTGCGCAGCGTCGCAAATCAGCGGGATACCGCGCTCCGCAGCCACCGCTTCGAGCTCGGTCACCGCGATTGGGTTGCCGTAGAGATGCACCGCCAGAATCGCAGCCGTGTTCGCGGATAGCTGCGCGCGAACGGCTTGCGGATCCAGGCAAAACGTGCCGGGCTCGCAGTCCGCGAATACCGGGCGCAATCCATTCCACAGCACGCTGTGCGCGGTGGCGTAAAAGGTGAAGCTCGGCAGAATCACTTCCCCGCGTAGCCCGAGCGCCTGCAACGTGAGAATCAAACCGGATGTGCAACTGGAAACGGCCACGCAGTACGGCACGCCCAGGAACGACGCCGCAGCCGCTTCGAATTCGCGCACGAACGCGCCGTTGGTGAGCTGGCGGCTCTGCAGAATCTGCCGCACGTCGGCGAGAAACTCTTCGCCAGGAACCCCTTCGGGCGAAACGATGGGCAGCCGTTTTTCGAAAGCTGATTTCGCGCCCAGGACCGCATCCGGTTTTCCCGCGCCCGGCTTCATGGTTTCCTCGGTCAGTTCGCCCTTCCCAATGGCACCGACATCGCGGCGTATGCCGGATGGCGTTTGATCACGCGGCACGGAACGCCCACAGCGGTGACGTGTGCGGGAATGTCCTGAGTAACTACCGCGCCCGCGCCGATCACCGACCACTCGCCGATCTGCTTGCCCTGAATAACCGACGCACCAGTGCCCAAATCCACGCCCTCGCCCATCTTCACGTCTCCGGAAATGCAACAGCCGGGATTGATATTGCAATAGGCGCCGATGGTACAGTCATGTCCGATGGTGGAGTTTAAATTCACGAGCGCATGAGCGCCTAACGTTATTTGTGTGGTGAGAATACAACCGGCGGTGACGATCGTTCCCGGGCCGAGTTTCATCCAACGGGAAATCCTCGCCGACGGGTGGATGGCCTGGCAGAACTGGAGTGATAATACTGCCGCCCGTTCGGCAAGCGCGCGGCGCGAAGTGGGGCTTCCCGTCCCGCATATCACGCGAATGCTGTCGTCGCCGCGCCGCTCGAACCAATCGAAGCCGCCGAGTACCGGCAAGTCGCATTGGATCACGCCGTGCAGCGCGGGATTATCGTCGACGAATCCAAGTACGTTCCATTTCTTGGCATCGAGATTGGCATCTTCGAAAAGGCCGTAAATCTCGCGCGCTAACCCGCCCGCGCCCAGAATTACAACGTCGGTCATAGATCCCTCCGTGCGGGGGACGGGATGTCGTCCTGGCCGGAGAAAAAGAAATTTTCGCGCGCGCCGTACAGCCCTTCACCCGAGAGCCACACTCCAAACGTGCGAAAAATAATTTTCGCGTCGAGCCACAGCGAAAAGTGTTCAACGTACCAAACATCTTTCTCGATCCGCTCCAGCCAACTAATCCGATTGCGGCCATTCACCTGGCTCCAACCGGTGAGCCCCGGCCGCACGTTCAACCGCCTCAACTGCTCCGGGGTATACAACTCCACTTGGTAAGGGAGACCCGGCCGGGGCCCTACCACGCTCATCTCTCCGGTGAGGATGTGCATGAGCTGGGGCAGCTCGTCCAGGCTGAAGCGACGCAATATTTTGCCGACCCGCGTGATGCGCGCGTCACCGCTGTTAACGTACAAACCGGCGCCCTCGGCTTGCGCGTTGAAGATCATGGTGCGGAATTTCCGCATGCGAAATTCGTGCCCGCGACGTCCAACGCGCGCCTGCGAAAAAAAGACCGGACCCGGCGATTCGAGCTTGATCAGCATGGCGATGCACGCAAGCGCCGGCCACAGCACCAACAGAGCCACAGCCGAAGCAACGATGTCCAGCACTCGCTTCACTCCGAGCTGAATCTTTCGGCTCATGCTTCTCCTCCCGCGGCAGCCGGCGCCGAACGTGGGTCCGCATTCTGCAACGGGCTAACTCCAGGGACGGGGCCAATTACAGGGCCCGCTAAAGGGTCAATTCCGACGCCACCTTGGGAGACGACTTCTTGCTCACCAGCGGCACGGGGCCGAATGGCCATCACCAAGCCCAACACCGCGGAGAGCACCATCGCATTCGCGAAAATATACAGATTGAAGTCCACCAAGCTGTGCAGCAAGATCGCCACGATCGCGCCCGCAGCCCCCAGTGCCGCGGCCTGCTCAAAGCTTCGTTCGGCGGAATAGGACGTCCGCACGGCCCTCCCGAGAATCACAAACACGGAGCTGAACAAAACCAACGCCCCGGGAATCCCGAGATCGCTCGAAATTTCCAAGTAGTCGTTGTGGGCGTGGTTGACGAAGCGGCCGAGAAAACCGGTTTGCACGGAGGTGTAGGCGATCGAGAACGTACCAAATCCGGTACCCAACAGCGGGTGGGCTCGCATCAAGCCGCGCGCATCTTTCCAGATCGTCACGCGATCCTGGCCCTGGCCCGAATACTCGTCACCCACGTTCTGGAATCGCTGCAGAACCGGACCCGGGCCAATCCACACCGCCAGCGTCAAACCTAGAACCAGGAACGAGCCAGCGAGCCACAGCCCATTGCGCCCGCCCAGCCGCGATATCGCGACCAAACCAAACACAAAAAGCGACGACAGCAGGCCCGCCAAAATGCCCATCCGCGAGCGCGAAAACAATAGCGCCACCGCGAGCAGCACCGCAACCGCGACCCAGAAAACCTCACGAGCAAAACCGGAACCCGCGAACAGCTTCCGTTTGCGGCGGGGCGATTGTGCCTCGCGGCGGCGCAACCGTTCGAATTCGTAGAACGCCAGCGCCAGGCTGAAGGGCAAAATCATCTCCAGCAGTCCCGCATAGTGATTGCGATTGACGTAGGTGCCGGTGGCTTCTTCCAAATCGTATTTTTTTGCGTAGGCAAAAATTCGCTGAAAGCCGGTGAGGTATTGGATTAAACCGTAAAACGCCTCGAAGATCCCCAATCCGAGAAGAGAAAAAACCAGCCGCCGCTTTCCGCCGCGGGTTTGGCACACCAGCAGGGCCAGATAAAACACCGCCAGACACGCGAGCAGCGCCAATAGGTGCGTTCGCGTGGCGTAGCTTTGGATGGTCCAGCGCGTCCAGCGGGAGCCGGCAAGCTCCGCCAGCGCAGGGCCCGAGCGACCCACCCAGGAAAGCGGTAATGGACAGAGCTGCAGCAGGACGATGGCTACCAGCACAACGGGAACGATGCGCGCCGCGGGGTTTGCCGGAATTAGCAAATCCGGCTGGGCCAAAACCAGAAATGCGAAGGCCGCAAATAGAACGATCTGAGCTACGGAGAAAAGTGCAGGCTCAGTGCCGCCGAATGCCAGCGCCGCGTATAGCAGACAGCTAATGAGCGAAGACTCTGCCAGCATTTTCGACGTGCGCGGAAGGCGATCGTTAGGAGGAGCGCCGGGCATTGCTGGGCTTGTTACTCCTCCTTGGCAACGTAGGGCGAATAATAGTAGTAGTGCCCCGCCGAAAGGTCGGCGAAATTCAAAGCGACGCCCAGAATGTGCGCGCCCACGTCGCGGGCCGACGCTTGCGCGCGCTGCGCCAAATCGCGCGGAGTTCCGCCGCCGACGACCACCAATAACACACCATCGACCAGCGTCGCGAGGATCCGGCTATCGGCCACGTTGAGAAGCGGAGGGGAATCGATAACCACAAATTTGTAGGTCTTGGAGGCATCCCGAATCAGCGTCCGCATGTATTCCGAAGAGAGCAGATCGGCGGGATTCGGCGGCACCGGCCCGCAGAAAAGCACGTCCAGGCCAACCGGCGCCACGTGGCACACCAGATCTTTCCAATGTTCGTGCCCGGTGAGAAATCCCACCAGCCCGTGCGGCGCACTCACGCCGAAAAAGTTATGCAGGCTGGGCCGGCGCAAATCCGCATCAATCAGCAGCACGGGATCGCCTAGTTGCGCCAGCGAAATCGCCAGGTTCGCCGCCACCGTGGTCTTCCCTTCTCCCGGCCGCGCGCTGCTCACCAGCAGGGTGCGCGGCGGCGCCTCGGCAGTGGAAAGCAGCACGGAAGTTCGCAACCCGTGAAAGGCCTCCAGCAGGGCGGAATGATTTCCGTTGGCCTCAATTTTGTTCCATGCCGGAGCGAGCGCCGCCGAGGGTTGACTTTCGGCTGACAGCACCTTGGCGCGTTCATAAAGGCTATGAATTCCGTGGCGCTCCTCCGAATCGACCGCGGGGATCGACGCCAGCGCGGGCAAACGCAGAAAGCGCTCAACGTCTTCCGGACCCTTGATGGTGTTGTCGAGATGTTCCTGAGCAAAGGCCATCGCGGTTCCCAGGCAAAGACCCAATAGCAGTCCCAGGGAAAGGTTGAGAACCACGCGCGGCCGAACCGGTTCGCGGGGGGGCTGCCCGGGATCGACGATGCGGATGTTGGTGGCCTTCATGCTGGTCGAAACACCGGTTTCTTTCAGCTTCTGCAGCAACCCCTCGTAGAGCTGCTTATTGGTGTCCGCTTCGCGCTCCAGAATGTTGTACTGCACGGATTTCTCAGCGACGTCGTTTTCCGCCCTTTGCTGATCGGCGAAAGCCGCCAGGAGCAGGTCTTCGCGATGGACCGCGGCGCGATATTCGTCGGTAATCATGCCGGTGGCGCGCTCGCGCTCCTGAGTCAAGTTCCCTTCGGCGTCGTCGATCTGGCTTTGTATCTCCTTCACGCGGGGATAATCGGGATTGAAGGTGGTGGCAAGTTGGGAGCGCTGGCGCTTGAGGTCGGCCAAGCGTTCGCTGAGGTCCTGCAAAAGTTTGTCGTCGAAGACGCCGGGGAGCGAGGCGAAATCGCCTTCCTGAACCAGGCGGTAGAGCGATTCCTTCTGATAGCGATCGGCCTGAGCTTTGGTCAATTCCTCCTGCAGGTCGTGCAAGCGCTGGTCGACGATATTCTCGGTGTTGCCCCGCTCGGTGGAAAGGAAGAGCAAACCGTTTTCGCGGGTGTACTTCTGCAGCTCGTCCTCGGATTTCTCCAGCTTCGCTTTCATCCGCATCAGTTGCTGCGACAACCAATCGGACGCCTTTTCCGACGCTTGCCACCGCGCTTCCAGATTTTCTTCGATGTAGTTGGAAGCCAGCGAGTTCACCACCCGGGCCGCCAGCGCCGCATCGGCGGATTCAAAAGTAATCTCCACCAAACGGCTGCGCTTCACCGGATCAACGTTCAGGCGATCGTTAAATTTTTTCAGCACTTCGCTGTAGGCGTCGGGATCTTTACCGGTTTCGCCGTTCAGGTCGGTGGCGGACGCCGGAGGGGGCGCGGGCTTGGCGGCGGAGAACCAGGAGCGCGCCGCGGGTTTGAATTCCGGTAGTTGATCGATACCCAATTCGTCGATCACCCGCCGCGCGACGTTCTCGCTTTTCAAAATCTTGTACTGCGTTTCCAGATAGGCGTCGGAAATCGTCTCCACCTGGAAAAGTTCCTGCAGGGTAGGCACGTCGGGGTTTTCTTTCTGAATTTCGACCAGCGCATGGGCGCGGTACACCGGCTTTTGTTTCAGGGTGGCGACCAGCGCGATGGTGAAGACGATGAATAAGACGGTGAGAATCGTGGCTTTGCGTTTGCGGACGATGCGCCAATATTCGAAAAGGTCCGGCGCATCTTCCACCTCCACCGCTTTGAACGGAATCGGGCGGGCCGGCTCGATCGCGCGGGAGGTGGAATCGTACAGCCGGATTTTTGTCGGTTCGTCCATGGCGCTACCAGTGGAAGACCACCAGATCGGTCACCGCCCACACTGCGGCGTCGGTGCCCTTGCTGAGTAACCCCCGCGCCGGGCTGTTGGGTACGAAGAAAATGTCGGAGGCCTTCAACTGCTGGTCCGGCTCCTTTCCGGAAAATACTTTGGCCAAATTCACGGGAACTTCGACGCGCTTGCCGTTTTCGTCGGTGCGCAGAATGCGCGCCTGCGACCTCGCGGCCACGTTGGTTAGGCCTTCGGCGAGCGCCACTACGCGCAGGATGGTCATCGGCTCGTTGTTCTTCATCACAAATCCGCCGGGCTTATGAACCTCGCCGACGGCATAAACGATTCCGGCACGGGTGACCTTGACGATGTCTCCGGGGAAAACCATCACGTTGTATTTCCGGTCGCCCGATTGCACTAGTCCGTCCAGATGAACTACCACCACGTCGTCGGAGTCATCCGCATCAGCGGACGCCGGTACCGAAGCAGGCCCCGCAGCGGGAGCGATGGCAGTGGAAGACGAAGCCAGCGCTGCCGGCGCTCCATTCGGCGCCGCATCGCCAAGATTCTTCCCATGGTCTGAATCCGCGTTTGCCGCGGTCGGGTCGTTCGGTGGTGTCGACGGTGATGCTCGCTCTGCTGCTGACGCCGCCCCGGCCTCCGCGGCTTGAATTTCCGGATGCAAACCCGCGCCGCGCTCGATCAGTACGGTATCGCCCGCATCGTCGTTCACGCCGTCCGCCATCGAGATCACCTCCAGCAGCGAGCGCGGGCCACGAACCTGAAAAACTCCCGGTTTTTTCACCGCTCCGACCACCGAGATCGGATGGCTCTCCACGGTGCTAACGAACACGCCGACGTGCGGATCCTTCATGAATTCCCGGCGCAAGCGGATTTCCAGGGACATCTCCAATTCGCGCGCACTGAGGCCAGCCGCGCGCACCGGGCCGAGTAGCGGCAAGGAAACTTCTCCGCCGGATGTAACGCGAACGCTGCGGTTCAGTTCCGGGGCATCGAACACGGTGATATCGAGGATGTCGTTTGCGCCGATGCGGTATTCCTCGGCGGAATTGGCGCCGGAATCCGAGCTCAAATCCTTGCGCAGGTTATCGAGCCGGCGATTGTATTCGTCGGTGGAAATTTCGGAGAGCGCCGCGGGGTGGCTGGGCGCGCCTTGAGCGTGGAGGATGCGCGCACCAGGCGCCAGGAGAACGGCCGCGAGCAAACTGGCGCCCAGGATCGTCGCTGTTTGCGGAAGCCTTCGCAACCGGCCTGTTCGAAGTTTAGGTTCCATACCAGAAAACGACCTTGGTCCCAGTTCAACCGGAAGGCGGCAGTGGCACACGCATAGGTACAAACGGGCACCGCTGTCGATGGCTGGGTTGGAAAAGTTCCGACACTAGCAACGATTGAAGTGTAATCCCGGCCATACCCGGATTGTCAAGGGATCTGGGGACAAACCGTCAACGGGGCGAGCGGGTGGAAATCTTGCTCCCTTGGATCATTGCGCCGGATTTGAGGGGAGCAGCCGGCGGCTTCGGGGAACCCTTGCCGGCGCGAGCGCGAGCCACTTCCGCGGCGCGTGTCGCGGCTTCTGCCAGGCACGCCTCAAATCTTTTCGCGGAAATCTTCACGCGCGGTTGTCGCAGCATGTACAAGTGATCGCCCGGCGCGGTGACGATATCGAATCCTCCCGCGAGCAACGGCCGCCACGCCAGGCGCGGATCGGCGGACCGGCTGACGCCCTTTCCAAAATAATCGTCCTCGCCGATCAACATGCACACGCGGGCATTCAACGGGCGCGGATGATAGCGGCTGTCGGCCACCCGCATCGCCTCTTCGATGCGATGCACTTCGGCCAGGGCCTCGTCCGTTTGCCGGGCCATCGGGAAAAGTTCGTCATGGGTGGGAACGTTGCTCGGCGTTGCGCCGAGGAAACTCTCCGCCACCCAGCGGTACCAGCGCTTCGCAGCTTGCTTGGCGCGCCAGGTGTAATGCTGAACGTGGTAGTTGATCGTACTGAGAAACTCGCCCGGAAAGTGAAAAGGGACCGACTCGACCAACGCCACTAGCCCCAGCGAATCGCCCTGCCCTTCCAGCAGACGCGCCGTTTCGAACGCTACCAGTCCGCCCGAACAAAAGCCCGCGAGATTGTAGGGCCCTTCTGGTTGCAGACTCTGAATGAGCTGCACGAATTGCCGGGCACGAATTTCGACGTCCTCGAAGACTTCACCCGGGCCCGGAAGTTTCGATTCCAGACCGTAAGCCGGCTGTTCCGGACCCAGCAGCAGCGAAACCTCACGAAACGCCAGCACGCTGCCGGCGCCGCCCGGGAACCAGAAAAGCGGCGGCCTCGAGCCTTGTGATTGAATGGCGATCAGGCGGTTCTTGGGCACGGCGTCGGCTTTCGAATCAATCAGTCGGGAAAGCTCGGCAATGGTCGGGGTCTGAAACAGCGTGTTCATGGAAATCGTTTTGCCGAAGGTCCGCGAAATCTGCGAGAAAAGCCGCACTGCCAGCAGCGAATGGCCGCCTAACTGGAAAAAGTTGTCGTAAATTCCGATCTTGTTGAGCTGCAGCACTTCCGCCCAAATGGTGGCCATGGTCTTTTCGGTTTGGTTGCGCGGCTCGACGTGTTCCTGGCCTGGCTGCGCCGATTGGTAGTTCGGCGCAGGCAACGCGCGGCGGTCCATTTTGCCGCTGGAAGTCAAAGGGAGCTCAGACAGCGGGACAAACGCCGCGGGAATCATGTGCTCGGGCAAATTCTTGCGCAGCGATTCGCGCAACTCATCGGAGTTGAGGGAATCGGGCTTCGCCGGTACCACGTAGGCGATCAGCCGCTTGTCTCCCGGCGTATCCTCGCGCGCCACCACCACCGTTTCTAGAATTCCCGGGAATTGGCGAATCGCCGCTTCGATCTCGCCCAACTCGATGCGGAAACCGCGAATCTTTACCTGATGATCGACCCGTCCCAGGTACTCGATTTCGCCGTCCGGCAAATAGCGCGCCAGATCGCCGGTCTTGTACAGCCGCGCGCCCGGCTCGCTGCCAAACGGATCGTGAATGAAGCGCTCCGCGGTGAGCTCGGGCCGGCTCAGATAGCCGCGCGCAACGCCGATTCCTCCGATGTGCAGTTCACCAGCCACGCCCACCGGAGCGGGTTGCAGTTGCGAATCGAGAATATAAATTTGAATGTTGCTGATCGGGCGGCCAATCGGGACGAACAGCCGAGTATCGCCGCGGCGGCAAGCCCAGTAGGTGACGTCGACCGCGGCCTCGGTTGGGCCGTAAAGATTATGCAAATCGGCATCTGACATCTCGAAGAACCTGTTCTGCAAATCGGCGGGCAGGGCTTCTCCGCTGCAGAACACCTGGCGCAGGGTGGCATGTTTCGGAAGCGCCGCCGTCTCCAGAAACGCGCGAAGCATCGAAGGAACAAAGTGGGTGGTGGTGATTTTTTCCTGGACCATCACTTGCGCCAGGTACGACGGGTCGCGGTGGCCGCCGGGCTGGGCCATCACCAGCGTGGCTCCGGCCATCAACGGCCAGAACAATTCCCACACCGACACATCGAAGCTGTAAGGAGTTTTCTGCAGTACGCGGTCCGCCGACGTTAATTTATATTCCGACTGCATCCACAGCAGCCGGTTGACGATTCCTTGGTGAACGTTCAGCACGCCCTTGGGCTTTCCCGTCGATCCCGAGGTGTAAATAATGTAGGCGAGATCCGAGGGCTTCACCATCACGCCCGGATTGGACGCCGCTTCGTTTTCCACTTTGCGCCCTTCGGAATCGAGCCGCAGCACTGGAATCGTCTGCCGCGGCAGACGATCGGCGACGACCTGCTGCGACAACACGATCGGCGGGTTGGCATCGTCCAGCATCCACGCCAAGCGCTCCATCGGATACTCGGGATCGAGCGGCAGGTACGCTCCGCCCGCTTTCAGGATCGCGAGCAGCGCCACTTCCATCTCCAGCGAGCGTTCCATGCAAACGCCGACGGCCACCCCGGGGGCTACGCCTTGTTTGCGCAAGTAATGAGCGAGCTGGTTGGCTCGCTCGTTGAGCTGGCGATAGGTCAGCGCGCGCTCCTCGAAAACGAGCGCGATTTGATCGGGGGTACGCTCCACCTGCCTTTCAATAATTTCGTGCAGGCAGGCCGATTTCTCCGGATAGTCCGCGGCAGTGCGATTGAATTCCACCACCACTTGGCGGCGCTCCGCCTCGCCCAGCATTGGCAGGCGCGCGATCGATTGATCCGGATTGGCCACCATCGATTCCAGCAAAACGCGGTAATGCTCCATTAGCCGCTGGACAGTGGCCTTCTCAAACAAGCCGGTGTTGTACTCGAAAGCCACCAACAGGCCCTCGTCGCGCTTTTCGACGTAGGCGCTCAAATCGAATTTCGCGGTGTAATTCTCAATTGCCTCCCATCGCCATTTCAGTCCCGCTGTTTCGCCCGAGCCCGCAGTCAGCTCCTGAAAGAGAAACATGGTTTGGAAAAGCGGATTGCGGCTGGGATCGGGCGGTAGCCGCAATTGTTCCACCAGCTTTTCAAACGGCAGGTCCTGGTTGTCGTACGCTTCGGTAGCCGTCTTGCGGACGCGCTGGAGTAGCTGCCGGAAAGTGGGATTACCGGAAAGATCGTTGCGAATCACCACCGGGTTGACGAAGAAGCCGATCAAATCGTCGGTGCTCTGGCGATTTCTGCCCGCGGTGGACGCGCCGACTACCACGTCCTCCTGATTGGTGTGGCGATAAAGCAGAACTTCAAAAGCCGCGAGCAAGGCCATAAAAAGCGAAACGCCTTCGCGGCGTTGCAGCGACTCGAACGCATCCAAGGTTCGCGCCGGGAACAGCTCAGTGAGGAATTCTCCAGCAAACGACAGTTCGCTGCCGCGCGGACGGTCGGTGGGCAGCTCGAAGCTGTTGGCGACGCCTTTCAGTTGATTCTTCCAATACGCCAGTTGCGAATCGAGCGCGGCCCCTTGCATCCAGGCGCGCTGGCGCACCGCGTAATCCGGATACTGCACTGCCAGCGCGCCCAGCGAAGGCTCCGCGCCGCGGCACGCCGCGTCGTACAGCGCGGTGACGTCGCGGATCAATACGGCGATGGAGGAATAGTCGAAGCAGATGTGGTGGACGTTGAACACCAACACGTGATCGCGATCGGCCAACCGGATCAAACGCGCGCTGAACAGCGGGCCACGGCTCAGATCGAACGGATGCCGCGCTTCTTGCAGGGCGATCCGGCGGAGCTCCGTTTCGGATGCGTGGCCGGGAAGCTGGCGTAAATCCTCGACGCCCATGGTTACCGGCGACGCAGCCAGCACGATCTGGGACGGCTTTCCATGCACAACTCGAAATACCGTTCGCAGCGATTCGTGGCGGCGAACCAGCGAATCCAGCGCGGACTGTAAGGCCTCCGCGTTAAGCGGGCCTTCCAGCCGAATGGCCAGCGGAATGTTGTAGGCGGCCGAACCCGGCTGGAGTTGATCGACCACCCAAAGCTGCTGCTGCGAGAACGACATTGGAAAAACGAATGCGCCCGCCGGAACTTCCTGCGTCGGAGACGAAACCGCGTATTCCTCGCGCGGCACCGGAACGATCTCCGGACGCTGGGTACGCGCCGCGTTCTGCTTGGCAAAAGCGACGGCTTGAGCCATCAGCTGGACGGTGGGATTTTCAAAAATAATGCTCGGCGGCAGATCGATGTTCCACGCCGCCTGCGCGCGCGCAGTGATGCGCACCGCCAGCAGCGAGTGGCCACCCAGATCGAAGAAAGTGTCGGTGATCCCCACGCGCTCGACGCCCAACACCTGCGACCAGATTTCCGCCAGCGCCTGTTCTTCGGCATTCCTCGGCGCCACGTGCTTGGACTCCGCCGCGACGTCCGCTTCTCCGGGCGCCGGGAGCGCCTGGCGATTGATTTTCCCGTTCGATGTAAGCGGCAGAGCGGAGAGCGGCACGAACGACGCCGGAATCATGTACTCCGGCAATTTTTCGCGCAGCGCCTCGCGCAATCCCCCGGGCTCGAAGCTGGTGCCGTCCGCCAGCACCACGTAGGCCACCAGTCGCTTGTCGCCGGCGGAGTTGTCACGCGCGGTAACTACCGCTTGGCGAATTCCCGGCCAAGCGGCGATGGCGGTTTCGATCTCACCCAATTCGATTCGGAATCCTCGAATTTTTACCTGATGATCGAGACGCCCCAGGCATTCCAGTTCGCCGGTAGGCAGAAATCTAGCCAGGTCCCCGGTGCAGTACAAGCGCTCGCCGAGCAGAAAGGGATGGGAGACAAATTTTTCAGCGGTGAGTTCCGTACGATTCAAGTATCCGCGCGCCAAGCCGTCGCCGCCGATGCACAGTTCCCCAATCGCGCCGACTGGCAAAAGTTGCAGCGCGCGATCGATCACGTACACCTGAGTATTGGCAATCGGCCGGCCAATCAAAATCGGCGAACCGGCGGTGACCCGATCGCACGTCGACCATATCGTCGTCTCCGTCGGTCCGTACATATTCCACACCGAGCCCGCCGCTCCGCAAAGGCTCTCGGCCAAATCCCGCGGAAGCGCCTCGCCGCCGCACAAGATTTTCAAGCCCGACCGCGGCTGCCAGCCGGACTCGATCAGCAAACGCCAGGTGACCGGCGCGGCTTGCATCACCGTCACTTGGTGCTGGTCGAGGAGGCGCGCCATCTCGCGCGCGTTCAACGCCGCGTGGCGGCTGATCAGCACGATCTTCGCGCCAACGCTGAGTGGCACGTAGATTTCCAATCCGGCGATATCGAAAGAAATGGTGGTTACCGCGAGCAGCGTGTCGCCGGCTGAAATTCCCGGCGTGGCTTGCATCGCCAGCACCAGGTTCACCACGCTGCGGTGGGTGATCTGCACACCTTTCGGACGGCCGGTTGAACCGGAGGTGTAAATCACATACGCCAGATTTTCGGGCTGTGCGGCACTCACCGCGTTCGCGGCGCTGTCCTTGTCGCTGCCGGCGATCTGGTTCCAATCGCGATCCAGGCAAACCAATTCCGCCCGCGCGTGCGACCACGCCTCGCGCAGCGATTCCTGGGTGAGCAACATCGAGAGCCCGGAATCTTCCGCGATGAACTCCAAGCGGTCGGGCGGATAACTCGGATCGAGCGGAACGTACGCGCCGCCCGCCTTGAGCACGCCGAGCAGCGCTATCACCACATTCAGCGAACGCTCCAGGCACACGCCCACCAGCGTATCCGGGCCCACCCCTTTGCTCTGCAAGAAGCGCGCGAGATGGTTCGCGCGATCGTTCAGTTCGCGATACGTCAGCGATTCGTTGTCAAAAATCACGGCGGTACGCGAAGGCGCACGCTCCGCCTGCTCTTCGAAGAGCTGGTGCAACAGCCGGTCTTTCTGGGGGAAATCGATCTGCGTATCGTTGAACTCGAAAAGAAGCTGCCGCCGCTCGTCATCGGTGAGAATTTCGAGCTCGGCGATGCGATCGTCCGGGCGCGCGACCACCTGCGCCAGCAGCGTCTGCCAGTGGTCCACCATCCGCCGCAGCGTGCGCTCTTCAAAAATGTCGGGATTGTAGGTAAGCAGTCCGGCCATATCGCCGGGCTGATCGGCGAGCATGAACAAGAGGTCGAGCTTTGCTCCCCCGTTCAGAATTTCCTCCACGCGAATGTCCCAGCCCGCCGGCATCGGAGGCATTTCCGGGCGAATCGAGAAAATGGTTTGGAACAAGGGGTTGCGGCTGGGGTCCGGCCGCGGGCGCACCGCCTGCACGATTTCCGCGAAGGTGATTTCGTCGTGCGCCAGGGCCTCGAGCAACACCGTGCGCACTCGCAACATCAACTGCCGGAAGGTGAGATCGCCGGAAAGATCGAACCGCAGCGGCAGCATATTCAGGAAGCATCCCGCCAGGCGCTCGATCTCCGGAAGTTTGCGCGTGCCGGAAAGGCTCCCGACAATAATGTCGTCCTGCCCGGTGTAGCGATGCAGCAGCGCGGCGTAGGCCGCAAACAGCGTCACATAAAGCGACACACCTTCGCGCTTGCTCAACGCCTTGACGCCTTCAACCACATTCTGGGGCACCGCGAAACGGTAGGGCGCCCCGCGATAAGTTTGTATCGGCGGGCGCGGCTTGTCGTTCGGCCACGCCAGCACCGGCAAATCGCCGGCTAACTGCTGTTTCCAGAACTCGGCATGATGCGCGGCGATATCCCGTTGGGCCTTTTCCCGCTGCCAGATCGCAAAATCCGCATATTGGACGGGAAGCTCGGGAAGTTGCGCAGCCTTTTCAGAATCCTGGCTGCGGTCCTCACCTGGCTCTCGCGAAAAAACATCGTACAGCGCGGTGAGTTCCGGCAGAAAAACGCTGTAGGCGGTCACCCCGTCGGAGATCAGGTGATGCGTGGCCATGAACAGGCGGTACTCTTCGTCGTCCGTTCGCACCAGCAAAGCGCGCAGCAGCGGCCATTTCTTCAAATCAAACAGCCGGCGCGAATCCGCTTGGCCCAACCGCAAAGCTTCCGCGTCGCGTTCGCGCTCCGGCAAATGCCGTAGATCGACCGCGGGGATCGGAAAATCCGCCGGCGCGGGATGAATGACTTGCACCGGCTCGCCATCCACGGTGTCGAACGTCGTGCGCCAAATTTCGTGGCGGCCCACGATTTGCACGAAACACCGCTCCAGGATCCGCGGTTCGAGCGGCCCGTGCCGCACAATGGTCATGGTTTCGTTGAAGAGGGGCTGGCCCTGGACGATTTGCGCGTGGGTCCAGAATTGTTCCTGGAATGGAGAAAGCGGAGTAGCGGAACCCGGCGTGCGGCGCGGGATCTGCAACTGGGCTGCCGGCGTTCGGCTGCCACCACCGCGGAGAAGTTTTTCAAGGAGCTTACGCTTCGCGTCCGAGAGTACAGGGCTCTGCATCCGTTCAGGCCTCAGCCACTCGGGCTAGCGCGAGCACCAACCGTTATGGAAACGAAGTTGCATGTCCCATTTTAGCTTCAATGCTAAATCTCCCAAGTTCTACGATTCCGTGTCGCGGCAAGGGTGTTACCGGTGACCACTCGGACATTACAGCATGTTTTCCTGTGGAAAATCGCATGCAGGTCCGAAAATCACCACGGTCGCTAGGCGGCGGTTCGGTACGCCCGGTACGCTGAAGACCGCAGGGCTTGCGCATACAGTAGACCCTACGCATTCGGTTGTGACAATAGAGCTAAGGTTTGCTCGGCCTCTTCGTCGCTCATTGCTTCCACTTTCGCCATCAGCAACTGCTCGATCTGCGCGCCCATCTCCGCGATCGTCGGAGCCTCGAAAAACGCCTGCAGGGTGAGTTCCACGCCAAATGCGTCGCGCACCCGTCCGATCAGCCGTGTCCCCAGCAGCGAATATCCGCCGAGCATAAAGAAATTGGCCTCGACGCCGATTTCCTCCACTCCCAGCAGCTTGCCCACCATCGCAGCTAACCGCTGCTCGACCGGACTCTTCGGGCGTTCCGCCGTTTCACGCCGCAAACGGTTCACGCTGGTCGGGGCGGGCAAATCCGCGCGATTCCATTTCCCGTTGGCCGTCAGCGGCAACGCATCCAGGCGCACGAAGATCGCCGGCACCATGTACTCCGGCAATTTCGCTCGCAAGTACGTGCGCAGGCTCGCGATTTCCACGTTCATTCCGGCCTTGGCCACAACGTAGCCCACCAGCCGTTTCTCGCCAGGAATATCTTCGCGAACAACCACGGCCGCCGCTTCGACGCTTTCGTGCGCCTGCAATTGGATTTCGATCTCGCCTAACTCGATCCGATGTCCCTGCACCTTAACTTGAAAATCCTCGCGGCCCAGGAACTCGATGTTTCCGTCCGGAAGGTACCGGCCCAGGTCTCCGGTGCGATACAGCCGCTCGCCGGTCACCGGATGCGCCACGAAGCTCGCGTTGGTCTTTAAGTCATCGCGCCAGTAGCCCTTAGCCAGTCCGATCCCGCCGATATGCAGATTTCCCGGCACCCACACCGGCGATGGCGCTCCGGCCGAGCTCAAAATTTGAAGAGTCTGATTCACCATCGGCGTGCCGTACGGAATGCTCTTCCAGGCGGGATCGATCCTTTCGATCGGATACAAAATCGACCAGATCGACGCCTCGGTCGCTCCGCCCAGGCTCATGATTTTCGCTTCGGGCAGCACTTCCCGGATGCGTCCCGGCAGATTCGTCGGAATCCAATCGCCGCTCATCATTACTAATCGCAATGACGGGGAAAGTCTTCCGGAGCGCACTGCCTCTTCTGCCAGCAAATCCATCAGCGCCGGAACCGTATTCCACACGGTAACGTTCTCCGACGCGATTCGCTGCACCCAGTGCGCCGGATCCATGGCGTGAGTTGCGGCAGGCATCACGATCGTTCCTCCGGCCGCCAGCACGCCAAAAATGTCGTAGACCGAAAGATCGAAATTCAGTCGCGAGAGCGCCAGCACGCGATCGCCCGGCCCCACGCCGAAGCGCTGATTGATATCCAGCACGGTGTTCACCGCGCCGCGATGATCGATCATCACGCCTTTAGGCACTCCCGTGGATCCCGAGGTGTAAATGACGTAAGCCAGATCGTTGCGGCTCTGGCGTCCCCGGGCGACAGGCTCCGCGGCGCCGGACGGCGACACACGATCCACATCGAGCTGCTCCACTTCCGCCGGCAAGGCGCCGTCGCGGTGCAAACCCGACTGCGTAAGTACGATCTTCACCTCGCCGTTCTCGATCAAATACCGCTGCCGTTCACTGGGCAGATCCGAATCCACCGGCAGGTACGCCGCGCCCGCCAAAAGAATTCCCAGCACGCCGGCGACTTGCTCCCAGCCTTTCTCCATAAGTACGGCGACGAGTTGGCCCGGCTGAGCTCCGCGCGCGAGCAACTCGTTTTCTACCGCGCAGGCGTACTCATAAAGCTCGCGGTACGTCAGTTGTCGAGATGGTGTGCTCACAGCAATCTGATTCGGCTGCCGCCGGACCTGTTCGAGGAACAACGTGTGCAGCAACTCGTCCGATTCCGGAGCGCTGGTCTGGTTGATCCGCTTGCGCATTTCGAGCTGCGCCGGCGGAATCAGATCTTCCGCGGTCCGCGCCAAGCTGGCGCGCCATGCGGCATCGCCCGATGCCAGATCCATCAATAGTGTTTCGTAGGCATGCAGCATGTCGTCCAGCACGCCCGCGGGGAAAACCTCATCCACCGCGTCCCAGTTCAACACCAGGTCGCCTTTATCTTCGTGGACGATGCAATCCAAATAAACCTGTGGGGTCTGGGTCACTGCATAAATCGTTGGCCCCAGCTTTTCAGACCACGCTACACCGTCTCCGCCGTCCAGATTGAGCAAACTGGTAAAAACCACCGGCATCAACGCTCGCGGCCCGCCCCCGTGCAGCCGCACCATTTCGCGCATCACTCGAATCCCGCTGAATTCGCGGTGGTTCAAATCCTGCCAGAGCTGCTGCTGATGGCGGCGCGCGCGCGCTTCAAACGTATCGGCCGGGGTGTTGTCGATCTCCAGCAGCGAGATCGAAGTGAAGTCCCCGATGATGTCGTTGGTCTGCGGATGCAGCGGCAGACGATTGAACAAAGTGAGATTGATGGTGAACCGCGGGCTCTTGCTCCAAATGGCCAAAACTTCGGCAAATCCGGCAGCCAGAATTCCCGCGGGCGTAACGGTCATGCGCGCCGATTTTTCCTTGAGCGCCTGCCAGTGCGCGGCCGGGATTCGCGCTACGTGCCGCTGCACCGAAGAGCGCGTCACCGCGGCGGGATTTTTGGCCAGCGGCAGTTCCGGACAGGGCGGCAGATTGGCGGCGCGCTGGAGCCAATATTCTTTGGCATCGCGGAACAGCGAAGTGGACTCGATGCTGTTCGCCGCGGCGAGATAATCGCGAAACGTGACCTCGAGCGGAGCGAGAACCGCGTCCGGGTCGCGGTACAACCGCGCCAGCTCGCCGATAAAAATGTGAAAGCTGCGATTATCCGCAATCAACAAATCGATCGCCATGTGCAGCCGGCTGCGATGCGCGTCGATCAGCGATACCCGAAAATCAAACAGCGGCCAGCGATCCGCCGATCGCGTGGAATGCGCCATCAACCGCCGGACGCTTTGCAATTCCTTGGCGGCCGCAGCGACATTGAGCGCGCGCAAATCAAACACCTGTACGCGATACGCGGGGACTTGCGCGAGTACTTGCTGGCGCCCGTCGCTATGCACCTGGCAGCGCAACATATCGTGCCGCTGCACCAGTTGCTGCACCGCGGCCTCAAACTTCGCCTGATGCCAATCCACCACTTCCACTTCCGCGTAGCTCTGGCACGAAATATTTCCCAACTCCATGCCCGGCGCGCTGCCCACCAGATAGGCATGCTGAATATCATTCAGCGGAAACGGTTCGCACCGCCGATGCGGATCGGGATGGACTTCGGGTAGGGTCATGGGTGTCTGGGCCGCGTCCGGACGCTTGGCGCGCGAAAGTCGCAACGCCAATTGCGAGCGTTCCTGCGGTGACAGGCCGCCTAGTCTTTCGCTCAATCCCATTTTAGCCCCCAGCCGCGCCCGACGCGGCCGCTTTGCTGGCCCCTATTTCCGGCGGAGCAACCCGGAACGCCCCACCCTGCTCCATTTCCGCCACCATCCGCTGCAACAGCTCCGGATTCGCCTGCGCGATCAGGCGGTCTTCCACTTCCCGAGCCTGCTCGCCTATCGAGGGATAGTCCACAAACGATCGCATCGGGAACTCGATCTGAAACATCTGCCTCACGCGGAAGGCAATCTGCAGCGCCGTCAGTGAATGGCCGCCCAGCTCGAAGAAATTCTGCGAGCGTCCGATCCGGTGCAGCCCAAATGCCTCCGCCCACGCCTCCGCGATAATCTGCTCCAATTCGCCCCGCGGATCGTCGTCCCCACCATCCGCGATCGCCGGGAGCGAAGCTTCGGGTAAAGCCTTGCGGTCCACTTTGCCGCTGGCGGTCAGCGGCAACGCCGCCAGAAACACAAAGTGCGATGGCAGCATGTAATCGGGGAGTTGCGTCGCCAGCGCCGAGTGCAGAACACCGGCGGTCGGGAGTTGCCCCGGCTCTGCAGCAATATACGCGATCAGACGCTGATCGCCCGGTTGGACTTCTCGCGCGATCACTACCGCCTGCTGAACGCCCGGCTGTTGGTCCAGCCGCGATTCAATCTCCGCCAGCTCAATTCGAAACCCGCGAATTTTTACCTGAAAGTCGGCGCGTCCCAGAAACTCCAGATTGCCGTCGGACATCAGCCGCACGATATCGCCCGTTTTGTAGAGACGCCTCGTGGCCGTCTCGGCCGCGGATGCCGCGTCTTCGGCGCCGAAACGATCGGGGATAAATCGCTCCGCGGTAAGTTCCGGACGATTCCAATACCCACGCACCACTCCATCTCCGCCAATGAATAGTTCCCCGGCCTCGCCATCCACCGTAGGATTCAGCTCGGAATCCAGCACGTAGACCTGCGTGTTCGCCATCGGCCGCCCGATCGGAATGCCGGCGGCGACCCTGGCTGTCTCGCTGCTCGGTCGCCCATCGATGCGGTGCGCGGTCGACCAGACCGTCGTCTCCGTCGGTCCGTACATGTTGTACATTTCCCCGCGAACCACCGGCCGCAGCATTTCCACCAGCGATGCGGATAGCGCTTCGCCACCCAGCAACAATTTTCCCAGGCGAGATAGCGCAGGGTGCGAACTCGGATCTACCACTAACGCGCGGATCAGTGAAGGGACACACTGCAGATGGGTTACGCCGTGAAGCAGAATCTCATTCGGGATCGACTCGGGTCCATCGTCGCCATGAATCACTACTTGGAACCCGCGAGTCAGCGTCCACAGCAATTCCAGGACGGAAATATCGAACGACATGCTGGTCGTGGCCAGCCACACTCCCCGTGGCGGATACTCCCGGTATCCGATCGGGGATTCGCCTGCGCCCACGGGGCTCTCGCCCCTACAAAGCACGCGATCGATGCCCGCAAAAAAATTCAGGACGTTGCGATGCTCGACCATTACGCCCTTGGGCTGTCCGGTTGAGCCCGAGGTGTAAATAACGTAGGCGAGATTCTCGCCGGTAGCCGCGGATTGGACCGGAGAGCAGTCTTCGGCTGCAATCGCCGCCGCTTCAGCGTCCAACGAGACCACCGGGACCGCCAGCCGCGGCAGAAGCGGCGCCACACCTTCCGACGTCAGCAAAAGACGCAGCCGCGCATCCTGCGCCACCGTTTCAATCCGCGAAAGCTGATGCGCCGGATCGAGCGGCACATATGCGCCGCCGGCTTTCAAAATTCCGAGGATCGCCACCAGCATGTTCGCCGAGCGCGGAATCGAAACACCGACCAAGACCTCCGGACCGACGCCAAGTTTTTGCAGGTAACGTGCCAGTTGACTAGTGCGGGAATCGAGTTCGCGATACGTCAACCGATGGCTATCCGCAACGACGGCGGTGTCGTTCGGGGAGAGCGCAGACTGATCTGCGATCAGGTCTGCAGTCGTTTTCGTGCGCGAATAATCCGCGCTGGCACAGCAGGCTGAGAACATTTATTTGGACAGGGCCGGACATCACGAGTGATGCAATTGTCTTGCCAGGAATAAAAGTCCGGGAATGTAGGGCGGGGTTGTAACTCTCTCAAAATGAGACGGTAGCGCCTCGCAGATTCAGCCTGTGGAAAAGCTTCGAGGCGAATGTAGGTAAACACTGTTCACTTTGTAACACTTCTTTGTCCCTAAGTGGTAGCTTTTCATACGTCTCCGGCTAAGATTTTACAACTCCATACCCCCTCCCCGCCCACCTAGCCCCAGCCTTGGAACCGTTCCAAACCCCACCTGGTCCTTACAGAGGCCGGCGCCGACCCCTTCTCAAGCGATGACCGAAAGCGACCCTAAAATCCCGGCGGGCGATCGTCAAACACGCCGAACTCTTTTTGCAGCGCCAGCCCCGCCCTCCCCAGCGTGCCCTCTTCGAATAGCCGGCCGATCAGCGTGATGCCGTGCGGCACCCGACGCGGCGGCGAGAATTTCGGCACTGGATGATTCGGGTCGGGCGCCCAATCGCTGCGCGCCTCGGACACCCCGACAAACCCCGCACGCATCGTCAGCGACGGCTGCCCGGTAAAATTGGTGATGGTCAGCATTTCGTCTCGTAACGCGGGCACCAGGAGCAAATCCACCTCCGAAAGGACCCGGCCCATTTCTTCCGCCACTTTCCGCCGGAAGCGGTCGGCCTGCACGAAATCCACCGCTGAAAGGAACCGCGACTGGCGAAACGTGTTGGGCCAGGCGTCCGGCGTCTGCATCTTGAGCTGGTCGATGCCGTGGCTGAGCGTCAACTCCTCGAACGCCGCGGCGCTCTCCGCGAACAATATGGCGTTGAGCGAATCATAGGGCCAGTTCGGAATCTTCACCACGACCGGCACCATGCCCACCTTTCGAGCCGCCTCCAAAGCCGTGCGGTCCACGTCCGTCGCGGGACTCTCCGCCATCCATGCGGGAAAATATCCCACGCGGAGCCCTTTCACGCTCGCGCCCGCATCGAAGTCGAACTTGCTGGGCACACTCGATAAATCCCCGGGATCGGGCCCGGAAATCGCATTTAGCACCAGCATGGTGTCCTCCACGCTGCGTGCCATCGGGCCTAGCTTATCGAGCGACCAGCACAGGGTCATCGCGCCGGTCCGCGGCACCCGTCCATACGTGGGCCGCAGTCCGGTAATCCCGCAACGCATACTCGGGCTCACGATGCTCCCTTCGGTCTCGCTGCCGATCGCAAATCCCACCAGCCCCGCGGCCGTCGCCGCACCAGGACCCGCGCTGGACCCCGAAGATCCTTCCTCCAGCAGCCAGGGATTCATGGTCTGGCCGCCGAACCACACATCATTGAGCGCCAGCGCACCCAAGCTCAGTTTCGCCACCAACACCGCGCCGGCCTCATGCAGCCTCTTCACCACCGCGGCATCGGTATCCGGCACGCGGTTGCGGAAAGGCTCTGCTCCGTAGGTTGTGGGAATCCCGGCGGTGTCCAGCAAATCCTTGCCGCCCCACGGAATCCCGTGCAACGGCCCGCGGTATTTCCCCGCGGCAATTTCCTGGTCCGCCTTTTTGGCCTGGCTGAGGGCGAGCTCGGGCGTCGGCGTGATCGTGCAGCGCAGCTTAGGATCGAAGCGGACCAATCTTTCCAGATAAATATTCGTCAGCCGCTCGGAACTAAGTTTTTTCTCTTCGATCCAGCGCGAAAGCTGGCTCACCGGGGCGAACGCGATGTCTTCATCCTTCGCCGCCAAGGCTCCAGCATCGGATGGGCTGCGAACGAACCGGTCGTGCTCCGGCCCCGCTTTTTGCCCGGGCAAAACTGGATTCCACTGCGACCACGGCGCCACCGCGGCCTCGATGGCCACCTTGCGCGGCCCGGTGCGCCGTTCGTATACCGCGGCCAGATTGGTGCGCCAGCTCGATGCCGCTTGGGATAGGTCCGGCGAGGTCATTTCGATCTGCACCAGCTTCTCGGCTTCGGTGAAGGTAGCCACCGATACTTCCGGCCCCACCGCCGGCGATGCGCCGAAGGTAGGCGGCGCTCCCGGCGGCAGTTCCGCAGGGTTCTGCGCCAGTGCAGCAGGCGCCGCTACCACCGCCCCGAGTAGGCCCAGCGACGTATCCGTCAAGAATTCCCTGCGCGACTTCGCCATCGCTGTTCCCTCGAATTCTTTCGCCCGCCACCACTTACCACTTTCGCGCGAGCCTGTCCGATCGAAGCAACTTCGAATATGCCGCAGCCGCTAGGTCGTTTGTGCTTCGGGTGAAGCCAACCGCAGTATCGCTGGAATCAGAGCGTCACCGAGTTCCATCTTGTTGAGCAGGGCAGCCGCGCCGAAATCTCTGGCCAAAGCGTGACTATCCTCGTCGTTCCAAATAGAAATGGCCAGCAGTTTTGATCCGCAGGATTCCAGGCAAGCCTTGATGTCGGCGGGGGCAGTACCGATTCCGCTGGGCATGTGTAGATCCATCACCACCACGTGTGGCTTCAGATCGCCGATCATCCGCATGGTCTTGGCAAAGTCGCCAGCTTCGCCCACAATCTCGAGTTCCGGCCGTACCTCCAGCGTCTCGCGAATCAATCGCCTCATCATAATGGCGTCATCTGCCAACAGGACCCTTATTGCCATGCTTACCCACTCCCACTAAGCAAAGATTGCCCCGCAGGTATAGCACTCTTCCCACTGAGGAGTTTGTGCATTCTAGCCCGAACCACCGTGCGCGAGTCCATCGCTAGTGCGCAAGTCGCGCGAATCGTTCTTGATTTGATGCTTCGATTGCGCCCGGCGTCACACCACGCTAAAAATTGACATCCCGCAGATCGCATCCTAATATGCGCGCACGGGGAGCGACCCCGCCGCGATGCTTGGGACTACCCTCGGTCACTATCGCATCATCGAACACATCGGCTCCGGCGGAATGGGCGTGGTCTACCGCGCTCACGATGAAAAACTCGACCGCGACGTCGCTTTGAAAGTTCTTCCCCCCGGCACTCTGGACGATGAATTCGTCCGCAAGAAATTCCGCACAGAAGCTCTCGCCCTCGCCCAGTTGAATCATCCCAATATCGAGATCATCTACGATTTTACCGATCAGGATGGCGTCGATTTTCTGGTGATGGAGCTGATTCCCGGGCAGGCGCTCAACGATAAACTCAAAGAAGGGCCGCTCCCGCTTCCGGAAGTGGCACGCCTGGGAATTCAGTTCGCCGACGGCCTGGCTGCCGCGCATGACCGCGGAATCATTCACTGCGATCTGAAGCCCCACAATCTTATCCTCACCCCCGATGGCCGCCTCAAGATTCTGGATTTCGGCCTGGCCAGGCGTGTCCATCCGGAAATCGCCGGCGACCTTACCCGCAGCATCACCGTCGAGTCCGGACCCATTTCCGGCACCGTTCCGTACATGTCACCCGAACAATTGACCGGCCAACGCACCGACGCTCGCAGCGATATTTTTTCTGCCGGCGCGGTGCTCTACGAAATGGCCACCGGCCAGCGCGCTTTCCCGCAGACCCAAGGTTCTCAGCTCATCGGCGCGATTCTGCATCAAGAACCGGAAGCGGCCGTCTCCCTCAACCCGCGCCTCTCGCCAGGACTCGATGCGGTGATGCGCAAGGCGCTCCACAAAACGCCATCGCAACGCTACCAAACCGCCGGCGAGCTGCGGGCCGCACTCGAAAGCCTCACCGTCGGAACCGGAACAGCCGCGAGCTCTGGTTCCGGATTGGGTTCCGCAATCCCGGGTGCGCACCCCGCTCGCTTGTCCCCCGCCGCGACTTGGGCGGTCGCGCTGGCAGTGCTAACGCTGCTCGCGGTCGGCGCGATGATTGGACTCAACCTCGGAGGTCTTCGCAGCCGCCTGTCCCGCTCCCGCGGCGCTCCCGCTACGGTGAGTGTCGCCGCCACCGGAATTCCCGTTCGGCCGGCACAAATTCGCCCTGCGGTGGCCGTCCTTGGCTTCAAGAATTTGTCCGGCCGCCCGGACGAGGCATGGCTTTCCACCGCGCTGGCCGAGATGCTCACCACCGAGGTGGGCGCGGGAGAAAAACTTCGCACCATTCCCGGCGAAAACGTCGCGCGCATGAAGCGGAATCTCTCGCTCGTCGATGCCGATAGTTACGGCGCCGACACCCTGCACAAGATTCGCGCCAGCATCGGCAGCGACTACATCCTGCTGGGCTCCTATCTCGCGCTCGGCAATGGCCAGGTCCGCCTCGATCTCCGCCTGGAAAACACCGCCACGGGCGAGCTTCTCAGTTCCATGTCTGCCCAGGGCACCGAACTGCAGATCGCCAATCTGGTGGGTCGCGTGGGCGTGGAGATTCGCACCAAGCTCGGCGCAGGACAAATCACTCCGCAGGATTCCGAAATCGTTGACGTCGCCATACCTTCCGATCCGAACGCGGCGCGTGCCTACGCGGAGGCGCTCACCCGCATGCGTAACTTCGATACCGCGGGCGCCAAGCCGCTGCTCGAGCAAGTGATCAAATCACAGCCGCACTTCGCGTTGGCGCATCTGATCATGGCGCGCGCTTGGAAAAATCTGGGATATCAGGTGCGCTCCAAAGCGGAATCCAAACTGGCCTTCGACCTTTCTTCCAACTTGTCCCACACCGAGCGGCTCTCGATCGAGGGCGCTTACTACGAATCCATCGGCGATCGCGACACAGCCATCGAAATTTACAAATCCGTGTGGAATTCCCATCCCGACGAAATCGCCCCCGGTATCGCTTTGGTCGAAACACAAATCGCTGCGGCCCAGCTCAAGAACGCCCAGGCCGGAATCGACGCTCTGCGCAAGCTTCCCACTTCCGGCTTGGAAGACATCCAGATCGACATCGCCGAGGCTCGCGTCGCGCAAGGAGAGGGCGATTTCAAACACGAGATTGAAATCACCCACCGCAACCTCGAACGGGCTCGCGCCCTGAACGCTCGCAGCCTGGAAGGCGACATGCTCTTCATGGAATCGCGTCCGCTCGAAAAGCTGGGTGACTTAAAAGGTGGGCAAAAGGCCTGCGAACAGGGGCGGGACATCTTCGCCGCGATCGGCGATCTGGGCGGCGTATCCCGCACCGAAACTTGCGCGGCGAATATGCTCGCCGATCAAGGCGACAACGCAGCGGCGCGCCGCATGTACGATCAAGCCCTGGCGGTCGCGATACAAATTGGAGACAAGAGCGGTCAAGCCGCCGATCTCCACAATATCGCGATTCTGCTGGGCGGCCAGGGCGAATTGCTCGCCGCCAAGAAAATGTTTGAAGCGTCCCTGGCAATCGATCGCGAAACCGACAACCGGAGCGCCATCGCGCAGACTCTGGCTAGTCTTGGCAACGTAGATGCCAACCTCGGCGATATGTCCGGGGCGGAAAAGATGTACCGCGAAGGCCTCACCATCGCCAAAGATATTGGCGATCGCTCGATGGAGGCGCTGCTCTCCAATAACCTCGCGGGCATTTTGTACGGCTACGGCGATGACGCCGCCGCGCAAGCTATGTACGAGAACGCCGTGGCCATTAATCGGCAGGCCGGAGAAAAAGACGCCATCGCCTTGACCACCAACAACATTGGCGCGATCCGCGCTGAGTTGGGCGACCTCGACGCAGCCAAGACCCACGTCCAGGAAGCGATGACCCTATCCGTCGAAACAGGTAACAAAGAGGACATCGGAATCGCCGCTCTTGGCATGGGCCAAGTCCTGCGCGAACAGGGCGACCTGGCTGGCGCGCACAAATTCTACGATCAGTCATTGGCGATACGCACCGGGCTCGGAGACAACACCGCCGTTGCCGAAACCCAAGCCTCCATCGCTGACCTGGACAATGCCGAAGGCAACTTCGCCGCCGGCCGGACGCTGGCATCCAAAGCGGCCGCCGAGGCACATCGGGAGAATGCTTCCGACCTGGAGGCGGGGATGCTGGCGATTCTCGCGCAAGCCTCGCTCGGCCTAAATAAAATTTCCGACGCGCAGACCGCCGCCGCTAAAACCGTCGCTCTCGCAAAAAAGAGCCAGGAGCGCCACACCATCGCGGTCGTGCACATCGCCCAGGCGCAAGTAGCCGCCGCCACCGGAAACCCCGACGCAGCCGCGAAAGATCTGGAAGCAGTGGTCGCCGAGATGACCCGCCTGGGATTGGTCTCGTTTCAACTGGAAGCGCGCCTGGCCCTCGGCAAGATCCAAATCAAATCCGCAAAAACTGCCGCCGCAGGCCAGGAAACCCTGAGCGCACTAGAAAAAGACGCCACCACCAAAGGCTTCCTGTTCATCGCTCACCGCGCCCACGCCGCCTCTGCTAACGAGCCAGTAGGGCGCTAGCCGCGCGGGTCAGCATCAGCCGGCTCGCGCAAACCCGCGCCACTCCATACGCGTTCCTTAGCCCCAAGTCCTTGCCCGTTGACGGTGCTATACTCCAACGCGTTTTCGACGGTGGCCGCCGGCTCGGTGCCATGCGATTGTCGAGGAGCGCGCAAACCATGGGTGAATATCGTTCCCGCATCTTGACGTTGCTAATCGCTTGCGGGCTCGCCGCCCCATTTAATTCCGCCGCGCAAAATACACCGCCCTCGGACGCCCCGCCTTACCTGAATCCCTCCCTCCCGATTAATGAGCGCGTGGACGACCTGGTAGCGCGGATGACCTTGGAGGAAAAGGCCTCCCAACTCGTAAACCAGGCGCGCGCCATTCCCCGCCTGCAAGTGCCCGCGTACGACTGGTGGAGCGAAGCCCTGCACGGAGTCGCCAACGCCGGAACCGCCACCGTGTTCCCGGAGCCGATTGGACTCGCGGCAACCTTTGATCCTCCGCTGATTCACAACATGGCGGTGGTCATCGGAACCGAAGCGCGAGCGAAACATAATCAGGCAGTGAGCGCGGGCCGCCGGGACATCATGGAAGGGTTGGATTTTTGGTCGCCGAACATCAACATCTTCCGCGATCCCCGCTGGGGGCGCGGCCAGGAAACCTACGGTGAAGATCCATTTCTCACCGCCCGGATGGGCGTGGCGTTCGTTACCGGCCTGCAGGGCGACGATCCAAAATACTTTCGGGTGATCTCGACGCCAAAACATTTTGCCGTGCACAGCGGTCCGGAACCATTGCGGCATTCGGTAAACGTGGAAGTTTCCAAGCACGACATGGAAGACACCTACCTGCCCGCCTTCCGCGCCGCGGTCACCGAAGGAAAAGCGGAATCGGTGATGTGCGCCTACAACCGCGTGAATGCCGAGCCGGCGTGCGCCAATAGTTTTTTGCTGCAGGACGAGCTGCGCGGAGCATGGAAGTTTGGCGGGTACGTGGTGTCCGACTGCGACGCGGTCGCCGACATTCAGCGCGGACACCACTTTACCCAGACCCTCGCCGAAGCTGGCGCAGTTTCCCTGAAGCGCGGAATGGACAACGAATGCGCCGATTTTTTCACCAAGGCCAAGGACAACTCCGACTATGTGAAGTTTGTGGATGCCGTGAACCAAGGCCTGCTGACGGAAAAGGACCTCGACATTTCGCTGAAACGCCTGTTCACCGCACGCTTTCGCCTGGGACTCTTCGATCCTCCCGCAATGGTGACGTACGCACAGACGCCCGAATCGGAGATCGACAGCGCGCCCCATCGCTCGCTCGCTCTGCAGGCGGCGCGGGAATCCATCGTGCTGCTGAAAAACGACGGTGTGTTGCCATTCACTAACAGCATTAAAAAGATTGCCGTTGTGGGGCCGCTCGCTGAGTCGGTTCGTGTGCTGCACGGCAATTACAGTGGCACCGCCTCCCACGCCGTCACCGCCCTGGCCGGCATTCGGAAGCAATTCGCTTCCGCACAGGTAACCTACGCGCCGGGAATGAACTTCCTGCGGCCAGAAGAGCTGATACCAACTTCCGTTCTTTCCACGCCGGACGGCAAGCCCGGTCTCACTGGAGAATATTTTTCCAAGAAAGACTTCCAAGGCGCGCCCCAGGCGGTTCGCGCGGACCAGGCCATCGATCTGCAACGATTCCATCCCGAGCGGTCCTCCATCGCGCCGCCGGCCGGCATCGTAGGAGATTTTTCAGTGCGCTGGACCGGTTTCTTGACGCCCACTGAATCGGGCCATTATCAAATTGGCGACGTCGGCTCGATGAGCCGCCTTTGGCTCGACGGCAACTTGATCGTGGATGACTTCGTCCTGCACGATCCCAAACCGAACAAAACCACCATTCAATTAGAGAAAGGGCATCCCTACCCGATCAAACTGGAGTACGGCGAAGGAGGTACCGGCATAAGGCTGGTATGGTTGCGTCTGGTGTCCGACCCGATTCCCGAGGCAGTCGCATCCGCCAAGCTAGCCGACGTAGTCGTCGCGGTTGTTGGCATCACTTCCCAGCTCGAAGGCGAAGAGATGCAAGTCGACGTCCCGGGCTTCAAAGGCGGAGACCGCACCAGTCTCGATCTGCCGAAAGACGAAGAGGACTTGCTCGAAGCGTTGGAGAATACCGGCAAGCCACTGATCGTCGTACTGATGAATGGAAGCGCACTCTCCGTAAATTGGGCCAACCAGAACGCCAACGCGATCCTGGATGCGTGGTACTCCGGCGAGGAAGGCGGAACCGCCATTGCCCAAACGCTGGCTGGCGCAAATAACCCGGCCGGCCGGCTGCCGGTTACGTTCTACAAAGGTGTGGAACAGTTGCCGGCATTCGAAGACTATTCCATGACGAACCGCACTTACCGCTACTTTGATGGCCAGCCACTGTATCCCTTTGGCTTCGGGCTGAGTTACTCCAAATTCGCCTATAGTGATCTGAAACTCTCGGCGTCCACTCTGAAAGCAGGCGACTCACTCGGCGTGGATGCGGATGTAAAAAATGTAAGCGGCCGCGAAGGTGACGAGGTAGTGGAATTATATTTGAGTTTCCCGAAAGTTCCGGGAGCCCCGATCCACGCGCTCCGTGGAATTAGCCGGCTGCACTTGCCAAGCGGCGAAACCCAGCACGTCCATTTCACTCTCGATGCGCGTGACTTGAGCGCCTCCGACGAAAACGGAGACCGCGTAGTAGCAGCGGGAGCCTACCGCATCGTCGTGGGCGGGGGCCAGCCAGGAACGGTTGCTCCCCAGACCGACGCCGCGTTCACGATTACCGGCGAGGAGCGGCTCCCCGAGTAGCCGGCAGCAGGAATTTCACCAGCTTGGATGGTCACTCGCAGCGATGGCCCAGCCCATCTTCGATCGCCTTTACAGTTATGCAAGCAGCATCAGACATGCCGCACTCGACTTCCCAGAATCATCCGCATATATTGTTGCCCATGAACCGCCGCGACTTCAGCAAGCTCTCCGCGCTCGGGTTCGCTTGGACGTGCCTGCCGTCCTATGCGCAAAATGTGGGCTCCTCGCAGAAACCGGTAGGCTACGCCGCCATTGGTCTCGGCAGGATTTCCGACATCTTCATGCAGGCGTGCGCGCAATCACACACCGCGAAAATCACCGCTCTAGTCACCGGACACCCTGACACCAAAGGCGTGAAGTACGCCGCGATGTACGGCGTTCAGAAAGACTCGATCTATACCTATGAGACGTTCGACCACATCCTCGACAACAAGGACGTGGACGCCGTATACGTCGGTCTGCCCAACAGCATGCATTGCGAGTACACCGTGCGCGCCGCGCAGGCCGGCAAGCACGTATTGTGCGAAAAGCCCATGGCCATCTCCAGCGCCGAGTGCCGCAAAATGATCGACGCTTGCCGCCAGGCCAAGGTCAAGCTGATGATCGCCTACCGCGTGCACTATGACCCGACGTGGGGGCAAGCATTCCAGATGATTAAGTCGGGCGAACTTGGTGAATTGGAATCATTCCAAGGTGGATTCTATGGTCAAGAGGCTGCCGGAGAGTGGCGGCTCACCAAAAAATTCGGCGGGGGCGGAGCGCTGATGGACCTAGGCATCTACCCGCTGAATACCATCCGCCATATCACCGGCGAAGAACCCACGGATTTCGCCGCTATGATATCCACCCGCGAAAAGAGCGGTCGCTTCGCCGAGGTCGAGCAGTCGATGGAGTGGACCATGAAATTTCCGTCCGGCATCCTCGCCTCGTGCGGGTGCTCGTATGGCTCGCGCGGCCCGAACTATCTAAGCGTCCATGGAGAAAAGGGCTACCTCGCGATGGATCAGGCGTACGTCTACGAAGGCCTGCACCTTCACGGCGAGGCCGGCGACCGGCCCATCGAACAGCTAAGCACCGGCAAACTTCCCTTTCAGTTCGTGCTGGAAGCAGAACATTTCGCCGATTGCATCCGCGACAACAAGGAACCCGAGTCGCCCGGCGAAGAAGGCCTCAAAGACATGGTTGCGATCGAAGCGATTTACAGGGCCGCGGACGCCCCCATCGCCTAAATACATCTACCGCAGAAGTTCGTCAGCCAATTCCCCTGCTACGCCGATACCGTAACTACCTCGAATGACTACAGGACTCACCCGATGCCAATGGCGCT